>Ga0268276_1000027_pt1 | contig 165208 bp, 167 predicted proteins | sample saktaG_4_FD_190145 | JGI IMG/M metagenome (GOLD analysis project Ga0268276, IMG submission 190145) | Saline water microbial communities from Sakinaw Lake, British Columbia, Canada - sak_2010_1_5_45m | ecosystem: Environmental > Aquatic > Non-marine Saline and Alkaline > Saline ... | reverse complement strand
CATACTCGCCAGTGCGTGGGGCTTTCTCCGAGCGTACGGGGCAGTTTCAAGCCACCACGCACGCGGAGCGTGCGAATTCATTACCTCACTTTGTTTTGGAAATAGGTGCGAGTTTGGTACAATAGAGGCACATCAACAAAAAACCGCCTTTTAATTCGGGCGGTTTTTTGGTAGGATTGAAATATATAAATTATTATGGCTGATAAAGATTTAAGGCTAATGGCCCTATCCGCGCCGCACTGGGTGAAGAGGGTGGCGAAGGAGACTTTCAGTTTAAATTCGGAGAGCCCATTTTCATTGCAAAATGCCGTTCGTTTAGCCGCCAATAGGGCGCTAAATGGCGAGGGGTATTTAGGCAAATCTAATTGGGCGAATAAGGATGCTTTAAGGCAATCGGTTTTTTTAATGCAGTATTGGCAAGATGAAAAAGCTGACTTAGAGCAAAAACTTCGGGAAGTCCGTCCGAATGTTTTATTTATTGGAGCGATGACGTTATCTTTTCCTGGCGCCATAGAAGTTGCAAAATTAGCTAAAGAGATTCTTGGTGAGGATGTTTTTATTGTTCTTGGTGGCAAACACGCAAATGAAACATTTTTTGAGGACAAAAAAGAAACTCGCATTGTTAACACAGCGGGTTCCCCACTTCGTTTAATGGCAGAAGGAAAAATTGACTCGCAAGTATTTGACCTAGTTTGTTCCGGACCGTCCGAAGAACTGATAGCTGAAATTTCAGAAAAAATTGGTGAACTGCGTTCACAAGGCAAAGACTCAAGGGAAATTTATAAAAAAATAGAATCCTTTGCAGATACTGCTAAGGGCGATTGGCGAGCTGGATGGGTTGAAAATGGGGAAATAAGACAATTTCAAAGTAGAAAAAATTCTATAGATTATTCTGAGATGCCAGTTCCTGCTGAAATTTTTGGCATTAAAGGAAAATTTGAAGTTTACGGAACAGAAATAACCGCTCACGCTTTCAGTGACACTTCTCCGGGATGTACGTTTGATTGCTTTTTCTGTAGTGAAAAGGCTACGATTAATGGACCGTTGCAGGATAAAAAGCATGCGGCTGATCGCCTTTTAAAACAATTTAAGGCAATTAAGGAAACCGCATTGAGAGAAAACCACACAGAGTCTGTTTCAGTATTCGTTGAAGACTCAACTCTTTTAAATGTTGGCAAAAACCCCGATCAGTTAAAACATCTTGCCGAACTTATGAGAGCAGAAAATTTTAAGATAACTTTTGGAGGGCAATTTACTGTCGACCAATTATTAGACCCTAAAATTCAAGAAGCGTTATTAGAACTAAAAGAAGTCGGTCTTTCCTATGTGTTTACGGGTATGGAAACTGAAGACGAGGAAGTTGCCAAACAAATGTCAAAAAACATCGGTAGAGAATCTGGTTCGTGGGTAGGCAGAAATGAACAAGCGGTCGCTTTCTTAAAACAAGCAGAAATAAAATATGGAATTGCGATTTTGCTTGGATTAGGAGAGAATCAAGAAACTCGTTTAAAACAGCTTGACCAAATTGGAAAGTGGCAAAAATAATATGGGGAACCCTCATTTGTAAGTTTAAATCTTGCCACAGCCCATCCCGTGCAAAGAAAAGACTCGGAAGAAGACTTCACAGAATGGGGGACCGCAGAAGGGTCACCGTATCTTGAGGTTTTCCAAAGATTATTTGGAGAAGCATCGGATAGATATGCGGTGCACAAAGAAACTTTACCAAGCATCGCAGAATTAGAGGAAATAGAAGAAAAGTATTGGGAGCTAGAATCAAATCGGGAAATTCGCAGGGAAACTAACCTAAATCCAGAAACTAAACCAAAAATTTTTTAATCTAAACAACAAAAAACCCGCCGTTAAGCGGGTTTTTTGTTTAACTGTTTTGTTAATTTTCCAAAACTTCTATTTTGGCTGTCTTTACTCCAAAGTTCACGGCCAATGATCTATTGGGCATCCATACGTCTAAACGATAATTACCCATTCTGCTGTTCATTCTATCTTCGATAGTAAAAACTTTATCTCCATACAGTTCCGGAATTCTGATTTTTGTTCCGAATGGAAGCATGTTGTTGGCAACAATACCGTCTGCAACATATTTCCCTGAAGCTGTAATAAACGGCGTATCGTCCGTTTGGTCGGACGTGCTCGAGTAAGCAGTAACCACAACTTTTATTGTTTTAACAGCTTTCTGAGATTCGTTCGTGGTTTTAGCCACATAAGACGAATTAGTCATATTAGCAAAGTCGGCACTTGATGCCTGAGGCATAATTACCCCTAAAAGACAAATACCAATCACGACACCTGCAAATATAGAGCCGAATAAAGAAGTTCTCTCTCCTAAAACAGCATTTTTTCTTATGTTGTTTATGATGTTCATATAGTTTTTATTAAAAAACTCCCTTTCGGAAGTATGCAACCATATTAGCATATAATAGGTGGCATGTCAATAGTTACAACACAAAATATTATTATCTGTCAAGAGTGAAAAACCAAGCAAAAAGCGGCGTATTTCGCCGTCTTTTTTTGGAGCGGGTGAGCAGAATGCAAACTTGTCGTTCGCCTCTTCCCGTCTCCGACGGGCGCCTGCTGGCTACCGGCTCACTCCTTAGAAACCTCTCGGTTTCTAACGCTCACTTAGGTTGGGATTTTCCGCTTCGCGGATAAATCTCGCAACCCTGCGTTCACTGTTTTCCTATGCGGGAGGAAATCCTTCCTCCCGATCCCTCCTTGCAGTTCGACTCTTCATTCATAAACACAAAAACCCCTCATCGGGGTATTTGTGTTTATGAGCGGGTGAGCAGAATCGAACTGCCGTCTTAACCTTGGCAAGGTTACATAATAGCCACTATACGACACCCGCCTGCTTCACGTTTAAATACGTGTGCCTGGAGTCAGACTTGCACTGACCACCCCAGCTTTTTCAGAGCTGTGCTCTAACTACCTGAGCTATCCAGGCGTGATTATAATTTTAAATGTGGACGGCATAGGATTCGAACCTATAACCCCCGCGATGTAAACGCGATGCTCTGCCATTGAGCTAGCCGTCCATTGAGTTGCCAAAAAAGAACCTTAGTGCGCGGGACAGGAGTCGAACCTGCACACCTTGCGGCACCAGCACCTCAAGCTGGCGTGTATACCATTTCACCACCCGCGCGCGCCGAACTACGACGGCGTCTCTTCTGTTTTTATTTCCTCTACTGTCTCGTCCGTTGGCTTTTCTTCAATTGGCTTTTCATCTGCCTCAACGCTTGGAAGAGCTTCGCCTGGCTCTGCTATGGCTTCTGAAAATTCTTTGTTTTTTAATCTTGCCTTCTTTCCCTTTGCCTCCCTTAAATAATAAAGCTTCGCTCGTCTTACCTTTCCGTGCCTTAGAACTTCTATTTTATCTATTGCAGGAGAATGTATCGGAAAAATTCTTTCTACTCCAATTCCTCCAACAATCTTTCTAACGGTTATAGTTGAGGAAATTCCTTTGCCGTGTTTTTTGGCAATAATTACACCCTCAAATATCTGGATTCTCTCTTTATCTCCTTCTTTCACTTTTTGATGCACCTTAATTGTATCGCCAGGTCTTAAGTCGGGCAACTCTTTTAACTGAGATTTATTAAATTGTTCTATTAATTTTGACATGGTTGTAAGTTATTTATTACTTTTTTTAGGTCCTCTGGCAAATCTGTTTTAAACTCTTGGATTTTACCGTTGGGCAATTGGATTTTTAAATATATTGAATGTAGAAATTGTCTTTCCAGATTGTCGGGTGTTTTTGAGTTTTTAAAACCGTATAACTTATCTCCCGCTATTGGATGTTTTAAATAAGAAAAATGACACCTTATCTGGTGACGTCTTCCTGTTTTTATCTCAACCTCTAAAAGCGCGTAGTCCTTAAATCTTTGTAAAACTCTGTACTCTGTCACCGCTTCTCTAGCTGATTTTGGAGCATTAATTTCTGAATATGCTTTCTGTTTTCTAGGATCCCCTTTTGCTCTTGCAATCAATGTTTTAATCTCTCCCCTTTCTTGTTCTACAGACCCTTCAACTAAACAGACATATTTCTTTTGTACCTCTCTATTTTTAAACTGTTTTTGCAAAAAAAGCAAGGCTTCCGTGCTTTTCGCTACCAGCAAAACGCCCGACGTATCCTTATCTAATCTGTGCACAATTCCATATCTTGGCGCCTCGCCGGTCACTTTTAACTTCGGCCTTTCCAGTATTAACGCATCAATTAATGTTTTTTCTCCGCTTTTTAGCGCTTGTCCCTCAGGAAAAACCACAATTCCCGCTGGTTTATCAACTACTAAAACATCTTTATCTTCGTATATTATTTTAAAATCCATATTTTTATTTCCTCTCCCAATTTTTTATATCTGGATGAAAATCAACCTGATATTCAGGAATTCCTAACGAAATGCCATAATTTTTTGCCTCGTCATATTGTTTATTATTTGTCCTGTCTATCCTGAAAACTTTATCCCGAAAAACAATAAAGTGTAACTCATTATTTTTAAAATCAGCATACCATGGATGTTCTGGCTCTAAGGCTTTACTAATTTTTTCTGCGATATCTTCAGCTTGTTCTTCTGGAATTTCAATCTTATGCAAGGTCCATTGTTTTAGCCATAGGGTTTTGTGTTTTTCGATAACTTTTTCAATCTTGGTACTCAAAATTTTCATTTCTTTCAGAATACTTTTGTCTTCCAAACTTTCCTCGATAATTACACCGATATAATTCATATTTTAAAACTTGTGGGCGGCATAGGACTTGAACCTATAACATCGAAAACGTCAATTTCGCGCTCTACCAAATTGAGCTAGCCGCCCTTGTTATTTATTAGACTTAATATTTTTTCTCCGATATAAAGAATTCTCCTTTGTAATGCCATATCGTAGTAGTGGAGGACACAAACACCTTTATAATGTTTATACGTTTTTTTAATTGTTCTTCTATCGAATTGTGTTTTCAAAAATTGTGACTTGGCGATATTTAAGGTTTTTGACCAAAAGTCTTTTATTTGTTCTTCATTTTGATCTTTTCTCAAGTGAAGACAGCATCTAAATTTTAATTCGTCTATCTTATATGAAAATCTTAATAATTTTATTATTCCTTGCAGTATTTCTGGATTAGAATTAGCAAAAACGAAGCAACTTTCTTTTTTTGTTCCTTCTGCCAAATAGAATGTTGCCATCAACAGCTCTCCAACCTTTTTGTCTATGTCTATATTCGAAAAGAAATTTTTTACGTCATTTTTTATTGCGATTCTTCTATTCTCGCCATCTTGTTTGTGCCACAGAGCTGCCTTTTTGCGAGCGCTAATTAACCCATTATTCCAATTATCTAATAATTTCCTTTTATGTTTTTCTGATAATTTTATATTTTTAAACCAACCACTCAAGGTTGAGCGGGGAATTCCAAGTGTGTTTTCTATATGCCCCATAGATAACCCCCTTTTCCTCAGAGTTACGGCTTTATTTTTTAATCCGAACCATTTTGATATCATTAATACATCATATCATTCAGTAGTTCGGATGTAAGTGTGCTTTTATCCACATGTGGACGCGCCAGGACTCGAAAAGTTTCCCGAAGGCATTGCCTCCTCACTTGCGAGCTCGTCGCAATTCGGGGATTAGGTTTTCGCCACAGCACACCGCTGTGAAAATTTGTAGGCACATAAAGTGCCTCCGAATTTTCATGTGGGCGTGCTAGGACTCGAACCTAGGACCACGGAGGTATAAGCTCCGCGCTCTACCAACTGAGCTACACGCCCATACGGGAATTTTTATTTCTTCCCTTTTCCGCCAAAGACGGATCCGCCTCTGGCGGATATCAATTTTTCGAACTCGGCTCTTTCTATGGTCTCTTTTTCGATTAAATCTCTCGCAACTTTTTCTAAAAGGTTTCTGTGTTTTATTAAAAGCACCTCTGCTTTTTTCTGCGCCTCTTTTATAATTATATCAACCTCTTCATCAATTCGTTCAGCTATTTTTTCAGAATAATTTCTTTGTGTGGAAATCTCTTTTCCTAAAAATACCATCTCTTCTTTTTCGCCAAAAGAAATCGGGCCCAAGGAAGACATCCCATATTCCTTCACTAATTTTCTTGCCATTTCCGAAGCTCTGCCTAAATCATTGGAAGCGCCAGTTGTCATCTCCCCAAATTTTATTTTTTCAGCACAATAACCACCAAGTAAAGTAGAAATTTCTGATGTAAATCCCGTCTTCGTTCTCATCTTCCTTTCTTCAGATGGAACCTGCAAAGTGTAGCCAGCAGCCATTCCTCTAGCAATAATAGATATTTTTCTTACGGGCTCGGTATCCGGCATAAATGTAGAAACCAAAGCGTGCCCAGCTTCATGGTAGGCTGCAATTTCTTTTTCTTTCTTAGACAAAATATGCGACTTTCTTTCCGGCCCCAATAAAACTTTTTCTATTGCTTCTAAAAATTCGACTTGGTCAACTTGTGTTTTATTTTGACGGGCTGCAAGTAGAGCTGCTTCATTCGCAACATTTGCTAAATCGGCTCCAGAAAATCCTGGTGTTCTCTCGGCAGTTTCTTTAAAATCAATATTTTTTCCTAACGGTTTATCTTTCGAGTGTATTTTTAAAATTTCTTCTCTGTCGTGAACATCCGGTGGATCTAAAACAATTTTCCTATCAAATCTTCCGGGTCTTAATAACGCTGGATCTAAAATATCGGGCCTATTTGTGGCAGCCAAAATTATAACTCCTGTTTCTTTTTCAAATCCGTCCATTTCAACTAAAATCTGGTTTAATGTTTGTTCTCTTTCGTCGTGCCCTCCGCCAATTCCAGCTCCTCTGTGTCGTCCGATTGCATCAAGCTCATCAATAAAAATTATTGACGGAGATGATTTTTTGGCTGTTGCAAATAAATCTCTAACACGAGCAGATCCTACTCCAACAAACATTTCCACAAATTCTGAACCAGAGACTGACAAAAATGGAACATTTGCCTCGCCCGCAACAGCCCTTGCCAGTAAAGTTTTTCCAACTCCAGCTGATCCAACGAGTAAAACCCCTCTTGGAATTTTAGCGCCCATTGCCAGATATTTTTTTGGAAACTTTAAAAAGTCGACAATTTCCACTAACTCTTCTTTTGCTTCTTTTAATCCGGCGACATCTTTGAATGCAATTTTTTCTTTTCCGTGGCCTTCAGCTCCAAATAATCTCGCTTTAGCTTTTGTAAAATCAAATACTTGCACGGCTCCTGACTTCGCCTGCTTTATCATTGTCCAGAAGAAAAACCCAAAAACAAGCAGGGGCAAAATTCCAAAAACTAAAAGGGGTGTTAACCAAGACCATGTGTCTTGCTTGGCCGGCTGACTTGAAATTTCAACTTTTTGTAAATTATCTTTATTAACTCCTAGGTTTATCAAAAAATCTGTTAATCCTGTACCTGTTTCTTTCATAGATGTTGCAACGGTTTCGTCAGCAAAAGTAATATCTAGCACATCTCCTGAAACAATAATGCTCTTCACTTTGTCGCCGTTAATGTCTAAAACTAATTGCGATATAGGAACTTCATTTGTTTCTTGTGCGGGCAAATAAAGGAAGCTGAAAATTGCTCCGATAACAAATATAATTAAAACAACAAAAACAAAATTTTTGATTAAGGGGTTCATTTTTTTTATATTATTCATATGTGATATAGGATTAATTTAACATATTTTAAAAGATAATTCAATTCGATTCTTCATATAAAAAAATAGGGCGGTGCGAACGTAACCCCAAGTCACATTCGCACCGCCATTGATTTGCACACACAGGTCTGTCGCCCAAAATTACTTCCGGGCGCCACTGCCAAACTTCATTCCGTACGCTGCTCGGAGAAGCCTTCCCAAAGGATCCTTGACCCCTTGAAACCGCTCCTCTTCAACGTACTTGTCCGTCACTCCGTCGAGGAATACCTTCGAGTCGGGCGAAGCGTTGACAATGCTCACGACAGAGTGAGCCTCGTCTCCTTCGCCTTCCACCTCTCGACGGACTCGAATAACGATGAGCGGATACAGCTTGTCATCGTCACTCCAATTCTTGAAGACGAGGATGACGTCGCCCTCGTTCCCGGCAAGCCACTCGCTCTCTTCGATAAGAGGCGTGTCGTTGGCCAGCACATCCTTGGCTTCCTGGACGCGCCTTGCTTCGACCTGTTTGGCCTCTTCGATCTCTGCCTGCTTTTTCAGCAGGCGAAGGCCGTTTTCGATGCCCTGGTGGACCAAATTCCAAAACTTGATCCTGAGTCCAAGCCACTTCTTGAACGCTTCTTCGTCCATGCGACATCGAGGGGTGAAGCGGGGCCACCGTTCCTTAAGACTCCCGTCGTCGTTGAGCAAATCATCCAAGAAAATGAAAGCTTTGGAGTTCTGCAGAGCAGCAACGACTTCTTGAAGCCGGCCGCTACCGGCCATGGGCCAGATCCGGTTGTCGCGGTCTAAGCGAATCTGAAGAGTTCCTTCGTCTCTGTACGCTCCGTGCGGCTCAATCTGGAGAGCGCAAAGACCGTTGCCAGTTACCTGCCCATCACAGAGATCTGCGACAGACATTTTGCTCTCCTCAGTCAGCCGACATGCGACCGCCTTGGCGTCACGGTAAAATTCCGTCCTAAAACGCGACGCCTGGACACCAATGAGGTTGACAACCTCTTTGGTCGTTTCCTCATCTTTGCCTAGCTCGCCGAAGCGCTTGTCGTCGGTCAGAACGAAGCTCTTCCCGCCCGGTCCTCTGATTCTGCCATTGTCCGCTTCGTCGAGATACCCTCGGTCGTAGACATCAGCGAGAACAGCGTGAAGCTCGGGCAGGTTTTTTGCCTGCGAGAGCTCGAACAGAATCGTTGCCGAGCGCGCGGCGCGTCGGATGAGTTTTCCGACAACGCCATCTTCCGGCCAGTTCAGATACTTGTCCCTCGATGCAACGAACTCATCCCTGACCTGGCCGACGGGCTTCATGATAACGGACTTCTCGCCGTTCTTGGAAGCGGTTACCTCAATAGACATCTCGAGGTAGTCTTCGTCTCCATCTTCCTCGACGATGTCATCCACCCGCCTGATGAACGGCAGACCGTTCTTGAACAGCCATTGCCGGATGGCATTGGCCCGACCCTTCGTTCCTTGCAGAACCCTGCGGGCTTTCTCCAGCTCGGACTCCCCGACTTTTCCGTCGGGAATCGTAACCTCGGGCGGGGCTTCCAGACCCACGCTCCTGTGATTCGCGTCTTCCTTCTCTTCCACGGCCGCGCTCAGGGGAATATCCAGGTTACCACCACTACTGGTAGCAACCACCATTGCCGGTTTCTTTGCCGGCTTGCTGGCCTTGGCCTCCTTGACCACCGCTTCTTCAACAGCGTCAGCGGGACCAATCCTTGCTTCTGCCACTCCCTTCATGTCCGCAGCCGTTTTCGGCTGCTTCGACTTTTTCTTCCTGACCGGCTTTCCCACCGGTTTCTCTTCCGCCACGGGCGTATTAGCCATGTGACACTTCCTTTCTTCTAGGTTTGATGACCTGTGTTGTGCAGTGTGCTGGTTAAAATATAGCAGATTATAAAATAAATGTCAATAGAAAATACCGATCCACGGGTCCAAAAAAAATACGGTACAGGTATCGTCATAATAAATAATAAAAAACAGCGAACGCATCGCTGTCTATTCTCTATATGGAGAAAAATGGTAAACCATCGGCTTGCCCGTCCGTGGGTCTCGGCTTACACCTTTTTCCACCTCTCCTGACAGGGAGTCCGGCGTTCCAATGGCAATTATTAACTGAAGCCCTTTTTTTTGGGCTTCTTCTTGCAATTGGATAAAGTCGATATCTCCGCTCCCAACACAGAGATGTGTTATGCCGGACATGTGAGGAAGCAAAACTTCCAATCCCCATTTTATTAGCGTAGCGTCTGCTGTGTCTGCTTTGTTTGCACCTATCTTTGGACAAACAATAGGGAAAATTCCGTTTTGTTGGAAGTACTCCAGGTCATCCGATTGGATAAGCCCCTTGTACATAAAGTAAGACGGAAAAAAGACGCAGAACATAGATATTTTCCCAATACCCTTCAGCCAGCTTAGAAAATTCCTGAAACCCGCTATCAGCGAGAATTTCTCGGGTTCTGACCAAATGTGGCGAAAAACCACATTTTCTAAATCAAAGAGCACAGCTATTTCGTTTTCCTCATCCTCTTTCATTTATACGCCTCTCACATCCCCTTTCTTTCAGTTTCCGACGTTCTTTCATTTTTCGACGCGTAAACATAATAGCGTTGTCAGTATATAAGGTAAAATTATTTTTGTCAATAACCCTTGACAAAGCAAGTATAATGTAATATAATGAAGTTATACTGAATCAACCCTTTAACCCCTTTTGAAAGGAAATGACAATGAGCAAGGGATTGATGGACGGAACGGTGCGGATGGTCCTGGTGCAGTTTCGGGTCAACAACCCGAAGATGTTACCGGAAACAATCCGCACGGACGACAAGCCGACGGGCACAGCAGAAGTTGTCTCTCGCGCCGGGCAGGTCAAGGGCGAAGAATGCCTCCAGTCGACGGAATCCGTCGGCCATGGCAAGTTCCCCGACGACTTGGCCAGCAACGGCTACACCCTGGTGGATGCTTTCACCAAGGTGCGCCAGGACAGAGGCGGACGCGAATACGGCATCGTCCGATTCACGTTCGTGGCCGAGGGGCACGTCGACACAGTCCCGGAGTGGGACAAGGCGAGACCGGCCGCGGAACAGGCGCTTCGCGACATGGTCGAGGGCGCCGCATGGCGCACGCGCGCTTTCCTCAACCCGTTCTTCGCGGACGGGAATATCGTGGAAGGGACCTTCTGCATATCCGTGAACGCGGACATGCGGGATCCCGCTCCCAAAGCCAAGAGACTTCTCCGAATCGACGCCGACAACGTTTGCGTCAAAAACGCATAAACTTGTCTCATTGATTCGAGAAGCAGGACCGAGGTGTTGGAAACAACCCTCGGTCATTTTTTTACACAAAAAAATCCCGCTTCCGCGAGACTTTTTAATTTTTATTTTTTAGATAACTTTAGGCTCATTCTATGTTCTTTGGGCTCTATAAGTAAAACTTCAAAGTCATAGGATTCTCCGAGTTTCAGCATCTTTTCCATTTCTTCTTTTGAACTAAATTCGGAAATATGACACAGCCCTCTTATTTTAGGCATTATTTCCACAAAAGCGCCGAAAGTAGAAAACTTTGTAACCTTCCCTTTTATTGTATCTCCTTTGCTATATTTTTTCTCAATTTCTTCCCAGGGATTTTGCTTTAAGGCTTTTAGTGAAAGGAAAACCTGGTTGTTGTTTATGTCTATAATTTTAGCCTTAACAATCTCGTCAACTTTTACAACTTCGGCAGGGTTTTCAACCAATTGCCAGTCAAGTTCAGAGATGTGAATTAGACCTTCGATACCAGCCTCATCTACGTTTTCTTCGGCTGAAACGGGAAATTTTATAAAAGCGCCAAAATCAGCAATACCTGTTATCTTTCCTTCTATAATATCACCCTTGCTATAGTTTTTTAGAGCTTCTTTTGTCTGTTCCTCTGATTTTGCTTTTTCAGATAAAATCAGTTTATTTTCTTCGGCTAACAAATCAAGGATTTTTACTTCCATTGTTTTGCCGATGAATTTCTGTAATTCTTTCAAAATCTTTTGCTTGTCAGCGTCGATTACCCGTGGGTAATGCTCGGGAGCTAATTGAGAAACAGGCAAGAAGGCCTGAATATTTTCAACTGCTGTTAAAAGTCCGCCTTTATTAACTCCTGTTATTCTTATAGTAATCATTTGTCCGCTTTCTTTCATATCTCTAAGACGCTTCCAGCTAATATCTTTAGTGGCATCTTTTAGAGAAAGCTCAACATATCCTTCGTCGTTTTCTAATTCAACAATTTTAGCATAAACTTTGTCGCCAGCCTGAAGATCTTTTACCGCATCTTTTACGATATAAAACTCCCTGCCGTATATTATGCCAGTTCCGTGAATTCCCAAATCAATAAAAAGAGACGACCTGTCTCTGGCCACAACTGTCCCTTCTATTGTTAGACCTATAGAAAGCGGGTTAGAGCTTTCTGTTGCTTTAATAATATCTTTTTCCATTAAAAAAATCGCCTGTTTATTTTTCTCCCCGTCAAAATGCTTTAGCTTTTGTCGGGTTCTGCTGCGGGCTTGCCCCGTTTAGTGGGGCCAGCAGTATTAAATGATTAATGGATTAAATATACACCATATTTTTATTTTTGCAAGCCTTGAAGCGGGAAAGTGTTTATGATAAAATGATTAAATAAAAGGAACACCCTTCGACTCGACTCAGGGTAAATTATTCACTGCGTTCATAATTTATGGCAAAGATAAGTTGGGCAGGGCAATCCTGCTTTCAAATTTCAGTTTCTAATTCTAAAGATCATTCGGCCGATATAGTAATCGACCCTTTTGATGAAGCTACTGGACTAAAAATCCCGAATTTTTCGGCTGATATTTTGTTGGTTTCCCACGATCATCACGACCACAATAATATAAAAGGGGTGAAAGGAGAGCCATTTATAGTTTCAGGACCTGGCGAATATGAAGTTAAAGAAATTTTCATAAAAGGAATACCATCATTTCATGACGACAAAGAGGGGAAAGAAAAAGGCAAAAATACGATTTATTTAATAGAAGCAGAAGGTATTAAATTTTGCCACTTAGGAGATTTTGGGCAAAAACAGTTAACAGACGAACAGTTAGAAAAAATAGACGGTGTTGATGTTTTAATGATTCCTGTTGGTGGGGAATATACAATATCTTCTGCTGAAGCACAGAAAATAATTTCTCAAATAGAGCCCAAAATTGTAATTCCTATGCACTATGCTATCCCTAAATTAAATGTAAAACTTGACGAAGTGGCCAAATTTTTGAAAACTATGGGAAAGGATTCTACTGTTCCCCAAGATAAACTTACAGTTAAATCTTCCACTATGCCGAAAGACGGGGCTATGGAAATAGTAATATTACAGCCGTAATTTTTATAATTTCGTGGATATTCTAGAAAAAATAAGGAAGTTTATAATAAAGCTACAAAGCTTTCCGGAAAACAAGAAAAAGATTATTCTTTGGACAATTGTAGTAATTCTGGCGATAATAATGGGGATATTCTGGATTAGGGGAGCAATAAATAGTCTTTCAAAAATGAGGGGGGATTTAGGAGAAATTGAAATGCCGGAAATGGATTTTTCTGACATGCCAAAAATAGATTTGCAAGGAATTGGAGATATTATTCAAACCACTACACCAAGTGATGAAAGGGTGCTGGTCGAAAACGCAAATCAAACTAACGATTGGATGAAGTGTGTGGGCAACTGCGATTTTTATACTGATAAAGTCTTAGGAGAAATAATAAATAAAAATTGCATAGATGCGTGCAGCGGGAAATATAAATTTGCGCCAGAGTATAAATATTTAGATTCTGCTATATTATTTTTGTCACCCGAGGTAAAATCGTGCAAAAATATATTAGATAATTCGCTCAGGGAAGAATGTTTATACTCTATTCCTCAAAAATATTTAATCAACAAATAAAATAGATTTCGTTTATACTTATAAATTTAATAAAGATCCAAAATAAAGAAAACGAGCGAACAATAAAGTATCCAACGTCCCCGCTTAGCGGGGCCCAAGCAATCTTGTTCACCTCGCTCACAAGACCGTGGCAAAAGAAAAAGAAAAACCTTCCGATAAGGCAAAAGAAGAAAAACTAAAGACAAAAGCTCAAGAAGACGGAAAAGACACTGACAGTAAACGTGGCAATGTGTCTCAAAGGGAGATAGTCACCGAGCTTAAAGAATCATACATTGATTATGCAATGTCGGTTATTGTTTCTCGCGCGCTTCCTGATGTTAGAGATGGGTTTAAGCCCGTCCACAGAAAAATTCTTTATGCTATGAATGAGCTGGGACTTTCGGCTGGAGGAAAATTCAGAAAATCAGCTGCCGTCACCGGAGATGTCCTAGCAAAATACCACCCTCATGGAGATGTGGCTGTTTATGAGTCTATGGTAAGAATGGCGCAGGACTTTAATATGAGATATCCCCTGATAAATGGTCAAGGAAACTGGGGCTCAATCGATGGAGATGGAGCAGCTGCTATGAGATACACAGAATGTAAGCTGACAAAGATTGGAGAGGAAATGTTGCGTGACATCGAAAAAGATACTGTTAATTTTGTTGATAACTACGATGGGACAAGAAAAGAACCCGTTGTCCTACCCTCCCCATTACCACAACTTCTTCTAAATGGAACTTTGGGAATTGCTGTCGGAATGGCAACAAACATTCCTCCACACAACTTAACAGAAGTAGTAGATGCTTCAATCCATTTGTTAGACAATCCTAAAGCAGAAACAGAAGACTTATTTCAATTCGTCCAGGGGCCAGACTTTCCGACCGGCGGAATGATCTACGATCAAAAGGAAATAATATCTGCCTACTCCCAGGGTAAAGGTTCTATTTTAATGCGCGGAAAAGCCGACGTTGTTGAGAAAAAAGATGGAGCAGAACAAATTATAATTACAGAAATTCCTTATCAGGTTTTAAAATCCACTTTGGTGGAAAATTTAGCAAGCCTGGTTACAGAAAAAAAAGTGGAGGGGATAAAAGACATAAGAGATCTTTCAGACAGAGACGGAATGAGAATTGTAATTGATGTAAAAAAAGGATACCAGCCTCAGAGAATTTTAAACAGATTATATAAATTTACAAACCTACAAAAAACTTTCCACCTGAATTTGTTGGCCTTAGTTGACGGAATACAGCCGGAAGTTTTATCTTTGGCAGACGTTTTAAAATATTTTATTGAACACAGAAAAGAGGTTGTTACCCGTAAAACAAAATTCGATTTAGAAAAAGCAAAAGAAAGAGCTCATATTTTAGAGGGATTAATGATTGCCCTTAAAAACATTGATGCCGTAATCCAAACGATAAAGAAATCTGCCGATAGAGAGGAAGCAAAGGTTAATTTAATTAAAAAATTTAAGCTAACCGAAAGACAGGCTATTGCCATTTTAGAAATGAGACTGCAAACACTGGCAGGATTGGAAAGAAAAAAAATAGAAGATGAATTGAAAGCGCTGCTAGAAACAATTAAAGATTTAATGGCAATCTTAAAGAGCCCTGAAAAATTAAAAGCCATTGTTAAAAAGGAACTTCTGGAAGTAAAAGAAAAGTTTGGTGACAAAAGAAGAACTAAGGTTGTAAAAGGAAAACTGGGAGAAATTACAGAAGTAGATTTGGTTCCTTTAGAAGAAACAATTGTCACATTAACCACTGGAGGCTACATAAAGAGAATAAATCCTGCTACTTATAAAATACAAAAGCGCGGCGGAAAAGGAATTATGGGAATGAAGACAATGCAAGAAGACATCGTAGAACATTTTCTGTGCGCCTCAACACATGATAATTTAATGTTTTTTATAGATTCCGGTAAGGTTTTCCAAACACAAGTTTACGAAATCCCCGAGGGCACAAGAGTCGCAAGAGGAAGGGGGCTCTTGAACTTTTTGGAGCTTTCAACAGAAGAAAAAGTTCTGTCCTTGGTCCCAATGGCAAAACCTGCGCCGGGCAAGCCCACAGAAAATCCTGAAACTGCAAAATATCTGGTTATGGTAACGAAGAACGGCAGAATAAAAAAGACTTCGTTGGAAGAATTTGATAATGTGAGAAAAAGCGGGATTATAGCTATAAAACTGGAAAAAGGAGATCTGTTAAAAAAGGTTGTAAAAACTTCCGGTGAAGACGATATAATTTTAGTTACAAAAAATGGCGCCTCTATAAGGTTCAAAGAAAAAGATATAAGACCGATGGGCAGATCCGCTGCCGGCGTCAAGGGTATAACTTTGAAAAAAGGAGATGAAGTTATTGGCATGGACGTAATAGAAAAAAATCTACCAATTGACGAAAAAACAAACAAACCTATAAAACAATACTTGTTAATGGTTATGGAAAATGGCTATGGCAAGCGCACAGAAATTTCCCAATACAGACTCCAAGGAAGAGGAGGGTCTGGCATTAAAACAGCAAAAATTACGCCTAAAACCGGACCCGCCATTTTATCTTCTATTTTAGAAGATACAAAAGATGAAGAAGATTTAATCGTTATTTCCAGAAAGGGGCAGGTTATAAGAACAAGCGTAAAATCAATTTCAGTATTAGGCAGAGCAACGCAGGGCGTTAGAATAATGAGAATGGAAGAAGGAGATAAGGTCGCCTCGGGTGTTTGTTTGAAGGATTAAAACACCCCACACCAATTTCAGCCGTGTTTTGTAACTTTATTATCATAAACGGCGAAGCGCCTCCGGCTGTCCTTGTACACATATTTTTTTCGCAGTAAAATTGGTGAAGGGGTTTCGTAGCGGTAAGGCAATTATATTCCGCCGCTCAAGTTATCCACACCTTGAAGTTCCTTTTTCTTGGTATAATAAACTAAACAAGAATTAACATTATGCGCTTGAACAAAAAAATAATCGGCACGATTTTATTCGTAGGATTATTCTGTTTTACTGGAAGAGTTTTGGGTGCAGGAGATGCGACAATTCCAAACCTCATAGGTGCCAGTGATTTTAAACAACTTCTAGGAAAAATAGCAAGTGGCGTAGGAACACTCATAGGAGCCCTTGGCACAATAATGTTTATAATTTCTGGTATTATGTTCTTGTTTTCTGCCGGAAGCCCGGAAAAAATAAACAATGCAAAAAGAGCTTTGGTTTATGCAATAATAGGTATAGTTGTAGGATTGACAGTAAACTCATTAGTCGCTTTTATCCAGCAAACAGTGGGCGAATAATAAATATAACCTCTAAAAGGTCGATTAATCACAAAACATAAAAATCAAAAAATAATTACTATTAAATTTTATAAACATAATGAACAAAATTAAATTAACATTAGCTTCTCTTAGCACATTCCTTTTACCTTTAGTAGCTTCAGCTCAAATGGAACCAAACGCTCCCGGAGGCCCAGGAGCTACAATCGGTAGTCTTTCACAAATAATTCACGCCCTTGAAAACGCGGCTGGTCTGGTCTTTGGAGGAATTGCGGTTATCGCTTTTATTGTAGCCGGTATATTGTTCTTAACCGCCGGAGGAAGCGCAGAAAAGGTTCAAGCAGCAAGATCAGCTTTCATTTGGGGAATTGCCGGAGTGGTTGTTGGAATTTTAGCTTTCTCAATAATCGCAGTTGTTGGAAGCATTATAAAATAACCCAATTAAATATGAAAAACATTAAAATAACGATTGTTTCGCTTAGTGCTATACTCCTACCAGTTATGGCATCGGCAGCTATAGAAGGGATTGCTCCTGGAGGATATGGTGGTGGCATTGGCAGTCTTTCACAGCTAATCCATAATCTTGAAAACGCGGCTGGTCTGGTCTTTGGAGGAATTGCGGTTATCGCTTTTATTGTAGCCGGTATATTGTTCTTAACCGCCGGAGGAAGCGCAGAAAAGGTTCAAGCAGCAAGATCAGCTTTCATTTGGGGAATTGCCGGAGTGGTTGTTGGAATTTTAGCTTTCTCAATAATCGCAGTTGTTGGAAGCGTGATAACATAGCTTAATTTTTAAATTTCTGGCCTAACAGATAAAAGCTTAAATGATAAAAAAAATATTATTCCTAGTTTCGTCCGGAGTTCTAGTTCCGCTTTCAGTTAGTTTTGCCGCACTTACAGCTTGCCCCGTAAGCGGGCCTTGTGTTACAAGTATTTTACCAATGATACATGGCGTAGAAATGGCAGCCGGCCTAATATTTGGAGGAGTTGCTGTAATATCTTTTTTGGTAGCGGGCGTCTTGTTTTTATCGTCTCATGGAGAACCCGAAAAAATCAAACAAGCGAGAGCAGCTGTCTACTGGGGAGTTGCGGGTGTGATAGTCGGTATTCTTGCTTTTTCAATAATCGCGATAGTGATAAGTATACTAACGTAAGTTTGCTATATTCTGCTTCTTAAAACAAAATGATACTGTATCGAATATTTTACTCTTGATTGTCACGGAAAATCTAAAAAATCTATCGTGGCATTCTAAAGATAAAAATATGAATAAAAAAACATTATATTCTCTTGTGCTGGTAACAATGCTTGTCTTGGTTTTTTTCCCATTTTTAACACGAGGAGCTGACTCTATAGGTGGAATAGTTGGTACAATTAAAACTAATCTTCAGGGCATTGGCGCGGGGGTAGCGACGATTGCTTTTGTTGTAGCCGGTATTATGTTTTTAACTGCTACGGCTAATCCATCAAGAATAACTATAGCTAAGGGAGCATTAGTTGCGGGTGTAATCGGAATAGTTATTATTTTGCTGGCTGACGGCGCATGTCAATTTGTTAAAACGTTCACCGGAGCTAGCGGGTCATGTACTGCTGACAGTAGTAGTAGTAGTTCCACTGCAGTTGATAGAGATAAAATAGGCAGTGCAGCATCATATCAAGCAATGACTGGCACAGGACCCACTAGCGATCCGGCCACTATACTTAACCAAGCTTCACAATGGGACGGCATGTCTGACCCGCAAAGGTCTTCAGCCGCAAGCTCCTCCGGCTTTCAATCATCGGTCAGCCAAAATTATGACTATATGATGAGCAATGTTTCAAATATCAAATAACCAAGCAGGTAAATTGATACTATAATTTTTAAGCATCGAAAAAACACCTACCATAATACGCCTCTCTGAAATTGACAATTTAGGTCATATAAGGATGGGCCCACAATTAAGTGAATAAGAAAACATTATTTTTAATTTTACTGGCCACTGTAGCTCTGCCCTGTTTGGCGTCTGCGCAAACGCTAGGTGAGATGGCGAAAGCTGCTGCGGATACGGCGCTTGCTGTTGCAACGGGCGTTGTTGTTGTAATGTGGGTCGTCTCGGGTATTTTATTTCTGCTTGCCGCTGGCGACCCGGGGAAACTTGGCACAGCAAAAACAGGTTTAATCGCAGCTGTCATAGGAACCGTGGTGGTCATTATCGCAAATGGAGCCGTCGCTTTTGTCGGCGGAATTTTTAATATAAACCCATAATTTTATAGAATATTACCTTAATTAAAGTAATATTCTATAAATAAAAATATGAATAAACAAACGTTGTATTCCCTTCTGTCTTTCATGATCCTGTTATTGATTTTTGCTCCACAGGTTATGGTTTTAGCAGCACCAGCAGCAGGAGGGGGTGGAGATTCCATAAAAGGTATCGTTGGGAAAGTAAAAGATAGTCTCACTGGTCTTGGTGCTGCATTGGCAACAATCGCTTTCGTTGTGGCGGGTATTATGTTTTTAACTGCCACCGGAAATCCATCAAGGATGACCATAGCAAAGGGATCTTTGGTTGCAGGAGTAATTGGGATAGTTATTATCCTTCTAGCTAATAATGCTTGCACTTTTGTTAAGACTTTTACTGGTGCTAGCGGAGCCTGCGAGTAAAATTATTTTTATTTATTACAAATAAAAACGCTCTAAACTGTTTTAATTGTTTAGAGCGTTTGTCGTTAGACCTGCCACTTTCGTGACCTTTTCTTTAGTGAAACTCTGTGAGCTTCACTTGAGCTTCGGCGATCTGCCTTTTCATAGCCGAGATTTTCTCGGCAGACCACCTGACTTTGTCGCGCCATTCCTTTCTTACGTTCGGATCCTCGCCAGGATTTCTGTCCAGCGCGCCCTGCATCTCTCTCCTATAGCTATCCTCGCTCCATATCTTCTTTTGAAGATAGCTTATCTTGTCCTCAAGTTCTTCGCGTTGATCCTTAGCCTCAGCCGCGGCGTTTTTTTGCATCTGCAATTCCACCGCGGAGGCGACAGTTCTCGTCGGCAAGATTGTCCTGACCGGTGAGGGTGTTCTACGAACCACTGGCTCGCAGTAATCCGCCGGATCCTCCGCACGACCGCGCTCTTGCCAGAGCACGCCCACTTTCTCGTCAGTCTCATCAGGGCCGGTGATAATTTCCATAGCCCTAATCGAGACACTTGCGGGGAGCATGTTATCTGTGCACATGCCCGAAAGCATGCGCACAATATCGTGCCCGCCTCGACGCAGAAGGAGCAACGCCCTTGTGGCGTTTTTCCGAATTGTGGAGTCTCCGCTCCGAAGCATGTAGGCAAGCACGACAGCGCCGTCCCTACCCGTATTCGCGATTCTGGCTAAGGCCAGGCGCGACACTTCGGGAGTAGGGCTTCCCACGTCGGGAATATTCCTGACGACAACCGCCTGGATCCGAGGATCCACGTCGTCAACCGAACGCGCTTCGTGCCCTACGACACGGGGCGCTTCTGCCTCTGTGACTGGAGGCATTTCCGCCTGCCGGACGTCGGCCGAAGCCGACTTGGTTGTTCCGGCGGAAGATCCGCTGAAAAAGTTCCAGCAGAAAATCCCTGCGCAGATGATTATACCCACCACCACCAGCGCCCGCATCAGCCATTTCTTCGTTGCCATTTTCTGTCTCCTTATCTCGTTGGTCTTGTATATAATGCCACGCATTTACGCAAGCATTTTTGAATTGTCGAAGAACACTCTTCGTATCTCGATTATATCATATATAACCTACCTTGTCAAGAGATTACTCTTCACCTTACCCCTTTGTAAAAAGGGTTATTTTTTATGTTCTTAGGACAATTTTATGTTTCCTATAAATCGTTGCCAGACACTTGACAATGCTTTAATAATATGCTAAGGTTCTAACATAACGAAAGGTTCGTTGACAATCAGTTGTTTCACCTCAATGCGAGTGCATTGGGGCAACTTGTTACCAACGAGCACATTCAAAGAGACAAGGAGACTATCATGACAGCAGCACCGACAGGAGCAGGAGCACCCGCAGGAGCAGGAGCACCCGCAGGAGCAGGAGCACCCGCAGGCGGAACACCGACTAGAACCTGGATGAGCACCATCGTGTGGTGCATCGTGGCGGTCGCAATCGTCGGCCTGACAGTCGGCAGTTTCTTCTGGAACAAGAACTCGACCGACACCAACACCGAGGCAATCAGCGGCATCAAGAGTACCATGGCGACGAAAACAGACCTGACCGACCTGGGTACCAAGATCGTTGGGGACCTCGGCAAGAAGTTCGGCGGGCGAATCGACACCGTCAAGGCTGACGCCAACGACGGCATGACCAAGCTCAAAAGCGAGCTGGAAAAGCTGATGAAGCCCAGGCCGGCAGACCCCGGAAGGACCGAGGTCACCCCTAAGTGGAGCTCCAAATTCAATGTTGAAAGAGAGCTCTACACGATGGGTGGGGGAAACGAGGATGCAGCCGAGAAGTCTCGGTACCGGTTGTGCCTCGGAGGCAAGGATGTTGCCATCGCGCTCTTGAGAGCGCTTGACAGCAGGTCTCCCGATATGTGCAAGAGCGCAATGAGCGCTCTGCGAGCGAGAGCTCCTCGCGATAACGACCTGCTGGCCGAAGTCGCCCTCGATCTGGACTCCTCTTCGGGATCAGCTCGCGCAGCGGCCGAGGCGATACTGGGAGAGACTGAACAGATGTGGTGGGTAATTGGACGCCACGACGAGACGATCCAGAAGCTCGGCGAGAATGCCGAAAAGGACCAAACCGCAACGGTGGCCAATATCAACAGGCTCGGCAAGGGCTTGACCGAGGCGGCGACTCAAATCGACAGACTCGACAAGGGTTTGACCGAAACGAAAGCCTCGCTTGGAGGCCTAGTCGGTCGTCTCGAAAGAGAGCCCGACGGGATCTTCCCGAGACTCAGGGTCTACACTGGTGAAACCGACCGAAGACTCGGCGTCGTCGAGAAAACAGTCGGCGTGCTCAATCAAATGCACACCGAACCCGGTGATCGCAACGATCACTGAAGACTCCGCAAGGAGAAACAACACAGATAGGGGCGTTTATGCAAATTGCATGGCGCCCCTCTTTTTATACAAATTTATTGATAGTTTCCCTTTTTTTATGTATAACTAATACAATAGTTTTATTACGCCGGCGTGGCGGAACTGGAATACGCGTTAGTCTTAGGAACTAATCTCGCAAGAGTTGTGGGTTCGAGTCCCACCGCCGGCACAAATTTAAAGCCCGTTTTTACGGGTTTTTAATTTGTGCTAGGACTCGAACCCAAAGGAGGGGTCGGGAGGAAAGTATTTCCTCCCGTTTAGGAAATTATTCAAACCCGTGGGTTTTGAAGGAGGAACGAAGTGACGACGGCTTCTAGCGTAAGCGGAGTCCCACCGCCGGCACAAATAAATAAAAACCGCTAAAGGCGGTTTTTATTTTTGCATAGAAATTAAGAAACTTTTATTCCAACTTTTTCTTTCACCTCGCTTTTTGGAATTCTTACTGTTAAAATTCCTTTGTCCATTTGAGCATCGGCCTTGTCTATATTGATATTTTCCGGTAGAACTATTTTTCGGGAAAACGGACCCCAATAACATTCCTGATAAAAATATTTTTTTTCGTGGCTTTCGTGAGGGTCGCACCTATTTCCTTTTATTATCATCATATCTTTCTCTAAGGAAATATCTAAATCTTTTATTTGCACCCCTGCAATTGCCGTCGAAACAACAAAATCGGCGGGCGTTTCAAAAACATCTATAACGAGCTCTCCATCCTGGTCAAAAATATTAGCACAATCTTGCACTGTGTTTTTTTCTTCTACATTTTCGGGTTTTAACTTTTTTACCATAAGTGAGATTAAAAAACTAAAAACTTAAAATAATTTTTTTTATAATATAGTTTTTATGTTTCTAGATTTTTATATTTTTATACCTGACAAATACCTTTCATTTTTTTTAGCTTCTCGAATCCGGAAAAGACTAAAATTGAAAGTGTTAAAATTATTATCGCTGCAACACTAATTTTCATATAAGCACCGTTTAACGTTATTATAGAGAAATCATAGAGACCATGCAAGAGCGTTGCGGTTGCCAGCCCGACAAAAACAGATATAATTCTGTTTTTCTTCTCGTAAAAAGAAATCGCAAGAGCGTAACCTACCACTGCAGAACACAATGTGTGTAAAAATATGGCTCCCACAAATCTTATAAAATTTATAGCCAGGGTTCTTATTATCAGTTGGTCAAAGGGCATCTGTCCGGCCGGCACCAGCAAGTAGAGAACGTTCTCTACTGCTGCGAACCCCAGGGCTGCAATCACCATATAAAGCATTATATCAAGTGGCTCATCTAGATGCCTACTATTAATCACTTTGGCTCTGATAACAATATATTTTAGCAACTCTTCCGTGAAGGCTATCACTAAAAACCAGTATATAATGTTTTTAACTAAGAAGTTCATCTCGAAACTATTCAATAAATTCGTAAGTCCTACTTGTATAAAAAAAGTAGGTATAGTTATTACAGCTCCCCATAAAAAAACTGCCCAAATCATCCCTTTGGGCTCGGGGTGCACATCCTCCCTAAGATAATAAGCCAACCAAATTAAAGAGGGGATTACTCCCAAAATTATGTAGATTATTATAGTGTAATTCAAATCCATTCTCTATTATTTCCCGGGCCACTCTTCTATCATTATACACTTTTGTTTCTTATTAAGAGGAAGTTGCTGATAAATTTCTTCTGTTATAAACGGCATAAATGGGTGCAATATTTTTAGAGACTCGGAAAGTAACATTATTAAAAGATGTTGGCTGGCTATTTTTTCTTTTACGTTGTCTCCATATAAACGCGGTTTTTGTTCTTCAATAATTTTATCGCAGAATGTGTGCCAAAAATAATGATAAATTTTTTCAGAGGCGGTATAAAATCTATAATTATCCATTTCTTTTGTTATCTCTTTTGCCTGTTTTTGGAAATCTTTTATAATTTTTTTGTCTTTTGCGCCCAATACGATTTTTGCTCCAGGTTTATATCCTTCAAGATTCATTAAAACAAATCGCGAGGCGTTCCATATTTTTGTTGAAAAATTTCTATATCCTTTTATCTTTTCTTCAGAAATTACGGGGTCGTTACCTGGTGTATTTCCCACAACCAAAGCCATTCTTAAAGCATCAGCTCCATACGAATCAACAACTCCCAAAGGGTCAATTACGTTTCCCTTAGACTTAGACATCTTTTGCTTTTCTTTGTCACGCACTAACCCATGCAAATAAACAGTTTTAAAAGGAACTTCGCCAGTTGCATAAATTCCCAGCATTACCATGCGGGCTACCCAAAAAAATAAAATATCCCAGCCGGTCTCCATTACGTCTGTTGGATAAAAATTTTTGAAGTCATTTTTACTGGTTGTTTTTAGTGTTGCAAACGGCCATTGCCCAGAAGAAAACCAAGTGTCAAAAACCTGCCCCGATTCATCTCCTGGGATTGGAATTCCCCAGTTTATTTGGCGCGAGATATTCCAGTCACGTAAATTTTTCATCCAGTGGAAAAAAGTTTTTTCCATTCTCTTTGGAATAAAAACAATCTTTTTGGTTTTTACCGCCTTTACAGCAGAATCTCTTAAAGATAGTTTTCCATTTTTGGGCTTTGCGGTCATTTTAACAAACCACTGGTTGTCCATTGGGATCGGTTCTATAATTCTTCCGCATTTGTAGCATTGGCTTACTCTGCTTTTGTAATTTTCGGTTTTTTTCAGCAAATTCAGGGCTGTTAGATCCTCTAAAATTTTTACTCTCGCTTCTTCAGAAGAAAGTCCCACATATGCCCCCCCTAGCTCGTTTATTCTTCCGTTTTGCCCGATTACCTGTTTAATCTCTAATTTATTTCTAATGCCTATTTCAAAATCCAAAGGATCGTGCGCCGGGGTAACTTTAACGGCTCCGGTTCCAAAATTTTTATCAATTTCGTTATCTGCGATTATTGGTATTTCGATTTTAACTAATGGCAGAACAACTTTTTTTCCAATCAAATCTTTATATCTTTTATCTTTCGGATTTACAGCCACGGCTGTGTCTCCCAGCATTGTTTCAGGCCTTGTGGTGGCAACAGTAATAAATTTATCTTTTTCGTCCGCCAAAGGATATTTTATATAATAAAGAGGCCTTTCTTTATCCTCATATTTTACTTCAACGTCAGACAAAGATGTTCTGTGTTTCGGACACCAGTTTACGATTCTTTTGCCTTTATAAACTAAGCCGTCTTTTTTTAGTTTTTCAAAAGTTTCGTAAACGATTTTTACTATATTTTCGTCTAAGGTAAACTTTTCGCGCGACCAGTCACACGAAGCCCCAAGTTTTTTTAGCTGGTGCTCCATTACCTTTTTATTTGTTAAAGTAAATTCCAAAATTTCTTTATAAAGCTGGTCGGGCGGAATTTGAAATCTGTTTCTGCCTTCTTTTTCCAATTTTTTATCAAAAACAACTTGAGTTTCAAATCCTGCGTGGTCGGCTCCAGGCAACCACAAAGCCTTTTTGCCTTTCATTCTGTTATATCTTATCATTATGTCTTCTAAGGTAACAAAAAGCGCGTGGCCAATATGTAGAGATCCGTTGGCGTTCGGCGGAGGCATAATTATAGTAAATGGTTTTTTGTGGCGCTTCGGCAATTTGTCGGGATTAAAAAAACCGCTTTTTTCCCAAAGCTGGTAAATTTTATCTTCAACCTCTTTTGCGTTGTATTGCGGTGACAGTTCCATGTTTTTATTTGCTTATTTTATCACTTTTTCTCCTATTCGTAAATTACTTTCTGCTTGTAATTTTTCCCAAGGGATTTTGTTTTTTTGGTGGTAGAAGCCCGTAATTGCGGTCATTAACGCGTTGTCTGTGCTTAAATTTGGTGTGGGGACAAACACCTCAACCCGGCTTGAGGTGTTTAACGCTTCTTTGAATTGTTTGCGGAGTTCTTTGTTTGCCGTAACACCTCCTCCCAAAATCAGGGTTTTTATTTTATAATCTTTTGCAGCTTTTATTGTTTTTTTTACTAAAACATCAATAATTGCCTGCTGGACCTCGGCCGCCATGTTGATTTTTTGTTGTCGTAAATTTTCACTTGAGTGAAATTTTACGGCACTGATTTTTTGCCAGGCGTAAAGCACCGCTGTTTTCAATCCTGAAAAGCTAAAATCGTAATCTTTTGTATTAAACATGGGGCGGGGCAGTTTAATAGACCCTCGAGGTCTATTCGCAGATAGGCCTCGGGGGTCTATTTCTGCTAGTTTTGAAATTATTGGGCCTCCAGGATAACCAAGGCCTAAAATTTTGGCGCACTTATCAAAACATTCTCCTGCGGCATCATCTCTTGTTTCGCCTAAAATTTTATACTTACCAATTTTTTTAATTAAAATAATTTGAGTATGCCCACCCGAAACAACCAAGGCGACAGCAGGAAATTTTATTTCTGGATTTTCCAGTAAATTAACCAAAATGTGCGATTCAATATGATTTACCGCCACAACTGGAATATTCCAAAATTGGGAAATTGCTTTTGCAAAATTAACTCCAACCCATAAGCACGGCTCCAACCCGGGTCCATTTGTAACTGCTATTAAATCAACATCTGGTTTCCCGTATTTTTTAAAAAGGCTGATTAAATTTTTTTCCAACTCCGGTTCCCTCTCTAAGATGTTTTTAAAATCAGGAGTTTCATTTATAACTTTACTATTTAACATTTCAGCCTTTTTTAATACTTTAACTAAAGTTGGTACCAGGTTTTTTTGGTGCTCCCTTTTTGCCATTGCGGGAAAAACTCCACCGTACTTTTTACCAAGAGCTGTTTGAGAGGAGACAACATTTGCAAGTACTTCAAACTCGTCCCCGCCCGAGGCTGGTCCGCCTTTGGCAGATAAAATTGCAATTCCGGTGTCGTCGCAAGATGTTTCGATAGCTAAAATCTCCACCCCGTTAGAAGTTTGTTTTCTATGGCATTGAAGCCTATTTAAGCAAACTTTGTTAATTTAATATACCCCGTTAGTGTAGATTATACTTCTAACGGGGTTCATGGGCAAATTATACCCAAAATCTTGCTTTTTTTCAACTTTTGGGGTAAAAATAACTTAACTTACTTCGCTCCCATCGTCTAGCCTGGTCTAGGACATCAGATTTTCAATCTGGTAACACCGGTTCAAATCCGGTTGGGAGCACTATGGACCCCGTTAGAGGTCTTGAACAAAAAATTTTATTAAAATTTTTTGCATGACCCAACGGGATTTCTGATAAAATAACGCGGTTGTCTGAAGCTGGCTATATTAACCACATAAAGACAGACCTCTAACGGGGTGGATAAGAAAGACTATCTAGATATCTCAAGGGCCTCGGATATAAAAAGTCCTGGTGGCCGTTTTATATACAGGGTTTTTGAAATAATCCCTGGATTCTTAAGTTTATTCACGCTTTTTGGCGTGTTTTTTTTCTCTTGGCTATTTCCTTCGTGGGTGGCCATTTTTATTATAATTTTTTGTTTTTATTATCTTTTTAGAATATTTTATTTTTCCTTACATCAAGTTGTTGGTTACTTTAAGGTTAAAAAAAATATGAAAAGGGGTTGGCTTAAAGAATTAAAACAAATCCGAGAAAAAAATTGGAAGGATGTCTTTCACGTAATTATATTGCCTGCATATAAGGAAAGTAGAGAAATTATAGAAGAAAGCCTTGAAACACTAATAAAATCTGACTACCCTAAGGAAAAAATGATAATTGTTTTAGCAACCGAAGCAAGAGCTGGAACTTTTTTTCTAGAGCAAGCACAAGATATTTCTAAAAAATATTCTGATAAATTTTATAAATTTTTACTAACTGTTCACCCCGATGGAATCAAGGGTGAAATTAGCGGTAAGGGGTCAAACACCGCATATGCTAGCGCAGAAGTAAAAGAGAAAATTATAGACCAGTTAAAAATACCTTACGAAAATATTTTAGTTTCTACTTTTGACATTGATACAAAAGTTTTCCCGCAATACTTTTCATGTTTAACTTGGCATTATTTAACAGAAAAAAATGCTGAAAACGCCAGCTTCCAACCCGTACCAGTTTACAATAATAACATCTGGACAGCCACCGCTTTTTCAAGGGTTGTTTCCACGTCGAATACTTTTTGGCAAATGATTCAGCAGGAAAGATCGGAAAAACTTACAACCTATTCTTCCCATTCCACCCCGGGAAAAGTTTTTTTTGAGGTTGGATACCCCACAAATGTTGTGTCGGACGACTCACGAATTTTCTGGAGAGCTTACCTATATTACGATGGAAACTACAGGGTTGTTCCAATTTACTACTTGGTTTCAATGGATGCTGTAATGGCAAAAAATTTCTGGCATACTGCTATAAACCAATATAAACAGCAAAGGCGCTGGGCTTGGGGGTGTGACGAAATTCCCTACATTCTCTTTGGATTCTTAAATAATAAAAAAATACCATTGCTAAGTAAAATTTCTCATGTTTATACAATCATTGATGGGTTTTGGTCCTGGGCGACGGCGGCCCTTTTATTGTTTTTACTGGGATGGTTGCCTATCTTTTTGGGCGGACAGAACTTTAACTTTACGGTCCTCTCTTTTAATTTGCCAATTTTGACCGGCCAAATAATGACTATTTCAATGTTTGGAATGTTGGTTTCTGCAGTATTAAGCACAATGCTTCTGCCACCCGTGCCCAAAGAAATGAAGTGGTATGTTAAATTATATAAAAAATCCACCGTTTTTTTACAGTGGCTGTTCCTTCCTGTAACATTAATCTTATTCGGATCCTTCCCGGCTCTCGACGCCCAAATTCGTTTAATGCTCGGCAGATACATGGGTTTCTGGGTTACGGAAAAGATAAGAAAGTAGTTATACAAAAAACCGCCGAGAGGCGGTTTTTTGATGAATAACTCAACAATGTTTAGTTATTCGAAGTGGATGCGGGCCTGGAATTGTTTGAGGCGCTCTTTCAATTCTGGGTAAAGTTTTAGCTCTGGATCTTTTTCCAAAATCTCTTTGGCTGCAGCGCGAGTTTTTTCAACTAAAAATACGTTCGATAATCCTTGCATTGCCATATCGGGCAGTCCCCATTGCTGAGTTCCGTAAAGCGAACCTGGTCCACGGATTTCCAAATCTTTTTCAGCCAGTTCAAATCCATTATTAGATTCAACCAAAGCTTTCAACCTTTTCCTGTTTAACATACTTGGGTCTGTGGTAAATAAAAAACAATAAGATTGCATATCACTTCTACCAACTCTTCCGCGAAATTGGTGAAGTTGGCTAAGCCCAAAACGCTCCGCGCCTTCAATCATCATAATTGTTGCTCTTGGAACATCAACGCCAACCTCAACAACGGAGGTAGAAAGTAAAATATCAATTTCGCCCTTTTTAAAATCAAGCATTATTCTCTCTTTTTCTGGAGGCTTCATTTTTCCGTGTAACATTGTAATCCTTAAGTCGGGAAAAACTTCTTTTGACAATCTTTCATATTCATCTTTTAGGGCTTTCACTTCATTAATCGCAAGCGATGACAACGACATAGGGGCATAGTTTTGCGGAGTAAAACTACCCGAAATTTGCATATTTTTTTCCCCGCCAGAGGCGGGTCCGCCTTGGGCGGATATCGCCTCTTTCAATTTACTGGCAGTTGAATCAATTTTTGGGAAAATTACAAAAACGCCCTTTCCTCCCGCAACCTCTTTTTTTATAAATTCGTAAGCTTCTTTTCTTTGGCTTGGCTCAACAATAACTGTCTTTATTTTTTTTCTATTTTTTGGCATTTCGTCAATTAAAGACAAATCTAGGTCGCCATAGGCTGTTAGCGCTAATGTTCTTGGAATAGGAGTTGCTGTCATAGAAAGCAGGTGGGGAATTAGTTTCTTGCCCTTAATCAAATGGTCTCTTTGTTCAACTCCAAATCTGTGTTGTTCGTCTAAAATCACCAAAGCCAAATCTTTAAATTCAATTCCTTTTTGTATTAAGGAATGCGTACCAATAGCAATATCTATTTGTCCATTTTTTAAATCTTCATTAAAGCTTTTTTTAGACACTTCATAAGCCTCACCTTCCTTGAATATTCTTGCGTCTTTTCCGGTAAGCATACCAATCCTAACATCAAAATCCTTCAATAATTCTGTTACTGTTTTAAAATGTTGTTTTGCCAAAATTTCTGTTGGCGCCATAAAGGCAACTTGCCTACTGGCAGGCAGGCCTGATTGATTGCTCTTAACCGCACTTAATGCCGCCATTGTTGCTACAACCGTTTTCCCCGATCCCACGTCTCCCTCTAAAAGTCGCGACATTGGGACTGTCTTTTCTAAATCCTTTAAGATAGCAAATGCACATTTTTTCTGAGAATCAGTTAATTGAAATGGCAGTGAGTCAGTAAATTTTTTCATCAAATCAGAATCCATTAAACAAGCAGAAGATTTTTTTATCATCATCTTCATTCTTTGCTTTAGTACATTCAGCTGTACCAAAAAAAGCTCTTCAAATGAAAAACGCGCCTTTGCGGCATCTGCGTGCTCAAAAGAGTTTGGAAAATGCAACTGCCAAACAGCTTCCTGTATTGGTAAAAATTTATACTTTTTTACAATATCTTTTGGCAGAGTTTCCTGTATTTGGTCTATAAATCTATAAAGTAAAGGTTTTATAACATATCTTAACCACCTTGAAGTAACGCCTCTTGTTTCAGAATAAACGGGCACAATTCTTCCTGTGTGCGTAAGCTCCTCATTTTCTCCAATTTCGTTTATTCTTTCATAAACCGGGCTGTTAAAAAACAATCCTTCTTTTCCCAAACTAATTTTACCGGCAATGCAAATAAAATCATTTTCTCTCAAAGCTTTTTCTAAATAAGGCTGATTAAACCAAATAACATTAATTTGTGCCGTTCTGTCTTGCAAAACAGCCTTAGTTATGGGCATTCGTCCATAAAGAGATTTTGTGGTTTCTATTTCTATAATTTCTCCCTGGACACAGACAACCTCGCTAAGCTTATTGCGTGCCTGGCTTATTGAAATTATTTCTGAAAAATCATCATATCTGGCTGGGAAATAAAAAAGCAAATCATGCACTGTTTTTATGCCAAACTTTTTTAGCTTTTTTGCATAAGCTACGCCAATTTTTGGGACTTCCTCAACTTTTGTTTCTAGCGTTATCATATTACCAATAATACCAAAACCGCCACCTTAAAACCAGCCTCTTCTGCTGGCAGGCAATAAAAAAGGAGAGTTTTCTCTCCTATTGCGCGCCTTCTTGTCCGGGCAGTAATCCTTCATTGGCTAATGCGCCCAAGATACCTAGGCAGTATTTTGCCCGTTTCCCTTCGTGGTTTGCAATACCGCAACCACGCTCGGGGAGTTGGCTTTTTGCGCCATAACTGCAAATGGGGTTACGGCATTGCCAATCGCCAAGCATGCAATGAAATTTTTGATATTTCGGGTTCCATTGCGTATGAAATTCACAAAAAGGTTCAGGGTTCGGCATGCGGGTTCTCCTTTATGGTTTGGGGACAAATATAAAAAATAAGATAACAAACACTAGCAATGCTAATAGAAGAACAATCATCCCGCAAGACGAGCGGTCATTCCCGTTATAAGTATCGTCTGTTCCTTTTTCCGTTTCTGTTTCTTCTTCAAAATCCATTTTTTTCCTGCCTTCCTTGGGAGCTTAGGTTGTGAAAATACTAATTAGAATTTACCATTTTTTATTTTTTTTGCAAAGTAAAGGCGCCATAAACAGAACGTTGACGGCGCCTTTAAAGGAAGTGAGTTGGAGACATGATGGGTTTCCTTTCCTATTGCCCTACGGCACAACCTTGCTTCGCAAGTTCAGCCTCAATCTCCTGCAAGAAGATAAGGTCTTCCGGCGAAAGCTTTTCCGCCTGGTTGCGCCTGATGCGCTCAACCATTAATTTGGCAGCCGGAGGATTGTTTTTGACTGCATAGCGCAACAAATCAATGAGTCGCTTTTCCGGGAACTCATCTTCGTGCAGCCACCTTATGTATCCTTCTGCCTGCTTTCTTTCGGGTTGCGCGCCTGCCCATTCCTTCCTGCCCGCGAGAGAACCAGCGTGCCTGCGTCTTCCGTTTTGTCTTCTGCGGTTCATGTTTTTTCACCTCCTTTCTATGGAAGGTTTAAGTTCCGCATTTATAAAAGAACTACGTTGTTCTTTCTTTTGTTTACATTGAGCTTGCCGAAGTGTGCCCCCAAGAGGATTCGAACCTCTGTTTACAGATCCGCAATCTATTGTCCTATCCACTGAACGATGGGGGCATATATTACAATTTAAAAGTAGCACGGAATCTCGACTTTTTCAATGAAAATATATTTTTAACTAATCGCGGGCGGAGGGTGCAGGACTCGAACCTGCAAGGGGATTTCTCCCGCTGGTTTTTTTACCCCGTTAGAAAGCGGTGGGTGCAGGACTCGAACCTGCATGGGATTTCTCCCGCTGGTTTTCGAAACCAGTTCCTTACCAATTAGGATAACCCACCACTTTTTAACGGGACGAGCCAGTGCCCTACCATTAGACTAACCCTCCATAAAACTATAATACTTCGAAAATGTCCCTGATTCAACTAAAATGCAGCTCCTCGCTGCATTTATAAATTAATTAACTTATTTTTCTTCGTTTTTTACTAGAATTTTGTGCCAGTCGTTGTAGTCGTATATGTCGTGAGCTATAACTCCCAATATCACTCCTGTTAAAAATCTGGGCAAATAAAAATAATCTATAACCCAAACTATAAGTAATATTACAGCCCCAGAAATCCAGTGATGCAAATGAAACTTCCAATTACCCACATCTATGTAAATCGAATCCACTCTACCCTTTTCTATAAAATATTTTGCAAACAGCCGTGAAGCCAAATATCCTACGGCTAGCCCGATTGCTAAATAAAATGAGTAATAAACAGAGGCTACCAGAACGAAAGCTGGCAGGTATCGTCTTACTTTAGAGTTTTTGTTGTCGTTTTTTGCTAGCTCGAGATCTATTAACTTACCGTTTATGTCGTTTAATTCGTTATTAGTTCCCATAAAATTTACCCTATTAAACAGCCCGAAGGGCTAATTTCACCCGAACGGGCGAAATTATTTAACTGGGTGAATGTTAATTTTACCAAAACCCAGCCAATTCTACCCCGCTTAAGGCGAGGTGGGTTATTCACAACTATAGCTATTTTATCATTACCACCCCCCTTTGTCCAGCATTAATCCACCAACCAATCCCCAACTCAAAAACCGATTTTCAGCGGTTTTTTACGGTGCCCTCGGGAGGAATCGAACCTCCATTTAAGGTTTAGGAAACCTCCGTCCTATCCGTTGAACGACGAGGGCAATACAATTACAAAATATCACGAATTTTGTTTTTTCGCAAGTTGCTATTAGCCCGCTTATACTGATATAATGAACAAAAATTTATAAATATATAAAACCATGCAAGAAAAATCACCTGTCGTAGAAATCGCAAAAAAAGTATGCCCTGCTGTAATAACCGTAATTGTTTCTAAAAATCTGCCTCGGGCAGAAAACTTTTATTCCTTTCCTTTCGCCGGAAAAGAATATGTAATGCCGAAACTGGAAAAGGGGCAAAAAGCCGGCATTAAAAAAACCCAAATCGGCGGAGGCTCTGGCTTTATTGTTTCAGAAGACGGCTATGTTTTGACTTCAAACCATGTTGTTTCCGATACAACGGCAGACTACACGGTTATATTAGACCCGAAACACAAATATCCTGCAAAAGTTTTATCAAGAAACCCCATTAATGATACTGCTGTTTTAAAAATAGAAGACGGAAAACTTCCGTATCTGGAAATGGCTGATTCAGATAAAATCGACCTTGGCGAGAGTGTTATAGCGGTGGGAAATGCGCTGGGCGAATTTACAGATACTCTATCCACCGGCATTGTTTCGGGGTTATCGCGCTTTATTACAGCCTTCGGAGGAGTTGACCATCAAATGCAAAACTTAAGGGGTCTGATACAAACTGATGCGGCCATTAATCCCGGTAACTCTGGAGGACCGTTAATTAATATGGACTGCCAAGTTATTGGAATAAACACTGCTATGATAGCGGGCGCCCAGAATATCGGATTTGCAATTCCTATAAATTACGCCAAAAAAGATTTGGAAGAGGTTAAAAAATACGGAAAAATTATAATGCCATTTTTAGGAATAAAATATGTTTTAATTTCAAAAGAAATGGCGGAGGCCAATAAACTTCCCGTTGGAGACGGGGCGCTTGTTGTCAGGGAGGCACTAGGAGAATCTCCTGTAATAAAAGGCTCTGCTGCAGATAAGGCGGGTATTAAGGAATGGGATATAATTTTAGGATGCGACGGGCAAAAAATCACAACAAAAAATCCTTTGGCAGAAATTTTACAAAAATGTAAAATCGGATACCAAACAACTTTCTTAATTCTCCGCGACGGGAAAAAGTTGGAATTGCGCGCAAAGCTCGAAGAAAAAATATAATAACAATACCTTACTTTAATCAAAAAACCCGCCCTGTGGCGGATTTTTTGATATTTTACTATTTGGTTATATAAAACCTTTATTATCTTGAAACCGAACCCACATGAATTGCTTGTGATACGCCTGATGCCCCATTTATTCCATCGCAAGTTAATCCATAAGATGTATTCGCATTGATTACAAAAACATCTTTGCTCCCGCTGGTCGGAACAACCTGTGACTCAACCCTTTGGATCCCCGGCCAAGACAGTTTACACCCAGAGGTATTTCTGGTGCTCCAAGTGAGAAGCCAGACGCTTGGGGTGACTGAATTGTGCGTTGCCTTAAAGCTGGTTATAACCGCCGCAGAAGTAGTCATTAAACTATCAATGCGAAAATAGTTATCACTGGTATCTTCGGCTGATATCGTGCCTGACACGGCCTTTACACCTATTTTATAGGTCGATCTGGGAACAATTGTAGATGGAACTGTCCAGCTGTATCTGGTGGTATTAACCGAAAGAGGTTGATCAGCAGGGGTAATATCATATGGCAAATGCCCGGGTACGCCATCAGTTAAATAAATATAAAGACCGTCAGTCGGCTTGAGAGCGAACCTTCCCCATATAATGTCATACGTTTTTCCAACTAACCACTCCTCTCCTCCATTTGGCACAATAACCGTAATTTCCGGAGGGAAAACATATTGTTCGCATGTCTGGGAATAAACCGGGCTTCCCCCCGCGCACCCGGAAGGAAATGAAGCCGTAACGGATCTTGTCTGGGTTCCACTAGTAGAACAAGCGCCCCAGTCAGAATAATTAAAACTCGTGCAAGTCGCTACTGGAGTTGTTGGGGGCGTACAAGTAATTGTTTCTGTTGCCGGGTGAGATGTCCCGTTCTGGCAAACTCCTACCTTTGTCCAAATTCTGGTTTGCTGGCCGGGAGCAGGGCAAGTTGTTGGATTCAGAGTTGAGGTCCAATTGTTCTCGGTGCAATAAGAATTGTACGAACACGATTGATAAAGTATGGGAGCGCCTCCGGTACAGCCGGCAGGATAATAAGATGTGGCTGTTCTTGCTTGGACTCCATTGGACGAGCAAGGACCCCAGCTAGAATAACCGAAACTAGTGCAGGTTGTTATTGTTGGAGTTGTTTGGCTGCATCCGTATAGCTCGTTTAATTTTGCTCTGGTTAGCGGCCCAACATAACCGCTTCGGGGATTAATTCCATACCTTGTTTGAAATTGAATAACGGCAGAAGATGTGTCCTCGTCATATGTGGTAATACTGTCTGAGCCATAAGAAATTCCTTGTTTTTCCAGAGCAGTATGCAAGTTTACAACCTCGCTTGAACCGGAGTTGGCAAACCCTAGATTTTGGTTGAATGTGTGACACCAGGTTTGCGTTGTGCCTTGCTGAGCTTGAATCTGGACTATCTGCTGGGTTAATTGCGCGATTAAATTTGTAAGGCAGGTTATTTGATCGCTAATGTTGCCGTACGACATACAATTTGTTACGGCTTCAGCTTTGACGAACCCCGCAGAACATAAAATTATTGCTGACAAAATAGCTGTGACTAAAAGAGACTTAATCCTCATTTCACTTTTTTCACAGAACTAAGCGTTACCAAAAAGCTGTTCTTTAGATTTTTGATTTCTTAATTCTGTATTTTAATAAAACTAAATTGCTTAATTATCGTTTATTTCATTAGCCTCGTCAACATTCTAATTAAAAAAACAGCCCATGAGGGGCTGTTTTTTAGTACCGGGATTTAAACCTGTATTTTTGAGAATAAATAGCTTCCGATGGAAATGAAAACTATAGTGATAGCGCTTAAAACTAAAAGGTCTGTTGTTAACCTAAATTGTACCGCTCCTCCCAAGGTTCCGCGAAGACCGTCGACTCCGTAAGCTAGCGGATTAAATCTAACAATTATTGCTAAAATTTTCGGCAAGCCGGTTAGGGGGAATAATGCTCCGGAAAGAAAAAATATCGGCATTACCAAAAAATTCATTATCAGCTGAAACCCATGCATATCTTCCAAGACAGAAGCGATAGCGGTTCCGAGGGCTGTGAAAATTAGGGCAATAAGAGCCATAAAAACAAATGTAACTGGCAGGGCTGGAAAATTAGCGAACTTAAATCCCGCCAAAAAAGATATTGCAAAAACTATTAAACCTTGTAACACGGCTACCGTTGCTCCACCCAAGGTGCGTCCCAACATAATCTGCCAGCGGGGAACCGGAGCCACAAGGGTCTCTTTTAAAAAACCGAACTGCCTGTCCCAAATAACGCTAATCCCTGAAAAAATAGCCAAAAAAAGAATACTCATCGAAATGATTCCTGGAACCAAGAATTGTATATAATCTCCCTGGCCGGCAGCCTTAAATGTCGGGCCCAAGCCAAAACCAAGCACAACCAAAAACAAAATCGGCTGACCCAAAGAACCAATGATTCTGGATTTTGACCGGAAATATTTTTTAATTTCTCTTAACCAGAGTGTATAAATAGCTATCACGGTCTTGTGAGCGTACGGTCGCGAGATTTATCCGCGAAGCGGAAAATCCCGACCTAGGCTAAGGTTATTTGCATAGCGTAGCTTTGCAAATTACACTTACGTCGCAACTTGTTGCGACGATGCCTTGTGCTGTTATTCTTACAGTTCAATTTTACCTGCGCCAAGCCCTGGCCCGACCGGACATCGCTTGGTTCTTTACCGATTCCTCGCGAATTTCTTTGCCCGTAAGAGCCAAAAAGGCGTCCTCTAGAGAATTGGTCTGCGTTCGTTTTTTTAATTCTTCCGAGGTTCCTTGCGCTACGATTTTCCCGTGGTCTATTATGGCAATTCTGTCAGAAACCTTGTCCGCCTCTTCCATATAATGAGTAGTCAGAAAAACCGTTGTTCCCTCCTCTTTATTCATTTTTTTGAGGTAAGTCCAAATATGATTTCTTGTCTGAGGATCAAGCCCGATTGTCGGCTCGTCTAAAAATAAAACTTTGGGGTGGTGCAAAAATCCGCGGGCGATTTCTAATCTTCGTTTCATTCCTCCTGAAAAATGTTTTACCAAATCATTTCTCCTGTCCCAAAGTTCTACAAAAGTTAATAATTGTTCTATTCTTTCTCTTCGATCTTTCGTTCCAACTTTATAAAGCATTCCGTGCAGATTCATATTTTCATAAGCGGTAAGGTCGTCGTCTAAGCTTGGGTCTTGGAAAACAATTCCGAAAGAAGCTCTTACTTGTTCCTGTTGCTTTGTGGGGTTGAATCCATTGATCAATATGGTGCCGGATGTAGGATTGGTTAACGTTGTAAGCATTTTGATGGTTGTTGTTTTTCCCGCTCCATTAGGACCCAAAAACGCGAAGATTTCTCCCTTTTCCACACTAAAACTCACATCTTCGACGGCTGTCAGATTTTTGAATTTTTTAGTTAGATTTTTTACTTCTATAATCATCTTGCTATTTTTATAATACGTTTAAAAAATATTTATGGGTTTATAATAGGTTTTAAAATAGCACCCTGGGTATAGATATTAGAAGGGTTCCACAACATAAAGCCATTATAATTCTCGCCCAAGGCATCTTTTGTTGCTTGTATCTCTGATTTTACCATGTCTATGTTGTAAACAGCTCCCATATTAAAATCTTGGAGCCACGGCCTAAATTTGGCTAAAATTATAGAAGAAGAAAGAAGTGGCGTTGGCGTTGGCGTTAGTGTTGGCGTTGGCATTAATATTGCTGTCTGTAAATCAGAAGAAGAGTCCGTTGGCTGATCTGGTTTGTTTATTGCTTCTTCAATTTTTTTTAAAAAAATGTTTTCTCGGCTTAGGGCTGTTGCCATAGAATATTTTATAATTTCATACGGATGGTCTGCAGGATTATCAAAACCCATAAATCCGTTAATATAGTGGGAGGGATAAACCATTGGCGAGATATAATCAAAATTTTCAAACGCGTTTTCTATCAGCTGACCTATTCCCATATCATCCTTGTTTGTGGTCGTTTGACCGAATAAATCAACCGATATTTTTCCTCGCCACGCCGAAGCCGGCGAACCCGGCGGAGGCGGGTCGCCCGCCAATTCCTGCCTTAAATATTCAAAAAAACTTTTTATAACTCCAGCTTTAGTTGTTTTGGCGTCCCAAGAATGAAAACTCATATTTTGCGTCTTTCCGTCAGAAGGGAATCTAATATAGTCAAAATTAATTTCGTCAAAACCGTGGTAAAAAGCATCTTTTGCCAGAGAGATATTATAATCCCACACTCCTTTTGCTGTGGGATCTAACCAAGTAATTCCCTTATTATCTTTCCATAAAGTGGGCTCTGGGCTCGTTATGGGAACGGGAGATGGATTCTCAATTATTGTCTCAGCGGGGATAACGGCAGCCGTTGGTGTTGGCGTTGGTGTTGGTGTCGGTTTATTAAAAATTGCCAGATCCGGTTTTATCTTTGAATAAATTGGATCATCAAAAACAACTATTCTCCCTATCACATAGATATTTTTATCGTGGAAGAACCTCACCAGGGCGTCTATATCCTTGATTGCGCCGTTATATAAACCATATTTTTTTACATCTTCAACTCCAGATTTATACGAGACTCGTCCGTCATCCTCCTTAATATTAACAACAACTGCATTTATCTCTGTATTTTTAAAAAGAGTACTCAAATAATCAAGATATTTTTTGCTTCCGGCCGAATATCCCGTTACATAAACTGCTTTTATAATTTCCGGCGGATTTGCCAGTTTTTGTGGAGGAGGGACGGGCGTTGGCGTTGGGGGCTCGGAAACAACGGCCACGACAGTTGAAGCTTGGTTGGTATTAGTAGAAGCAACCACGGGCAGAGTTTTCCCGCTAAAAATATTTTGGTATTGAAAAATAAAAAAACCACCGGCTATGAAAACCACAATCGCTCCCAACACAATAAAAATATCCCTCCTTCTAAAAAACTCCATAGATTTTCCGAATTATTAAGTATATCAGCGTTTTATATAAATAAAAAGCCCCGCGTTTTGGGGCTTTTAAAATTACTCCGTTGTTTTTCCGTCAAAATCTTCATCGTTTGCAGGGTCTTCGGCCTCAGCTTTTGTTTTTCTCACAACGCCATCCTGGTGGTGAGCCGGAGAATAAATCGTGTACATATTTAATCTTTCTGTCGCAGAAGTATTTATCACATTGTGTTGCGCGCCAGAGGGCACAATTACAGCCGAGCCATCTTTTACCTCATATTCATTCCCATCGATAATACATTTTCCCATGCCTTTTTCAAAACGGAAAAATTGGTCGTTATCTTCGTGGACCTCCATTCCAATTTCTTCATTTGGAGCTAGGCTCATTAAAACAAGCTGGCTATGTTTTCCTGTATAGAGAACCTTCCTAAAATTCTCATTCTCTAAAGTATCTTTTTCTATGTTTGAACAAAATCCTTTCATAAATTTATTTTTTAATAATTATATTTATTGTCTTTTATTTTACCTTAAAAATAAATTAAAACAAAACTCACGCATCAAAAAAATCCGCGGACATCCACGGATTTTTTAGCGCCAATAGCCAATAAATTAAATCTCGACTGCTTCTTCTGATATTTCACGTCCTCTCAGGCGATCGAATTTTCTACATAGGGCGTTTTTTTCCTCTTCAATCTCAACCCTCTTTGCACGTAATAACTTAATTAATGCAATTGTGTCTTCAATATCAACCCCATTCCAGTTATCCTGTGTGATGAGCTTTTCGGGTTCCTCTTGGCCAAAGAATAGAGATTCGACTCTATCCGCACCACCATAATACCTTTTAAAACGGTCCACAACCTTTTCGAACTCTTTCATTCTTTTTTCATATCTTTTTTCTGCAAAATCTATCTGCATTTCTTCTTTTGCTTCCCCTACTTGTTCCTCAGTCGGAGATAAAGTTTTTTTACCATCTTTTATTTCATATTCTGCACCGTCCTTCAATAATTCGGCATCGGAAATAGCTCTTTCTTTTTCTATTTCTGCCTGCTCGTCGGGCGAAGGCATTTGTTCTCGTGATCTTACCATAATTTTTTAAGTTTAATTTTATTAAACTAATAATACCCCCCCCAGCGCAAAGTCAAGTGGAAAATAAAAAACCGCCTTAATTAAAAGGTGGTTTTTTAAAGTGGGCGATCAAGGAGAATCGGACTCCCATCGCCGGTGCCACAGACCGGAGCTTTACCATTAAGCTATGACCGCCACGACTTGATCACGTCAATTTGTGTGCCCTCGGTAGGAATCGAACCTACAACCAGAACTTAGAAGGTTCTTGTTATATCCATTTAACTACGAGGGCATTTTATAATACGATATTAGCACGATTTTTTACCTTTGACAAGAAGAAATTTTTAGCATATAATCTACAATATATCGGGGCGTCGTATAGTGGTAGTATAAACGCTTCTTGTCCTCCTCAAATTTATCGGGGTGTCGTATAGTGGTAGTATAAACGCTTTGGGAGCGTTTGGTCTGAGTTCGATTCTCAGCACCCCGACCACGTTTAGCGTGGTCAAGGCCCGCTCAGCGGGCCGACACGTGCGGGATTGGTATAGTGGTATTATGTCACCCTTCCAAGGTGAAGAGGCCGGTCCGATTCCGGTATCCCGCTCCAACCTAAAAGAAAAGCCGCTTTTCCAAAAGTGGCTTTTCTTTTATCCTTGTTATGATAAAATAGGATAAAGAAAGATAAACATTAATAATATGCAAGATAAATTTATCCAATTATACGACTTTATAGACTTCGCTAGGGCCAACAAAAAATATGCCGATAGCACGGCAAATAATTTAAAGTCTGCTGTAAAAATTTTTGAGAAAGAATTGAACGCGGAGGAACTTAAATCGATAGATATGGTCGAAGATAGTATAGGAGAAATCTTTCGAAGTTTGGTTATTGCCAACAAAGACAAGGGCATCGCCTCGTTAAATACTTATAAGGCTCGACTGCTTAAAGTTATAAAAGATTATAAAAAATATGGCGCAGAGCCCAGTAAAATACAAGGTTGGATCGTAAAAAAAAGAGGGGCCACAATCCCGACAGTTAGGGAAGATAAACTAGATAAAAAGAGTATAATCTTATCTAACCGTATCAACACCCCTGTGGAGAACTTTCACAAGATAGAGCTTTCTATGCAAAATGGACAAAAAATATCACTTTCTATACCAAGAGATATAACAGCCAAAGAGGTTGAAACAATTAAGAACATCTTAGATTCTTTGATTACTGGGGATTAACCGTCAATCTATACAACTAAAAACCGCGAGAACGCCCCGCGGTTTTTAAATTCTATAAATTATCTCTAGCGGGCATACTCAATCACCCTGTTTTCGCGAATAACTACAACTTTAATTTCACCGGGATATTTCAGTTCTTCTTCAATTTCGGCGGCAATTTGTTTGGCTATTTTTGCAGCCCCTAGGTCATCAACCCTGTCTGACTTCACAAACACGCGAATTTCCCTGCCGGCCTGAATAGCGTATGTTTTTTCAACACCCTCAAACTTGTTAGCGATATCCTCCAAGTCTTTCAACCTCTGCAAATAGTTCTCCATGGTATCTTTTCTAGCCCCAGGCCTTGCGCTTGAAATGGCGTCAGCAGCTGTAATAATAGTGGCCTCTAGGGATTCTACAGGATAGTCCCCGTGGTGAGACCTCATTGCTTTTATAACAGCTTCTGACTCGCCGAATTTCTCCAATATCTTAATTCCAATCTCGATGTGCGAACCTTGTATTTGCTGGTCGATAGCTTTTCCAATATCGTGCAATAAGCCCGCCCTCTTTGCCACCTGGCTGTTAATCCCGAGCTCCTCTGCAATTGTCTCTGATATCAAAGCCACCTCCATTGAGTGCAGAAGGGCATTTTGACCATAGCTGGTTCTGTAATATAATCTGCCAAGAATTTGGACTAATTTTTCGTTTAGTCCGATAACTCCCACCTCGTAAGCCGCTTTTTCGCCGGCTTCTTTTATTTTCACGGCGATCTCCGCTTTTGCTTCTTCATATTTTTCCTCAATTTTTGCCGGCTGAATTCTGCCGTCGGCAATCAATTTATCTAGGGCAACTTTAGCAATCTGCCTTCTGATAGGATTAAAGCACGAGATAACAACTGACTCTGGGGTTTCGTCGACAATGAGCTCAACGCCTGTCGCTTTCTCAAATGCCCTTATGTTTCTTCCTTCTTTTCCTATAATTCTACCTTTTAAGTCTTCGCTAGCTAAAACAACCGTTGTTGTTGTAAGCTCTTGAGACTGGGAGACTGCGCATTTTTGTATGGCCATTGTCACAATTTCTCTTGCCCGAGTTTGCAGTTTTTCCTGGTTTCTTTCTTCCAGTTTTCTCATCCTGTCTAAAATATCCTTTTCATTTTCTATTTCCACTAGTTCCAGTAATTCTTTTTTAGCCTCTTCTCTTGAAAGAGAAGCTACTTTTTCCAGCTTACCCTCTGCTTCGCTTCTTAACTGCTCTAATTTTTCTTTAATTTCCTTTAATTTTTCCCCCTTGCTTTGCAACTCTTTTTCTTTTTCCTCAGAAGCGGTAATTTTAGTTGTCAGCAAGTTTTCTCTATCTAATAAAAGTTGTTGGGCCTTTAAAAATTCTCTTCTTCTTTCGTCTACTTCGTTTTGCGCTTTTTCTATAATCTCAGCAGATTTTTTTTCTGCTGCCTTTACCATCGCTGTAATTTCCTCCTTTGTGTCTACTACTCTTTTCTGCAGCTTGGCTTCAAGAGTGCCCGCTCTTTTTTTGGCTATACCCTGGCGGACGTAGTAACCGATAACAGCCCCCACGATTAATACAATCGCGCCGTATATTACTAATAATATTGCTTGATTCACGGTCTTGTGAGCGTATGGTCGCGAGATTTATCCGCGAAGCGGAAAATCCCGACCTAGGCGAACAAGATTGCCTCGGCCCCGCTAAGCGGGGACGCTGGATACCTTATTCTCTCGCTATTTAATATTTTATAAAAAAACTCACCTCGTCGGTGAGTACGCACAAAATATATTTACCCGCCTAAATGCTTTAGCTTTTGGCGGGTTTTCTTTCAGAAGTTTATTATTTGCCTCCGATAACTTCGTCAATCAATCCGTATTTCTTTGCTTCCGCTGGAGTTAAATAAAAATCTCTGTCGGTGTCTTTTTCCACCTTAGACAGTGGTTGTCCTGTGTGTTTAGCCAGAATCTCATTCAATTTTTCCTTCATTTTCACAATCTGTTTTGCAGTGATTTCTATGTCTGTTGCTTGCCCTTGCATGCCTCCTGCCACTTGGTGCAAAAGTATCTCGGCATTAGGAAGGGCAAATCTTTTACCCTTTGTTCCCGCTGACAAAATAACTGCTGCCATTGAGGCTGTAAGGCCTATGCAAATGGTAGAAACTGGGCACTTCAAATACTGCATTGTGTCGTATATAGCTAAACCTGCTGTAACTGAACCTCCTGGGCTATTTATGTAAAGCTTTATATCTCTTTTTGAGTCTTTTGATACTAAATAAAGCATCTGAGCGATAACTAAATTTGCATTCATATCGCTAACCGGACCCGCAAGAAAAATAATGCGCTCTTCTAAAAGCCTTGAAAATATATCGTATGCGCGCTCACCGCGCTGACTTCTTTCTACAATAGTTGGTACTATTGGCATTTTTATTAAATTTATTTTGTATTCCCTGATGAAAGATTTTCCAATATTTGGAAGATCTTTTCATTATGAATTACACCTTTAGTATACTCTTTTAGCTCGTTTATGTCAATTTTGTCTAATTGCTCTTTGGAATAATTTTTTACCGATTTTGTCACCTCTTCCTCCACTTCTTTATCAGAAACTTCCACCTTTTCTTCTCTGCCCAATTCTCTTAAAACCAAAAATCCCTTCAATCTTTTTTCGGCCTCTTTTTGGTATGTTTGCTTTATTTGGTCTTCTGTCTGTTTTACAGAAGCCAAATATTCCTCAAAACTAATTTTGGTAGCTTGGGAAACCCTGCTTTTTAAATCTTCCAACAATCTTTGTTGCTCGTATTCAACCATTGCAACGGGCATTTCAAATTCTGACTTTTCTGCAATTTTTTCTAAAATTTCGCCTCTCTTTCTTTGCTTTTCTTGCTCTTGTTTTTCCATTGTCATTCCTTCTTTCATGCTTTCTTTTAAAGCAGTCAGCGTTTCAAATGCGCCTAGCTGTTTGGCAAATTCGTCGTTAATTTCTGGCAATTCCATTTTTTGAACCGAAGCCATTTTTACTTTAAAAACGCTCTCTTTCCCGGCAAGGTCTTTTCTTGGCATTTCATCTGGAAATTTTACTGAAATTTCTTTCTCTTCTCCGGCCTTCATTCCCATAATTCCCTCTTCAAACCCCTTCATAAATCCGGCTTCCCCTAAAATGAACTTATCGTCTATTTCTTTATTATTTTCGATGTCTTTACTGCTGTACTTTATCTCTACAAAATCACCCTTCTCGGCCGCTTCATTTTTCAAAGTAAACTTAGCTTTAGTTTTTTGCAGATAATTTAAAGAGTCCTGCACTTCTTCTTCTGTTACAGAAATGTCCTGTCCTTTCACTGTTTTTGCAATTTCTTTGTAATTTGGCAACTTAACATCGGGCAACACTGTAATTATCGCCGTAAATACAAAAGGGGAGCCTTTCGCAATTTTTAAAATTTTTACTTCGGGGTTTCCAACGGGCTCCAGCTTATTTTCTTTGATATAGTCTAAATAAACATGTTGAACAGCGTGATCTCCCGCTTCCATTAAAAGCGCTTCTGGTTTCAACTTTTCTTCAACCATTGAAGCTGGGGCCTTTCCCTCCCTAAACCCGTCCACTTTTACGTGATGTTTCAAATGTTCTACGGCATGCGAAAAATGCCCAGCAAACTCCTCTGCCGTTAATTCAAAGGTTAATTCTAATTGTGATTTTTCTAATTTTTTAGTTTCTGTTTTCATCTCTTGATAGTTTAATAATATGAGTGTATGATTTTAATATAGTTCTTAAAAACGTTGTCACTTATTGAAAGGTAGAAATATGAAAAATGAGCGGGATGGTATTTATACCAAGGTTGGTATGTTTTGCGGAAGTTTGTGTATAACTTTCTGGCCAACGTGGCTGGTTTCTCTACTAATCGCATTACTGACAAATTGTCTACCGATATCCGCATTTATCGGCACATGGGTAATTTTGACGCTGTTGTTTATGTCATTCGGCGTCATCAGTACTCGTTGTGTGCGCAAGCCCTACAATGGGACGACTATTTAGTCACCCCATTTTTTTTATACTAAAAATTAATTACGAATAATATTGTCCAGTTTACACTTTTTTGGGCGAAAAATCAACTTTCGCCTTAAATCAAAGTATCAAATTAAACGGCTCAACGCGTTGAGCCGTTTAATTTGATAAGACTTTCTTTTTAGAATTATCCTTAATCTCCCAGAGCTTTTAGCTTGTTATTTAAATCCGCCTCAATTTTTTTATATATAACGTCGTTTTCGTCTTCTATGTCCCGCCTCTTATACCAAAACTCTGTCTGACGAGCAACTATAGCATCTGATACTTCCTGGCTGCATTCTGCATCGGCAAATTCTTGCGTTATACTGGTATTAAAAACATCCAATTCTTTTTGGGAGGCTGCCAGCCAGCAATTTAAATTACCCAAATTATTCTCGTTGTACCTCAAGGACATTTTAGTAATAGTAACACTTACGCAATCCTTTTTTATTAACAAAAGCTGTTTATTAAAAGCATCTGCCATATCAGCTGAACCGTAAGCGTCAACATAAGAACCTCCTCCCATTGCAGCAATTTTTGTTAAAAACTCGCGCGTTGTATGGTCTGTATCAAAACCTATAATGCTTAACTTAACGCCGGGAATTGCCAGCCTAAGATTATTAGCTGCAACCAAGGGGTCTCCATCACAAGATTCAACGCCGTCAGAAACTAAGATTAAATAATTTTTATCGTTGGGATTTTTCTGGCTAAAAATGTCTTTCGCAAAATCTAGGGAACCTGCTATTGGCGTCCATCCTCTTGGGCTAAAAGAATTTATAGCGGCTATGACCTTGCTGTTATTATTAGTGCCCAGTTTAACCACTTCTTCAATCCCGTTGCATGACAAACTTTTATCGGCTGTAGAATTTGAGCCCTTGTGGCCGTAAACTACAAGCCCGGTGTTTACGGTCTGAGGCATTTGGGTTAAAAAATCAGAAACTGCTTTTTTAGCAACATCAATTTTTTCCTCCGAATAAGTTTTTTCCGCCATTGAACCAGAGGAATCTAAAATAACAATTACGTTCTCGTCTGATAACGCTTGAGTTTCAGGATCAAACCCTCCGCAATATTCGTCATTAAATTCAAAGTCTACCAGACATTTAGAATAATCTTCTCCGTTGTTTTTAATAAAACCCTGAAACCCATCGAAACATTTTTTCTGCATAGCTACGCCATAAGCGGTTTCCGGTCTGTCTGGCACGGGCGTGGGCGAGGGAGTAACTCTTGCCTGTTCTATCCTTGCTTGCTCGGCTGAAGAAATATAATAAAAAACAACATACCCGCAGACGGCCACAATTAGTAAACAAACTATCGCTATTATAAACAAAAACGGCTTACTCATATTTCTAAATTATAACACGCTATGCGCTCAATTAAACGGCTCAACGGGAATTCCCGTTGAGCCGTTTAAAAAATCCATGCGAAAATCATTTTATGCCGTTTCTTTTTCCTCCCTGCTTGCTTTTTCTCGTCTCTGAAGCTTTAACAAGCGTTCAGCTTTTTCCGGCGTCCAATCCGAGCTTCTTGTCTGAGACTTCTGCAATCCCCTTATCTCTTCCGTTTCTTCAGCAGATAACGGCGCCTTAAACTCCTTGTCTTCCAACTGTTGCAAGGCAAGCAATCTTTCTCTGCCTTCTTCTGTAAGGTCGCCCTTGCCCTCCGTGCCGTATTGTTTTTTCCTTAATTCCCTTAATTCTTTTTCCGTATCCTCGCCCCATTCTTTTTTTACCTCCTCTGGTTTATTTTCTTGATCTTCGCCCGATTCCATAACCGGATTTTCCATGTTTTTTATTGTCATGTTTCTTGCCCCAACACCAAGTTTATTTGGTAATTGCGGATTAATTATTAATTTTAATTTTTGCCTCGTTGATTCTTATTTTTCAATTAATTTTTTAATTAAGTATAAACAATCCTCGTATGCATCTGCCTTACCACCGATAAACTCGTTTAATCCGTATTCCTCAATTTTTTCACTTTCCCATAATTCCTCTTTCCAGTCAGCTCGATAATTTTTCGCTAGTTCGGATATCTCGTTTTTTAATAAAAATAATTTTGATTTCATAATTTTTAATTTAATTTATATTTTCCGCTACCAACAAAAAATAAATACCCTTTATCCCTTAAAAATTGTAGTTGCTGGCGGATTTTATCTTTTATATGTTTATTATCCGGGTGCAATTTATTTAATTCTCCCTCAAACTTATAGATATCGTCAAGCACAAACTCTTTTTTATTCAATTTATCAACACATCGCATTATATCAAGCAACCACCCCTTCGCTGAAATTTCTTTTTCTTCCCTCAGAAATAAAGTTTTCTGCCACTCAGATAAAACTTTATTTTTTGGTTTCACAATTTTGTTTCTTACAAAAAATATTTTTCCAGTTTCGGGAATAGAGTCCAATAAAATATTACAACCAACCCATCCAGCTCGTCTGGCTGTCAACGAAAGAGGTTTTCTTTTTTCTATCATCTCTGGAACAAAAAAATGCTTAGGGATAACTAAAAAATTTCTCACTTCAAAATTAGACAAATCGTAGTTTAAAAAGAAAAAATTAGGGTTATGACTACCTTTCAACTTTTCAATCATTGTACTATATGCCCCATCAACAATTTTTAGACCAATCGAATTCTGTTTGCTTTTCAATTCATAGTCTTCTTTACAATTTGAACAATAAAAATCACCGACGGGATTATTGTTCTCATATTTACTCATTTTTACATTTCCACAACTCGGACAAAATATTGAATTACCAACCCAATGCTCAGTCAAAACTCGTACCTTTTGCGAGGCACTTTTATAGTTTTCTGATATTTTTGTATCAAAAGTTAATTGCATTTTATTTTTATCTAAGTTTACTCCTTCTAAAATCTATTTTCAATAACGAAAAACCGCCTTTCAGCGACTTTTTAAACGCCCCGTACTAGGCTTTGCCTAGTACGGGGCGTTTATTTATCTCTAAGACTAGAAGCGAGTAATTTGTTTTTCGGGACAATCCGCAGTGATTTTGCACGGTTCGCTTCGCAAAGCGGAAAATCACGAGTAGCAGTGAATTTTTCGCTGGAAAAATTCGCGTGTCCCGAAAAAGAAGATTACGAGCGCTAGACTAAAAAGGCGACAATCAACAAGGCCACTATATTTAGAACCTTGATCATAGGGTTAATTGCAGGACCGGCAGTATCCTTGTAAGGATCTCCAACTGTGTCGCCGGTGACGGCGGCTTTGTGGGCGTCTGAACCTTTGCCTCCGTGCTGGCCTGACTCAATGTGTTTTTTGGCATTATCCCAGGCTGCTCCACCTGTTGTCATTGAAATTCCGACAAATAATCCTGTAACAATGGCGCCTATTAAAAGTCCTCCCAATGCTTCGGGCCCCAAAATAAATCCTACTAAAATTGGGGCTGCAATTGGGATTAAAGCCGGCACCATCATTTCTTTGATTGCCGCCTTTGTAACTATATCAACGCATTTTCCGTATTCCGGTTTTGCGGTTCCTTCCATTAAGCCTGCAATATTTTTGAACTGCCTTCTTACTTCTTCAACAACTTTTCCTGCTGTCTTTCCAACAGCTCCCATTAATTGCGAAGCAAACAAGTAGGGAAGAAGCCCTCCAATCAAAAGCCCCGCAATAACGTTTGAGTTGTCCAACGAGAAGTTTATAATTCCCGAAACGCTGGCTTCCTGTGAATATGCCGAAAACAAAACTAATGCGGCTAAACCTGCGGAAGCGATTGCATATCCTTTTGTAACTGCTTTTGTTGTATTTCCAACTGCGTCCAAGGCGTCGGTGATTTTTCTTACGCTTTCTGGCATTCCTGCCATTTCTGCAATTCCACCGGCGTTATCCGTGATTGGACCATATGCGTCAACTCCAACAACAATTCCCGAAATTGAAAGCATTGCCATTACTGCAAGCGCCACTCCATAAATTCCGCCAAGCGAGAAGCTTGCGATTGTCCCGATTGCAATTAACAATACAGGAAGTGCTGTTGCCTGCATTCCAAGCCCCAAGCCCCTTATAATATTTGTGGCGTGGCCTGTTTCTGAGGCCTTGGCGATTGATTTTACCGGCCCATATTTTGTTGAGGTGTAGTACTCGGTGATAACAAACATTCCAACCGCGATTGCCAAACCAACCAGGGTTGATAAATAAAGGTTAGTGGCTGAAACCGCTTGTCCTGCCAATAACTTTGTGATTATGGGATAAAAGGCGATTGCCGATAAAACCACTGTGATGGCCAACCCTTTATACATAGATCCCATTATATTTTGGCTCTTCCCAAGTTTTACAAAGAAGCTTCCAATGATAGATGCTAAAATTGCAACGCTTCCTAACATTAACGGAAGTAAAACAAACTGCGGACTCTGCGGAAAAATCAGGTTTCCCAAAATCATTGTGGCAACTGTTGTTACCGCGTATGTTTCGAAAATGTCAGCTGCCATTCCTGCGCAGTCACCAACGTTGTCTCCAACCTGGTCTGCGATAACTGCCGGGTTTCTTGGGTCGTCCTCGGGAATTCCTTTTTCAACTTTTCCAACTAAGTCAGCTCCCACGTCTGCAGCTTTAGTATAAATACCTCCGCCGATTCTGGCGAAAACAGAGATTAAAGAGGCCCCAAATCCCAAGCCTAATAACCCCTGTAAATCTTCTGTTAACCAATAATACGCTGATACCGCCAGCAATCCCAAGGAAACAACCATTAATCCTGTGATTAGCCCCCCCTTAAAAGAAATATCCAAAGCTTTTGCCATTCCTTTTTCGGCGGCCTTAGCAACCCTTGTGTTTGCTTGCGTAGAAACAATCATTCCAATAAATCCTGAAACTCCCGACAAAACTGCTCCAATTAAAAATCCTATGGCGATTTTCCAGCCTAGAAAAAACAAAAGAATAAATAAAATAACTCCAACTATGCTGATTGTTTTATATTGTCTCTTCAAATAAGACATTGCGCCCTCCTGAATTGCGGCGGTTATGGCAATGGCCTTATCTCCTGCAACGGGCGCTTTTTTAATCTGCGTTACCAAATAATAAACAAACGCAATCGCAAACAACGAAATTATAATCGGATAAAATATTAGCGACATGCTAACAATTTTCAATTTTCAATTTACAATTTTTAATCAATTTAAAAAGTATAAATTTGAAAACTGAAATTAATTACTTTTAAAATTATTTTTACTTATCGTCTTTTGCTTCATCGCCTTCGTCCTCGGTGGCTTCGACGGGTGTTTCCATGGGCTTCTCCTCGGTTGCAGCGTTTACTTCTTCGGGGGTTGCCTCTTCCGGTTCGCCATCTGTTCCAGCTTTCTCTTTTTTAAGTTTTTTAACTTTTTTCTCTTTTTTGGGTTTTTCCTCTTTTTTCTCCTCCTTTACTTTATCAGAGACAGTCTCTTTCACCTCTTCCTTCTTATCCTCTTTTTCCTTACCATCTGTGATTTCACCACCTTCACCCTCCGCGTTTTCCTCTTCAGACGTCTTCCCACTGTTCTTTATATCTATTTTCCAGCCGGTTAATTGGGCTGCCAATCTTACGTTTCTGCCTTCTTTACCAATTGCCAACGAAAGCTGGTCATCTGGTACAAAAACGGTTGCAGTGTTTTTATCTTCTGCTTTGACTCCTGTAATTTTAGCAGGAGCTAGGGCTTGAGCAATAAATTTCTCTGGCTTTTCTTCCCATTGTATCACATCAATTTTCTCTCCTCCAAGCTCGTTAATCACAGCCATTATTCTTGTGCCTCTTTGCCCAACACAAGCTCCAATAGGATCAACTCCTTCTTCGTTTGAAACAACTGCAATCTTTGTTCTAAAACCAGCCTCTCTGGCAATCGCTTTTATAACAACAACTCCCGAAGCGATTTCAGGAACTTCCAATTCAAACAGTTTTGAGATTAATTTTGGATAAGCCCTTGAGAGTAAAACTACAGAACCCTTTGGAGTGTCGTCAACTTTTAGAATGTAGAATTTCAATCTTTGTCCTGGTCTGTAAAATTCACCCTGGATTTGCTCGTCTCTATTTAAAAGACCAAGCGTTTTCCCGATATCAACAAAAATTGTGTGGCCCTCTATTCTCTGTACAATTCCTGAAACAATTTCTCCTTCTTTTGACCTATATTCGGCAGATATTGTTTCTTTTTCGGCTTCCCTGATTTTTTGCAAAATAACTTGCTTTGCGGTTTGAGCTGCAATTCTGCCATAATCCTGTTTAGAAACCAAAGGAATTTCAATTTCCTCGCCAACTTTTATTTTAGGATAATCTTTCTTAGCATCCTCAATCATTATGTGCTTTTCAGGATTGAAAACATATTTTTTGGGAGCTTCTTCGCCCTCTCTATAGTCTTCCTTCGGCAATCCTTCCGGACGTTCTTTCATTTCCTCTATCTCTTCTTCTGTGTAAAGCATTGAGTTATCCACAACCAGCTTCACCTGCCAAAACTTACAGTCTCCCGATACCGGATTAAATTTTGCTTTGATTTTCTGCCCCTTTTGGCCATAATCTTTTTTGTAGGCTGTGGCAATTGCCGCATCAATAGTTTCTATAACTTTTTCTGGCGAAATGCCTCTTTCCTCTGCGATTTGAGCCAAAGCTCCTTTAAATGATTTGATATCCATAGCGAAACTACTAAATTACGAATAGTTACTAATATACTAATCCGTATTCGTATATTCGTACAGATTAGTAATTTGGTAGTTTATTAAAAATAAATGCCCGTGGTCAGACGGACATAGTTTCATTTCCTTGATTAGTAAATCTTACCAAACCCTAAGGCTTGTGTCAATGTTTATAAGAAAAAAGCACTTCCGAGGAAGTGCATGGGGTATGAGGTTGCAGGGATGAGATTTATGGTTTAGCGAGATAGTTGGTTTGTGAGGGGTGGCAGCAGAGCTGCCGAGTGTTACAGTAGATTAAGTTGTAAAATAGCTTGGTTGAAGGGCTCCTGTTCTACGTTGGAACAGTTGTAGATTTTTTTTGCTTTAACCTACAGTTTTCCCTTCTTCCACCTTAAAAATAACATAAAACAAAAGCCCGCGTCAATAGCGGGCGAGATATTTTTCCTCAGCTGAAAATTACTTATCGGAAACAACGTTCTCAAAAAATTTTATTCCGGGTTTGTTGTTTATTATAGAAATAGCGACGATATCAATCTGATAGGGGATATCTTGTGGATATTTACCTGTCCCGAGCGTAGTCGAGGGATTTTTAGAAAGCCAGATTTCCGCCAATTGCCTTAGTTTTATCTGCTTTCTGCGGTCAACATGCTCCTCAGGATAAATATTATCGTTACCAGATAATGTTTTTACCTCTACAAAATGAATTGCCTTGCCTGCAAATAATCCTCGTTTTTTGGCAATAATGTCTATTTCTCCAAAGTTTATCCTATAGTTTCTCCCCAATATTTTATACCCATTCTTCACAAGATACTCACAAGCAAGATCCTCTCCTTTGTCGCCTAAGTCTTTGGTAGACATTTTATTTGTTTTTTGTATCAGGATTTATGGGTTGGATGATTGAACCCTCGCTCATTTCTTCCCTGACTTTCTTTTTTTCTTCTTCCTCCTTCTGTCTTTTTTCCTCAAAATCTTTCAGGTTTTGTGGCAAACTTTCTAGTTTCACGGAGTGATTTGTTTTTATAATCTCATTTCTTGTCGAAGCTATGGCAAGTACGTTTGCTTTTTCTATTATTTTCCCATACTTTTGTTTGTCTTCCGGCTTCTTAGCTTCTGCCATCTTTTTTGTCATCGCTTCTATATACTCTCGATGCGGACCGACTTCTTTTGTAAGCTCGCCCAGCTCGGCGTTTTTTAATTCATTATATTTTCCATCACCGATATGGATTATTAAATCTCCGCTTTTTTGGTCTTTTCCAATACCACCCCCTGATATTCTCTGAAAAATACCTTTTAAAAATTGGACATTCTTTTTCCTGTCTTCTTTTTCTCTATCGCTTTCTTTTTTCTCAGAACCGGCAAAAGCCTCTGTAACACGGCCGGTTACAGCAATAGCGGCCGCTCCCCTCAAGGCGCTACGCAAAAATCCCCTTCGAGTGGTTCTTTTATCCCCAGCTTCTTTTTTGGGCTCTTGCGCATCATTATTTTCTGCTGCCATTTTCCTTAATTCTTCAGATACTTTCGCCTGCTCTGGAGTTTCCTCTCCCTCAAAATTATTTAGCTCTTCTCTCATATTTTTATAAAACTTATTTTATTTTATCTAATGGGGGATTCACCCGATCAAACAATTTTTAAAAAATAATATTTTTAAAAATTAAAATCCTTAGGGATTTTGTTTGACCGGGTAAAGCTCTTTATCGATTGTACGCTCAAAACAGAACCTACCGGCAGGGTGTTGCCAATTATTGACTGCTAAATCCTTTGCTGGAACACTTATTGGGCGAGCCTGCCCATATTGATCTGTGCCTTCTCTGTTAAACACCGCGCAAAGCTCAAAAGAAAGATTTGGAGAATCTATTATATTGTATTCATAACCTTCTCCCGATTGCGGATCAAGAAACACAGAAAATCCAGAAATAGGATCCTTTAAATCAGACAAAGTGGTTGGCAGTTTTCCTTTGCTCTGCCAATAATTTACAATTTGGTACTGGGTATTTTGTAAATCAGAAATTTTTTGCTGGTCAAACTGAGCCAGTTTAGCGGTAGTAGGGGAACCTATTATAAAGAACGCGCCAACAACTCCAATTAAAACTATGGCTACTGAAATCCACGCATAATATTTTGCTGATTTTGCGGGTGTTTCTTTTCTAACATCATCTAAATAATACCCAAAAATCACAACCGCTACCACAAGCACAGATAACGCTTTTAAAATAAATTTTAGGGTTGCGTCGCCCGACAAAAGATTTAAGACAACCATAACAAGGTCAACAATTACCGTAATGGAAGCCACAAAAAGCGTCAGATATAAAAGCCACTTTCTTATTTTTGACTCCCTTACAGCATATTCTCTTCTATATATTTTATTTAAATACCAGGAAGTTAAAATAAAAACAGGAAAAACAATTATTAAGGATGCTACGGCAAATCTTAAGGGCTCGGTTATACTGCCAACATAATAATTTAAAATATCCGGCATAAAATGGTTAATTGTTTGCCACAGTAAAGTTATAAAACTTACTGCCGACCAGTATAAAGTCACGATTGCTAAAAGATGTAAAAATACATCCCTTGGCAAATTCCTTTTTGGAACCGTTTGAAAATTTTCTTCCACGTTCTTATAAACGAGGCAAACAAGATTACCTCATCCTGTTAAGTAGGATGCTGGATACCTTCTTCGTCACCGTTTTTATTTTGAATATTCTTCAATATTTTTAAAGTCTTGGGGCGCCTCAATATTCACCGGTTTGTTAATATCGTCGATGTTTAACCTGAAATCTATGTTTGCCTGTTTATTCTTTAATTGTGTCGCCGAATCTGGGGGAATTATTCTGAAGCTATAACTAAGCACGGCCGGATACCCCTGCGAATCTGTCCAAAGGGTTAACGATGAGTTTTCCTGATAATAGTCGAATATCTCGCTAAATTCAGGGCTCTGTAGATACTCAATATATCCCGTATCTATGACCATTGGATAGTCGCTTGTAATATCCGTTTTTTCTACTTCTTGTTGTAGATGCTTATAAAATGTCACTATGGCGTTTTTACTTATTTCAAGATCATACCTAAATAACTCGCGACCATCTATTTTTTCTGCGCGAACAGAATTTTTTAAATGGATTAAACCGTCGCTGTCAGCCGTTTCTATTATTTTTTTAAGTAAGTCTGTAATTTCTTGGCGATGTTCTTTGTAAAATTTTTCCGTTTCCGGTAATCCACTAGCCAAAGAGCCCGCAGTGGAATAATTATTTTCTTGCGTTTTACTTGGATCAATTTTAACCCATTGCCCCTTGTCTAATCCAAGCATCAGCAAAAGGAAGCCCGGCATATTATTGATTCTAAAATAATACATACCGTCTTTTTTGAGAGCGTCGAGGTTGGCTTTATAAGTCATATCGCCATAATCTCCACCTGCGTCAATATTAAATTTCCAATCAGCTGAATCTTCGTTATTTAAATCGGACTGAGCGCTTATCGATCCACTAAATTTTGATTCCGGTGGTAGGTAGGCCGAATAATCTGACAAGGTTACGATAAATGGTTTCGGCAGAGTTGAAGAAAGATAAAGATATGATGGGCTGTCTTTTGTAAATGTTACTGTTTTACCATTGATTATGGTTGTAATATCAGAAAAATTATATGCTTTTTTTATTGCTGAAATTGCATCGTTTGTTTCAAAATTAATAACAAGCGCAAAATTGCTACCTCCCTCGGTCACAGAGTAGTTATATTCTTTTCCTGTTACCGGGTCACTTATCCAACCAACAAAAGCGGTCGAACTAGCATAAGAACTACGTAGCGCAGCCAAGGTGGCAGGGTAAGCGCCAGTTTTTTGGTACGCTAATTGCCCCAGTATATAGGTTACACCGTTGGCGCGGGCGTAATCATTTTTGTATTGCTTTATTATCTCGTCCGTATTTGAAAGCTTGCTAATAAATGGTTTCGCGCCATTATCTCTTTCTCCCATAGCCAAGGACATCGAAACAGAATAGGAAGAAGATTTAATTTTAGATGCTGCTTCTAAAATACCGGACAATAAGTTTTTTTCCGTATATGGAGAAGTAACAGCAAAGGGGCCAATTTTCATAACGTAGGCATATGCCACGCCAACAATTATCAGCACCAAAAGAACAACAGCAACTATTATAAAAATATTACCTCGGGAAAATAACGGGCGTTTACTTTTTACAACCGGCGTAGGTTGAAAATTATTTTGTTGCGGAGCTAAATTTGGATTCTGTTGTTCGTTTTGCATAATTTTATTTCTTAATTATATTTTTTTCTTTTATAAAACAAACCTATCGCCGAGCCCACAATAAAAAATACTACAAAATAAATAATAGGATAAACTATTAGTCCAAAGTCCTGGTCAAAAGGCACTCCATCCACCCCAGACCATCCGCAATTCATATTGAGCCCAGGATAGCAATTACTATCAAACTTAAAGATAATAATTATTACCAAATTGATAATAAACGCCGACAAACCCAATATAAGCCCACCTTTCAGCCAATATGGCCAATTTTTCCAAAACATAGTTTATTTAATTAGTTCTTTTTATTTCCTAAAGAGGTTATAAAAACAACTACAATGGAGGCAACAGTTATTGTGGCTATTATCTCAATTGCCTTCCAAAACCCTTCTTGCAGTTCTACTCCCTTTATTACCCCTGCAATAAAAAGAACTAAAAGGACAGCGAGAACTAACACTCCCACAACTGCGAACACTTTTATGATTCTGCCTAATGCATTATCCATAAATTTATTTTTTTAATTATATTTTTTAATTATATTTCTCCTTCAATTTCTTTTTCCAGCCTGTTTAAAAAATCTTCGAAATACTTTTTTCTCTCCCCTCCAATTTCTTTTGCTTTTTTTGTATATAACTTATCCAATATAAATTTCACCTTTGTTTCATATTCTATTTGAGGACTGTGGATGGTTCTATCTTTTATTTTACCATTTATTTTGCCTCCCAAGTTTTTTTTAATATATTCGTCCAAATTTTCCGGTTTATAATACATTTTCCCGTTGTTTTTACCTATCCATATAAACGCCCTAGCTACACCAATGGCGCCTATTGCTTCTAATTTGTCTGCATCAAATAATATTTTCGCCTCCAGGGTTCCTGGTTGGTTATCTGTTTTATACCTGTGAGATATAATACAATCTTGAATATGTTTTATTTTATCTTCATCAAAACCTAATTTTTTTAAAATCGGCCCCGCCATTTTTGCTCCTTCTACCGCGTGGTCGGCTGCGCCGGTTTTGTCATCATAATCTTTTGCTTTGGAAATATCGTGCAGTAAAGCGGCGGCTTTTAAAACTTCCAAATCAACTTTTTCTCCTTTCGCAAGATGCAAACAAAGATTATAAACCCTTTCCATGTGGTCTATCTGGTGCGCAGAACACGAATCTGATAATTTTTTCTCAACAATCTCTTTTATCCGGTCAAATAATTTCGCCTTTGGCGAAATTACCGTCTTGCGATATTTGACCAGATGAATTTTTTGGAATTTATCCATAAAAATTATTAAAAATTAATCATTTTGGCCCGAGGAAGCTCGCCACCACCTTCAAACCTTTCTTTAAAATTGTCCTCTTCCTCCTTTGTCATCTCTTCATCTGTTTTTAAAAATCCTCCTGCTTGTAACTCCCATAATTCGTTATATAATCCTCCTTCTTTATTTAGCAGCTCTTTGTGGCTTCCTTGCTCAATGATTTTTCCATTATCGATAACAATAATTCTGTCCATTTTTTGTATTGTCGACAAGCGGTGGGCGATTACAATTGTTGTTTTCCCTCGCATTAAATTTTTTAAGGCATCCTGAATAAGCGCTTCCGACCTGGAGTCTAAACTGGAAGTCGCTTCATCTAAAACTAAAATTGGAGCATTTTTTAAGATCGCCCGCGCTATTGCCACCCGCTGTCTTTCGCCCCCCGATAATTTTATCCCTCTTTCTCCTACATAAGTATCAAGTCCATTCGGAAGATTTTTTATAAACTCATCGCAATGCGCCAATTTCGCCGCCCTTTCAATATCTTTTTTTGTTGCATCATAATCCTTAACAGAAGAGAACCTCTCGTCTATTTTTCCATAAGCAATATTTTCCGCCAATGTTCTGTGAAATAAAATAGGATCTTGAGGAACCATTGAGATATTTTTTCTCAAACTCTTCTGAGTTGTTTTTGAGATGTCTTGTCCATCAATTAAAATTTTTCCTGAGGTAAGAGGATACAATCTTAACAACAACCGTACAAACGTAGTTTTTCCGGCACCAGACGGACCAATTAATGCGACTTTTTCGCCGGGCTTAATTGTCAGATTAATGTCTTTTAGGGCTTCTCGCGTTTCGTTGAAACTAAAGCTTAGGCTCTCAAGCTTAATTTCTCCCTTATCAACTCTAAGTTCTTTTGCCGTCGGCACGTCTTCTATTTCGTGAGATAAAAGACTTATCTCCACCATTTCTTTTGAATCAGCATAACCCTGGTATATGTCTCTAACTAATCTGGTGAACCCCCACATTTGATTAATTATATTCAGCACGTATGCCTGCAATAAAACAAAAACACCGACGCTTATTAATCCTTGCTGCCAATACTTAATAGAAAAATAAAACAGCGCGAATTCTATAATGAAACTTAAAAACATCTGACCGCCCTCCATTACTGTGTCTAAATTCCACGCGATCTTAGTTGTTTTCGCCTGCTCGTTTGTAACTTTTTTATAGCCCGAAGACTCGAAGCTAAGACCGTTAAAAAGCTGTATATTATTTTGATTAGATATTGTGTCTGCTAAATAGCCTGTAGCGATAGAATCTATTTTAGCTACCTTTATATCATACTTTAGTTTCCATCTTGAAAAAAAGATGTTAAATGACAAGAAAATAACTATCCAAATAAGTAAAACTAAATCAATCCATTTATTTATAAAAAAAACAACGGTAAGTATTGCAATAATTCTTACCGCCAGTGGCAATAAATTCCAAATCAAATCATCGGTTAATCTTTCAAACGCCCGGGCAAAACGATTAATTTTTTGAACAAGCGAGCCCGCAAAATTATTAACAAAAAAAGAGTAGGAATGACCCATTAGATGGTCGTATGCCTGTTGTTTTAATTTTGCCATTACTGCCGGCTCATAAGCGTTGTTTGCTAGGGTGGCTATACGATAAAAAACCCAAAATAAAAAGTTTAAAAGAAGAATATAAAAAATTATGACAAGAAGTTTCTGGCCGATAACTGCCTTGTCTCCCGCCACGACGATAACGTCAAAAAACTGTTTATAAAAAATTGGGACTATAATACCGCCAATATTCCCCAAAATAACGGATATGATTAAAACAAATAATTGCCACTTTTTCGACCTTATTCCCCGCCAAAAAGCCTTGAGGACTTCCTTAGGCCCTACTGTAGGATAGACAATACTTTTTTCTACTTCTCCTGTTCCCATAAAATTAATCTTAGACAAAAAATAACTTCTATATAATATAACGGCGTCACGCTATAAACTAATTTAAAAAAAGTTATCCCGCCCAATAATTATTTACAAAAAGAATAATATTCATTGCCAAAAGCAAAGTGGAGAGAAAGCCGTAAGCAAGTTTTTGATACTGGTTTTTAACCGAGGCCATTAATATGTATATAGGAAAGAGAACCATAATATAGCGCCCGATGCTCATAAATGTTCCTGTGCTTAAAGCAACAATGAGCGTGGCTACCATATAAAGACCGTAAGAGGCCCTAAATTTTTTAAAAACAAAAAATGTTGCAATAACGGCAAAGACTATAAACGTCACATCTAAAATTAAGTTAGCCGTAGCAGGATGCGTTAGCATTAAAAAATGGTCTTTATTTAAAGTAAAATCTCTGCCCCACCATTTTTCCACCTTAAAGAAAAGAAAAAAATCGCCAAATCTTAAATAGTGAAATAAAAAGAAACTAAAAGTACCAAGCGGGACAAGGAAAATTGATAAAAGTTTTTTGTTGAGAAACTGCTTAAATTTATAAGTTCTAAAATATTCCCAAATTAATGGAATAACTAATAGTAAGCCGGTTATGCGCGTTAACGCGGAAAAAAACCCAAAAACTCCCGCAAGAAAAAAATTCTTTTTAAAAGCATAATAAAAAGTTGCTGTTGAAAGAAACAAAAATAATGATTCTGTATAAACTGCGTTAAAGAAAAAAGCGGTTGGAAAAATTAAAAGAAAAAGGAGAGTTAGTTGGGAATCAATTTCACCATGAAATTCTCGAACTAGTTTTAAAAGATACACAAGCGCCAAGAAAAGAAAAATCGTACTTAAAATCCAACCTGAAAGAATAAGGTTTCCTCCGATGATAAAAGAGACCACCCAAATTAAAAGGGGGTATAGGGGAAAGAAAACAACATTAGATAATTTTTCTGCGCCATTAAAAACATAGCCGTTTTTAGCAATATCTAAATACCAAGAAGAATCCCAGCGTGCATGCAAAGAAACGGGGTCCCATTGCTGGTCCTGCGAAAACTGACTGGGGTTAATCCAGGTGTAAGCTGTATCTCCTTGTAAATTAAACCTGTTGAGCGCCAGTACAGCAAAAATGTTTACAATAACAAGCCACAAAACAAATAGAATAACAACGTTCCTTAAAACCGTTATTCCGACTCTAATTTTTAGTTTTGGGTTTTGTTCCATAATATTTAAATTAAAAACCAATTATTTTGTTTTGCTTTTTTTGCCAACTCATTTTGGCGGTCGACAACTACTTTTATCTCGCAATATTCCAACATGGGTAAATCATTCATGCTGTCGCCAACACCCAATAAGGGTTTTTTGTCCTGACTTATAAATTTTTTAATGCAGTCCACTTTTCCCTCATAAATCGACAATGGTTTTTCGAGTTCATTTGTAATTTTACCATCGACAACGACGTTGCGTACACTAATCAAGTTGGCCTTAATATTAAAATGTTCCATTGCCTGCCGGACTAAAATTTCCGATGATGCGCTGACTATCCAAACTTCAACTTTATTATTTTTTAAAAAACCGACAAGCTCAACAATTTCTTTTCTCGGCTTTATACCCTTATTTATTTTTCTACCAAACAACTCAGCTGTGTTTATTTCTTCGCCCTCAAATTTTATAGCCTCGTCCACCAGCGACTTAATCTCGTCGACAGAAAATCCGCTCAATGTCTTTGCCATAAATTCGTAGGCCTCTTTAATTTGTCCGCCGTCATATAGCTTATGATAATTTTCGAAAACAGCCTTAGAATAATTTTCGAACTCGCCATTCAAAAGAGTTTTATCTTTGAATAAATTATCGCGAGCCGTAAAAGCCAAAACCGCATCCCCAATATCGTTCACAATACAGGTATTATCAAAATCAAAAACAGCAAAAACCGGCTGGCCACCTTGCTTGATTGTGTCGGTAATTTTTTGATAAATCTGCTCTAATTTATCTTTCATCTAATCAACCTTTTATTTGTAAATGCGAATCCCGAACTGGACTTTAGATATCTCTCAAAATCATAAGCCACAATTTTATTTATAAAGGCGCAATACCAAATTAATTGATATGGTCGTTTCGAACTAGAATATTTTGCATTTCCAGAATTGTGTTCTCGAATACGCCTCTTTAAATCGCGCGTGACCCCGACATATCTGCTCCCATCTTTTTCGCTTTGTATAATATATACGTATTGCATCGGAACCCGCCCCACTTCGCTAAGGCTTCGCGGGGCACCACTTCTTAAAAACATATTTAGTTTAAGAACATGTTTAGTTGTGTGCTTGCACCGCGTAGCTCCGCACAAAGTAAGGAGCGAAGTGGTGGACCTGGCGAGGAGTTGCCCGAAGGCATTGCCTCGCCTCATTAAAATTCGGCTCGCAATTCGGGGATACCAGCTTCGCTGGCGGGAACTTCCGCCTCCCCCGAACTTGCCCCGTTAGAAATTTGTGGTCAATTTTAGAAAAAGTTAGAACTCATTTTCAAGAAAATCCCGCCGCCGACTTTTGAAAATTTCCGCTCGGGCGGGCAAAAAGGAAGGGGGTTGGGGGGAAGGAATTTTTGCCCGCCCTCGCTTTCGCCGTTTCTTTTTTTGTCGCCGCGATTTTTTGTGCCAGCGAAGCTGGCACGCCAACGGATTTTATTTTAATATTTTACTTGTAATTTCGTTTAATAAATTTCTAATAGATATAAATTCTGATAAATAAACACTCCGTTTTCGGGAATTCCAGTGTGATAAAAATTTATTAAATTCAAGAACAACATTATTAAATTCTCTATCATAAGGATAACGTACCTTGTTATATAAAGACCCTGTTTCTTCAATTGTTTTCAGATGCGGTTTTAGTGGCTTTAATAAATTTTTATCAAATTTTTTTATCTCTTTTAACAACTCTTTTATGCCGTGCTTCGGGTTTGGATTTTTTTCAAAAATCTTACTATAAAAAATTTTAAGATACAACTCTATTCCATGCGACATTAAAAATATACTTGGCAAAACCACATCCTCTTTTTTAACATTGAAATGAAACGGTTTAGTTACGATGCCAGATTTTTTACCCATTGTTTCTAGTAAACGAATGGCACTAAAGGTATATGAGCTCGCATAGCAATAGAAACGTTCATTTTTCTTATCTTTAAGGATGTTTCGCATTGTGAAATTATTTAATTAATTTACTTATTCTTTTCAAAAAATGAATATAAAAATCTAACAACGCCTCCAACTATTAAACCAATGAATATTGCCATGGGAATACCGAATTCCCCGCGCAAAGCTACGAACACCGCTAATGGTAGAATAACAGTCAAAGTATTTTTAGCATTAAATTCTGAATGTTTCTCTTTATAAAGTTCATCCTCTTTTTGATCAATAAATTTTCCTTCGCGTTTCGCCCGTTTTTTCCATACGTCATAAAATGCTGTTTTAAATTCGTGCTCTTTTTGTTCTGGTGTCATTTTCTTATCTTCTTGGAGAGCACTATAAAGCACGAGTCCTATGATGCTCGCGAACATTAGGTAAAGAGCCCACATTGCATTGGTAAAAAAATTTATCAAAAACCCGCTCGCCATTCCTGCGTATAAAATCCAATTAATGTAATTGAATTCGCGACTTTTGTAAGCGAGGTATGCGGGAATTGCTAAAAAAGCGAAACCGCCAATATAAAGAGGCAAAGCAAAATCAAACATTTTCCAGCTTATAATTCCAGTGATACCAATGATAATTAAAGCAATCCAGTAAGGTTGCTGATTTGTTTTATGTAATTCCTCAACTTTTTTGCCACACTCCGGGCAAAACTTATTTGTGGTCAAAATTTCCTTTTTGCATTTTTGGCAAAACATAATATTTAAAAAAATAATTAATTTGGACAGTCATCTTTTGTAATAGAAAAAAAATAATTTTGCTGTGTTTCATCAACAATTGAATACTCCATATTTATTCCCCGATTAAGTAAATTTTCTAGTATTTCACTATTTTTGCAAACACCGGCGAGCATATAATTTTTTAAATAATCGTTTGAAAGCTGACTAGAATCAATATTTGAAAGAACATAGTGATAACGAACAGCTTTTGGTTCTGCCGTAATATCAACTAACCTTGTCGCCTCATCAATCTGATTAGGCAACTGCAATCTTTTTTTTACGTTTTTAACTTGTTCATTAATATATGCTTCTGAAGTAGAAAAATTTTGTTGTGAATAGTAAGCAACTCCACTCCCTAATATAAAAGCAACTACAATACCTATGCTGACTAATGAAGATTTTTTCATATTTTGAAAAATTACTTAATTTGTTTTGACCAAACAACGCGAGTGCCCGTTATTCTATCCCAATACGGCCCCTTAATCAGATAGATTATATAACCTATACCAGTACATGTTGTTAAAAAAAGTAATTCTCTCACAATAATCCTCATCAATAAACGGTCTTTTTTATCAAATTCGACTTTTATTTTAAAAATATATAACCCTATCGTAGTTTGATATTTATAAATACTAAAAGAAAAATAAAAAAAGTACAAAATCAGTAATATAATCACTCCCGCTAAACTCTCTGGATTGATAGAAAGGACTTGAGGAACTATGCAAAGAATACTCAAAACAAGGAAGTCGATAATAAATGCAAAATATCTTTTCGACATTGGCACACCGTTTATTTCTTTTTGAATATCATTGATTATTTTCAAAACCTTTTTTGAAAAACCATTCGCTGGCGACTTTAATTCTTCAAGGAAATAGTGCTTATGCCAAGCTTCTTTATTCTTAAATTCATTGCCATTTATTTCAGAAAATAGAAAATTCTCTATCTCTTTATCTGTTTTTTCAGAATTATTATTTAACCAAGCTATAATTTCTTGTTTATTCATAATATTGCTTTTTTAATTTATTAAATCATCAACGCTTACCTCAAGAGCTGTGGAAATTTTCTTGAGAGTATCAAGCGTCGGATTCTGGTTTTTACCAGCCTCAATTTTAATAATTGTGTTATTGGCGACATCGGCCAATCTCGCCAATTTTTCTTGAGAAAGCCCTCTGCTTTCTCTCAGCTTTCTTAAATTTTTTGTGAGGTTTGACATACTAATATCGCAGTAGTAGAATTAAAGTATTAGTGATATTACTTTTCTATTACTTTGATACTACACCAAAAATCAAAAATAGTAAATAATAGACGGCGTATTTCGCAAAGCGAAATACAAAAAATTGCGGCGACAAAAAAAGAAACGGCGAAAGCGAGGGCGGGCAAAAATTCCTTCCCCCCAACCCCCTTCCTTTTTGCCCGCCCGAGCGGAAATTTTCAAAAGTCGGCGGCGGGATTTTCTTGAAAATGAGTTCTAACTTTTTCTAAAATTGACCACATTCGTAGATTTCGCGAAATTTCTGCCTCGCCCGCGCCTTTGGCGCGGGACTCGGCGGATAAAAAATAAAGGTAATTCCAGACGAAATTTTTTAAATTGGCGGTGTATAATATAAAATTAAAAACTTCTAAAAACTATGACTAAATACTTCATCTATTGTCGTAAATCAAGCGAGGACGAAGAAAGACAAATTTTGTCTATTGAGGCCCAGCTCGCCGAATTGAGAGAGTTTGCCAAGCAAAATAATCTTTTTGTGGTTAAAGAATATTACGAAAGCAAAACCGCCAAAGAGCCGGGCCGAGAAGTTTTTAATTTTATGATGTCGAAAATTGAAAAAGGCAACGCTTCGGGAATTTTAGCGTGGAATCCTGATAGGTTAGCCAGAAATTCGATAGACGGCGGACGAGTCATTTATTTAGTTGATACTGGAAAAATTACCTCGCTAAAATTCCCTACCTTTTGGTTTGAGCCAACGCCACAGGGAAAATTCATGTTGAGCGTTGCCTTTGGACAAGCCAAATACTACACCGACAATTTAAGAGAAAACATTTTGCGAGGAATACGACAAAAAATTCGCCGTGGCGAACTTTCGGCAAAAGCCCCTCTCGGATATTTTAACGAGCCAAGATTAAGAACTATTGAACCCGACAAAAAAACTTTTAAAAAAGTGAAAGAAGTTTTGCGGGCTTTTGCCACTGGCGAATACACTTTAACGAAAATTCAAGGCAAAATGTTTTCTCTTGGCTTGGTTGGCAAAGACGGAAAACTGCCTCATTTATCCACAATTCAGAAAATTTTGACCAATCCGTTTTACTACGGACATTTTCGCTATCGTGGCGAAATTCACCAAGGAAGCCATAAGCCAATGATTTCAAAGAAACTTTTTGACCAAATACAGGAAGCGTTGATATTAAACGGCAAACCCCGCAAAAAGCGAGGACCGAAAAACTTTCAATTTCTCAATTTTGCGGTTTGCGGAGAGTGCGGATATTCCATAACCGCGGAAAAACACATCAAAAAAAGCGGTTTGAAATTCGTGTATTATCGTTGCACCCATAAAAGCAAAACGCAAAATTGTTCTCAAGCTCGCTTTTTGCGGGAAGAAATTCTAACCGAGCAAGTAAAAGAGAATTGTCAAAAAGTTTCTTTGCCTGACGATTGGCGGGAAAAATATCTTGAAAAAATAAATCTTTGGGAAAAAGAAAATAGCCAATCGTCAAACCTTTTCGCTCAAAATCTCAAAACAGAACTTTCCGCCATTAAAACAAAAATAGACCGACTTATGGACGGCTATCTTGAGGGCGGTTTTGAACTTGTAGAATTTCAAGAAAAGAAAAACAAACTAATGGCGGAAAAGAAAGATATTGAGGAAAAATTATCTGATTTTGAGCGAAAGGGAAATCATTGGCTCGAACTCGTCAGGAATTGGATAATTGAAGCCAACCAAGCCAAAAATTTCGTTTTAGATAACAATTTTTCCGAAATGAAAAATTTTATCAAAAAAATCGGCTCGAACCGCCGAATTTTGAACCAACGGCTTTTTGTAGATTTCAAAAAGCCGTGGAATTACCTTTATTTTTTGTCCGCCGAGTCCCGCGCTGAAGGCGCGGGCGAGGCAGAAATTTCGCGAAATCTACGAATGTGGACTTAGCGAGAGTCGAACTCGCGTCTCCGCAATGCGAATGCGGCGTACTGCCACTGTACTATAAGCCCCTGCGATTTCTAACGGGGTGAACGAACGGGGTGTTTTACCACTGAACTACAGGCCCTAAATTATTTTTGTCGGGCTGGCCGAAATTGCATCGGCACTAAATCGTCCCGAACGACTCGTGCTACTGTTACACTACAGCCCGTTGTTTTTTACGTTACCCAATATTTTTGCTTTGTCATTTCGTCCTTTTTGGTCTCTAAATCTTGCACGCTATTCTCCGCTTTTTCGGCCAACTTTGCAAGCTCGGCGTCAGACAGCTCTCCTAATTTTTTGACTTCTCCTTCCAAAAATTCTTTCGTGTTTTTTTTAGGGTCATCTAAAACATATCCTAAAAGAATATCTAAGATATAACCAATTCTTGGCCCGGGCTTTATTTCTAGCAGTTTTATTATGTCGCTTCCGTTAACCTTCAGCATTTTTGCTGAAATAGGGTCTTGAGAAACTTTATCAATTAAATACTTCAAATGCCTTAGCTTATAGGGCTCGGCTTTTGGAACGCCAGATCCAATTCTGTCTGCCTGCCTTACCTGCAAAAGCTCTTCCATGTTTTCTGGCCCAGCATTTTTTACAAGACGTCTCACCGAAGATTCTGTAACCTCGTCAACATTGTAGTAAAACAAATGATATCTCACAAGCCGTGTAATTTTTTCGACTTCTTTTTTAGGAAACTTAAGACGACTTAAAATCTGAAAAGTTATTTTAGCTCCCACAATTTCATGATTATAAAATGTTGCCTCCTCTCCTTCACCAACTTTTACTTTTGGCTTAGCAATATCGTGCAGTAGGGCAGCAATACGAACATACATATTAAAGCCCTTTTTTGCCGTGTACTCTAAAGATTTTACTGCATGCTGATAGCAGTCGTATATATGATGCTTGTTTTGCGCAACTCCGTAATTATCCAGTAATTCTGGCACAATGTATTTTAAAAGCCCCAATTCTCTAAGCAATTCTATCCCACCGGCCGCTTTTTCGCACATAATTATTTTTACAAACTCATCTCTTATTCTTTCCTGAGAAATTGCCTCCAACCAAATACAATTTTTTTTAATTGCTTCGGCGGTTTTCTCCTCAATTTTAAAACCAAGCGTAGTCGCGAATCTCACGGCTCTTAGCATTCTTAAGGCATCTTCATTAAATCTTTCTTCTGGATTTCCAACGGTTTTTATAACTTTTTTCTTTAAGTCTTTCTGCCCATTAAATAGATCAACAATTTTTTTCTTACTATCCATGGCCATCGCATTTATAGTAAAATCCCTTCTACTTAAATCGTCTTCAAGTTTTTCTGCATATTTTACTTCATCGGGATGGCGTTTGTCTGTGTATTTTGCCTCAAAGCGATAAGTTGTGATTTCAATCTCTTCTAATACCGGCTTTTTTGAGCCGGTGCGCACCGTAACCGTTAAAAACTCGTTTGCATAAAAGCTATCGGGGAAAACTTTTTGAATTTCTTCGGGTTTAGCGTTTGTTGTTACGTCCCAATCGTTGGGCTCTTTTTCCAATAAAAAATCGCGCACGCATCCACCCACAATATAGGCTTCAAAGCCCGCCTTTTCCAATTCTGCAATAATGTTTTTTATTTCCTTTGGTATTAACATAATTAGATTATACTAGCTCAAAAATTGATTATTTTCAATAAATTTGGTATAATTTTATCAAGTATGATGCCCTCGTGTTGAAATTGGATATCATTTCTGCCTTCGAAGCAGACATTCCTGGTTCGAGTCCAGGCGAGGGCACAGACGAAATTTTAAACAGTTATTAAGCGACGTAGAATAATGTATTCAACGTAAAAAATTAACAAAAGGCATCGTCGCAACAAGTTGCGACGTAAGTGTTATTTGCAAAGCTACGCTATGCAAATGCCCTTAGCCTCGCTCACAAGGCCGTGAATAAACTTTTTTTCGTAGCTATTTTAGTTTGTTTGGTGGCAGTGGTTTTTGTTCCTCTCTTTGCAAGTGCCGCAATAGTAAAATGTGACCCTGCGGGAGGAAAAGCTTGCGATTTTAACGCACTAAAACAAATGCTCACCGATATTCTTAATTTCCTGGTAAATACCATAGCTGCTCCTCTGGCGATATTAGCCATAACCATAGGCGCCATTCTAATGATGACTTCAGCGGGCGACCCAAACAGGATGAGTATGGGAAAAAAGGTTTTATATGCTGCAATTATTGGGTTGGCTCTAGCCTTTGGGACTAAGGCAATAATTAACTTTATTTTGGACGCAGTACAATATACAGGAGATAAAATATAGTCCGTCAATTATTCGCGCCCTTGTAGCTCAACTGGTAGAGCAGTTGCCTCTTAAGCAATTGGTTCTGGGTTCGAGTCCCAGCGAGGGCACAACACTTGCCAAAAGTAAGGAAATAGAGTATACTCATAGAATAAAAATAATTAAGAAATAACCGAAGCGCCGGAGCGCTTCTATTACCAAGCGATGAGTTTAAAAACAAAAGAGAAAGCAAAGATCATCAAAGATGTTTCTTCTGATGAAAAAGATACCGGATCTGCGGACGTGCAGATCGCATTATTGTCTAAACAAATAGATAAGCTGGTTTTGCACTTAAAAAAACACGCTCAAGACGTCCACTCTAAAAGGGGATTAATTAAAATGGTCATCAAAAGGAAAAAGATGCTGGGCTATTTAAAAACCACAAACGAGAAAAAATATTTAGCTGTAATAAAAAAAATCGGGCTAAAGAAGTAAGAGAGTCACAGCGATACTTACCCCGCCCTCTATGCTAGATATTTGGGCAGGTAGAATATAACATAAAATTACACAGAAATTGTTCACCCTACTTTTTGAGACAGCTTAGAGGGCGGGGTGCTCACTACGTTCGCATGCAGCCAAAACCAAAAGAACAAAGAGTAGAAGTATTAATAGACGTACAAAACCTATATCACTCGGCAAAAAACCTTTATCACTCAAGGGTTAATTATCAAGAAGTTTTAAAACAAGCAGTGGCAGGAAGAAAGTTCATTAGAGCTTTTGGTTATGTTGTAAGAACAAAAACCGGCGAAGAAGCGCCGTTTTTTGATGCCCTGTCAAAAATTGGGATAGAAACAAGAGTAAGAGATTTGCAGGAATGGTACGGTGGAGCCAAAAAAGCTGACTGGGATGTGGGAATTGTAATAGATGCCATAAGAACCGCGCCGGGCATAGACGTGATTGTTTTGGTTTCGGGAGATGGCGACTTTATTGCTTTGGTGGAATACCTAAAGAATATGGGCAAGAGAGTTGAAGTGGTAGCTTTTGGAAAAACTACTTCCTCAAAATTGAAAGAGGTGGCTGATGAATTTATTGATTTAGACGACGGCCTCCCAAAGTTTTTATTGAAAAAATAGAATGGAAAAATCTTTAATTATTCCAAGCGAAAAAATTATCAGCAAGATCTACGTCATCCGCAACCGAAAGGTAATGCTGGATAAAGATTTGGCTGAAATTTATGGTGTTGAAAAAAGAGTTTTAACCCAGGCTGTCAGGAGAAATATAAAAAGATTTCCCGAGGACTTCATGTTTGAACTCAGCAAAGAAGAAATCAAAAACTTGAAATCACAAATTGTGATTTCAAGTTGGGGAGGAGCAAGAAAAGGATTTTTGGCTTTTACAGAACAAGGCGTTGCCATGTTGGCGAGCATCCTAAATAGCGATAGGGCAATAAATGTAAATATCCAAATTATCCGTACTTTTGTAAAAATACGCGAACTTTTGGCGACAAACGAATCTTTGCAGAGAAAAATAATGGAATTAGAAAAAAAGTACGGCAGCCACGACGAAAAGATTAAAAACATTTTCGCAACGATTAATCTTTTACTTTTGGACGAAAAAATTGCAAAGAACAAAGAAATTGGATTTAACCCAAAATAACGGCCTCCCAAAATTTTTATTGAAAAAATAATAATATGAAAATTAAACAACTTTTATTAACCCTTCTTTTAGCTTTTCTAGTTCTTGTCTTTCTTGGCCTTCTGATGGATATTATTGCGATGTTTGTATCCCTAACTTTCCAAGGTATAATCTTGCCGATTGCCCTTCTTATAATTTCTGGCTATTTTATTGATAAACTGAGAAAAAAACTTTATCCTAAAAAAGTAAATTAAAGAATAATAATCGTGGTAGAAGATAGAAAGTGTACGGCTATATGAAAGCGCTGGTTAATCCAACTTTTTCACATATTCGTACAAATCTTCTTCTGCCGCAAAAATAAGATGGCAGTAAAAGATACGTTCGAGATAAAGGTGGGCGAGAAGCCCGTCATAATTAAAACTACAAACTGGACCGAGCAAGCATCCGGATCCTGTTTGGTTAGTTGCGGAGAAACAGAGGTTTTAGTAACCGCTGTTATGTCTCCGTTTTCAAGGCCCGATATAGATTATTTTCCTTTGACTGTTGAATACGAGGAAAGGTTTTATGCGGCAGGAAAGATTTACGGTTCCAGGTTTATGAAAAGGGAAAGCAGGCCCACAGAAGAGGCAGTTTTAACCGCCAGAATGATTGACAGGGCAATAAGGCCGTTGTTTCCTGAAGATTTTAAACAGGAAGTCCAGGTCATTGTTACCTGCCTTTCTTGGGATGGAGAAAATGACCCCGATATTTTGGGAATGATTGGAGCATCGTTTGCTTTGGCAACTTCTAATATTCCATGGAATGGTCCTATGGGAGCAATAAGGGTTACAAAAAATGGCACGTGGACATTTAATTCAAATTACCAGCAAAGAAAAGAAGCTGAAATGGATTTGACTTTAGCGGCCATCGAACGACCTGCCCCGAGCGGAGCTGAGGGGAATGGAGAAATTTTGGTTAATATGATTGAGATGGGAGCAAAAGAGGTGCAGGAAACAGATGTTTTGGAAGCTTATGAGGTTGCCAAAAAAGAACTGAAAAAAATTATCGATGTCCAGCTTGAGGCGGTTAAAAAAATTGGAAAAGCAAAAGACGAAGTTGCGCCAGTTGTTGAATTGGATATCGGAGATGAAATTAAAGAATGGCTTGGTGATAAGTTGGAGAAGGCGATAAACGACGCGCCGGCCGGAGAAAAAAACCTTGGCGCTACTGAAGCCCTAAAAACAGACGCGGTGAAATTTATAGAAGAAAAAAATCCCGGGCAAGACAAAGCAAAACAGGTTTTGGCTTTCTTTGAAAAAGAAATAGAAAGGATAATTACCAAAAACATTCTTGAAAAAAATAAAAGGCCCGATGGCAGAAAGCCGGAAGAAATCCGGCCGTTATCCTGCGAAGTTGCAGTCTTGCCGAGAGCCCACGGCTCCGGTGTGTTTTTCAGGGGATTAACAAGGGTACTTTCTATTTTAACCTTGGGAGGGCCCGGCGACCAGCAAATATTGGAAGGAATGGAAATTGTGGGTAAAAAAAGATTTCTTCACCACTATAACTTTCCTCCATTTTCTTCAGGTGAAACAGCTCCGATGCGGGGCCCAAAAAGAAGAGAAATTGGACATGGCGCCTTAGTTGAAAAAGCATTATTGCCTATGCTTCCTGATGTGGAAAAATTTCCATACACAATCAGAATTGTTTCTGAAGTTGTTTCTTCAAACGGGTCAACTTCTCAGGCCTCGGTTTGCGCCGCTTGCATTGCATTAATGGACGCGGGCGTACCGATTAAAGAACCTGTAGCAGGAATTTCAGTTGGATTGGCAAAAGATGAAAAATCCGGCAAATACAAAGTTCTAACAGATATTCAGGGCCCAGAAGACCATTATGGAGATATGGACTTTAAGGTGGCGGGGACTCGCAATGGAATTACTGCAATTCAGATGGACGTTAAGATAGACGGTATTGACAAAAAAATTATGGAAGAGGCAATGGACAGAGCAAAAGATGCAAGATTTAAAATACTTGATATAATAAAGAAAGAGATTCCCGAACCAAGAAAATCATTATCACCTTATGCTCCAAAAATAGTTACTCTGAAAATAGACCCAGCCAAGATTGGCGAGGTTATAGGGCCTAAAGGAAAAATGATAAACCAAATAATAGAAGAATGCGGAGTCACTGTTGACGTGGAAGATTCTGGAATGGTATTTATTACCGGAGTTGATGAGGCAGGAGTAAACAAAGCAGTCGACTGGATAAAAGGAATAACAAGAGAGGTTCAGATTGGCGAGGTATTTCAGGGAAAAGTTGTAAAAATTATGGATTTTGGAGCTTTTGTGGAAATATTGCCTGGCACAGACGGCATGGTACACATTTCAAAGTTTGTGAAAGAAAGAATAAATAAGGTTTCAGAAGTTGTGAAAGAAGGGGAGATAATTCCGGTTAAAGTAATGGCGATAGACGACCTGGGAAGAATAAACCTTTCAGCCGTTGACGCAGGCTTCAAACCAACTCCAAAAAATAAATAAAAAGTAAGGTGTTCAACGTAAATTGACTCCTGTTTTCCCAGAACAGGAAATTATATGGCAGAACAAATACAAAGCCAAGAGAACTCGCCCATCAAAAAGCGAGGCGTATCAACATTAGTCGGCATAATAATTATTCTCGCCGTAGCGGTTATTTCCTTCGGCGGGGTTTTTGTTTACCAATACTATTTGGTAAAATCGCAACCAGTTGCGCAAGAACAAGAGCAAATTATTGGTGGAGACGTAGACAGCCACGGATGTCTTGGGTCAGCTGGCTATATTTGGTGCGAAGCAAAACAAAAATGCCTGCGCGTATGGAAAGAACCATGCGAGGCAGATTTAACCGCAGGATGGCAGACATATACAAACACAGACTACGGGTTTGAGTTTAAATATCCACAAGATATAATCGCCAATTTAATAAACCACGCTCCACCACATGGAACAGACCTAATTCTGCCGGGAAATAATTCTATTGTAAAAGAGGGAGCGGTTGGAGATATTTTAACCTTTGTTGTTTTTCAAAAAACAACAAGCGACTTAGAAGGATACATTTCTAAAGATTTAGCGAACAGTAATACTCTTAATACCCAATCCAGCTTGCCCCAGTCTACTTATTCAAAAATAGATATAAACGGCACGGAAGCCTACGAGATAAAATATCCTAATTCTATTTATAGGGTATATGTTCAAAACTCAAAAAATACTTTATTTTTCCAATATACTGGTGACGGTAATACAACTGCAAAACAAATTGTTTCCACGTTTAAATTTACGAAATAAAAAATAATGGCGACGCAAATTGAAGAAGAACAAGCTAAAGAATTTCTGAAAAGGGCCGAAATAAAGACAATGAAAAAAGACCTAAGGGCCCTTCGCGAAGTTGACGCGGTTAAAGAACGCGACAAAATTGTAAAAATAAAAACACTGGAGGAACAGCAGGCGGAGCAGGCAAAAAAAATGCAGATTAAAGAAGCTGCAAGGGCTGTCGAAGAAAAGGAAGAGATGGAAGATATTTTACAGAAAAACGAGAAGCAGGAGATAATTGCTGAAAAAGATTTAAAGGAATATGCAACAGAAGAAGAGCGCCAACAGATATTTTTGCTTGAATCCAAGCGTTTCGAACTTGGGAAACAAATTGACGAAATAGATAAGAAAAAAGACCCCGAATTAAAACTGCAGAAAAATAAGTTGCTTTTGCAAAAACGCGACCAGCAGGCAAAACTAGATGCTATTTTCGGAGAAGAAAACAAACTGGAAACCGAACAAAAGTTTATAACAGAAAAAGAGCAATCGACAACCATTGCTCCAGAAAAAAGAGGATTTGAGCAAACAAGGGCTGACATGGAAAAAAAGATTGAAGAGGTTGAAAAAAGAAGATGGGCGGCCGAAAAACAAATTGAAGAAACCGATAAGACCGTCGGGCAAATAGACGATTTGTCAGAAAAAAATGTTGCAGATAAAAATGATTTAAGGAATCAAATCCTGGGAGTAGATAAATCTTTAAGAGAAATTTATTCTGTTGTTATGGCAAGGGAAGAGGAAAAGAGAAAGGGGCTAGCACAAGACCAGATAACCAAAAGAAAAACGGCGGAAGAATCGCGAGCCAAAGAAAATGAACGAGTTCAAAGGAAACAGTGGTCCGGAGGGGGCAATAAAGATCACGGAGACAGGGTTTTTCTGGCAGACGTTCCAACACCGGCGAGAAAAAGAATTATTGAAGAGGGTAGGGCGGAAGAAGAACAAAGAAAGAAGTTTATGCAGGACGTAGAAAACTGGGCGGAGACCGGAAGCAAGCCGTCTTCAGAAAACATACCTGTAGATGAAATTCCGATACCTAAAAAAAAAATAAAATAAAAAATAATAATTATCATGAAAAAAGAGTTATCAGAGGAGTTGAAAGGAAAATTAGAGGAACAGAAAAAATCCCTTCAAAAAGAATTGGAAAGTTTTGCAACAGAAGATAAAAATTTAAAACATAATTGGGATGCAAAATATCCAAACAGAGAAAACGGAGACAAAGAAGAAGAGGCAGACGAGGCGCAGGAATATGACACTGCGCTTTCTTTAGAACACAGCTTGGAATTAAAATTAAGAGACGTCAGTGTTGCTTTAGAAAAAATGGAAAAGGGAGAATACGGTAAGTGTGAAAAATGCGGAAAAGAAATTAATGAAGAAAGATTAAAAGTAGCCCCGGAAGCAAGACTGTGCATGAAGTGCAACAACGAAAAATAAAAACAAACAACCGAGATTACTCTCGGTTTTTTGTTGATGCTTTTTTTGTTATAATTACTTATGCCTTCAAAAGTTTTTTCAGGAGCTATAAACGGTCTGGACGCGCAGTTAGTTGAAGTTGAGATTGATGTGTCGCAAGGATTGCGTTCTTTTTCTATTGTGGGACTTCCTGACAAGGCAGTAAAAGAATCAGAAGAAAGGGTGGATTCTGCAATAAAGAGCGCTAAATTATTATCACCACACGCAAGAACCTTTAAGGTTTTGGTTAATTTAGCGCCAGCTGACTTAAAAAAAGAAGGTTCCATTTATGACTTGCCAATTGCTTTGGCTTTTTTAATTGCTTCAAAACAAACAAACTTTAACGGCCAAGATAAAATATTTTTGGGGGAGTTATCTTTGGATGGAAAATTAAGGCCAGTAAAGGGAGCCTTGTCTTTTGCTTTGATGGCAAAAAAACACGGATTTAAAGAAATAATTTTGCCTAGACAAAACGCAAAAGAGGCTTCTTTGATCAAAGAGATAAAAGTCGTTGGTGTAGAGTCTTTGCAGGAAGCATTAGCATATATAGAAGGGCGGATAGAAATTTTAGGAGCAGAGTTCAAAGAACAGGATATTTTTTTAAACCCGGACTACCAGGTTGATATTGGTTGGGTAAAAGGGCAGGAATATGCAAAAAGGGCGCTGGAAATTACGGCGGCCGGTTCGCATAATCTATTTATGTTCGGGCCGCCTGGCGGGGGAAAAAGTTTGCTCGCAAAAGCACTGCCTTCGATTTTGCCGAGATTAAATTTTGAAGAATCTCTGGAGGTTACAAAAATTTATAGCGCGGCCGGACTGCTTGCGGAAAATCAGGCGGTTATAAGCTCAAGACCGTTTCGCTCACCACATCATGTTATTTCTGATGTTGCTTTAATCGGAGGGGGGAGCCCGTTAAAACTGGGGGAAATAACTTTGGCGCACCGCGGAGTTTTATTTTTGGACGAGTTTCCGGAATTTCATAAAGATGTTTTAGAGTCTCTGCGCCAACCCATTGAAGAAGGAAAAATTTCTGTTTCAAGAGCAAGATATAACCACACCCTTCCTTCACGTTTTATGTTAATAGCCGCCTCAAACCCGTGCCCTTGCGGATATTACAGCGACCCGGAAAAACCCTGCACCTGCTCGCCCTCGCAAGTTTCAATGTATAGAAGAAAAATGTCGGGGCCCTTAATGGACAGAATGGATTTGTTTATAGAAGTCCCGGCTGTAAAATACGACAAGTTAACAGCAGATTCGACAGAAAAACAAAGCATTCTTATAAGAGAAAAAATTGAGAAAGCCAGAGAAAAACAAAAACAAAGATTCGCCGGAACAAAAATTCTGACAAACTCGGAAATGAATCTTCCTGAGATAAAAAAGTATTGCGGGCATGATGAAAAATCGCAGGACCTTTTGAAAAAATATGTTGACTCCGGAAAATTATCGGCAAGGGGATATCATAGGATTTTAAAAGTTGCCAGAACAATTGCAGATCTGGATGGTTCAGATAAAATACAATATCAGTATATCGCAGAAGCCCTAATGTACCGAATTAAAGAAGCCTAAAAATAGGTGTATAACTATTTGACTGGACGGTCATTTAGTGGTAACTTGGAATTAAATTGTTAAAAATATTTAACAAAATTTTAATAAGGGTGAAACCCTCCAGAAGGCGAAGGAAAACAGATTCCAGGGGATTTTTCAAAAATCCTTTGTTGTATTTTGGCGCGTTTGCGTTTTTTTTGTTTGGCTTAATATATCTTTCATGCGGAAATCCCGCAAACGCGGGTGCCCTCGAGAACGGCCACTTGGTCTTTTTTAATGCTTTTTTTAACAGCACAAATACCACAAATGCAGATGCTTTGTTTTCCAGTAAAATAAATGAAATTTCTCTTGAAACTCCCGATTTAAAAATAATACAAAACAACACTCTTGGCGGGATTTCGGCTCCGTATATTGTTTCAGGAAAAGTTTTGGGAGATGTGTTTGGAGAAAGTGTCGCCCAAACCCAGAAAAAGGAGGTAATTGACTATGAGGTCCAGCCGGGAGATACGTTACAATCAATAGCAAATTTTTATGACATATCCCTTAATACTCTTCTTTGGGCAAATGATATAACCAGCTCATCTAAAATTAAGGTTGGACAGAATTTAACAATATTGCCAACAGATGGCATTTTGCATGTTATAAAATCAGGAGATACGGTTTCGGGAATTGCTAAAACATATAAAGCCAGCCAAAGCGACATAATCTCTTTTAATGGCCTTGCCAGCGAGGACGATATATATATTGGAGATATTTTGATTGTTCCCGGAGGAGTTATGCCTAAAAAAGCGGCTCCCGTGCAAAATAACAACAATATTCCAACGGCCAGTACATACTTTATTTTGCCAACCGAAGGAAAAATTACTCAAGGACTTCACTATTATAATGCTGTTGATACCGCCAATAAATGTGGCACTCCAATTTACGCTGCGGCCGCTGGAACGGTTCAAAGAGCTGTAGGAAATGGCGGATGGAATTCTGGTATGGGAAACCATATAACAATCCTTCACGGGAATGGAACGGTTACTTATTACGGCCACCTAATGACATTACTGGTAAAACCGGGCGACAGAGTTTCTCAGGGTCAAAAAATTGCTTTAATGGGGGGCGCTCCCGGAATGGCGGGAGCTGGCCGCTCTACGGGCTGTCATTTACATTTTCAGGTTATGGGGGGGAAAAATCCTTTGTCTATATACCGCGTCGGCTCATACGTAAGCTATAAAAAGTAAAACACCATAATAAAACGGCCCACTCGGGCTGTTTTTGTTTATGTTTTTTCCTGTATAATAATTAAATGGAATTAACTTCTCCAAAAGAAATAAAAAGGCTTCTCTCAAAATATGAAACTCGCCCGTCAAAAGGTTTGGGCCAGAATTTTTTAATAGATAAAAATATTTTACAAAAAATTATTGAGTCAGCTGAAATAAAACCAACCGACACTGTTTTAGAGGTTGGTCCTGGCATTGGAACTTTAACAAAAGAACTAGCTCAAAAAGCGGGGAAGGTGATTGCGGTTGAAAAAGATGGGGCGATGATTGAGATTCTCAAGGAAACCTTAAAAGATTATAAAAATGTGGAAATTATAAACGGCGATATTTTAAAATTAGAAAATTCAGAATTTTTTAAAAATTTAAAAATTAAAAATTATAAAATTGTATCAAATATTCCTTACTATTTAACTTCACCTTTAATCAGAAAATTTTTAGAAAGCGCCACCCCCCCCGCAAAAAATTATTTTAATGATTCAAAAAGAGGTTGCCCAAAGAATTTGCGCAAAGCCCCCCAGAATGAGCTTACTGGCCGTATCCGTACAATTTTATGCTGACCCAAAAATTATTTCTTATGTTTCAAAAAGCTGTTTCCTTCCCGCCCCAAAAGTAGACTCTGCAATAATAAAAATTACCCCGAGCTCCGAGCTCGGGGAATTCCGTCGAGCTCGGGGCTCCACGGATTTATTTTTTAAAATTGTAAAAGCTGGCTTTTCTCACCCCAGAAAACAATTAGCCGGTAATTTGTCAAAAGAATTAAAGTTAGAAAAAGCCCAAGCAGAAAATTGGTTTTTGAATAATAATCTAAAACCATCTCAACGCGCCGAAACATTGTCTATTGAAGATTGGATAAACCTGACCAAAACCGCTTGCATATAAAATGTCCGACCGCTCACTTTATATGCAGAAATAAGATTAATGGAAAAATCTAAAAAAATAAAAGTTAATTTTCCGACCAAAATTGTGTTGAATTATCTAAAGGAAAAAGCTAATGGTTTATTAGATTTAAATTTCAACATATTCTTTGATCCAGACAAACTAATGGCTGAAGCTGGATTTAGAGCAAAATACCCTTTTATTATACCAATAATCTGCAAATGGGCAGATAATCTAGATAAAAACACCTCCTTTGAAAATTTAAACGGTAAAATTTATCTGACCGAGAAGGGACGGATAAAAATTATTAGAAGCGTCATTAAAGAAAAAAATCAACCCGGCAAATGGGACGGCAAGTGGAGGGCTATATGTTTTGATATCCCCGAACTTAATAAAAAAGAAAGAAGATTTCTAAGGACGGAATTAAAATGGATGCGCTTTAAAGAGTTGCAACATAGCGTTTGGATAACCCCATTTAATATAGAACAGGAATTATTTGCCTTATTAAAACTTTGGGATATAGATTTTAAGGGGAACATAAGGTTTCTAAAAATAGAGGAAATTAGGGAGGACAAAGATATTAAAAAATATTTCAAATTATAATTTGTTGTATATAAAGTGAGCGACCGGACATTTTATATACCGGGAAAAAAGAAGGGAGAGGAATAGGGATTTGTTTTGTTGAGGGGCGATTGGATAAACTTGGCAAAAAGTTTTTGTTAAGCCGGTTAGAACACGCTGTTTATGGTTGGGTGTTAATAACTTGACTGGTTTGAAATCCCAGTATGGTGTAAAATGAACTAATTTATATTTACTTGGGCTGGGCACTGCATTGGTTTATTTCAGCTCTACTGGTTTTAATTTTATGGCTACGCCAAAAAAGGATTTTCTTCTGACTATAATATCTTTTTTAATATTCTTACTTATAATTATTTTTACAGATAGCAAATTAATAGATATAAATACAACAAGTTTAATCGGCAATAAAAATAGCTGCACCTCTAATTGGCAATGTGATTCTTGGACCGTATGCGATTCTCAAGGTAAATCATATAGAAAATGCATAAACTTAAATAATTGTGAAGGCTTTACCCATCCCAGCACTAATCGTGACTGCACATTAACGCCAGAAATGCTATCTGAATATCAAAATGATTATGAAAAAAAACTTTTCTTTATTGGCGGGGATAAGTCTAAAATAAAAATTGATTTTACCAGAGGCATACCGGCACAAAATGATGAAAGTTGCCAATACATAAACGGTGTAACGCCATCTTGTTATTATTTTAATCTTCCGGGAAATATATCTATTAATTTTTTAGATGATTCAATATCAGAAAATACTGCTTCCGGAAAAATGATTTTCACAAAAGAGAATACCCGCAAAGAAATTATTACAGGAATTGGATCTATAAAAGAACCGCTCACTAAAAATTCCGTAGGATTTTATATTTATCCGACTAGTGAAAAAAATACTTTCTACATCGTCGGTGACAGAAAAACAGAAAATAATATTATGTCGTGGAAAGAGATTTATTTTGACGTTTTAAAACAAGATATTGTTTTTTATGCAGACGCAGGCGTTGAATTAGGGAATACCAGAAAAAGTTTTATTAATGTTAAGCGGGGCTCCACAGAAGAATATGATATCAGTATTAACTTACCAGATAATTGCACTTATCCTGAAAAATACGAATTAAATAGCGTTTTTATAAATGGCAAAAACAATCATATATTCCCTGATTATTTAAAGTTTGACTGTAATCAAGATGGAATAAGTTACGACAGTGCTATTGAGATAGAACCCCTGGCGCTAAGTGACAATTTTGAAACACTGCATTTGTTTGTACATAAATATAAAAATAACCAGAATAGTAAAGATGATATTGAGTGGCACTATTTATTTGATTTAGCTGCCGGCACTATGAAATTTGATAATAACAATTAATTATCATTAGCCTGGTTATAAATTACCGCGATATAAAATTAGGTATTTTCCGTTAAAAGTTTAAAATCACAAGAATATTTACGATGAAAAAATACTTTTCATTTTTAAAAACCAAAAAATATTATTTTTTAATTTTTTTGGTTTTTATTGCTCTGTTATTAGTTTTGCCAAGAATAACTGTAGCCGTTAACGGTGCGCCACCTATTCCAACTGCGTCGTCACAACCTGCTCCCGCTCAGCCGGCGGCTGAAAGTAGCAGTTGGTGGGATAGTATAAACCCTTTTAGTTGGTTTAAGGATGCTCTTGCTTCTATCACCAACGGTCTTCTTTTTGCTATGGCCCTACTCCCCCTTGTCCTTAGTGCTGTACTGGCTGATATCTGCACTGTATTATTCAAGTTTTTTTTAGACATGACTACGGGGGGAAATTTAAGCTACACCGCCAACTCTGCTGTAAAAATAGGGTGGCCGTTGGTTAGAGATTTAGCTAATATGGTTATTGTATTGGGTTTTGTTATTATAGGCGTAGCTACCGCTTTGAGAGTTAAAGAATATGAAGCAAAACAACTGTTGAGCAAATTAATAATCGTGGCTCTTTTCGTTAATTTCTCTCTTTTGATATGCGGAGTTGTAATTGATATCTCAAATATCTTGGTTAACTTTTTTGCACAAGTAGGAGACTTAAGCGATTTTGGAAAATTCTTCAATAATTCTGGCATAAATATGGTTTTAGATCTCGCAAAAAATATTACCAAAGACAATCCTATTGCTTTTCTCGTGAAGTCGCTCTCAATTGTAGTTTTTAATTTGGTGCTGGTGGCTGTGCTTTCTTTGTACACCCTTCTTTTCGCGTTCAGAGTGGTCGCAATCTGGCTTTTGGTTATACTCGCCCCCCTGGCATTTGTTTTTTCTGTTTTTCCTGCCACCCGAAAATTTTACGAAATGTGGATAAATAATTTTATCCAGTGGTGTTTTATAGGTGTTCCGGCAACTTTTTTCCTCTATCTGGCCCATCAATCTATGGCAGAGTTAACAAAAACACCGGTAACTTTTGAAAGTTTAGGCACCTTTTCTCAAAGTTTAACAAATTTTGCATCTCTTATCGTCCCTGCCATATTTTTAATTATGGGCTTTTTAATGACAATTCAAGCATCTTCGGCACTGGCGGGCGGCGGACTGGTAAAATGGGCAGGAGGTAAGGCAAAAATGGGAGGAATGGCTCTTGGAAGGGCTGTGGGAGTTAATACTGAAAAGGCGTGGAAAGCTACGGGTGGAAAATTGGCTGGCTCTCTCGGCAATAAGATGCAAGGACTTGGAAAAGGAAGTACAAGTAAAATCGGACAAAACGCAGGTTGGCTGGCTGATAAGGTTATCGGTGGTGGACTTAGAGCGGCCGCTGACCCCAGGGCAACGGTTGATAAAAGAAGGTCTGCTCTTGGCCGCCTGGCCGACAAAGCTGGTCTTCGACCAGATTTCACTCAGGTTACAGCAGACTCTAAACGAGTAGAAGAACGTGCAAAAACTTTTGCTATTGGTTGGGATTATAGTAAGGAAGAAAAACAAAAAATACGTAATCTTTCCTTACACGGAACTGGAGTTGATCAAGCCGCAGCTATGAACACAGTAATTGAGAAAAAAGACATCAACGACACCTTTGATGGCAATTTGGCGTTAGCAAGCCAAAAAATTGAAGAGGCGAGCAAATTTGGAGGAGGAAGTTCTTCGTCCCTGAGAAAAAAGGTTGCCCAATTTGCCCCCGCTATGCAAGCAGAAAATACTCCTGTCTGGAATAAAATTAAAACCCAACACCCGGGCTGGACAGATAATAAGGCTAAACACGAAGCCGTTGTAATAGCTGCCGCTAAAATGCCAGAAGATTCTCTTGATATGGATCTTGCCGATTCTATAGACCACATAGTGATTAGAGATATGGGACCGAGAATGACAAGACGAAAAAAGGAGGCCTTTAAGAGAAATACGATTGACGCCATACAACACAAAATAGATGCCATCCGAACCGCAAATCCTGCTGGCTACGCCACAGATTCCGAGTATGTATCATCAGCGAATAAATTATTATCTCTTAGAAACCTGTAAATATTTTATGCAAAATAATAATTTTAGCAAAGCTATTGTTTTCGAGGGCAAAATTGATGTATTTGATAGTGTTAGAGAGATTTTAGAAAAGAATGGTTTTAAAGAAACACTCGCCGATTACTCTAAAAAAGTGGGACTTGGGGAAACCCCGTGGTTCGACATTCTATATAGCTTACTAAAAAAACTTGCAACGGAAGAAATAACAGATGTTGAATTTTCTAAACTTCTAATACCAGCCTTACCTTGTTCAAGCCAATCAGCAGAAAAAATATTACTAGAAACTAAAGAAAAAATTATTCCAACAGTCCGAGTGTTAACTGACACAGATTTATCCGTCGAAGAACCGGAGGAAGAGGAGAGTGATTATGAGGCGGGGGCGGATATATCACAATCAAAAATAATGAAACCCGATCTCTTGACCCTCGCGCCTGAAAGTCCTCCAAAAAAAATAAATTCTGTAAAAAAACCTGCTAAACTTGGGGAAAAGACTACTAATTCCAACCAGACAAAGTCGAGAGTATTACAAAAACAATCGGGAGGGGATGACAAATATCGGGAACCAATAGAATAATTTAATATAAAAAGACCGACATCCTTGTCGGTCTTTGGTTTTTTGAGATTGGGAATTAACGCGTAGCGTCATCCCTTTCCCTTGTTATGCGAAGCGCATCCTCGCGCTCTTCTGGCGTCATGTCCTCCGGGAGTTTCTGGCGAGAGGGGTCTCTGCCAGGATGTCCTCCACCGCCTGCTGGAGGGGTTTGCCCTCCGCCCTTAGCGGCTCCAATAAGAGCAAGAAGGATGGCCATCAATGAATCCAGGTCCCCTCCGCTGGCGCTACCATAAAGGTTTGGCTTCACACCTAGCTCTTTCTGTTGAATCAGCGCCCAATTCCTAGAAACCATCGGGTACTTCTTCAGCCAGCTCTCGAGGCCGTGCTCCGGGTCAGCTTTAATTACTCTTCTTATCTGAGCCTGGAGTGTCTTTACTGGCACGCCTATCAGCCGCGAAATCATTGCGATCTCACGACCCGCAGTTTGGGCAGCGAAGGCGCCCGCATCAATCTCTTGCTTACCAAGGTTTGCTTGCGCCTCCAATTCAGCTTGCTTTTTCTGCTGTTCAGCGGCCTGAAGATGGGGTGGGAGACGGACATCTTTAACAGCTATACTGTTTTTGATAATCTCAACTCCCCACTGATCCCTGATTTCGTCAAAAACCGGCTGACAATCTAAGTTAATCGGACGCCTACTGGGCTCAGTAAAATCCTTCCACATCTCCTTTCCATTACCCTTGCCAGCTTGAACTTCCTTTTCTGCTCTGCTATAAACCCAGGGACGCACGATCTCTTCCATAGTTCTTTTTATCTCAGCATCGACATTTGTGTCTGGCTGGACATTAAACTGGCGGAGATAAGGGCATACTACGCGCTGCTTGTATATCACATCCAGCCCAAGCGGAACATGAGAATCGCGACTCTCGTCTTTTTCTGCGAGATTTTCGCTTGTCTCGACGTTCTCCAACGAAAACTGGTTTTGTGTTACTCCTAGAGGAATGGCCGGTTTAGGCTCGACAAAAAAATTCAAATAGAAAACTGTCCCGCCCAACCGCCAAACACTCCAACCACCGCCCGCATGGTTACTGTCCGTGCCACCCTGTACTTTTAGCTCCGCTTTTGCCCTTCCTGGGTTAGCAGGATTCGAAACTAGGTTGTAAATCTTTGATTGGATGATTTCATAAAACACTTCTCCAAGCCAAAGAAACGCCCTATAATTGCCGTCTTCTGTCTTTGTCTTTCGGACAAAGATTAATGACAATACAGCAATCGTCACCGCCACCACCGTAATTATAATCCAAAAGTTCATGGTATTCTCCTTTCAAGAGAAATCGATATCTATCTTTTGACGGTTCGCGGAACATCCGCGGGCCGTTTTTGGGAAGGTTCACTATATATTTACTATATCATATAACACACCTCTTGTCAAGGTGTTGAGAACTCTTTTTGCCCCTGTTTTTCTATTCGTGATATAATAGATAAAATAGCGTTTAGGGTGTAGGGGTTAGCGTTTAGTAAATATGTATTTAAAATCCTATAAAGAACTTATTGTTTGGCAAAAATCTATAGAGCTTGTAAAAAGCGTTTATAAAATTACCAACGGGTTTCCAAAAAGCGAGCTTTACGGATTATCTTCTCAAATACAACGCGCGACCATCTCTGTTCCATCAAATATTGCTGAAGGATATTCAAGAAAAAATCTAAAAGAATATATACACTTTTTATATATTGCATATGGCTCATCTGCTGAACTAGAAACCCAACTGATAATCGCTAAAGAATTATACCCTAAACTTGATTATGATACTGCGAAATTACTTTTAGAAGAGGTTAGAAAAATGCTGAATACCATAATCAAAAAATTAGAAAACAATAACTAAACCCTAAACCCTTTGCGCTAAACCCTAATTTTATGAATCAATATCCTATTCCGCAATTTATAGAACAGGAAGGTAAAATTGCCTTCTTTATATCTTTCCGTCAATTCTTCTACCTTGTGGCGGCGGGAATTGCTTGTTTTTTCTTGTACTGGGCTATACCTAGGACTATATTTTATTTGGTCGCCCCCGTTCTCTTCATCGCAGCTGCGGTGCTAGCTTTTGCTACAGTAAATGGTACTCCAATAATTAACATGCTTTTAGGAGCTATAGGTTTTTCTATGAGGGGGAAGGACTATACGTGGAAAAAGAAAGAATCTCCCTACCCATTTAAACATATGTCGAGAACCCAAATTAGAAAAATAGAGAAGAGTCCGGTTTTACGGGCACAAACAAGCCAGCTAAGAAAAATAAAAACAGACGTCGAATTACGCACAAAGTAGACATAAAATTTTTCAATTTTTAATTTTTCCAATTTTTAAAATAATTTCTTAATGTTCTAATTACAAAACACGTTATGAGGTATGACTTAGAAGAGAGAACTGCTATCTTTGGAGAAAATATTATTGCTTTTATAAAAACTGTCGAAAGGAATGAAATAAGCCGCCCGCTATTAAGCCAAATTATAAGATCTGCTACTAGTGTCGGTGCTAACTATATGGAAGCCAATCAGGCGTCTTCACGGAAAGATTTCAAAAATAAAATCCGCATTTGCCAGAAAGAGGCTAACGAAACGAAGCATTGGTTAAGGATGATTGCCAAGGCGATCCCAGAAAAAAATAATGCCTGTAGAAAATTATGGACAGAATCGCACGAGCTAACATTGATTTTCGCGAAGATATCTAGCAGTTGCGTTAATAAAAATTTAGAAATTTAGACATTATTTAAAAATTAAAAATTACAAAATTAGAAATTAGCAAAGATTATGGTGGAATCAGCAACACAAGCATTTTTGGAAATACAGGATATAAAAGAGGGGGTTTTACTTTTGAAAAATAATTCTATCAGAGGAATTTTGATGGTCTCTTCTATAAATTTTGCTTTAAAATCCGAAGAAGAACAAACCGCTACAGTTTACGCTTTTCAGAACTTTTTAAATTCCTTAGATTTCTTTTGCCAAATTGTTATCCAATCAAGAAATATAAATATTACGCCGTATTTAGACAGTTTAAAAGATTTAGAAGAAAGACAGACAAATTCTTTATTGCGAGAGCAAACGGCTTCATATAGAGAGTTTATAAAAAATATGGTTGTGGGGGATATGATTATGACAAAAAACTTCTACGTTGTGGTCCCTTACAATCTAATGGAAATTTTTGGGATGAAGGGGATGTCAAAACAATTTGATTTTTTAAAGAAATTTTCGGGACCCAAAGCAACAAATCAGCCTCTGAAAGAAGACGACTTCCAAAGATGCAAAACACAGCTTTGGCAGAGAATGGAATACCTTTCTATGGGCCTTAGAAGGTGCGGATTGGAAGCTGTGCCCTTAACTACACCAGAACTCATCGAGCTCTTTTGGTCGATACATCACCCCGACCAAGCAGAGATAGGTTATTACCCGGAGATACTTCCAGAACTTTTGAAATAATTTTATTTTATATTTTTAGCATTTATGTCTTTTTTAGATAATTTAATGGGGAAAAAACCGGAGAATCTTTTAGGAGATGGGCTTTTTCAGGAAGAAGAATTTGACGTAAAGGACATTATCGCCCCGCCATATATTGGCGTGCTACAAGATCACATAAAATTAGGAGAAAGATTCGCTAAATCGTTCTTTGTTTTTTCCTATCCAAGATATTTAAATACCGGCTGGTTTTCTCCTGTGATTGATTTAAGCACACCAATGGATGTTTCGTTTTTTATCCACCCTATAAGCTCGGAGGTTATTTTAAAAAAATTAAGAAAAAAGGTCACAGAAGTTTCGTCGGAAATTTTAGAAAGAGAAGAAAAAGGATTAATACGAGACCCGGCACTGGAAACTGCATATAGAGATATTGAAACCTTGAGGGACAACCTAATGACTGCCCAAGAAAAAATGTTTCGGTTCGGCCTGTATATTACAATTTACGAAACTTCTGAAAAAGAACTGAGAGATACAGAATTAACATTACGGTCGATATTTGAATCAAGATTAATTTATATAAAGCCGGCTTTATTTAAACAAAAGGAAGGATTTATTTCTTGCAGTCCTTATGGAATGGATTTGATAGAAGTCCACACCCCAATGGATACAGGGCCTTTATCCACGTGCTTCCCCTTTATTTCTTTCGACCTAAGTTCTAACGAAGGAATTTTGTACGGCACTAATAGGCATAATAATTCTTTAGTCTTATTCGACAGGTTCAGCTTGGAAAATGCCAATATGGTTGTTTTTGCAAAGTCGGGCTCCGGTAAATCATATGCTATAAAGCTGGAAATTTTAAGGTATTTGATGCAGGGAGTTGATTGTATTGTTATAGACCCGGAAAACGAATATGAATTTTTGGCTGATGCTGTTGGTGGAGGATTTTTCAAAATTTCCCTAACTTCACCCAACCACGTAAACCCCTTTGATTTACCGTTGCCGGGGCCAGATGAAAATCCTGATGACATTTTAAGGTCTAATGTTATAAATCTTGTTGGGCTTTTAAGAATTATGTTGGGAGGACTAACCCCAGAAGAAGATAGCGTCTTAGACGAAGCACTAACAGAAACATATGCAATTAGAGACATCACTCCGCAATCTGATCCTAAAACCTGGGCGAATAATACTCCTTTAATGTCTGATTTCCAAGAAGTTTTGGAAAGTATGACAGGAACAGAGTCGCTGGTCAAGCGTATCAAAAAATTTACAAAAGGAACCTTTGCTGACTTTTTTAACCAGCAATCAAATATTTCTATAGACAAAAACTTTGTTGTTTTTGGAATACGAGATATGGAAGAATCTTTAAGGCCGATTGCGCTATATATTATTATGCATCACATATGGAATATAGTAAGATCGGAATTGAAAAAAAGAATTCTGGTAATCGATGAGGCGTGGTGGCTGATGCAATCTGAAGACGGGGCATCATTCCTTTTTGGCATAGTAAAAAGAGGCAGAAAATATTGGCTGGGGGTTACAACAATTACCCAAGATGTAACCGATTTTATGAGGTCTGATTATGGTAAAGCAATTATAACAAACTCTTCTTTGCAACTTCTAATGAAACAATCTACCGCAGATATTGATGTTGTCCAAAAAACTTTTAATTTAACTGAGCAGGAAAAATATTTGTTGATTGATGCAGCGGTGGGCGAGGGGCTCTTCTTCGCCGGCAGAAAACACGTTTATTTAGCGGTAGTTGCCAGCCAAACAGAAAACCAGATAATAACAACCAGCCCCGATGAAGTTGTAAGAAACAGGGCAGCAAAGAAAGAAATAGAAGCCGCTAAAAACTAAGGCAATGTTTAAGAATTTTTTTCAAAATAATGGCAACTCCTCCAAAAATAATAAATTCAAGCGCAACCCCTGGCGCCGAAATAGGAGCCAGAAAGATTACTGAGGGCGGAAGCGCCAAAGACCCCAGCAAAACTAGGGGAGGACTGACCTCTCCTGAGGGCGTTTTACTGTTGGGCATAGCGATGGTAATCGACGGCATAGGATTTCTTTTTTTTATAATAGGAACATGGTTTGGTATAGATGATTATGGTATTTTAGATTTTATAGGGCTGCTCATTATAGGAGGATGGATGCTTTTAAGATCGGGCAACCTAAACACTGAAATGGCTAAAAAAGGACTTAAAAGGTTTCTTAAATCTTTTGTCGTGGAAATGGTTCCTTTTTTGGGGGGACTTTCTCCAACTTGGACATGGCTTGTTTATAAAACATTAAAAGAGGGTGATAAATAGATGTCGGTTAAAAAAATAGCTATTTTTGTCATTTTTTTCTTTTTCCTTTTCTTAAACATCGGGACCGTTTTAGCATTAGAGGTCAATTACCCCACCATTCTCGGCCATTCAATTGACGATACCTCGAGCTTTGCTGAATTAGCTTGTTATCTCATCGGTGTAATAATGGACTTGTCCGTTTTAATAGCCGTAATCACTATCGCTTACGGAGGTATTTACTATCTAGTTTCTTACGGAAGGGGAAATTTTACAAGCACAGCAAAAGATATAATAAAGTCCGGTATTTTGGGATTATTAATAATTGTTTGCGCGACTTTAATAGCTCATACAATAAATTCAGACCTGACTTCATGCAAGATTGGTGTCTTGTCTTTTTTGGGATTAAATCCTTCAGGAAGTAATACAACTAACCCATATAATGCGCCCGTTGTTACATATAAAGAAATCCCCCTTGGAACGTTAACCGAAACTCTTTTGACAAGAACAATGGGGTGTTACGGTTTTGACGAAGAGGGAAATCCTGTTGATGGCGAAGAAATTATCACTGACGACGGAAAAAAAGGAGCCGGGCCCACATATATGGACCACGACAGAGCAGACTGCCTTTTGCAATTGATTGAGGGTGCTGATAAAAAAGCACAAGTGGTTGCCGCTTTATCCGCTAAAATAACAGAATTAATGAATTTATGCGATTGTAAAAAATATGGCGACTGTAAACCAAAATGTAATCCAATAACAGGGTGCCAGGTTACTGCTTGCCCAGGAGGAGGCTGTGTTGGAGAGTGTGTTGGTGGAGCGTGTCTCACAACACCCACCATACCAGATTGTTGCCCGACAAAGTCAAAGTATGAAGGCGTAACTGTTAAACAACAAATTGAACACGGTCCAGTGCCGGTTGAGGTTGATGTTGGTTCGAGTACGGCAGGTGGTGACTGCAAAACTCAAGAAAAAGAGTTTAAGGGCTTAGACGAGTTTAGATGTGAAGACCCGGTTAAATGTTCGAACATAACCAACTTGGTCGAAAAAGAAGTTACCGTAAAGGAAAAGAAGATAAAATTAATTAACCAAAAAGAGTGGAAAAAATTAAACTTAACACAGCAGTTAATGTACTTTAAGGAAAAAATAGATGAATTAAAGGAAAAAATAAGAGCGGACCAAGCTATATTAACGCAGGCAAGAGATACTCTACAAAACCGCCAATGTTATTTAGCAACCTCCGCTGTTGATCTTCTTAGAATCGATACAACCACAGACCAGAAAAAAGAATTTATTACAATAAATAAAACTTTTTCTGACCCTGAAACCTCAAAAACGGTGAACGCTGTAAAATATTGCACGGGATTTAATTATAATAACTCCAGCTGTTTTAAAAAGTGCAATGACGAATGTCCAGACACCAGCGGAAAAGCACTTGAAGCTTATTCTAAGGTAAAAGATTGCACGGGCAAGCCATATAGTTCGAGTTGTTGGTCTGTACAAAAAACGGATGCCAAATCCGCCTTCGGCGAAAGGCCGTGCACGCTCGGAGACGATACCAAGCAAACATATGACGGATGTATAAGCTCGTGCCGGAGTGACTGTTCTAATCTCTGCGCTAAGAAATATTCGACATGCTCAAATGATTACAAAATTTGTGAAGACCAGTGCAATAATAATTCTAAATGTATTTTAGACAATACAGACACCTGCCTTTTAAATGCTCAAGGATTTAAAAACTGCTCAAACGACACCAGCGACCCGGCAAATACTGATAAATGTATAAATGACGCCTATTTATGTAAAAACGGATCCGACCAATATGCGGGCTACCCTGATTGCATTAACTCATCTTTTAGCTCTTCCTCCTCATCAAGTTCCGGGTGCCCTACCGACCAGTATTCTGCCTCATATTTTTATGAAAACAAGAACTGCCAAAAGTGTGATAACCCATATGGCCCAGCTCCTGTGGGCAGTGTTTGCTCAACAACTACGGCAGGTAATAAGGGAACTTGCCAAGGTGCCTGCCCCGAAACATCAAAATGTCCTACTGCCTCTGACTGCCCTACATGCCCCTGTAATGAAATAAAAGACCAATCTTTTAAATTTATTGTTCCGATACAAAGCGATAAAAATATTGAAAATAGTATTAATGCTAACAGTGGTAAAGAAAATACCACTACCGATAGAAAGGTTCCCGCCGATTTATCACACCAGATAGTTGGCCCCGAATGTAATGGGTATTCTTTTAACGACGACCCCTTAACATTTTATTGCCAAGATGGGTGGTGGAATAATCCAAAAGAGGGCTTAAATAAAATACCCGTAGGAACGCAAAGAACCTGTTTGCCAGGAGGTGAAGTGCCAGTAGGACAAACGGTTGATAACGCACAAAATTGGGCCAATAATCTCATCGTCAGCGCAGATAAAATGAAGCAGAGTATAGAAAATGTATTAATCCAGATGAACAAAGCGGGGAAAGCAAAAGACACGCCTCCTGTCCAAAATTACTGCAAGTGCGATGCTAATTTTGACTATGAAAATGGCGGAGGGCCTATTTGTAAAACTGATTGCAATTATGCCGAGTGGAAAGTTAATGATTTTGATGAAAATGGCAATGTAGTCGGGTGGCATTGGCAGTGCAGTTGTGTTCAAACAAAATGCGAAGGCAATCCATGTGAGCAGGTGATAGATTACTTATCGAAAATATGGAACAGTTATAGACAATTCAAGCTTGATTTTATAGATTTTTATATAACAATGACAACCGAGCCAAGAAGCGATATTATGAAAGAATTAACATATTCAAGAAGCCAGACGAACAACTGCAGTTTAAAAAGAAACAATTATGGCACAGACTCTCGCCTTATGAGTTGCACAAGGGTTGAAGCCGAAGTAATTTCACCTATTATTGGTGGCTCTATAATATATAATGGGGAAAAGGTTGACAGTTATTGTTATGGAAAAAATTTAAACAGCTCACTGACAGATAATTGGTTTTGTTGCCAAACATATTCACCTGGCACAGAGAATAGTGTTCCTATAGATAAAAAAGCTTTACCTTAATTATAATTTTTAAAATTTGTTGTTTAAATTTTATTATCATTAAAAAATATGGCAAAAAATAAATATCTTTTTTTAATACTGTTTGTTTTTGTTTTTCTCGCCTTGAGCGCCAGTTTTGTAAACGCGCTAGAAGTAAAAGACTACCCATCTCTCCCGGGAGTAACAAAGCCCTCTGATTGCACCGGTCCGGCAGAAAAATGCCTACCGGCCTTTATTAGTTATGGGTTTGGCTTTTTAATTTATTTAGCAGGGATAATAGCCGCGATATCTTTTGCTCTTGGGGCCGTACAATATATAATATCCCTAGACAACCCAACAGCAAGCTCTAGCGCAAAAGACAGAATGAAGGGTTCTATTTTAGGATTACTCTTAGCCCTTTCTTCTTTTATAATTATAAAAACCATAAACCCGGACCTGGCAAATATTAAGCTTGACCCACTACCATCTCTTATTCCTCTGCCCACCTTACCTATACCGGGCGTTTATTATTACACGGAAACCGGTTGCGGTGGTGATTTTTCGAGTGGACATATTAGTAGTGAAAATGGAATAGATAATAAATTTGCAGGGAAAATAAGATCTATTAAGGTAGTTAAGAATACTGATTCGGATCCATCGTACATTGTAATTTTTCATCAATTTGGCTTGGACGAGCTTGGCGGATGCAATCGCCCAATAATATTAATCCAGAGTGATAATTGCTTATCTGTAGAAAACCCAAATAACACCGAGTCTGTTGATATTACTCCTATACGAAACAACCCCGGATCCCCCGGGGATGGCATAACTTTTTATAGCGAAGCCCATGGCTATGCTTCAGGACAACTAGACCGTGAGGGAATAAAATATATACCGGATTGGACTATAGTACCACTATGGAGCCTCCCTGCCAGCAGTATAATATATGATTATAAAGATGCAACAAATGTATCTGAAGATTATAAGAGGGTTAATAAAACCTTCCAAGATAGGCCGGGCTCTATTCAAATGACCGGAAATTACTTAGTTGCTCTTTATTCCAGAGACCCAAGTAACGCAAATTCTCTTGTGTGCCAAACATTTGAAGATGCCGTGCCAGATTTAAACGCCGTCCCTATTACAACAACCGGGGGAAGTGATTTAGAAAACGTATATATAATGCCTACTAAATAATGTACGACAATAAAAAGAAAAAAACTTTCTTTTTTACTTTTTTCTTTGTCTTTTTTTGCTTTTTGCTTCTTACTGCGACAAGCGGTTTTGTTTCTGCAAAATTAGAAGCTCCGTATCCGAAAATTGCAGGGCAAAGCCTGACTGGGGATTCACAATTACCGGAATTTGTTTTATATTTATTTACAGCAGGAATGGCTATTGGCTTTGCCGCCGTTTTTATTTCTCTTGTTATGGCCGGAGTAATGTATTTTTTGTCTCCCGTAAGCGCGCAACTGAAGGCAGATGCTAAAGACAGAATAGGGGGAGCTTTTTCCGGGCTTCTTATTTTACTTCTAACTTACTTAATTGTGACTACAATAAATCCAGATTTAAAGACATTCAGCTTAAAACCCCTGCCATCACTTAGCCCCCTGCCAATTCCAAAAATAGAAATTTCCGGCGTTTCCTTTTATGACAAGGGAGGTTGCACCAACAACTTAAACCCCACAAACAGCAATAAAACTGTTCAAATTAATTCCAATAGTATTTCTGACTTAGGGGATTTAAAAAATAGTGTTAATTCAGCAAAAATTATACAAGACTCCAGTGAAAGTTATATATCTATTTTGTATGATAATCCTAATTTTTGGGGAAAGTGTTTATATTTAGACCCAAATACTGAATGCCAGCCCGCCGTAGTTCCATATTTCGGGGGCGCATTTGCAGACTCCGCGTCCATTTACAGATATGACTTTGCCCCAAATGGAAGAGGAGTATCTCTTTATCGAAACTCTTACTTTGATAAGGGCGGAGGATTTCTAAATATAACAAATAATCAAATTAAAAATGGTGACGGCGAAGATGGCCTTTATGTAAAAAGGTTAGATGAGTTATCTTTTTTTGGTGATGGTGGTGAATGCACCGTTCCGGAAGAAGAACAAGATTGTATAAAATATGACGAAAAGGGGAAGTGCTCTGAAAGAAGGTGCCCGTCTTTGGATGGAGAAAACTTATCCTCTATCAAAATAAATGGTGGTTATCTTGTCATGTTAACATATGCGGGGCCGGGAGAATTTTGCGACAGCGTTATGGCCGATTCCTGCCAAGAATTCCCAAAACCTGAGGATATAAACAAAACGGGCCCACAACAAATTAAATGGGAGCATATTAGAAATGATGGAGGGGTAATCCCAAATTGTTTAACTATTATTCCTGTAAAATTTTAAACACACTAAAAAACCGCCAGATTTTTCTGTGGCGGTTTTTTGTTTATAGTTTTATTTAGCTTTTATAACAATATGTCTGTCCGGACCATCTCCCCGGCTTTCTGTGGTAACGTCGCTTCTTTGGGAGAGCTCTGCGTGTACAACTCTTCTTTCATAGGAAGACATCGGAGAAAGAGATCTTTCTTCTTTAGTTAGGGCTACCTGGTCAGCTAAGGTTTTAGCTAAATCTTTTAAGTATTCTATTTTTTTCTTTTTATACTCATTAATATCTATATTTAAATAAACGACTTTTTTTAGCTGTTTACTTATAATTGTCCTTAAGAGTCGTTGAATATCAAAAAGGGTCTGCCCTTGTTGACCAATTAAAATCTGTGGCTCGTCTGTTTTTATATTAATATTTATAACCTCTCTTTCTCCTACCTCACTTTCTTGCTTTTTCCCTTCCACCGCGTCTTCAGTAGTAATTTCTAAAACAGAGGCAATTATCGTCATTTTTTCAAAAAAAGTTTCCACAACTTCTTTGATTTTTTTTGTTTGGTCTCCGTTTAACATATTTTTATTTGTTTACTAATTCTGGCTTATTCTTTTTAGAAAAAATAATATACTGCTGGCCTATGGTAAATATTGCGCTGGCTATCCAATATAATCCTAGAGCCGAAGGAAGATTTAAAAGTATTATTACGGTAAACACCGGGAAAAAATACAGCATTTGTTTTTGCATCGCTTTGCCAAAATCCGGCCCCTTATTTTCTTTTTGGTCACCGGAGGAAAGTTGGGGTTGTAACATTTTTGCTTGGAAATATTGAGTAATCCCGGCTAAAATAGCAAAGAAAAAATTTGGTTTTGACAGATCAATTATATGTAGAAATAGCGCGTTTATCTGCCCGGGGTTAGGCACAAATGAGTATAAAATACTAAGTTCACTTGGGTTTAACCCGCTCCAAAAAACCCTATAAAGCGCTATTAATATGGGTACCTGTATCAGCCCCAAAAGTAGACCCGAAAAAGGGTTTATTTTTTCTTTCTTATATAATTCTAAAGTCTCTTTCGCTTGTTTTTCTTTATTATCCTTATTTTGTTGTTGTATTTTTTTTATCTCAGGTTGCAGTTTTTGCAGAGCCTTTTGAGAATTGAGCGCCTTAATTGAAATAGGGAAAAGCACAACCCTAATAAGAAGGGTTAAAAATATTATAGCTAGGCCAAAATCATGACCTGGTATCCAATTATAAAAAAGAACCAGTATATTAAAAAGTGGCTGATATAGCGTTAGGTAAAAAAAATGTATAACAGATTCGAACATTTTGTATATTTTTTAAGTTTTATTTTATGGTTGCCCCCACTCTCACCAACGCCGTCTTTACGGCCTCTTTTATCTCTAAAAACTCTTTCTTTTCTATGCCCGATAAGGCTATAAAAACCAAGTCTATGCCTGGTTTGATGTTTTTTTCTATATCCTTTACGACGGCTACCAGTCGTCTTCTAACCTTATTTCTTACAACTGCCTTTTTGGAGACCTTTTGGTTGACAATAAAACCAAATCTGCTTGTCTGTAAGCTATTTTTAGCCACTTTAAGAATAAAAAGACCGTTTCGCAGGCTCTTTGAATTTTTAAAAATTATTTCAAAATCCTTTCTTTTTTTTATTCTTTTTTCCTTAGGTAACATATGGCTATTTTATAAAAACCTAAACGGCCAGTTTTTTTCTGCCCTTTCTTCTTCTTTTTTGCAGCACTTGTCTCCCTGTTTTAGTCTTCTTTCTTCTCAAAAAACCGTGTGTATTGCTCCTTTTTTTCTTTTTTGGTTTATATGTAAGGCTCATTGTATTTAAAAATTTAGTTAGTATAATATACGTAGTATAGCTTAAAAACCCCTCAATTACAAGAATTTTAACCCATTTAAAATGTTTAACTTTTTATATGCTTTTATATTTTATTTTCCCTTCGTAGATGTTTATGGTGATTTATTGTGCGTCTACTATAGAAGGAGAGACCACAAGTTATTAACAGGTTAATAACACCTTTTGAATTTCCCCTTTAATTTGACAAGAGAGCAATAAAGGAGAAAAATACAACTATTATACTGTTTCTCGAATTATAAATACTCGCGTCGTTTTAGAAAGTATATATCCGGCCGAAGTATAGTAAAACTTTTTATTTTTTTACACAACTATGAATAATTTAGAACTCTGGCAGTCTGTTTTAGCCCAGATGCAACTCTATCTTTCGAAGGCGAATTTTGCAACATGGTTCCAAAACACAGAAATTGTTTTTAAGGATAACGAAAAGATAATAATCTCCGTCCCTAATGCTTTTTCTAAAGAGTGGCTTAGTAATAAATATAATAAGGTAATTTTAAAAACCCTGCACGACATAGATGACTCTATAAAAGAATTGGAATTTATTATAAAACCCCAATCCGCGAAAAGCGCCGACTTTAAAAAACCTTCCGAAGAAGAAAAACAAGAGGGAATTCAGCTGGGATTTGAAGAGTTTAAAGTTAATAAAGAAACCAATCTTAACCCACGTTATACCTTCGACAATTTTGTTGTCGGATCGTTTAACGAACTTGCTCACGCTGCAGCCCTTGCTGTTGCCGATAGCCCGGGCCTTACATATAACCCCTTATTTGTTTATGGCGGCACAGGCTTAGGCAAAACACACTTAATACAGGCTGTTGGAAATAAAATAAGCGACGAATTAAGAAAAAAGAAGGTAAAATATATTTCGTCAGAAAAGTTTGTTTCCGGTATAGTTTCAGCCATAAGGACAAACAGTATGGAAGCTTTTAAGGCGAGCCTGGCTCCCATAGATGTTTTAATTTTAGACGATATCCAATTTATCGCAGGCAAAAATAAAAGCCAAGAGGAGTTTTTCCACGTTTTTAATTCTTTATATGAAAAAAACAAACAAATAATTCTTTCCTCTGATAGACCGCCAAACGCTATAGGAGAGTTGGAAGACCGATTGCGTTCAAGATTTGAGGGGGGAATGATCGCCGACGTAAGCCTTCCCGACTACGAAACAAGACTTGTTATTTTAAAAACCAAATTGCAAGAAAAAAATGCCTCTATCCCGGACGAGATTTTAGACTATATCGCCGCCAATGTTAAAAAAAATATACGGGAACTGGAGGGAGCTTTGAATAAAACATTAATATCTAATAGTAAACTTGGGCAAGAGTTGACTTTAGAAACGGCGAAGAAGCTTCTGAAGGGTTTTATTTTTTCTCCGTTTGACGTTGCTAATTATAAAAAAATTATAGAGACGGTCGCTAAATTTTATAACCTTGAAGAAAAAAACTTATTTGACCCGACAAGGCGCAAAGAAATTGTAAGGCCGAGACAGGTTGCTATGTTTTTATTGCGCAAAGAATTAAAATATTCTTTTCCCGCTATAGCAAGAAAATTTGGAGGAAAAGACCATACGACCGCAATATATGCCTTTAAAAAAATTCAACAAGAGAATGAAGAAAACAGCAAATTAACAGAAGAATTAAACCTAATAAAACAGAGAATATATAGTGGATAAAAAGTATAAAAAGATGTGTGAGTTTTTTAAAAAATAAATACACTAAATAATAATCATCTTCTTCCAATAATATATTCACACCTTTTTCACAAAAACTTTTAAGAACAAATAAAAAAACTTTAAGCACAGCATTGTAAAAAATATAATAAAAATTTAAAACATAATAACAATAAATTTAATTAATAAATAGATTATTAATAATTATAAAACAGCATATTATGAAAGTAGAAGTTTTAAAAGAAAATTTAAAGAACGGGCTAAGCATTGTTGAAAAAATTGTCGGGAGAAATTTATCTTTGCCTATTTTAGATAACGTTCTAATAAACACAGAAGAGAGTTTTTTAAATTTAAATTCCACAAACCTGGAGACCGCTATTAGGTTGTGGATGTTAACAAAAATTATTAAAAAGGGTAGTGTTGTGGTTCCCGTAAAACTTCTTTCCAGCTTTGTTTCTCTTCTTCCTAATGATAAAATGGTTTTAGAGGAAAAAAATCAGGGGCTTCATATTGAATGTAAAACCTTTAAAAACCAGATTCAAGGATTTAATTCCGAAGACTTTCCTATAATACCGGAATTTAAAGACTCAGATTTTATAGAAATTAACAATAAGATTTTTTGTGACGGCTTATCTCAAATAGTTGATGTGGCCTCTCCTTCGCAGTCGAGACCAGAAATCTCCGGCGTTTATTTTGTTTTTTCTAAAAATACAATTAAAATAGTTGCCACTGATAGTTTTAGACTTGCAGAAAAAAACATTATTTTAGAAACCCCCGTAAAAAAGGATATTTCTTTTATTTTGCCACAAAAACCCGCCAAGGAAATAATAAACATATTAGGAGATAAAGAAGGAAAAATAAATATTTATTTTTCGCCCAACCAGACAATGTTTGAGCTTCCCATGAAAGAGGTTCCCCACCCGCAAATACAAATTATTTCTCGGCTAATAGAGGGCGAATACCCAAACTACGAGGAGATTATTCCTAAAAAATTTAAAACACAACTTATTATAAAAAGAGACGAATTCCTAAATCAAATAAAGGCGGCGTCGCTCTTTTCTGGCAAAGTAAGTGAAATAAAAATTAAAGCCAACCCCGAAGGAAAAGAAGTTGAAATTTTTGCCCAAGACCCCGACATCGGAGAAAGCAGGTCTAATATACCGGCCAAAATAGAAGGAGACCCCATAGAGGTGTCTTTTAACCACAAATTTTTGATTGAAGGCCTTCTTAATATTAAAAGTTCAGAGATTGTATTTAATTTAAGTAGAGAAGATGGCGCCTGCATATTAAAACCCGTGGGAGACGCGAGTTATATTTATGTATTAATGCCCATTAAATCCTCTTAAAACACAAACAAAAAAATACCTATTTATAGGTATTTTTTTGTTTGTTATGGAGACGCTTCAATTGTGGGCGGGCTGATATCTGTTGTCGCGCTATCAGGAGAGTTGGTGTTATTTTCGTCGGTACTTAATGGGATGCCGTTTTTTATAAGCCAGGAATTAATTCCCATTTGCCACATAAAATATTGAGGATCAGAAGGAATAGAATCTTGTGGCCTTAATACTAGTGGGTTGCTTTTATCTATATAATATAGAATTGTGTTAATACTCCCCGCGGGTATGTGCCCCAATAAAACAGGATTTCTGTCGGTTATAGGATCTGGTGGGGTAAAGTCTTCAACAGTCTTTGCAGATATTATTTTTTTTATAACCTTATTCCACATGGGGGCTGCCGTTCCTATGCCACCATCTTTCATGGGGGTATTATTATTATTTCCGGCCCAAACGCCAACAACAACGGAAGGAGTATATCCTACTGTCCAAGCGTCGACGTATTTTTGGGTAGTACCAGTTTTTGCGGCTACCTGGTATCCCGGCAAATAAAGTGCTGAATTCGCGCCAAAAAGCGGGGTTCTGGCGGCATTGTCTGAAAGAACACTGTTTATTTGTCTCGCAACCTGTGTGTCTAAAACCTTTGTCGGTTGTGTTGTATTTTCTTCAATTATATTTCCGGCAGCATCAGTTATTTTTAAAATACTTACAGGGGGGATATAATCTCCTTCGGTTGCGAAGACTCCATAAGCAGCTGCCATTTCCAGTAAATTAACATCACCCCCTCCTAATACTAAAGATAAACCATAATCTTCGGTTCTTGTGAGGGTTGTTATACCCATATTTTTTGCTGTTTGGAGGGTTTCCGGTATCCCCGCCAAGTATAAAACCTTTACTGAGGGAATATTTAAAGAGCAAGATAGGGCAGTTCGTAAAGATAAAGACCCTCTATTTTTTCCATCATAATCTTGTGGGTTATAACAAGGGCGGCCATAAATATCTGTTTTAGCGTCTCCGCTTGGATTACAATTTGGATTAAATTCTGTTTTTACGTCCCATATAATTGTGTCAGGGGTGTATCCTTTTCCGAAAGCAGTTGCATAAACAAAAGGCTTAAAAGCCGATCCAGGCTGTCTTTGCCCCATTGTTGCTACATCATATTTAGGGTCAAATAAACAACTTCTAACGGGGGTTTCATCACAGCCCGCAGGATAAGGTTCAGCAAAATAATCTTTTGAACCGGTGAGTGCCAATATTGCTCCTGTTTTTGGATCTAAAACAACTACGGCAGCGTTGTTCGCGCCTTTCTTTTTATTTGTTTCGTCGGCGTCTTTTATGGTCTGCTCTACGTGTTGTTGAAGGCCCCAATCTAGGGTGGTATAAACGCGAAGGCCTTTTTCTTTTAGAAAGTCATCTCCATATTTATCGTCCAGATATTTTTTTACATATAAAACAAAATCAGGAGCTTTTATCGATGTTGTGCTTTTAGAGAATTCTAATTTTTCGTTTTTGGCGTCTTCTAATTGTTGGGCGGTTATATCTCCCAATTTTTCCATTTTATTTAAAACGCCATCCTTAGATTGCAATAAGTCTGCTTTATGGGGCCCGTATGGAGAATAATAACTGGGGGCAGGAAGAAGGGCAGCTAAAATAGCAGATTCTGCTAAGGATAAATCTGACGCCGGTTTGCTAAAATATGTTTGGCTGGCAGCCTCTACTCCATAGGCGTTTTCTCCAAAAGGAACTTGGTTTAAATACCAGTCAAAAATCTGGTCTTTTGAATATTTCCGCTCTAATTCTATACTTAAAACGGCCTCTCTGACCTTTCTGGCAAGACTTTTTTGTTTTGTTAGATAAACGGCCCGTATTAACTGTTGTGTTATAGTGGACCCTCCTTGGCTTTTAGATTGGGACGTTAAGTCTATCCATAAAGCTCTTAATATTCCTCGCGCGTCTAGGCCTCCGTGTTGGTAAAAACGCTCATCTTCAGAGGCTAAAATAGCTTGCTTTAAATTGTCTGAAATTTTATCGAAAGAAACAACCTCTCTTTTCTCCTCTCCATAAATATCATACAAAAGAACTTTTCCCGTTGAGTCATAAATTTTAGTAGATTGGATAAAGGGAGTTTCAGTAAATTTTTCAGGTTGAGGAAGGTCCCAGGTGTAATAAACAATCAATCCAAGAACCGCCAAACACAAACCCGCCAAAATAAACAAAAAATATTTTCCAGCGCGTAAAAGAATTTTTCCAACCCTGTATTTTTTTAGGATAGCGATGATGGTTTTTATTTTCATAAGGTTTTTTAAATGTTCTTACATTATAACCTTTTAAATTATTTTGCAATAGTTTATCTAGAGGATAAAAACTCAAACAAAAACCCGCTTTAAGGCGGGTTTTTGTTTGAGTTTTTCTTTATTCAGCCACCTCTTCTGTGGTGTCATCATTATCGTCATCGTCGACGCTTATATCATCATCTTCGGTTGTATCGTCGCCTCCGTCTTTGTTATCATCCCAATTATCATCCTCAAAGTCGTCGTCCTCACTAATAAACCTGGTTAAAAATTCGTCTTCCATTTTTTTATAATCGGCTGAGAGCAGAAGGAAGAAAAAGTTCATTTTATTCTTTCTGCAAGCAAACTGATTACACTATTTTACTTCTCTTAAATAAATTATAATATTAACAAGGCAAGTATTTAGATTTGCTTTTAATCGCCCTTTTGCTACAATCGCCCGTGGCAAGAAAAGATGGTCTTCGTTTGGGCGCGGGGAACAATTTAATCTAATTATATTTTTTCATAACACAATGTCAACCCCAGTTTTTCCACAGTTCAAAATAAGGAATAATAAGTAAAAAAGCTAATAACTTTTGAGTGCTGCGCAGATGGCGAGACCAATAGCGTCAAAAGCGTCGTCCTTTTTTCGGTTATGTTTTTTTAGATCGAAAGCGCTTATATCAACGGTGCTCTTTATCATCTCCTGTACCTGCTTTTTTTCTGCTCTGCCATATCCTACTATAGCCATTTTCATTTGTAAAGGAGTATACTCATAAACCTGTATTTTCTTTTGTGCGGCGGCTAAAAGTATAACCCCCCTTGTTTGGCTTACTGGCATAACAGTTTTTAAATTTTTAAAAAAGAATAAAGTTTCAATGGATATTATATTCGGCCGGTGTTTTTCTATTAAATTTAATATCTCTTTGTGTATTTTTTTTAACCGCTCCCCCGTTGTTGCAAATTTATCTGTGATTATACATCCAAAATCAAGAACCTTTAAATTACGGTCTTTATCTTTCTTGAGAACAGAATATCCCACCACGACTGACCCTGGATCGATTCCGATAATTATCATGGTTTCAAAAAGTTAATAAGTTTTTTTCTTGTGTTATTTTTAACTCCAAACATTCCGTGAAATTTTTTATGGCAACTTTTGCACAAAGTAATGCCGTTGTCGACTGATATGCGCAGATTTGAAAAATCAGCGAAATTGAAAATATGATGAACGTTTAATTTTCCTCCTCGGGACTTGCATTTTTGGCATGTCCAGTCATCTCTCAAAAAAATTGTTTGCCTCCACGTTTTGTATTCAATCCGCCTTCTTATTCTCTCATGTTCTAAAGTCTCATCGCCACCCCAATTGGGATGGTTTTCTCTCCTAAAATTAGGCAACGGTTTTCCTTTTTTGGCTTCACTTATTTTTCTTCTTATCTCTAATCTTTTAGAGGGATTTTTATTACCAGAAAACTGTCCCTTTTTAAACTCTGTTTTAAGGGATCTGTGTTCTCCCTTAAATGCTTCGATCATCCATAATCTTTGGTGTTCGGACATCTTTTTACCCTTATTCGGGCTCGGTTTTCCCCTGTTTGCTTCGCTGATTTTTTTTTGTGTCTTCACTTAAATGGAGCCCCTTATTTCTGGAAGGAGTTCCTTTTTTAAACCAGCCCTTACTCACTTTTTTCTTCCATTCTGCAGAGTATCTTTTTACTCTTTTTGTGCTCACAATATAATATAATTATATCATACATAAGGGTCAAAATCAGTCCCTCTGGACATAGTTTTTAGATGTACCCTTTACAAATTACTGCTGGGGGGGGGGGTATTATAAGATAAAGTAAAAAATATTAATTAAGTAAAAAAGAAACATGGTAAAAGATGAAAAAGAAAAAAACGGAGATAAGCCACAAGAAGCTCCAAAACAAGCAGAAGTTTCAAAACAATTAAGAGAAATGGCAGGCGAAGGAGAGCCAACGGATACAGCAGAGATTAAAAAGCAAAGAACTATTAAAGAAGCAAAACTGCTTGAAGGGGGAGCTCATTATGAAATTGATGAGCAGGGAAATAAAACCCTTGTTTTGTCTCAATTTCAAATTGAACAGCAGGAAAGGGAAGAAAAAAGAAAAAAAGAATTATTAGAGGAAGCAGACAATCTTCTGGCGGGACTTCATCAAGAAGAATCAAAAACTTTTGCTGGGGAAATGGTTTGGAAAGCAGGCAATACGCAATGGTATCCAGAACACGTGAAAAGCAAAGCAGATGCGTTAGAGGGTTTTGGTTGTGATGTTCAAGCTAAAAAGCTTTATGAGAAGGCTCTTGAAATGATAGTCAATAATGAAAATTGGACTGCAAAAACAGAAGAGGGTAAAAAAATTATTATTAAATATTGCAGACAAGATGGTGGATATACAAGGTCAATGACTACAACTATTTTAGAAAAGGTGGGTAGAGGAGAAGAAGCAAATATTGTTCGCATAGCTATAGCTGACAAAAATTTACGTGAAGCAGAAGAGTATTTTTACAGAAGACTCTCTTGTATAAAAAGGTTGCAGGAAGACCTTGGGTATTATAGAGAATTAGCAGAAGATAGTATTCGCAGTGATATAAGAGGATTTAGTGGCGATTGGCTTGATGTCGCACTTCGGCTTTATCAAGAGGTAGGAGACCAGAAGGGGGCAGAAAAAGCGCTAGAGGCTAAAAAAAGATACGCTGAAGCTGAAAAGAAAGAGTATGAAAAAGTAGGATAATTTATTGGTTCTAAAAAATCCGCGAAAATGCGGAGTTTTTATGTGTGGGATTTAAATGGTGAAAAAAATACGCCTTTTTGTTTAAGTTTTATTCTTTGATATTTGAGTAAATAAAATTTATAGCGTCGTTTTCGTCTAAAGCTTCAAATAATTTTTCCGCCTGTTCCTTTTCTTTTTCTGAAAGTTCAATATCTTCTTTAGCAACATAATCTAAAGAGGAAGACTCTATTTTTATTTGTTTTTCTTCCAATGCTTTTTTTATTGCTTCTAAGTCTTCGGGTTTTGTATAAATATTAAGCATATTATCGCGGCAAGATACATCTTCTACTCCTAATTCTATCGCGAGCAATTCTAATTCTTCTTTTGTTTTCCCTTCTTCGGGCGAAAGGATTATAACCCCCCTTAAGTCAAACATCCACCTCACAGCCCCCTCTCCCGCCATTTTACCCCCGTTTTGGTTTAATATGGTTTTTACTTCGCCCAAGGTTCTATTTGTATTATCTGTGATGCCCTCCATAATTAAAGCAACCCCGCCCGGACCGAATCCTTCGTAAGAAACAGATGTTAATGCTTCGCCGGCCAATTCGCCCGTGCCTCGCTGGATTGCCCTTTCAATATTTTCTTTGGGCATGTCCATGGCCTTTGCCTGCTCCATCGCTGCTTTTAGTTTCGAATTTTTTGTAGGGTCTCCCGAACCACCCCCCTCTTTTACTGCGATTGTTATTAATCTGCCGTATTTGGAGTATATTTTACCTTTTTTTGCGTTATTGGCCGTTTTCGTGGCCATAACTGTTTTTGCATGACTATGTCCTGACATGTGAACGAAGTGAACACCCAGCACTAATTTCCGTGGTTAGTTTTTTAATCTACACTTACAAAGGAAATTAGTGCTGGGTTTCTCGTTTATTACGATAAACTCTAAGTTTAATAAATAAGACAGCACTGGCTAATATTATAGTTGTTGCCAAAACCGTGAAAAATAAAAACCAAGGATTTGCCGAGCCACTATTCTTTTGGTTTAAATCTACGCTTTGGCTTAAATCTGCTAGTCCGATAACTGTATTATCTTTTTTAACAGAATTTTTTACGCTTGGCAAGGGTTTTATATTTTGGGTGGTAGTAATAATATTTTTTGTTCCCGGGGTCGGGGCTATGCTCCACGCCCATTTTGTAGAAGATTTATTATAAGATTGGGCCAAAGGAGCTGTTGTATAATTTACAGAATCAATAATTTTATTATCTGGCGCAAATAAAATTAATCCATCTCCGCTATTGTTCAACATTATTTTTGTATCAGGTCTTTTAAAAACTAAATAGCCGCCTGCTAAAATTGTGGTGCTCGGCGGAATTTTAAAGGAGGTTATTGTCCCCGCGGAGTCCTTAATTTGCCAACCAGATAAATCAATGTCAAAATTATTAGTGTTAAAAAGTTCAATCCATTCATCGGTTTCGTCAGCGCCCTTAGGATTTGGTAAAATCTCGTTTATAAAAACACCGCTCGGGTAAACTATTTTTTGCTCGGGGGGCGGTGATGGTATTGTGTCGACGATCGCCAAGCCCAGATTTCCAACATATGCCAGTCCTTGGTCTTTTATGTCTTGCAGTGTTTTTCCCCCGACTCCTTTTACCCTTGTTAAATCATCAATTGAAGAAAAGGGCCTTGCGTCAATTATTCTTTGCCCTAGTGCAGGACCTATCCCAGTTAATTTATCCAGCTGTTCTAGGGATGCCGAGTTTATCTCGACTCTATCTATGGCCAAGATAAGAGCAGGATAGAGAAAACTGATTAAAAGTAAAACCCAAAGATTTTTCATATTTTTATATTATAACCCAATCTAAAAATTTTCTAAATAAAAAATGCGTACTGATTTAGCGACGCACTTCTCTTTTTGGGGTGCCTTTTTTAATAAAAACCGCGGATGTTAAATCAAATTAGTTTGTCTTTTCAGGTGTTTAAGGTTTAAGTGTTCGTAGGCCAAGTTTGTGGCAACCCTGCCCTTCGGGGTTCTTTCGACAAGTCCACATTGCATCAAATACGGCTCATAAATATCTAAAATTGTGTCTTCTTCTTCCATAGAAGCAGCCGCCAATGATTGTAACCCGACTGGGCCTCCGCCAAATTTTTCAATTAAAGCTCGCAGTATACCCCTATCGCTAGGATCTAATCCAAGCGTGTCTACTTCCAAAGAAGTTAATGCATATTCCGCCACCTCTTTTGTAATTATGCCCGCATTTTTAACCTGGGCAAAATCTCGCACTCTTTTTAATAAACGATTGGCAACGCGGGGGGTGAATCTTGAGCGTTCGGCTATGGAATCTACCGCCTCAGATTTCATGTGTATTTTTAAAAGATGCCCCGATCTCTTAATTATTTTTTTAATATCTTCTATATTGTAAAAGCTAAGCTGGAAAGTGGCTCCAAAACGGTTTCGAAGAGGGGCAGATAATAAACCCGGTTTTGTTGTAGCTCCAATTAAAGTAAATTTTGGAAGTTTTAATTCCATAGTGCGCGCCATGGGGCCCTTTCCTAAAATAAGGTTTAATTTGTATTCTTCGAGAGCCGGATATAAATATTCTTCTATCGTTTTATTTATTCTATGTATTTCGTCTAAGAACAAAACATCTCCCTCCGATAGGTTTGTTAAAATAGCCGCCAAATCTCCCGCCCGTTCTAGCGCCGGCCCTGAGGTTATTTTTATGTCTTTGCCCATTTCCTTAGCAACCAGATAAGCTAAAGTGGTTTTACCTAGTCCGGAATTGCCGTAAAACAATAAATGGTCAGGACTTTGACTCCTTTGTTTGGCGGCCGTTATAATTATCTGTATGTTTTCTTTAATTTTGTCTTGGCCAATATAATCAGGCCAAGAAGCCGGCCTTAAAGCCGAGTCTAGTTCTACGTCGTTAGCCTTTAATTTGTCCGGCAAAACGCTTGACATGTGATACCTAAGGTGATATAATATAGACTATTGAAAGGATACAGCTAATTATAACAAATTTTCGTACTAATAGATAAGCGGCTCAGAGCCACTGGACAAAATTAGAATAATTTTAGCGGTAACGAATTAAGGCAATATTCAAGGCGCGAGGAGCGGACACGATGCCATTGTGCATCGTCCGCGACGAGCAACGATGAAGATTGCCTTAATTCGCCCGCCCACAGGGAAGCCAAAAAATTGCTGATTTCTAGGTCGGGAAATCCCGCTCAGCGGGAATTTCTAGCGACCCGTGCGTTTCAGCTTCGTCGGCGTATCGCGGAGGATACAACCTCCTCGCTGCGCCTTAAAATCATCTAATTTTTTGGCTTCTAAAATTGATTCTAGTTTTATCCAGCGGCTCTAGAGTTGGAGGTATTATTTGGATTTATCTCAGCTTCGGGTAATCTTGCTCCGGCTCGATTATTCCTCAGATAAATCTTTCTTTATGTCCCAGACATAAAAACACCTCCAACTCTAGAGCCGCTTTTAGTTTGCGTCTTCAGATGTTGATTTTGCGGCTCCTTCTGCGGCCGCCTTTTCTTCTTCGACTTCAACAACTCTTGAAACCTCGTCCATTGTTGTCTCTCCGTTTATGATATCAATTAATCCTGATTGATACATTGTTACCATCCCCTTTTTAACGGCCAGCTCCCTAATAGAGGAAACGGGGGGATTGGTTAATATAAACCTCTCCATTTCAGAATCGACTAAAAACGCTTCAAACAAACCTTTTCTTCCTTTATATCCTGTAAAATTACAGGATGCGCACCCGCCCTCTTTTGGTGTCACAATTTTTATTTTATATAAATCCGGGAGTTTTACTGATTTTGGCAGGTTTTTAAGCCCTTTTTTGATTTCTTCTATTTCAGAAGCAGTTGGCTTAGAAGGGACAGAACATTTTTTACAAACTATTCTTACAAGTCTTTGCGCCACAGCCATTTTTAAACCGGAGGCAATAGAGGAAACATCTACACCAAGGTCTACAAGCCTAGGGATGGTTCCTGCGGCGTCATTAGTGTGTAATGTAGAAAGCACCAAGTGGCCGGTTAAAGAGGCTTGCAGGGCTATTTTAGACGTTTCCAGGTCTCTAATTTCACCCACCAAGATAACATCGGGGTCTTGTCTGACAATAGATCTTAAGCCGTCTGAAAAATCATATCCTTTTTCAGGAGACACCTGTGTTTGAGAGATTCCTTTTAAGTGATATTCGATAGGATCCTCAATTGTGATAATTTTAATTTCGGGATTTTGTATTTTTTTTAGGAAGGCATAAAGAGTGGTTGTTTTTCCGGAACCCGTGGGCCCTGTAACTATTATCATTCCATTCGGTTTTGTAATTTCTTTTTGAAATGTTTTATAAAGGTCATCCCTCAACCCCAGGTCCTCTAAAGAGATTAAGCTTTTTGGGTTTAAAATTCTCATAACAATTGACTCTCCGTATTCTGCGGGCAAACTGGAGGTTCTTACTTCAATAAGTGTTTCTTTAATTTCAATTGTAAACCTGCCGTCTTGAGGCTTATCAGTGATGTTCAGTTTTAGTTTTGAAAGAAGTTTTAAGCGGGAGAGCAAATGGTGATAAGTGCTGTGGTCAAAAAAAACAACATCCTGTAAGATGCCGTCCAGCCTTACCCGCAACCTCGCTTCTTCTTCCTGCGGCTCTATGTGAACGTCCGAAGCGTCAAGAACAATCGCTCCATATAAAATTGCGTCAAGGAGTTCTGTTATGTTTGTTATAATATATTCCTCAATCTTTTTTTTAAATCCCGCGATATCTTTTACTTGAGTATCTGTTTCGTCTATTATTTTTGGAGAAACGGCCACGCTCCCTAATAGTTTTTTTGTTTCTTCCATAACTTTTGCTTTGCAAAAGAATCTCTAAATTCTAACCCCTAAATTCTAGCCTCTTTTTAAATTTTGAATTTAGGATTTTTTTAGGATTTAGGATTTAGTGCTTCGGATTTATTTATATTATCTGTTATAATTTTTAAATCTGCTCCGGCCTTCATAAGTTCTGATGATATTTGAAATATTTCTGCTGTTACATTATTCTTAAAGTTTTCAGTATGCAGAACTATCCCGCACAAAAGACAGGTAGGTGTCTCTTTATTTATAGAATCTTTGTTTATGTTTTTTATTATCCCAAACACTATTTCCGACAAAGAAAGAGACTCTAATATATTAATCTTACCAAATTTTTTATTTTCTGTCTGTGGGGATGAGGATTCTTTATTCAAATGGCTCGGAGCCAAGGTGTCGATATTTAAAATTGGAGAGTCTAATAAAAAGCCGAAAGAATTAAGCTCTTCCGTTAACTCTTTAGAGTAATCTTTTATACCGACCGTTATAACGAGATCCGGCTTTGCTTCTGCAAAATAAAATGAAATATTATCTTTCTTTATGTTGCCGCTTTCAAGCGTCAGATGTATTTTAAGGGCGTCGTTATTCTTCTCATAATAAACCTGCGATATTTGAGCAATATTATTTGGGATAGAGACAACGAAGTTTTTCGGGTAAGAGATAAAATCAAGCCCAGGCGTTAAAAATTTAAGATTTTCAGGCAGACTGTTTGTAATTAAATTTACATTTTTTCCTAAACTCTTTAAAGTATAAAAAAGAGCCAGCATCGAAGAAACAGCTTCAGGCTCTTTTGAAGATAAGAGGTAAATATTTTTTGAGTCAGAAATAGCCCCGCTTAAATGAGTGCGGGAAATATTGATATTAGATTGTGGCTTTGGTTCTTGCGTTTCCATAACTTTTCAGCGATAATAATTTCGCGCCATTAAGTTTAATTTTTGCCTGCCCGCCTTGGGAGGGAAGTTAATATACCCTATAAAATTTCATCATATAAGTCAACTCCTCACCTTTATAAATAAGTAGATTGTTTTTTTATTTAAAGGGGGGAAGAAAAGTGAAGAGTCAATGTTAACAAAATACATCACAACCAATACAACCCAAACCCAAAAACTGGGAGAAAATTTAGCAAAAGAGATTTTGTTAAGTCAGACTTCACAAAAAACTGCTGTTGTTTTAGGATTAAAGGGTAATCTGGGCGGAGGGAAAACAACCTTTCTACAGGGCTTTGCTAAGGGGCTGGGGATTAAGGAAAAAGTTTTAAGTCCTACTTTTGTAATACAAAAGAAATTCCAAATCCCCGAAAAGCCACTGCATACAAAATGTCCGACCGCTCACTTTATATACAAGAAGCGTTTTTTTAAATTTTATCATATAGACTGTTATCGTATAAACAAACCGGCAGAAATTTTAGAATTGGGTTTTAGGGAAATAATTTCTGATCCGAAAAATATTGTGGCAATTGAGTGGCCCGAAAAAATTAAAAAGGTTTTGCCAAAAAATATCATAAAAATAGAATTTAAATTTATAGATAAAAATAAGCGAGAAGTAAGGTTTGACAGCAACTTTAGAAAGAATATAATAAATTTATGAATATTAAGAAATGTGATTTTTGCAAGAAAGATATTGAGGGAAATCCAGTTGTCGCTGGGCAGGGAGTTTTTGCAAGACCAGGAGTTGAATTATGTAATGAGTGCGGATCGCCGATTTTAAGATTTTTACGAAAACATAAAATTATTGATAAAAATAATAAAAAAGCTAAAGAATCATAATATGACAGACAAAAACGAAAAACCATTAACATTAAAGGAGCTTATTAAATACGGTCAAGAGGTTCTGTTCCCGTATATGGAAGGAACTTTTGCGACCAAAAAAGAGTTTGGTGAATTTAAGGACGAAATGGTAGAGTTTAAGGAAGAAATGACGAAATTTGAAGATAAGGCGTTAAAGGAACTTGGGACGCTTACGCAAGAAAAAACAGTTGGCGACGAGCAAAATAAAAGGCAGAAAAAGGTTTTGGAAATTCACAATAAAGCCTTAAGGAGTAAGGGAATTTTATCTAAAGGGCAGGCAGTGGAAATAGATAAATTACGGATATTCTAAAATATTAGATTCTGGAAAACAACTCTAAAAAGGCTGTTTTTTATTTGCCTACCTGCCGGCGGGCAGGCTTGACGAGCTGTCACTGGGGGGTAAACTAAAAGAAAAATAAACATTATTAAACATAAAAATTTATGTCAAAAAGATTTGAAGAATCAGAAGTAAGAGGGGGCGATCAATTTGCACCAGGAGAAGAGGAAAGACTTTCGAGAGAAAGAAATCAGTCTCAATATCAAAATGAAGCCCAAAACAGTTCACTTAAGGAATTACAAGATTGGCTCAAAAAAACAGAGCAAAGGAAGAAGGAATTTGAGGGAGCACAAGTTGAGGGAGCACAAGGAAACCAAGAATATCTGACTACTTTGAATGATAATATAGAAATAATTAAAGACGAGATAGAGAGAAGAAAAGAACAGAAATAATTTTAAATACCCTAATAAAAAAATCTGCGAGAGTGTCGCGGATTTTTTTTGTATAAATACTGCAATATGCTAAAATAAGGAATGGAAAAAAGGTTAATAATAATTGATTCGAATGCGCTGTTACACAGGTCTTTTCATGCGCTACCGCCGTTGATGACAAAAACTGGGCAGGAGACGGGAGCCGTTTATGGATATTTGCTTACCCTGTTTAAGGCCATAACCGATTTAAAGGCAGATTATGTGGTTGCTTGTTTCGACACAAAAATGCCCACATTTCGGCATGAAATGTTTAAGGATTATAAAGCACAAAGACCAGTAACTCCATCGGGAATTATTTCTCAAATTCCAATTACTAAAGAAGTTTTAGCAACCTTTAAAATCCCAGTTTTTGCAAAAGAGGGTGTTGAAGCAGATGATTTAATTGCAACCATTTGTGCCAAGCAACCCAAAGATTATCCTGGTGCAGAAATTTTTATTGTTTCTGGGGATTTAGACAACACTCAACTTATAGACGAAAACGTAAAAGTCTATACTTTGGGAAAGGGTATTAAAGATACGGTAATTTATGATATAAATAAGGTGAGGGAAAGATTTGGAGTTGAGCCGAAACAGATGGTAGACTTTAAAGCTCTAACTGGTGACCCTTCAGATAATATTCCGGGAGTTGCAGGGATAGGGAAAAAAACAGCTGCGGAAATAATACAGAAGTATGGCAGTATAAAAAATCTTTACGAAGAACTTTCTACAGACACGGCTGTTTTAAAACCGAAGGTAAAAGAGATGTTAAAATTAAATAAAGAATCTGCTTTAATGTCTCGCGAGTTGGCGCAAATGAAAAATGACGTTGATATAGATTTCAAAATTGAAGACTGTAATTTTGGAGATTTTAATCAAAACCAAGTAGAAGGTATTTTTAGAAAATTAGAATTTAGTACGTTAATTAATAGAATTTCTTCCATAAAAAAATAAATTTATGCAAAAACTTACCTTTAAAATTGCTCTCCCTATAATTTTAGTTGGGGTTTTTACTATTTTATCTTTGTCGGTCATAGAACGCGGGCAGCTTGATTTGGCCTTTTATATTGTGATTTTGTTTCTCATAATTTATGTTTTTTTCTTTGGGTTAGCAATAGGTCAAAATATTGTTTTCCCGGTGAGGAAATTATTAGATAAGGCAATTAAATTAAGCGAAGGAGATTTATCCAGCAGAGTTTACATAGAAACAAAAGACGAACTTTCAGAGCTCGCAACGGCTTTTAATAAAATAGCAGAGGAACTTGAGACAAGCCGATGCAAAGAAGATGACATAGAAAAAGCCATCAGTATTAAAGTTGTCGCGAAAACTAAAGACTTAGAAGAAACGATAAAAGCGTTAGAGCAGAAAGTTAAAAATAGGACTATAGAATTAGAAAGGTTAATTAATGAGTCGGACAAGTTGAAAGAAGATTTAGGCAGGAAAAAAATAGAAACATCCCAAATAAAAAAAGACTTAGACGATGTAAAGAAAAAAATTAACAGACATAATAAAGTAGGACAAGTGCCCGTAAAAGAATGAAATATGCCAGAATTACCTGAAGTAGAAACAACGGTTAGAGGCTTAAAAGAAAAGGTCCTTGAACGGACCTTTATTGATGTTTGGTCTAATTGGCACAAGTTGATTAAAAAACCTGAAAGTTTTGAATTATTTAAAAGTCAAATAAAAAATAAAAAAATTATAAAAATATGGCGCAGAGCAAAAAATGTCATCTTTGATTTATCTGATGGATACTCTCTTTTAGTTCACCAAAAACTGACAGGCCATTTATTGTACGGAAAATGGATTTTAAAAGAAAAAATATGGGTTCCGGAAGAAAATGGGCCGCTGAATGATCCTTATAACCGGTTTCTGCACCTGATTTTTTTCCTGGATAATGGAAAAATGGTAGCACTTTCTGACGCCAGAAAGTTTGCTAAAGTGGAATTACAAAAAACAGCAGAATTTTTAGAGGAATTTAAAGAGTTGGGGCCGGAACCGCTTGAGTTTTCTTTCACATTGGAAAAATTTAAAGAAATTTTAAAAGGACCCAAAGGGCACCCCAAAGGAAAAATAAAACAAGTTTTGATGGACCCGGAAGTAGTAGCGGGTATCGGAAATATATACGCTTCAGAAATATTATGGTGGGCAAAAATACATCCCGAAAAAAAAGTTCAAGATTTAGGTGACGCCGAGATAACTTTAATTTATAAATATATCAAAAAAGTTTTAACAGCAGGAGTCGAGCTCGGCGGGGAAAGTTTTTCAGACTACAGAAAAACCGACGGTTCAAAAGGAAATTTCGATTCCGAAAAGGTTGCTTATAAAAGAGAGGGGCAAAAATGCAGTAGGTGCGGAGAAAAAATAAAAAGAACGCACTTTGGAGGAAGAAGCGCATTTTTTTGTCCGCATTGCCAAAAATTATAAGAGTGGGAATTTTGTTGACTATTATATTTTAGAGCGTTAATCTTAATCAAGGATTTAAGTTAATGTTCTTTAACATAGAAAGCGAGGTGCGATATGTTTGCTATAATCGTAGCGTTAGTTGCTCTCATTGTTGCATTGGTTTCTTCATCGTTGGCTGTTATAATTTTTATAGGTAACCGCCGGAAAGAGAAGAAAAACATTCAACGGATTGCCAGAATTATGCTACAGTTAAGGCGCCGTTTTGGTGACCATATAGAGAAAGAGTTTCAGCTTTTCTCCCAAAGAATAGAAAACTCGCTGGGCGAAGCAGCTCAGAAAGCGACCGAGGATCGTCTGCCTGCAATTTTAACGGAATTAAAAACAGACCAGAAGCAGTCGGTCGCAGCCATGAATGATTTTTTGGCGAGAGAGACCGGGAGATTAGGAAAAGTACTTGATCTGCGATTGGGAGCCATGGAAAAAAGCATGGAAGAGACAACTTATAAAACTACAGGGATAGTTGCCAAGTTATTAAAGCTAATTCCCTGGAAACATAAAAATGGCAAACAGACAACAGAAGATTTCCCGGCGCCCGGCGCAGTGCAGGAAAATACAGACTAATCTTCACACAAACTTTTGTAACTCTGCTTTTACGCAGAGTTTTATTTTACAGAAACAGCTAATGGATATATATTATAAATACATATCTTATGTTATATTTTCTTGCCGGCGAAGATTCATACCGTTCAAAAAATAAACTTGAAGAAATAATCGAAGAGTATAAAAGGGTGCACAAATCCGGATTAAATTTAATTTATATTAATAACGGAAACGAAGTAGACTTCGATGATTTTTATGGAAAAATTAAAGCGGTCTCAATGTTTGCTGAAAAAAAACTTATAATTATAAAGGATGTTTTTTCTAATGCAAAATTTCAGGAAGATTTTTTAGAGAATATAAAAAAAATAAGTGGAACAGAAGATATAATTATAATTTATGAAAATAAACCGGCTGATAAAAGAACAAAATTTTTTAAGGTGTTGCAAAAATATGGAAAATGCCAGGAATTTGGCACCTTAAAGGGGGCCTCTTTAGAAAAATGGATAAGCACGGAGTTTAAAAAAAACAAAGCGAAGATTGATGACGAAGCGTTAAAGTTTTTATCGGCTCGAAGCGGAAACAACTTGTGGGAAATAACAAATGAGATTAATAAGTTATCTAATTATAAGGTTGGTTCAACTATTAAAAAAGAAGACGTGGATCTGATGACCAGGCCGGCTGTTGAAAATGATATTTTTAAAACAATAGAAGCATTAGCGGCAAAAGACAAAAAGCAGGCGCTGTCTCTGGTTTATAAGCATCTTGAAAAAGGAGACAGCCCCCTTTATTTGCTTTCTATGATTTCATATCAATTTAAAAATCTTTTAATATTAAAAGAACTACAAGACGCGCGCGTTCCCTACGGCGCAATAGCAAAAAAAAGCGGTCTACATCCATTTGTTGTCCAAAAGACGGCCTATATGTGCAATCGTTTTTCGATGCAGGACCTAAAAAAAATCTACCTGAAGATTTTTCAGATAGATTCGGATATTAAAACGGGGAAAATCGACGCAGAAACAGCTTTAGATCTATTTATTGCGGAGGTTTAGGTCTTTTTTTCGATAAATTTTGTTAATCTCGATTTTCTTCTAGAAGCGTTATTTTTTTTAATTACACCAACTTTAGCTGCCTTATCCAGCGCTTTATATATTTCAGGTAAAAGCTTTTTGGCTTCTGCCTGTTTTTTCGCAGCAACCAAAGAGAGGGCTTCTTTTACCAGCTTTTTTATCTTATCTTTATAGATAATGTTATGCTCTTTCCTTTTTGCAGATTGGCGGATTGACTTCTTTGCAGATTTTATTATTGCCATTAGTTTGTATAACTTTAATGTGGTATTTTTGTATAACGATATAATACCAGGTAATTTATTTTTTTGCAATAGCGGGGCTTAGGTGGTATATTCTAAGAAGCAGTTTTGGTTAAAAGTCGGACCTTAATAAAAATGCGGGCATATTCCGCATAATATGAAAAACAACATTTTCAGGAAGGAATAATATAAGATGGCCACCACGATCGTCGGGACAGACAAAGTTGAGCCTCATCCGTTTGGATCTAAGGCAAAAGTTCTCCTAAGTAGTGTTTTCGGTCCGTATGCCCAAGATGACGAATATGGTAGTCGGGTGATTAACCCGATGGAGCTGTATCACAATCAAGTCACGCGGGCTCAGGGAGCTTTTTCTCTGAGGATGTTTCACCGAAGTTGGGGACTGATGCTTATCCAAGCCAATATCAAAGCGTCTTGTGTAGTACTGGATTTTCCCAATCGGGACCGGTTTATTCAGGAGCTTCGCGAAAACCGTTACGACATAGTTGGCATTAGCGCCATTTCGCCAAACGTGGGCAAGGTTGCTGAGATGTGTCGGTTGATTCGGCAATATCTACCGGATGCGACCATCGTTGTCGGCGGGCACATAACCAATGTGAGCAACTTGAGCGAACAAATTGATGCAGACCACATCGTTAGGGGCGAGGGAGTCCGTTGGTTTCGTGAATATCTTAACGAAGATCCCAGCCAGCCCTATCGTCATCCAATGATTGTTTCTGGTTTTGGGGTGCGATGCGCCGGGATAAAATCAAAGGACAAACCAGGTGACGTAGCGGCTACGCTAATCCCGTCTGTTGGTTGTCCGCTAGGTTGCAATTTTTGTTCTACCTCGGCCATGTTCGGCGGTAAGGGGAAATGTATACACTTTTATCGCACTGGCGATGAGTTGTTTGGCGTTATGTGTCAGCTTGAAGCGACGATGGACGTCCAGTCATTTTTTGTTATGGACGAGAACTTTTTGCTTCATCGCGAACGTGCACTCCGTTTACTCGAGTTGATGGAAAAGCACAACAAATCCTGGGCCCTGTACGTCTTTAGCTCTGCTAACGCGATTAAGCTCTACAAAATGGAGCAACTCGTCGCACTGGGAATTTCCTGGGTGTGGATGGGGTTGGAAGGCAAGGGTAGCGAGTATTCCAAATTAGACGGAACGGATACGCGAAAACTCGTTAAAGAACTTCAGTCTCATGGCATACGTGTTCTTGGCTCAACAATCATAGGCCTAGAAGAACACAACGCAGGCAACATCGACGAGGCAATTGCCTACGCCGTCAGCCACGATACAGAGTTTCACCAGTTTATGCTTTATTCGCCCTCGCCGGGCTCGCCACTGCACGCCGATCTCAAACAACGTGGCGTGATTCTGGGCGACGACGAGATAAACCCGGCTGACGCACATGGTCAGTACCGCTTTAATTGGCGACACAAATCCATCGAGCCGGGCGCGGAAACTGAAATGCTTCTGCGGGCGTTTAAACGGGATTTTGAAGTTAATGGTCCTAGTGTGCTCCGTGTGGTGCGGACGACTCTGGCCGGTTGGAAGAAGTATAAAAATTATCCCGACGCAAGGATTCGCCGGAGATTTCAATGGGAGGCGCGCAAACTAGTTTGGTTTTCGGCAGTGGTTGGCGCCGCATCAAGATACTATCGCGACAATCCTGTAATGAGCGCGAAGATACGTTTTTTGCTCAACGACCTGTACGCAGAATACGGTTGGAAGTCACGGCTATTGTCGTTTATCGGCAAGTATTGGCTGTTTCGGAAAATCCTCGGCGAAGAAAAGCGACTGGCTAGAGGTAAGACATATGAGCCTCAGACATTTTTCGAGCGCAATGAAGCAGTAGAAGAGCGCCCCGAAATTCCGCTTTGTCGTTCTGTTATTCCGCCCACTGTCTGCTCTAAGTAGTAGCAATCGAAATGTTTTTCATAGAGAGTCTTATGACTGGTTTTAGAACCAGTCTTTTTTTTGGTTTGACGTTAGTTTATATCGGTGGTAAAATTACAAAATAAACTTTAATTTTTTTAAAATATGCCAAATATGGAAAATCCGGAATCTGGTCGTCAAGGAGAGGAAACGGCCGAAACGCGAGACTTAAAAGAGTATACTTGGACGGCAACCGCTGAACACGCACAAGAAAATTTATCGGGTGAAATCTTAGAAAACGAAAAAAATCTTAAGGCTTTTAAGGGAGACATAAAAGAAGGGACTGACCTGCATAAAAGGATAAACGAGCTGGCTCAGCAAAAATATCAGGAAAGGGAGAAAAGTGGTGAGCCGGGAACAAAAGAAGGAGATTTTCTGGCGGCGATTAAAGATTCTAAAAACTCAGAAAATATTAAACAGGATTTATTGAACCAGAAAACGAAGAGACTGGAAATTTTGTCGTCTATCGAGAATGGTTCTAAAGACGAAGAGCTTAATAAAAGAGCATACGAGCTGTGGGAAGAGTCAAAAAAGCAAGGCAAAGAACTGTCAGCCGTTGAAGCTAATGACCAGGCAAGAATAGAACTTTTAGCGGGGCTCGGAAAATTAATTACAGACGAAGAAATCAAAAAAGCCGTGCAAAAGCCTGTCGAGAAACTTGAGGCTGATAAATCACCGGAACCAAAAGAAGAAAAGCCGGAATTAAAAGTTCAGGCCGGGACTACTGCGCCGGAAGCCCCAAAAACAGATGCCGAAGCGACAGCCGTCAAAGAAGAAAAATTAGTAGAAACTTTTGATAAACTTATTGGAGGGATTAGAGATGGAGGGGGAGCTATTTATGGCGCAGAAAAGGAAAAATTAGACATACTATATGAGCAGGTGAATGGGCTTTTTAAGGATTTAACCGGGCAAGATTTAGAGAAGCAATCAAAAGAAAGAGCCAAACTGGAAGCTCAGGCAAGGGGCAGGGCGGTTATGAAAAAAAGCGAGTGGAACAGTCCGGAAAATAAGGCTCGCTTTGAAAAGGCTGTTGATAAACGGATGTTCGGAGCAGCCATTATGGTTGGTTGGGAAAAATTATCTCCCGAAGATAAACAACAATATCAAAACGGGAAAAGTGTTAGGGAGGGACAAAGTGCGTATATAAAAGATCTGGAGATAAAAAGAAAAGAACTGGCGGGACACATTGAAAAAGGAAACGGCGAAGCGGGAATTGAACCAGAAGTTTTTTACGGATTAATAAGTAAAGGATTTGATCCGCGAACCCTTGAAGTAAAACAAAGGTTATGGGGGTATATGAAGCCCAAAGTCAAAATTACAGGGTCCAACGGAGAACAAAAATATAAGGCAGAAGATTTTAACGCGGTATTATCTCAGATAAAAACTGAAGTTGATGCGCAAAAACAGCAAAAAGTCCAAGAGGCAATGGATAAAATGTATGGCGTAGCGGTTGCTAATTGGAAGAAAAGAAATATAAAAGCAGCCGGAGAAATAATTGTTGAAAAATTTGGTACAGTTGGGTTGGCAAAGGGGTTAGGCCTTAAAAATGCTGATGCTCGTATTATTTCTGGGATGAGTCTTAGTGAAGCGGCAAAAGAAGTTTGGACGCCAAGAATAATTTCATTGGGAGAAAAAATAAATGTAGTTGAAAAGACAGCCGAGCGTAGGATGAATGCCTTATCTGCGCTGGCAGAAAAAGCATCAGAAGAATTAAATTTAAAGGAAGAAGAGGTTGTAGCATTTAAAAAATATATTGCTGAAGGCGGCGAAAAACCAGATAATCCGTCTCCTGAACTTTCTGGTATATTGACGGATTTTGAGGAAAAAATAAATGAAATAAACAAAGATAAAGAAGAAAAATTAAGACCTATGAACGAAGAAAAAACACAAGTGGCGCAACAAAAAACAGCCTTTTATTTAACGCGCATTCGTGAGTCTTTGGGTAAAATATAATTTATGACAAAACCTAAAAATAAAAAAAAGACATCAGCGAAGAGTACAAATATTGGAAAAAAAACGGGAACAAAAAAAACGGCTATAAAAAAAACTATAGCATCCATTTTGTCTAGACTAGAAGCTATTTAATTATTTTAAAAAGTCCGCTTAAGTGGGCTTTTTGTTTTGTAGTTCAGCTATAAGGTCTCTGATTTCAGCCGCTCTTTCAAAGTCCAGATTTTTGGCGGCTGTTTTCATTTCTTTTTCTAAAAGTTTTCGGTCATGGACCACAAAAAATTCTTCTGCAATACTTTCTCTTCCTAGGTCCGCAGAAGCGCCTTTTGAGAATTGCCACGCCCTTATATTAGAAATTATTGTTTTAGGAGTTATATTAATTTTTTTATTATAATCTTCCTGAATCTTTCTCCTTCTGTCAATTTCAGTTATGGCCGATTGCATCGAAAAAGTTGTTTTGTCGGCGTACAAAATTACTCGGCCGTTAATATGGCGCGCCGCTCTCCCCATTGTTTGTATCAACGTTGTTTTGTTTCTTAAAAACCCTTCTTTGTCGGCATCCAAAATTGCGACCAAGGAAACCTCTGGCAAATCGAGGCCCTCTCTTAAAAGATTAATTCCAACCAACACGTCAAATTTTCCTTCTCTGAAGTCTTTTAAAATTTTTGGTCTTTCCATTGTTTTAACTTCAGAGTGAAGATGCTGGGTTTTAATCCCCTTTTCAATTAAGTAGTCAGAAATTTCTTCGGCCAATCTTTTTGTTAAAGTTACAACTAAGGTTCGGTGTCTTTTCGTAACCTGATTTTTTACTTCTTTAATTAAATCTTTGATTTGGTTTTCTGTTTTTTTTATCTCAATTGATGGCTCTAATAAACCGGTAGGCCGTATTAACTGCTCTATAATATTTTTTCCGGCTTTTTGCGTTTCAAACTCGGCGGGCGTGGCAGAAACATAAATTGTCTGTTTTTGCCTTTCTGTAAACTCTGTAAAATTAAGAGGTCTATTATCAATTGCTGATGGTAGGCGAAAGCCAAAATCAATTAAGGTTTGTTTTCTTATTCTGTCCTGAACAGACATAGCTCTTATTTGGGAGACAGAAATGTGTGACTCGTCGATGAATATTAACGATCCATCAGGGTTAAAATAATTAAAGTAATCAACCAAGGAAAATGGAGGAGATCCTGGCTTTCTGAATTCCATATGGGAAGAATAGTTTTCAATGCCTTGGCACCTTCCGGTCTCTATGAGCATTTCTAAATCATAATTTGTTCTTTGTTCTAACCGTTTCGCTTCCAGATTTTTTCCTATTTTTTTTAGTTTTACTAATTGGTCTTTTAATTCCAGCTTTATGTTTTCAATTGCAATTTTTATTTTGTCTTGTGGGGCCACCCAAAAAGTAGCAGGAAAAAGTTTAATTTTATTTCCAGAAGATTTATATTTTTGAGTAAGGCCCGGAGATGTTTCAGAAATTTTTTCTATTTTATCTCCGTTAAACTCTACTCTTATAATTTTTTCTCCCGTTACAATATGTATCTCAACTAGATCTCCCCTAACACGGAAAGTGCCAGGCTTAAATTCCCCGCCTTGACTCGTCGGCGAGGCAGGAAGATCGTTTCGTTGATACTGCAAACTTGTCAGTAAAAATAAAAAATCTCTGCGTTTTATTTTTTGATTTACATATATTTCCAAAGAAGTGCCGCCATAATTTTCGGGAGAGCCGATGTTATAAATACAAGAAACAGAAGCCACCACAATTACGTCTTTTCTTTGGGTTACATCTTGAACTGCCGCGTGCCTTAACCTGTCTATTTCTTCGTTGATTTTTGCATCCTTCTCTATATATGTATCAGATTGCGGTATATATGCCTCGGGCTGGTAATAGTCATAATAAGAAACAAAATAGTGCACTGCGTTGTTTGGAAAAAATTCTTTAAATTCTTGGTAAAGCTGGGCCGCCAAAGTCTTATTAGGAGAAATTATGAGAGTCGGCTTCTGGATTTTTTGTATAACATTCGCCAAGGTAAAGGTTTTTCCCGAGCCGGTTACGCCTAAAAGCACCTGGTCTTTAACTCCGGATTTTAAATTTTCAACCAGTTTTTTTATGGCTGTGGGTTGGTCGCCTGTAGGTTTAAACTTTGATTTCAGTTCAAATTGCATGTACAATTACATTAATACGTAAAGGATATGATTTCTTATCTTAACGGCAAAATTATATTGAAGAAGGACAAGTTTATTGTACTAGATGTCAATAACGTTGGCTATAAGGTTTTTTTAAACCGTCAGAACCTATTAAGGGTACCAGAAATTGGAGAAAATCTCAAGGTTTTCACTTATCAAAATGTGAAAGAAGAAGCCCTAGATTTGTATGGGTTTTTTACCTACGAAGAATTAGAATTTTTTGAAGTGTTAATGGATATACGGGGAGTTGGCCCCAGGTCTGCTTTAGATATCTCGGCCCTAGGTTCTTTAGATAAAATAAAAGACAGAATTTTAAAACAAGACGAAAAAATATTTGAAGGAATTTCTGGTATCGGTTCAAAAAAAGCAATGACAATAATTTTAGAACTAACAGGAAAAATAAAAATGTTGGGGCAGAAAAAAGGTTCTGCCGATGAGGCGGTGGATGCGTTAAATCAATTAGGTTTTTCAAAACAACAGGCAAAAGACGCATTAGGTCGTGTTTCCAGTAATATAAAAAATCCCGAAGAACGCATAAAACTCGCATTAAAAAACTTAGGGAAATAGTATGAAAAAGTCAGAACAATTTTTACCAGAAGAAAATTTACCATTAGGGAGCGTGGACAGCGAAAGAGATAAAGCCCCCGACGATTTTATGGTGAGGGATATGATTGGCTCGCGCGTTTCGCCCAAATATTTAAAAGATAGAGAGGGAGGGAATCAGGAAACACGACAATCAGTCGAGGGACATATTCAAATATTCTTTACAAACGGTGCAGCAGAGAAAATTAGTTATGACATTGTTGATAAACCTCCCGAGCTGCCGGTTGCAGAAATAAAATCTGTATTAGAGCCGTCAAAAGACGAAGAGTCTTTTGTTAATCCAGGCTCTAAGGTGGAGCTTAATATAAGAGCCAAAGATACTTCTGAAATTATCGGTGGCGAGAAAGAAAGGGCATCTATGACTATTGAAGAAATGTCAGCTTCTTCCGGAGGCAGTAAAATATATCTTAAAGATATATTACCTGATGGATGGAAATTAATGTTTGATATGATAACCAATACTGAGGAAAGTAATGGCACTTGTCGCATCAGAGAAAAACAGTTAGTTGAACGAAGAATGACATCTTTAACAGATTTTGTTGCTCTATTGCACGAGTGTGGTCACGCACAGGATTATACAAAGAAACCATTTCAAGAAGGGGAGACAACGTGGGAAAAACTTTTAGAGAGACAACAGATGTCGCCCGATGCACCGATAGGAAGAGTGGAGCGTCAACAAATGGCTATTGCTCAAACAAGGGAGAGAAATGCATGGGCTAGCACAATGCGCGTTGTCAGGAAATTCGACTTACCCATATCAAAACTAGTTAAAGAAAGAATAGAAAAATCATTAGGATCCTATGATGAGGTGTTAGTAGAACTGGATAAAAATCCCGCGTCATATGACCAATTTGCCACATCAAAAAAAAGAAGACAGTACAAAAAGGATTCTAAGAAATAATAAAATAATAAAGCTTACGTTTCAGGTAGTGTAAAAAATTTGGAGGAAAGAATAGAAAGGGCGCTTAAAATTTTGGAAAGGAACTGGAGCCCTCGCTATTTTTTAAAAGATGTCGTTTTTGGTATAATAAAGGAATAGAAATAACAAACAAAAAAATATGGAGAAAAATATTTTAATAGCATTAATAATTATTGTGGTCGTTATAGTCTTAGCCTGTGTGGGATATTTCGTTTATATAAATTATTTTAATATATCCCTTGTACCTCCTCCCTCTCCAAGTATCTCACCTAATACGACCGCAATTCCTGGTGGACCAAAAGAGGCTTATATAAAATATCTCACTGAAGCCAGCAAAGCAGAAACGCTGGAGGATTTTTATAAGATAACTCTTGAATATGGGTCTTTTGATTCTCCAGAACAAAAAAATGAGGCGTCCGTAACAAGCACAGCAGATATTAAAAAAATGTCTCCCAGTCAGAAAATTCAGGAACTAAGATATTTAAGGGAAATGGCTCAATCAGAAATTATTACGGCTGCGCAATTAGTAGAAACTATTAGTGGCGACACGGCCACATTATCAAGTTCGGAAGGAGGCCTAACAATTAATATGGTAAAAGAGCAAGGCTCTTGGAAAATAAAGTAGCCGTTTTAAAAACGTATTTGAAGGCGCCATGTGCGGAGCAGGGCGCCTTTTTTTTATTAAAATATCGTGCTAAATTAAACCAATGAATATTAAAGGGTTAATCAAAAAAATAACGCCGAAATTTATAATAAGGATTTATCATTTTAAATTGGCGCTTCTGGGAGCCGTAATTTTTGGTTTTCCCGGATATAATAAAAAGCTAAAAATTATTGGGGTAACGGGGACCAGCGGGAAATCTACTACGGTTGATTTTATAACAAGGATTTTAGAGGACGACCCAAAGAGTACCCCGAATAAAGTTGCTTCTATTTCTTCTATCCGATTTAAAGTGGCCAATAAAGAATGGGAGAATAAATATAAAATGACAATGCCCGGGCGATTTGTAATTCAGAAATTTTTAAGGCAAGCGAAAAATGCGGGATGTAATTTTGTTGTTCTAGAAGTTACGTCAGAGGGGATTAGGCAATTCCGCCATAAGTTTATAAATTTTGATTGCGCTGTTTTTACAAATTTAACGCCAGAGCACATAGAATCCCATGGAAATTTCGAAAATTACAGAAACGAAAAATTAAAGTTATTTAAGGCAACTAAAAATATTCACGTTGTAAATAGTGATGATAAAAACGCGAAATATTTTTTAGATATTCCCGCAAAACAGAAAAATACATTCTCAATTAAAGATGCGGAAAGTATTAAATTTGATTCAAGCGTAATCAAAGGTTTTAATATTTTAAACGCTTTAGCTGCGATTTGTGTGGCAAGGGCGTACGGAGTTAATTTAGATATTTGTAAAAAAGCCTTAGAAAAAGTGAAAGTGATTCCGGGCAGAATGGAGGTTATTTCTGAGAACGACCCTGGGTATCCCTTGGGGCATACCCCAAAAGTTGTTGTTGACTATGCTCATACTCCAGATCAACTTGAGGCGGTTTATAAAACTTTTGAGGGTGAGAATTTAATTTGCGTTTTGGGATCATGTGGTGGTGGTAGAGACAAATGGAAGAGACCGGTGTTAGGGGAAATAGCTAAAAAATATTGTAAAGAGATTATTATTACCAATGAAGACCCGTACGATGAAAAGCCGCAGGAAATTATAGATCAAGTGGCCGAGAAGGCGGGCCAAAATGCGAAGAAAATAATAGACAGGAAAGAGGCTATTGAAACGGCCATAAAACTTGCCAAGCCGGGCGAAGTTGTTATAATCACAGGAAAAGGATCAGAGCCCTGGATGTGTGTAGAAAATGGCCACAAAATACCATGGGATGACAGGCAAATAGCAAAAGAAGCTATTAAAGACATAAAAAGCTAAAAATATGGTAGCAGAACGTTCAAGAACAGAAAACCAAGAGCAAGAAAATATTTTAAGGAAGAGGCGGATAAGCTGGAAGAAGAATTTAGAAAGAACATAGAGGAAAAAGTCTCGGTGCTCGAATAAGAGTATTGATTTTTATTAATTTTCGTGGTAATATATCAAAAGACAGTATAAGGTCTTTTTTTTCGTTTTTATGAATAAGAAACTATCACCATCTTTAAAGGCGTTTATTCGCAGACAGAAGGCGCAAATACGGCGCCAGTTTTCTGATGCGAAAAAGAGAGAGGAGGCAATTAAGGATCTTTATAATAAAATTAGTATTACAGATCAAAAAAAGAACCATGAACCCCGTTAGAAGTTTTTGTGGATCGGGGAATAAGAAAATTATAAAGAACAAGAGTTTATTGAAAATAGGTACTTCTATATAAAATAAACTTCTAACGGGGTGAAAATAAATGATATTTATAAGTTAGCTATCAAAATGGGTACAGAATCTGATTTTAGGGGTTCAAACGGGGTTCAAAAACTACTTGATGCTAAGCGTAAAAAATTTGAAGGGATGTCGGAAAAAGACAAGGAAGAGTTTGATAAAGATGCGCTAGAAAATCCTTATTTAGATTCGGGGGTCTATAATATCGCAGAAGACAAAGAAATAAAAAAAGTTTTAGTTGGTATCGACATAGGACCGGAGGAAATTTTAATGGCAAAAGAGTTGGAAGGTATTGATTTGGTGATAGCTCACCATCCGATTGGAAAAGGGCTAGCCCAATTAGCTGACGTTATGGATTTACAAGCTGATGTTTATAATTATTATGGTGTGCCCATAAATGTTGCAGAAGGATTGATGAAGGAAAGAATTTCAGAGGTTGCTCGCGGAGTAAACGCTTCAAACCACCAAAGAACGGTTGACGCGGCCAAGCTCATGAAGGTTAATTTAATGAATTCCCATACGCCCTGTGATAATCTGGCAGCTAAATTTTTAAAAGACCTTATCGAAACTAAAGATATCAAAACAGTTGGCGAGTTAATAAATATACTTAAGGAAATTCCAGAATATAAAGAAGCAATGAAAATCGGCGTAGGCCCCAAAATTTTTGTTGGTTCTCCCGAAAACCGATGCGGTAAAATTGCCATGGCCGAAATCACGGGGGGCACAGAGGGCTCTCCAAAGCTTTATGAAAAAATGGCGCAAGCTGGAGTTGGCACGGTTGTGGGAATGCACATTTCCGAAGACCACAAAAAAGAAGCGGAGTCCGCTCACGTGAACATTGTAATCGCCGGTCATATCTCTTCTGATTCTCTCGGAGTGAACTTGTTTATGGACGAACTTGAAAAACAAGGGATAGAAATTACCCCCTGCTCAGGTTTTACCAGAGTTTCAAGAGTCAACAAATAAACAAAACCAAAAGCCGTCTTTTAATCGAGGCGGTTTTTTGGTAGAATTATTTCATGGAAAAAATAAAACACAAGCCACCAAAAATTATTAAGGAAAGGCGGGAGCTGAAAAAATCCAGAATACAATTTTGGAAAATTTTTTGTATTGAGGCGACACTTTTTTTTACGACATCTTTTTTGGCAATTATTTGCGCTTCCGAGCTTAACAAGATGGTCACCGTAAGGAAAGCTTATCTGCCGAAAACTTCTTTGCAGGACTTTTTGTTTTCTTTTTTATTTATAACTTTTTTTGTTTTAATATTCGTTGTGTTTAAAAAAGCTGATAAGTTTAAGGAGTTAATCTATAAAGGGCTTTTTATTTTAGCCGTTTTTTGGGGGTGTGTGGTGATTCTAAGTTTATTTTTACCAGTATTCGGGGCTGTTTTAATAACGGGGATTTTAATTACGCTATGGTTTAAATTATCAAAAATATGGGTTCATGATTTATTAATGGTTTTAAGTTTGGCTGGCACAGCCAGTTTTTTTGGTTTAGGATTCTCTCCGCCGGTTGTAATAGCTCTTTTGTTTGTTTTTTCTGCTTATGATTTTATCGCTGTTTATAAAACAAAACATATGGTTGCGATGGCAAAGGACATGATTGATAAAAAAGTTGTGCTTGGTTTTATTATTCCAAAAGAAATAAAATATTTTAAGGATAAATTAGCGAAGGTAAAAATGCAAGGGGATTTTATGATTTTAGGCGGAGGGGACGTTGTTTTCCCTGCATTGCTGGCGGTTTCCGTTGTGCCTTTAAGTTTTTGGAAAGCCGTAATAATTGTTTTGTTTTCCTTGGCGGGATCTTTTTTTACTTATTGGCTGTTTTCGAGACAGGATAAAAAAGAACCAATACCAGCCTTGCCCCCAATAGCCTTTTTTACTCTAATCGGATATTTTATAACATTATTTATTCCTTAGGACGCCCTCATAGTCTAACTTGCCCCCACACCTTTGTGCCCCTATATTTCAACTTGCCCGCCTAAATTTTGCCCTCATAGTCTAATGGATAAGACGTGGCCCTCCGAAGGCCGTAATCTCCGTTCGAATCGGAGTGAGGGCGCAAAACGTGAGTATCCTCTGTTGTTAATAAAGGGTTGACATTTGTTTATTTAAGAATAAAATACCAAATATGAGGGGGGTGCGAGATTTATTCTCAAGGACATAATAGCTTGTAGCGAAGGAGGTAAAGTATATACTTGAATCCATTGTCCGGATTTAAAATCGAAAACAGCCGATATCGCTGTAAATTATTAGCTCCCCTCAACCAAAGGTCACCAGTAAAACTGGTGTTTTTTGTTATATGGTTTGAAAATTTACTACAGAATGATAAGATATAACAATAAAGGTCGCTTCTTACATAAAATTAAAAAGACCCGAATATGCTAAAAAAGAAAAAACCGTTAAAGAAAAAGGATCCGGTAAAAAAAACCGCTAAAAAAACTGTCCGTAAAACACCTTCTAAAAGCAAATCGGCAGAAGGAAAATTAGTGGGGAGAGTAACGCATTATTTTTCTAATATCAGTGTGGCCGTTGTTGCCCTATCAGTTCCAGTAAAAAACGGAGACACTATAAGAATTGTTGGGGGAAAAGAGACAGATTTTGAGCAAAAAGTTTCTTCTATGCAAATTGATCGAAAAGAGATTAAATCGGCTAAAAAAGGTGACTCGATTGGTATAAAAATAGACCAAAAAGTTCACGAGGGATATAGGGTTTATAAGGCTTGATTTTTAAAAGTCATAATTCTAAAGCAATTTTTAAAATTGCAAAATTTTAACGTAAATGACAGACAATATTCAGGAAAAAGTTGAGGATAAAATAATTGATTGTATCAACGAAGGGGCCGCGGGACGCTTAATAATTTCTAAGCCGGATAACAACAGTATGGGGATTGACCTTGTAGTGGAAAGAAGGGGGAAGTATAAAGAAAAAGAATTTTATTTTAAAGTAAACAGTTTTGTTGGTCCTGCTAAGAATAAAAATCTTGTAATGGATTTTTCTCAGGAAACATTTAGAGAAGAAGAAAATTTTTATCTAATATTTGCTTATTTCGATGAGATTTCGCAAAAAATAGCTGATCATCTTTGGCTGATTCCCTCTACTTTTTTTAGGGACACTGCTGATGTTATAGAGTCTCCCAGCGGGGAAAAACTGTTAAGATTCGAGAATAATTTAGATTTTAAGAATAAAAACGCCTATTCTAAATTTATAATAAACACAAAGGAATTGGGAGAATTAATATTAGATGCGCTTGAGGCGGGCGGGAAAATAAGTTTTAAAAATTCAGAATTTAACGAGAAAAGACCCGTTAATTTAGATAATCTTAAATATTTTTTGTGTGAGGCCAGAAGGAATACTTATGCATCTAATTCGGCGCATGTAGACAACCCCAGTCTATCTGGGTCGACACAATTGGAATTTCAAAGGGGAGATTATTTTTATGTGGATTTTTATTTTTCAGGGGAGAAAATTTTTATAGGTTCAGAAATTATATATCAAGAGTCAAAACCTGTTTGGGTGATGAATTATAGAGGGAGTCAAATTGGAGTCCTTGAAACAAATTTTCTGAAAGAATCGCTACTAAAGCTCTCTGAAAAATGCCGACTCGGAGAATCCTGTGAATATAAAAAAAGAGAGCTTAGATATCAAAATACAGGAAAAGGGGGCATGGAGGATTTTTCGGGCAAAGAAGAAATTTTATCCGGAGAAAAAAGTATTTATACATTAACTTATCAAGGAGGAGCTCTTTTAGATAAAATATAGGCATTTAGAGGGTTTAAATAAAAGTAAATAGGTGAGATAGTGATTGCGGATAATTTTTGCACACACACAAAGGGTTGACATTTAAATAATAGAGGAATACCATTATAATTACCCAAAGAGAGGAAAGTTATATAAAAATACACAAAAAAATGGACGGAAAAATTTTTTACATTACTAAAAAGAAATTAGAAGAAATTAAGAAAAAATACATCGAATTAGTAGAGTTGGAACACAAAAAAGCCGTGAAAGAAGAGGCCCCTAAAATTTTAGAATCCGAAGATTTGAATCCGGAGTTCGTTAGTTTTAGAGAGGATATTGGCTTCTTAAGATCAAAGATTGATGAACTAAAAGATATTGTAGAACATCACGAGCTTATAAGGCCCCCTTCGAGAGATAAGATGGGGGTAGTTGGAGTGGGGGCTAGGGTGAAAATTGATGTTGATGGGCAAAAAGAGGAATTTACGATTGTCGGCACACTTGAAGCAAATCCGGCCATTGGAAAGATCAGCAATGAATCGCCGGTAGGCAGGGCGCTTTTAGGTCACAAAGCCGGCGATATTGTTGTGGTACCGTCTCCGATGGAAATAAAATATAAAATAAAGAATATAAAGTACGAAACCAATTAAAAATGGATAAAATTATAAAATTTTTATCTGAACTGGGCAAGTTAAAGGAAATGCCAAGGAGAGGATGGGTTATAAGAGATATTAAAAATCCGGAAAGCATAGCCGACCACACATTCAGGGTGGCTGTTATGGCATGGGTGTTAGCTGTAAAAAAGAATTATAAGCTTAATTTAGAAAAGCTTCTTAAAATAGCCTTGGTGCACGATATGTGCGAAGTTTATGCTGGCGACACTACCCCGTATGATTCGATTCTTCCAAAAGATAAAAAAAAGAGAAGAGAGCTCTTAAAAACATGGCCAAGATTTTCTGAAAAAGAGAAGAAGCGCTTAGCAGAAAACAAATATAAAAAAGAAAAAGCTAGTCTTGATAAATTAATAAACGACTTGCCCGTAAAACTAAAACAAGAAATAAGCTCCCTTTGGCTAGATTATGAGAATGGATCAAGCCCCGAAGGAAAATTTTTTAAACACGCAGACAGGATAGAAAGCTTTTTACAGGCGTCGGAATACTGGAGAGACCACAAAAAGATTCCGCTAAAGCCGTATTGGATACAGGCGGAAGAATTACATGACGATCCAACCCTGCTTGAATTTATTGAGCAGATAAGTAAAGAGTTTCACGGAACTAAAAAGCCAAAAGAATAATGTTATCTCTAGACCTTATAGCCCAAGTAGGAATAACAATTTTTGGGGTGAGCGCTATAATATTGGTGGCAAGAAAAAATAAATGGGGATTTGTGCTTGGAATGCTTTCGTGTCCCTTTTGGTTTATTACCTCTTATATAAATGAACAATGGGGAGTATTCTTTTTAAATATTATTTATGCTGGCACATGGATTTACGGAACATATAATTGGTTTTATAAAAAAGAGAAAAAGTAACGAGCAGTAAATTGTCACGTCCCCTTAGGGGGATTTTTTAATTAAATTAAGAACAACGCTTCTCTTGTGCTCAATTTATCTTACAACTATAATGTATAAATAATGCATAAATTAAAATCTGTAATATGCCTAAAATTATAAACAAAATTATAAAAGTTTTAATAACGAGTGACTTTTTTCTTAACCTTGGATGGGGATTATTATCACCGGTTTTCGCTATATTTATCTTAAGCGATATAACAATGAAAGATCCCTTGAAGGCTGCGGAGGTCGCTGGTTTTTCAGCTCTGTTTTACTGGATAACAAAGTCTTTTTTGACAATACCAGTGGGATATTTTTTAGATAAAAAAAGAGGCGAAAAAGACGATTTCTGGGTTATGGTAATAGGAGAATTTATTATGGTACTTATCCCATTAGGTTATTTATTTGCGAATACCCCCTGGCATATTTATCTTCTGCAAATATTGTATGCTTCCGGTACAGCCATGGCGTTTCCTTCGTGGTTGGCGATTTTTACAAGGCACATAGATAAGGGCAAAGAGGCGCTTGAGTGGGGCGTAGAAAGCACGGCTATTGGAGCGGGCGCCGGGATAGCGGGCGGATTGGGTGGGATTATAGCTGGAGCGCTTGGTTTTAATGTTTTGTTTATAGCGGTAAGCGTACTAAATTTTGTGGCTGCAGTATTTTTAATATCTATAAAAAATGACGTTTCTTTAAAAGGAGATGGCGTTAAAATTATACCAGAAAAGCCGACAGTAAGCCCGTAGTTACTTTTTTATAAAGAAATGAAAAACCAGGAATTATCAAAAATATTTTTTGAAATAGCAGATCTTTTGGAAATGGATGGCGTAAGCTTTAAGCCTTTTGCATACAGAAAGGTTGCGCTGTCTTTGGATAGTTTTAAAGATGATGTGGGAGAAATTTATAGAAACGGCGGAGTTAAAGCCCTCCATAGTATTCCTGGAGTTGGCGAGGGAATTGCGGCAGCTATAGAAGAATATTTAAAAACCGGAAGGGTGAGGCAGTTAGCCGAACTCAAAAGAAAGCTGCCGATGAAAATTGACGAGTTGTTGAAAGTTGAAAGTCTGGGACCCAGAAAAATAAAAATTCTTTATGAAAAATTGGGAGTAAAAAATTTAAAGGATTTGGCAAAATCTGCTAAATCACACAAAATAGCTCCCCTCTTTGGCTTTGGAGAAAAAACAGAAAAGAATATTTTACAAGGATTGGAATTTTTAAAACAAAGCAAGGGCAGGTTTTTATTGGGAGAGATTATGCCGACTGTAAAAATAATCGAGCAGAGATTAAAAGAAAGAAAAGAAATAAAAGAGGTCAGCGTGGCCGGCTCCGTACGAAGAAGAAAAGAAACTATCGGCGACATTGATATTCTGGTGGTTTCAGATAATCCCAAAAAAACAGCAGATTTTTTTGTTTCAATGCCCGAAGTTAAAAAAATATGGGCGCAGGGCGCGACAAAGTGTTCTGTAAAATTCAACGAAGGTTTTGATATTGATTTAAGAATGGTTCCGCAAAAAAGTTTTGGTTCTGCTTTGCAATATTTTACAGGGTCAAAAGAGCATAATATTGCCACAAGAAAAATTGCCATTGAAAAAGGGTTAAAACTTTCAGAATACGGCGTGTTTAAGGGGACTAAGCAAATCGCGGGAAAAACAGAAGAAGAAGTTTACAAAGCCATCGGGCTTCAGTTTATTGCGCCGGAAATGCGCGAAGACGACGGAGAAATTCAGGCGGCTCTGAAAAAAGAATTACCTGTTTTGATTGAATTAAAAGACATAAAAGGAGACCTACACTGCCACTCGAGTTTTGAGGCGCCCTCTCAGGAGAGAAATTCAATTGAAGAAATGTGTCAAAAAGCAATTGAGCTAGGATATGAATATCTCGGAATTTCCGACCATACAGAATTCCTAAAAATTGAAAGCGGGCTAAATGAAAAACAGCTGCTAAAACAGCACGAGGTAATTAGAAAAATAAATGAAAAATTTAAAAAGAAAAATATAAAATTTCGCGTACTTCACGGATGTGAAACAAATATTTTAAACGACGGAACAGTTGATATTAAAGACGAAGTTTTGGAAAAGTTGGACTATGTTATTGCCGGAGTTCATTCTTCGATGAAAATGCCAAAGCAAGAAATGACCAAAAGAATAATAAAAGCAATGCAAAATCCCAACATTGATATAATTTCCCATCCGACAGGAAGATTAATAGGTCGCAGAGACGAATATCAGATGGATTTTGATAAAATTTTGGAAGTTGCCCAAAAAACCGGCACAATTTTGGAGATTAATTCTTCGCCATACAGATTAGATTTAAACGGTTTTAATATCCGCAGGGCAAAGGGACCCAAGGGGTGCCCCGGAATAAAAATGATAATAAACACAGACAGCCACAAAAAAGAACAATTAAACCTTATGGAGTACGGAGTCTGGCAAGCAAGACGAGGTTGGGCCAAGAAAGGAGATATTATAAACACAAATAAATTAGAGTATTTATTAGAATATTTTGAATAGATAAACCTGGTGAATAAAGTGTTCAACGTAAATTAGACCCTATAGGTATAGATATATCTGGGTCTAATTTCCGAAGCAATCTTGTTCGCCTCGCTCACAAGACCGTGCCAAGAGAAAAATCAGCAGGAGCAATAATTTATAGAAAAGAATTGGGTAATATTTATTACCTGCTTTTACATTACCCCTCTAAAAATAAGAGGGGTGGGCACTGGGAGTTTGCTAAGGGACACGTTGAAGAGGGCGAAAACGAAGAAGAAACAGTGCGAAGAGAAGTTGCTGAAGAAACGGGAATAAAGGATTTGAAAATTCTGCCTGGGTTTAAACATCACATGAAATATTTTTTTAGGCAGTACAAAGAAAATATCACCGAAGAGCATATGAAAAAAGGAAAAAGTCCATGGATTTTTAAACTGGTTACATTTTTTATTGCAGAAACAAAAAATAAAGATGTTAAAATTTCTCACGAGCATACGGGATTTTTATGGCTCTCTATAGAAGAAGCCATTAAAAAAACAACATTTAAAAATTCCAAAAAATTGTTAAAAGAAGCAGATGATTTCATTCGTGGAAAGAAGGCCTAGTTAAACAATAAAAAGTATTATAAAAATGCCCGATTATTACTTGGGTATTTTTCTTTAAGTGTTCCACATTTTACTAAAAATATAATACATGGTAACAAGAATACTCAAAGTTGTTCTTTGTCATTTTGAATCACAACTTTTTTGCTAAGGAAAGGGAAGGCATATGTGTGGAGTAATCGGCATCATAAGCAGTGCAAGAAATATAATTGATGATGGGATTGTTTTATCTAACGGAGAGAACAACAGAGGAGAACAAAAGTGTGGAGGTGCCGTTTTCGACGGCAAAACAGTGAGGTTTTATCGTGGCGACGGTAAAGTGGCAGAAGTTTTTGGAGCAAGAGATAAAAGAAAATGGTCCAAATTAGTGGGACCGGTGGGCATATTTCATGTGCTCTATTCGACCGTATGTGAAAAGGGTAAAACATCCCAAACTATGGTCCAACAACCATTCCCATTTCGTTTTCTCAGCTGTGTGGGTGCTATCTCCTATAATGGAAATCTAGTGCGAATTGATGGGCTTAGAAACCAAGCTAAGCGGTTGGGATACAAATTCAAATCAGGCGTGTCTGATACAGAAGTAATCGCCGCACTTCTCTCGGTTTCGAAAAAGAGAGATTTTTTGGGAGCCCTAATAGAAGTTTTAAAAAAGATTGAGGGCAAAGGTGCGTTTTCCATGGTGATTATGTACGATGGAAAGCTTTATGGCGTCAGAGACCAAAATGGGATCAGGCCGTTGTGCATAATAAAGAAAAACGGTAAAAACGGAGACAGCGATAGTTATATCCTTGCCTCCGAAAGTAGTGTTTTTCCTGCACTCGACGCGACAAGATTTGTCAGAAACGTTGATATGGGGGAAATAGTTGTTTTAAGCCCCAATGGAATCAAAAGGTCTATTAAGTGGACTAACAATACAAAATCTGCTTTCTGCAGTTGTGAATTCATTTATTTTGCGAACGCGGCTAGCCGATTTTTCGGCGTGAGCGCGTATGCTTTTAGGGTTAAGGCGGGAGAGATACTAGCCAGAAAATATCCCGTTAAGGCGGATGTTGTTGTTCCGGTCCCAGACTCCGGTAGGGGTTATAGCGATGGATTTTCTTCTGTGTCCGGAATCTCGTCCAGAGAAGGGCTTATGAAGACGCGCTATGCAGTCAGGACATTTATGCAACCAAGAGAGGTTAACCGTGGCGAAAAACAGAGAGCTAAATTACAGGCCCTTCCTGATGTTATGGATGAACGAGACGTAATTCTCACAGAGGACTCAATATTCAGGGCTTCTGTGGCTCCCATGGTTGTAAAAATGTGCCGTGAGCACGGCGGAGCAAGAGCGGTTCATGTAAGGGTTGGGTCTCCACCCGTGTGCCATCGTTGTCATTTGGGGTTAGACACCTCAACAAACGAAGAGCTGGTTGCCTCCCATATGACACCAGAAGAAATAAGACGCAAAGTTGTTTTATCTGATACGCTGGAGTATCTTACTGTCGAAGAGTTAAGACAAGTTTTCACAGAGCTTGGTATTTCTCCAGACGATTTGTGTCTTGGGTGCTTCACCGGAGAATATCCTGTAGCCCCGCCAAAATAAAGCAAACAAAAACCGCCCCATTTTGGAGCGGTCTTTTTTTTGTTTAGTATCGATGAAATAAATAAAAACTAAACAACCCATGCACTAAATTTACTGATAACCCCTATTGTTTGATAACGACAGGCGAAGCCACTTCGCGTTATATATATCTGAGGGCAATCGACGTGGCTGAATTTGGTGCTGGGTTAGCTCTATTTCTTAACTTCTTCAACAATCTTTATAAATACTTCCGGGAATTCTTTGGCCAATTCTGATAAAACTTTTCTATCCAATTCTATGTTTTTCTTTTTTAGCCCGTCAATTAATCTGCTATATGTTATCCCGTTAGCTCTGGCTAATGCGTTGATTTGCAGGTTCCACAGATTTCTGAAAGTTCTTTTTTTAACCTTTCTGTCTCTGTATGCATAAGTCCAAGCATGCCTTAATGCGTCTTTGGCAAGTTTAAATTTTGTTTTTCTTCCATACTTAAAACCCTTAGCATGCTTCATTAAATGCTTTCTGTGTTTGCGGGCTTGTACGGCTCTTTTTACTCGTGGCATGTGCGAATGAAATGAGCACCCCGCCCTCTAAGCTGTCTTAAAAAGCAGGATGAACAAATTCTATATCTTAATTTTATATTTTACATTCCCATCTATTTGGCATAGAGGGTGGGGTTTTCGCTATTAGCTCAAATATTTTCTAATTCTTTGTGCCTCTTTTTTTGAAAGGGTAACCCATTTACGACCTTTTCTTTTAGCCTCTCCAGTTTTTTTCGATCTATAATGGTTCTGGCCGGTGGCCCTTCTCAAAATCTTCCCATTTTTTGTTATTTTAAACCTTTTTACTATAGCTTTTTTCGTCTTATTCACCCCGTTAGAGGTCTATCGTTATATGATATTACATCAATTTCAGACAACCTCGTTACTATACTATCCCCATTATAAGGCGAAACCTCTAACGGGGTTCATGTTTTTTTAAAATTATGTTTTGGAACTACTCTTCGAAACAATTGTTGTAAATCCTCTTGGCTCGCGTTTAATTTCCCTTTCTGTTTTAATTGGTATCAACGAATTAAGACTTTCCAAAAATTTTTGCAACTTCTCTCTGGCAAAACTTCCCATTGCTTTTTCTCTTCCTCTTAAGGCCATATTTACCTTTACCTTATCTCCTTCATTCAAAAACTTTTGTGACTGCTTGGCCCTAATTTCCATATCGTGAGGCGAGATACCAAAAGTTAATCTTATTTCTTTCAATTCTCCTCCTTTAGGTTTTACCATCTTTTTTTCTTTCTTTTGCTGGGCGTATAGATATTTCCCGTAGTTTGCGATTCTGCAAACGGGTGGCTCAACTTTTTCTGTAACCTGAATTAAATCTAAGCCACGTGACTTTGCTAAATCAATTGCCTGAAAAATATTCATAATTCCTAATTGTTCTCCTGTTTCTGAAATTACTCTCACCTCTTTTGCTCTTATGAAATTGTTTATTAATACCTTGTTCAAAAAATTTTGTTACTAATACTTATGTGGAAGTGGCGAGATTGAACTCGCGTCTGAAAAGTTTTTAAAAGCAATTCTACAAGTTTAGTCATTTTTGTTTTTGGGACATTAAATAAAAAAATAACAAAATTTTTAATGCCTTATCCTCTTTATTTCGGTAATCCGCCAAGGATTCAGAAAACCTATCCTAATAATATAACACCTTCATTCATTTATTAGGAGTCAATGGTGAAGATGCCGCATTAAGCGAAAGCTAACGCAGGTTGCTTATTAAAATTAAAATTAGCAATTATGTTTTTTCTCAGATATTAATGAGCCCCAAGAAAGCTCAACTTGCCTTACTTTAAAGAACAATTCATCGAAACGCACACTCCCATGTTCGGATCTAATCCGACAATTCGCGTCTAACCTCTCTGTCTGTATCTCTTTTCTTTATTTTCTCTTTTTTGTCGTATTTTCTCTTTCCTTTAGCTAGTCCGAATTCAAGCTTGATTCTACCATTGTTATCGTAAATTTTCAAGGGTATTAACGAAAAACCCTTCTGTTTTGTCTTTCCGATGAGGTAGTCTATCTCTTTTTTGTTTAAAAGAAGTTTTCTTTGTCTTTCTTGGTTATAGTCAGCTCCTGCATTATTCGGCTGATACGGAGGTATTTTTACGCCCACCAAAAACGGTTCTCCGCTTGCAAGCGTAACATATGAACTAGATAAATTAATATGTCCTGTTCTTATCGATTTTACCTCTTGCCCAAACAAAACCAGCCCTGCTTCAAATTTCTCCAGGATTTCATAATCATAACCAGCCTTTTTATTTTCCGAATAGACTTTCATTGGACTTATAATAGCACGAAAATTTAACATTGACAAGCGTATTTATATGTGATATAGACACCCTAGAAGGCGAAGAGATATTTTCTGTCTAGAGATGGTTCTTTTCACAAAGGAGAAAGCTATGACACTCAAACAGAGATGGATTCTTTCCAGCACCTTGTTGGTGGGCTGGATCGCCACGCTGGTATACCTCTGCGTGAGATATGGAGGATAAAGCATGCAAAAGAGCGTATCGTCTTGGGTCCATGTTCTGTATGTGCTTGTTTTTCTGGTTGCTATCATTCTTTACGGCGGCTACAAGCACACTCACTAGTTTAAACGCCAACACATGCCCTGATGGGATTTCTTTGGAAATCCTCCCGGGGCTCTTTTTTTGCTCTAAATAAACGGCTCATACTAGAGGAACCCTAGTATGAGCCGTTTTATTCTGTCTTAATGCCCTTTAAATTTTGGACGAAATAGGCTAAACTTAAATATAATATGAAGAAAAACACTATAATTATTTCATTAGGAGGGTCGCTTGTGGCGCCAGATGATATTGATATTGGGTTTTTAAAGAATTTTCAGCACTCCTTACAGAAACATATTGGCAACAAGCAATTTTTTATTTTAGTTGGTGGTGGCAAGCCGGCTAGAAACTACCAGAAAGCGCTTTTAGAATTTGGGGCAAAGTCGGCGGACAGAGACTGGATAGGGATTGATATTACAAGATTAAACGCGAAGATTTTAAAACAAATGTTTTCAGGAGATGTTTATCCTAAAATTATTACAGATCCAACAAAGAGAATAAAAACTAATAAGAGTGTTGTGGTAGGAGCGGGTTATAAGCCTGGATGGTCAACAGATTATGTTTCTGTTTTAACAGCTAAACTATATGGGGTTAAAACAATAATTAATTTAACAAACGTTGATTATGTTTATGACAAAAACCCAAAAGATTTTCCAGACGCAAAACCGTTTGAAGAAATCGATTGGAAAAATTTCCAGCGCATAGTTGGCGACGAATGGAGCCCCGGCCTCTCTATGCCGTTTGATCCAAGAGCCTCTAAATTGGCGGCGTCTTTGAAATTAAAAGTTATAATGATTAACGGAAAAAATTTAGAACGTCTCGAAGATTTTTTAAACAACAAGCAATTCATTGGCACAATCATTAGTTAAAAAACTATGAAAAAATATATGTTGTATATTGTTATTGTAACTGTGGCTGTTTTAATTATTTTGGGGCTGGCTTTTATTTTCAATAAGAAATGCATTACTTATTCCGATGAATTTGGAAATAAAAACGGAGGATGTTTTTATATTTGGCAAAAAGGGTATTGGTCTGGAGAGGGTCTTTTTAATGTAACCGAAAGCGAGGCTATAAATAAAATATGCAGTGACAATCTTGCCTCAGACATGGCAATGGTTACGATTTATAAATCTGACGATGGGTCGCGGATAGTATTTAAGTTACATCCGGATTCTACGGTTATAAAAGATGGTCCGGACATATATTTCGATGGACAAGGAAAAGAAGTTTTTTCCACGCCTTCTTTCCCTGTAACTCCGGCAAACCAAAGTATCGTAGAAGAATTAAATAATAAAATTAGCTTATTTTTAGAAGGGTTACAGGAAGATGACAGAACTTTTTGTAAAGACATAAAACAATCTTAAATGTTGAAAGAGGAAATAAAAAAAATAATATTAGACGCAACTGGAGAAAATTCTGAGGATTTTTCAGTTGAAATTTCTGATGATAAAAGCCACGGAGACTATTCAACCAATGTCGCTCTAATTTTGGCTAAAAAGCTAGGGAAAAATCCGAAGGAAGTTGCCGAATTAATAATAGAAAAAATCGGAAAAGACAGCCTTTTCGCTAAAATAGAAATCGCCGGTCCAGGGTTTATAAACTTTTTTATTTCAGAAAAACACCTGCAAGAACAAATAAAGATTGTTTTAAAGGAAAAAAATAAATTTGGAGATTTAAAGATCGGTAAAAGAAAAAAAGTTAATATTGAATTTATATCAGCTAACCCCACGGGTCCCCTAACTTTAGGCAATGGCCGAGGCGGATTTGGCGGAGACGTTTTGTCAAAAGTTTTAGAGAAAGTAGGATACAAAGTTTCAAGGGAATATTATATAAATGATACCGGCGCTCAGATAAAAAAGTTGGGGCATTCTGTTTTAAAAGACGCAGAGGCTGTTTATAAGGGAAAATATATTGATGAGTTAAATAAAAAAATCAAAGGAAGCAATCCAGAAAAGGTTGGAAAAAAAGCTGGCAAGATGATTTTAGAAAAAATGATAAAACCTTCGGTAAAAAAAATGGGAATTAGCTTTGATAAATGGTTTTCTGAAACAACTTTATATAAGGATAAAGAAGTAGACAAAGCAATAGATGAGTTAAAAGAAAAAGGATTTACTTACGAAAGCGAGGGGGCTGTGTGGTTTAAGTCAAAGGACCTGGGAGACGATAAAGATAGGGTTTTAATAAGGGCTGATGGAATTAGAACGTATTTTGCTTCAGATATTGCTTATTTAAGAAATAAATTTGAGAGGGGTTTTGAAAAGCTAATTATATTTTTAGGGGCAGACCATTATGGTTACGTGGCAAGGTTAAAGGCCGCCTGCCACGCCTTAGGATATAAAAAAGAAGACATTGACGCTATTGTTTTGCAGTTGGTTCGTCTTTTTGAAAACGGGAAAGAAGTGAGAATGGCTAAGAGAACTGGGATATATATAACCATAGATGAATTAATAGACGAGGTTGGATTGGATGTTGCAAGGTTTTTCTTCTTACAAAGGGCCCTCAATACTCATTTTAATTTTAATATGGACCTGGCAAAAGAAAAGTCAGAGAAAAATCCTGTGTTTAAAGTGCAATATGCCTATGCTCGCATAAACAGTATTTTTAAAAAAGCCAAACTAAAAAACCAGAAAGCAAAAAGTCTGGAGATGCTAAAGGAAGAAAGCGAATTGCAACTAATAAAACAAGTGCTAAAATTCCCCGAAATAGTTGAGGATGCGGCAAACGATTACCAACTACAAAGAATTCCTCAATATGCGCTTGAGCTTGCAGATGGTTTCCATAAATTTTATGAAAAATGCAAAGTTATTTCAGACGACAAAAAACTTACAGAAGCCCGGCTGTCTTTGATTTTTGCAGTAGAGATAACGCTAAAGAACGTATTAGAATTAATGGGCGTTTCAGCTCCCGAAAAAATGCCTGCCCGTAATGGTTCGCTCGCCCGTAACGCTTCGCGTAGCGACGTGAGCGGGCATAGCGATGCAGGCGGGGAAAAAAGATGAAGTTAAATAACAAATATTATGTTTTGCGCCATGGAGAAGCGGTGTCAAATGTTAAAAATATTGTTTCTTGCTGGCCGGAAAAATTTGATAATCCTCTAACTGAAGATGGAGTTTCTAAAATTAAAAGAGCTGCAGAAAAACTAAAAACCAAAAATATAGATTTGATTTTTACGTCTCCGTTATTAAGAACAGAGCAGACGGCCGGAATAATCGCAGAGGCCATTGAGATAAAACCGAAAACAGATAAAAGGTTAAGGGAGTTGGGATTTGGAGTATTTAACGGGCAACCATTAGATAAATTTGTTAAGTTTTTTAATAGCAGGGAAGAAAGGCTTGAGCGAAAGGTTTCGGGGGGCGAAAATTATATGGATGTTATGAGCAGAGCTTGGAATTTTTTCCAAGAAATAGATAAAAAATATAAAGGAAAGAATATTTTAATAATTAGCCATCAAGTGCCAATTTTGCTTTTACTCGGAAAAGTGAGGGGGAATTCTATATTAGAAAGCATGGACGGAATGGTTAGCGCCAACGGAGAGAAAAGAATTATCGAGGGTCAACTTATAGAGTTAAATTAATATAGAAATAGTATTATTATTATGGCATTTAATTTTTCTGAAGAAGAACAAAAAATACTGAATTTTTGGCAGGGAAAAAAGATTTTTGAAAAATCTTTAGAAAAAACAAAGGATAAAAAACCTTTTGTGTTTTATGATGGCCCGCCCTTCGCGACCGGTCTTCCTCATTACGGCCACATTCTAAGTTCTGTGGCAAAGGATGTTTTTCCAAGGTATAAAACAGAGAGGGATTTTTTTGTTTCCAGAAAATGGGGATGGGATTGTCATGGTTTACCGATAGAAAACATAGTCGAAAAAGAGCTCGGGATTTCCGGAAAAAAAGATATTGAAAACAAAATTGGAGTTGCGAGGTTTAATGAGGTGTGCCGGTCGAAAGTTTTAACATACACAAAAGAATGGAAAAAAATGGTTGATAGAATCGGCAGGTTTGTAGATTTTGATAATTCTTATAAGACGATGGACCCGACCTATATGGAATCAGTTTGGTGGGCCTTAAAAACTTTATGGGATAAAAACTTGATTTACGAAGGTAAAAAAGTTTTGATGTATTGTCCGCACTGTGAAACGCCCGTTTCAAAAGCTGAAGTTGCGATGGATAACAGCTATAAAGATATTACAGAGGAATCGGTAATAACAAAATTTAAAATAAAAAATCCCGGAAAAAGTGGCCTACCTGAAAGCACATATATTTTAGCATGGACAACAACTCCGTGGACTTTGCCGGCAAACGTTGCCTTGGCGGTTGGAGAGAAAATAAAATATGTAATTTTAGAAAGCGAAGGTAATAATTACATTTTAGCCGAGGAAAGATTAGCAGATATTTTAAAAGATAGGAAATATAAAATTATAAAAAATATCACCGGAAAGGATTTGGTCGGATTAGAATATGAGCCACTTTATGAAATTTTCGAGGTAAAAAATTCTGGTAAAAAAGCCTGGTATATTTTGCCGGCCGACTTTGTTAATACGGAAGAGGGCACGGGAGTTGTGCACACGGCTGTAGTTTATGGAGAGGACGATTATAAGCTGGGATTAAAAAATAATCTTCCCGTTGCTCCTCTGTTAGACAGCACAGGAACTTTCAACAAAGACGCGCCAGATTTTATTAGGGGGAAATATTTTAAATCAGCAGAAAAAGATATTAAAGCAGATTTAGAAACCCGCGGTTTAATTTTTGCAAAACAACAAAATACCCATCCGTATCCTTTTTGCTGGCGATGCGGGACGCAGCTTTTCTATAACGCAATTTCTGCATGGTTTATAAATATACAAAAAGATAAAAAGAAAATTATAAAACTCAATGAAAAAATAAATTGGTACCCTGAGCACTTAAAACACGGAAGATTTTTAAATATTTTAGAAGATGCACCGGATTGGAATATTTCCAGAAACAGATATTGGGCGACCCCTTTGCCGTTTTGGAAGTGTGAATGTGGGAATAATATTTGCGTAGGGTCTGTGAAGGAATTAAAAGAAAGGGCGGTAAATTTTGGCGAGGTTTATAGTTCTGATAAAGTTGAAGAGCTAGATCTGCACAAGGACAAGGCAGACAGGGTAAAAATAAAATGCGAAAAATGCGGAAAAGAAATGCAGAGGGTTCCCGAGGTTGTCGACTGCTGGGTGGAGTCGGCCTCTATGCCCTTTGCGGAACTTCATTATCCTTTTGAGAATAAAGATTTGTTCAAAAAGAGACTTCCTGCCGGATATATTGCAGAATACATCGCTCAGACAAGAACATGGTTTTACTATATGCACGCGTTATCGGTTTTGCTTTTTAATAATATTTCTTTCAAAAATGTTGTTTCTACAGGAACTATTTTGAACGAAAAGGGAGAAAAGCTCTCGAAATCAAAGCAAAATTATCCGGACCCATGGGTTATTATAAATAAATATGGCGCTGATGCTTTGAGATTTTATTTAATGTCTACTCCCGTTATGCAGTCTGAAGATTTGTTTTTTAATGAGAGGGATGTAAGGGAAGCTCATAATAAGGTGATAAATACTTTGTGCAACGTGGCGGAATTTTATGAAATGTACGTTTCGAAAAATCAAACAATCATCGAGCCGGAAAAATTTGAAAACGTTTTAGATAAATGGATTTTAAGCAAACTGAATAATTTTATCGGAAAGATAACCGCCGCGATGGAGGAATATAACACCGTAAAATCATGCAGATTAATTAAAGAATTTATTGAAGAGCTATCTTTATGGTATGTCAGAAGATCAAGGGGAAGGTTCAAAGAAGAAGGATCCGATAAAAAACAAGCGGAAATAGTTTTAGGAGTCGTCTTGCTGGACTTCTCAAAAGCAATCGCCCCGATCCTGCCCTTTACAGCGGAGTTTGTTTTTGGAAAGATAAAACGGCCCGAAGGCTACCTTAGCCAGGAATCGATTCATTTAGAACTGTGGCCAAAGCAGGATAAAAAACTAATAAATAAGGAGCTGGAAGAAGAAATGGACGAGGTAAGAGCAGTTGTAAATTTGGCGCTGGCAGAAAGGGCTACAAAAGAAATAAAAGTAAAACAGCCCCTTGCTTCTCTCAAAATCAAAAATCTAAAATCAAAAATCCGAAACTACAGCGAATTACTGGGGTTGATAAAAGACGAGGTAAATGTCAAAGATATTATTTTTGACGATAAAATCGAAAACGCAGTTGAGCTGGATACAACCCTAACAGAGGAACTGGAAGAAGAAGGAACAATTAGAGAAATAATAAGGCAGATCCAAGCTGAAAGAAAGGACCAGAACCTGGTTCCCCAAGATAGGATTTCTATGGAAATAATATTGCCGCAAAAAGAAAAGATAATAGCAGAAAAAAATAAAGATTTTCTATTAAAGGAGTCTCGGGCTGATAAAATCAGTATAAAAGAGCAGGGCTCTGAAGAAAAAAATCGTCTAATAAAAATCAAACGTATCGAATAATGACAATAAGTTTTTCTTTGTTTAAAGATATTGATTTCACCAAGACAGAAAATATTATATTTTTATTTATAATTTTGATTATCGCTCTTATTATATTTTTTATAATAGTTATAACTATAAGTAAAATTATAAAAGGCATTAATAGGGCAATTATTGGAGATAATGTTAAGAGACCGAAGTTTGACAGAAAAAGAAGCGATGACATGTTTCTCTCTCCGGGTGTAGAAGAGGTCGTAGAAAAAATTGATGTGCCAAAGCCGATTGTAGGCAGGGAAAATTTAGTGAGTAATTTTAGCAGAGGCAATAAAATTGAAGATGGAGAAAAAGATACAGTAAAAGCTGAAAAAGAAAAAGTTGGAAAAAAAGTCGAGGAAGGGCTTGCCGGTTTAAAGCACAATATTCCGAATGAGGGATTGCAGTCAAAAATGCCCCAAAGGGAGGGAGAAAACCCGGAAAGCGTCGACCGAAGAGAAATAGAGCTACCGAAATCTTCAAAGGAAGTACCTAATTCTGATAATGCCAATAGTGCAGATTCGTCTGTGCTATTTCAGGGCAGATCCGATGTAAACAGAAGAAAGCTCGAACACGAAATGAAATATAACCCTAAAATTTGGAAAGCCGCTAAAGATTCTATGCTTTATTTAACTCCAATAGAGAGATCCAAGCTTGTGAGGGAAACATTTTCTTCAGCCTACGGTCGAAATATTTCAAAAAGAGATTTACACCAAGCCGTAAAAAAACTTGATAGAAAAATGCGTGCTTCAAAAACTCCAAAAGAGCACGAAAAGCTAAGAAAAGAAATAAAGTTTTTCAAAAAAATAGGAGGAATTTAAAAAAATGACGGCAAGATATAGAACTCAAGCATTCACCTTTCAGAAGAATGACACAAACGAAACGGATAGAATTTTTTCTGTCTTCAGTAATGATTACGGGAGATTAGATTTATTTGCCAAGGCAATCAGAAAAATTAATTCAAAGCTAAGGGGAGGAATAAACATTTTTTCATTTTCAGACATAGAGTTTATACAAGGAAAAAACAGGAAGACGCTTACAGATGCGTCCGCGCTGGAAAAATTTGATAATATTTTTAATAATCCGCAAAAGTTCAGTACTGCCAATAAAATAGGAGAAGTTTTAAATAATTTTTTGAAAGGGGAAGAAAGAGACGATAAGGTATTTAATTTGCTTTACAAAACATTTAGCGAATTAAATAACGAGTGGATAGGCGGTTGCAAAGCGAGTTTTCTATATTATTATTTTCTTTGGAGTTTTTTGGCTCTGCAGGGATATGGCCCGGAAGTCACAAAATGTGCCGATTGTCATGGAAAACTACTTCCGGACGGAATCTATTTCTCGTTCAAGGAGGGTGGAATTTTATGTGAAAAATGCTCGATTCTAGATGAGGCAACCCAGAGAATAAATTCAGACACAGTAAAGTTGTTAAGATTGATTTTAAAAGAAGATTGGGCCGTGATACTTAAATTAAAAATTAGCGACGATAGTCGAAATCTGTTCCAAAAAGTTTCAGATAATTATTGTTTATATATTTTATCCGGCCATTCATTTAGAAATAATTATATTTCCACCTAGTATTTATCTATAATCATTACTTAAATTAATTTTTTACAATTATGAACAAAAAAATTTTGTTTTTAATATTATTTATTCTTGCTGCAGTCGGATTTATTTTTTTCTTTTATTACCGGGAAAATATATTTTCAAAGGAAATTTTAAAGCTTGAAATTCTAGGTCCCGATAAAACTAATGTCGGAGAAGAGATAGAATATACTGTTAAATATAAAAACAACGGAAATTTTGTTTTAGAACAAGCAAAGCTGGTTTTTTATTTACCCGATAATTCTTTAACCGAGGATGGCAAAACAAAAATTGTGCAAGGGCTAAGCGATATATATCCCGGAGCTCAAGAGTTTGTAAAAATTAAAGCCAGGCTTTTAGGGAAAGAAGGAGATTTAAAAACAGCCAAAGCTTCCCTTTCCTATGTTCCTAAAAACATAACGGCCACCTATGAATCCAGCACCACCTTTATTACCAAGATTGATTCTGTTCCAATTACTCTAGACTTCGATTTGCCCACAAAGGTTGAACAGGGGAAAAGCTTGCAATATGCGATAAATTATTTTTCAAATATTGATTATCCATTGGAAAATTTAAGTATTAAAATTGATCCTGTGCAAGGCATGGATTTTGTTTCAGCAGATCCATCTTCTCTCGATGGGGCGGAATGGAAACTCCAAACTTTAAATAAAGCTCAAGGGGGAAGGATTAATATAGTAGGTAATGTTTTGGCGGGAACAGACCAAAGTCTTAATTTTTCAACATCTCTCGGAATGTGGCAAAACGGCACATTTGTTGTAATAAAGCAGGCGAAGATACAAGTTCAGGTTATTCAACCCCTTTTATCTATTTTACAGCAGGTTAATGGCTCTGCTACTTATGTTGCTTCTCCGGGAGAAACGCTTCAATATAGAATTTTTTTCAGAAACATAGGTTCTACTTCCTTCGATGACTTGTTTATGGCAGTGAAAGTTGACAATAGCGCCTTGGACTTATCGACGATAGAAGTTGGCGGTGGCGGGCAAATGCAATATGGAAGTAATATGATTGTCTGGGATGGATCTCAAACTCCGCAGTTGAAATATTTAGGAGTGCAACAGCAGGGAGAGGTTAATTTTAGCGTAAAAGTAAAAGATAATTGGGTCCCATCCAGTTCGGGGTCAGACGGGACGGTAATAACAGACGAGGTTAATATCTCCCAAATAACCCAGAAGTTTTCGATAAAAGTTAACTCGGGACTGGCGATTTCCCAAAAAGCATATTATAAGAATAGTGACATTGCAAACTCCGGCCCCATACCGCCAAAGGCGGGCGAAGCGACTACATATGTTATAGATTGGGAAATTAAGAACTACTTTAGTGATGCAAAAAACGCCAGAGTAAGAGCGATTTTACCGGAGGGTGTTATTTTGACGGGTAAAATTTTACCGCAGGATGAATCATCAAACTTTTCATTTGACTCGGTCAGTCGTGAAATTGTTTGGTCAGCCGGCGACATTTTGGCCGGCACAGGAGTTAATGGGGATCCTATTTATCTTTCATTCCAGGTCTCTCTGATACCTAATTTATCTCAAAAAGGAGCTGTAGCTTCTCTCATTGGACAGGTTCAGATATCAGGAGAAAACCAATTCACTAATACGATAATTACTTCTCAAGATTCTGGTGTAACTACGGGTTTGCCCGACGATTCCGCCAACTCGGGTGGAGGAATAGTCCAATAATAAAAAAACGTCCCTCTATACGGGACGGTTTTTTTGTACTTGACCCCATTAGAAGTTTGCCATTACGATATAGAGCTCTAAGTGTGGGTAGCTAAATAATTAATCTGCGGCGAAGAAAATTCAACTGAATTTTCTTCGCGATATTGTCCCATCGCAAATTTCTAACGGGGTTGAATTTGGCTCGTGTAAAGGGTAATATAATCTAATATTAAAACATTATGAAAAAAGAAGAAAAAGCGGGAAGCAATCTAATGGAAAAAATTGTATCTCTTTGTAAGAGAAGAGGGTTTGTGTTCCCCGGCTCTGAAATTTATGGTGGGTTGCAGGGTTTTTATGATTTTGGTCCGCTCGGAGTGGAAATGAAAAATAATTTAAAAAAGCTATGGTGGGACTGGATGACAAAAGAACATGATAATATTGTTGGCATTGACGGCGCTATTATTACAAATCCTAAAGTTTGGGAAGCGTCAGGGCACGTGAAAAGTTTTGTCGATCCGCTTGTTGAATGTAAAAAATGCCACCATCGTTTTAAGGCGGACGATATCACGGGCGATAAATGCCCAGATTGTTGTGGCCCATTGACTGAACCCAAAATATTTAATATTTTAGTTCCGACCAAACTCGGGGTAGTTGAAGACGAAAAGATAGATGCTTATTTAAGAGGTGAAGCATGCCAAACAATTTATTTAGATTTTAAAAACGTTGTAGATTCTACTAGGATAAAAATTCCTTTTGGAATTTGTCAGATTGGAAAAGCTTTTCGTAACGAAGTTACTCCTGGCAATTTTTTGTTTAGGCAGCGAGAATTTGAACAGTGGGATTTACAATGGTTTTGTCACCCATCAGAAATGGAGAAATGGTTTGAATTTTGGAAAAAGGAAAGAATGGATTGGTACAAAGGTATTTTTTCTCACCCGGAAAATTTAGGTTTTTATAAACATGAAAAACTGGCGCACTATGCCAAGAAGGCTTTTGATATTGAATATACAGCTTCGCCAATTGGAAAAGAAATGGAGGGTATCCATTGGCGAGGGGATTGGGATTTATCCAGACACGCCGAATATTCTGGGCAAGACCTGAGCTATACTGATCCTGAGACAGGCGAAAAATTTATTCCAAATATCGTTGAAACATCGGGCGGAGTTGACCGTGCCTTTTTATTCTTGATGTTAGATGCTTACACAGAAGAAAAAGACCCCGTCAAGGACGGGGCAAGCAGAATTGTTTTAAGATTAAAACCGAAGCTGGCTCCGTATAAAGTTGCAGTGTTTCCGTTGTTAAAAAATAAACCGGAATTAGTTAAAAAGGCAGAAGAAGTATTTGCCGATCTGAAAAAGAAATTTAACGCAACTTTTGACGACAGGGGAAACATTGGCAAAAGATATTATAGTCAGGACGAGATTGGAACGCCATTCTGCGTGACCGTTGATTTTGACAGCTTGGAAAATAACGACGTGACGGTGAGGGATCGAGACACCATGAAACAGGAAAGAATAAAAATTAATGATTTGCTCTCTTACATAGAAAGCAGGCTAGATGAATAATAAAAAAGTTGTAGCCATAGTTCCGGCGCTAAACGAGGAAGCAAATATTGAAAGGGTTTTAAAGGTTCTTACAGGGTCAGAAGAGTTGGACGAGGTTATTCTTATAGATGATGGCTCGACAGACAACACCGCTCAAATTGGCGAGAACCTAGGGGTAAGAACGATAAAGCTGTCGAAAGCCGGTGGAAGCGGTAAGGGCAATGCAATATTACAAGGAATTAAATTAACAGATGCTGATGTAGTTGTTTTTTTTGATGCAGATTTAATTAACCTCACAAAAGAGCACATTTCTTCGTTAATACAGTCCGTTTTGGCGGGAGAGGCTGTTATGTGTGTGGGTATAAGGGGCACGCCCATGAATATGCCGGAAAACTTTTTTAAGTTAGACCCCCTGCTTGCCATAAGTGGACAAAGGGCGGTAAAAAGAGAGTTGTTTAAAAATATACCAAACGAGCATCTCGAAGGGTTTGCGATTGAGACCACATTAAATCATTACTGTTTAGAGAATAATCTTCCGGTGTGCTATATTATACTTGATAATTTGGATCATATTACCAAAGAAAAGAAATGGGGAATTTGGACGGGGTTTGGCTCTAGAATTAAGATGATATTTGAGATTATAAAAATGAGAGTTAAAATAATGTTCAGAAAAAAATGGATAAATTTAAAAAAATAACATTAGATAGCGGGCTGAGAGTTATGACGATTCCGATGAAAAACGCCAACAGTGTTACGGTTTTAATTTTGGTTGGCACGGGATCAAAATACGAAACAAAAGATATAAACGGGATTTCCCATTTTTTGGAGCATATGTTTTTTAAGGGAACAGAAAAAAGACCCAATACCCTGGAGATTTCAGAAACATTAGATTCTGTTGGCGGGCAGTATAATGCTTTTACTTCAAAAGAAATTACCGGTTTTTGGGCGAAAGTTGATAAGTCCCATATAGATATAGCATTAGATTGGATTTCTGATATGTTTTTAAATTCCAAATTTGACGAAAAAGAGGCCGAAAGGGAAAGAGGAGTGATAGTGGAAGAGGCCAACATGTATCTGGATACACCCATGGCATATATAGGCGAGTTGTGGGAAAAATTGCTGTATGGCGACCAGCCTGCTGGGTGGATGGTTATTGGGGAAAAAGAAAATATTTTGAGCTTTAATAGGCAGAATATTGTGGATTATTATAGAACACACTATTCTTCGTTAAATACAATAATTTGTGTAGCAGGTGATGTAGACTCAAAAAAAACAGAAGAAAAAATAAGAAACTATTTTAAGGGTATTGAAAAAAATGCGGAACCGCAAAAACAAAAGGTGGCGGAGTCACAAAAAGAGCCGGGACTTTTACTGCACCATAAGAAAACAGACCAGACACATTTTTGTTTAGGCGTAAGGACATATAATTTATTTGACGAGAGGAAATATGCGCTAGCCCTATTATCTGTAATTTTGGGAGGGAATATGAGTTCGCGTCTTTTTATAAAAGTGAGAGAAAGAAACGGGTTGGCCTATTCAATACACACCTCAACTGACAGTACCACAGATACTGGGTATCTTGTGACGCAAGCCGGTATAGACCATAAAAATTTGGAGAAATCTGTTAAGCTGATTTTAGAAGAATACAAAGATATGAAAGATAAAAAAATTATAGAAAAGGAACTACGAAAAGCAAAAGATTATTTAAAGGGAACAACATCTTTATCTTTGGACTCTTCTGACAGCCAGGCTTCTTTCTATGCCGCACAAGAACTTTTAGAAAAAGAAGTTCTTACCCCTGAAGAAAAATTTAAAAAGATAGATGAAGTTTCTATTGAAGATATAAAAAAGGTGGCGGAAGATATTTTCTTGCCCGAAAGACTTAATTTAGCCGTAATAGGCCCCGTAGAAGAAAAAGACAAAATTAAATTAAAACAATTACTAAGATTTTAAAAATATATGGAGAAAGGTCAAATTTTAGATATCTCATGGGGAACGATATTCAAAATATTTATCGCAATTTTTATTTTTTACTTTATTTTTTTAACAAGAGAAATCGCCCTTTGGTTCTTTTTTGCTCTTACAGTTTCTGTTTTATTGGAACCGGCAGTTAGCTTTCTTAAAAAAATGTGGGTGCCAAGGATTATAGCGGCGCTATTTGTTTATTTTTCTATATTTGGAATTTTAGGAATTGTAATTTTTCTTACTGCTCCCGTCTTTATATCTGAGCTAAAACAATTGTCGCAGAATTTGCCGGGCTATATGGGGCAGATAAATCCCGTTTTGCAGCAACTGGGGTTTGATACGGCTCAAAGCTTCGACAGTTTAACAAACTTTTTAGTAAGCAGGTTGGCCGAAAGCTCTGAAAGCGTTTTTGGAGCCGTCGCAACCTTTTTTGGAGGGTTATACTCTACGCTTTTTATACTTGTAACGGCATTTTTTCTTTCCCTGGAAGATAACGCAGTAAAAAAAATTATGTTACTTATTTCGCCGAAAAAATATGAGGAAAGCATAGCAACTCTTTTTCAAAGAGCTCAAAATAAAATTTCGGGCTGGTTTGCGGCAAGAGTTATCGCTTGTATTTTCGTGGGGATAGCCTCTTTTATTGTTTTTTATGTATTCGGAATAAAATACGCTTTTATTTTAGCTTTAGTAGCCGGGGTTTTGAACTTTATTCCGTACATAGGACCATGGGTAACTGCACTTTTTCTTATAGTTTTTGTAGGTGTTTCGGCCAACTCATGGTTGGTGGCATTTTATGTTTTAATCGCGTGGATAATAGTGCAGACAGTTGAGAACAGCCTTTTAACCCCTATGCTAATGAAAAAGATGGCAGATGTGCCACCGGTTTTAGTACTTGTTTCTTTGCTTGTTGGGGGTAAAGTATTTGGATTCTTAGGTGTGATTTTCGCTGTTCCCGTTTTCGGTATCATTTACGAATTTTTAAAAGAATATCTAGAGAAAAGGAGAGAGGGGTCGCTGGAATCTCAGCGTGACTATTAAAGTAAAAGAATCGTAAGCCGGCTTGCGATTCTTTTAAAAGTGCAAAATTGCATAACTTAACATAGATGCATGCTTAAAAAAAAGAAAAATTTTTACATTACAACAACCTTACCTTATGTAAATGCTGATCCGCATATTGGCTTTGCATTAGAAATAATTCAGGCAGATGTTCTGGCACGTTATTACAGAAGCGCCGGATACAATGTTTTTTTTAATACTGGCGTTGATGAGCACGGATTAAAAATTTTTCGTAAGGCGCAAGAAAATAATTTAAACCCTCAAAAATACTGCGATATTTACGCAAAAAAGTTTGACGATTTAAAGCAAACTCTTTCTTTAAGCTACGATAATTTTGTAAGAACCACCGACGGGTATCACCAAGAAGCAGCGCAAGAGTTTTGGAAGATATGCTATAAAAAAGGAGATATTTATAAAAAGAATTACAAAGTAAAATATTGTGTTGGATGCGAACTGGAAAAAACCGAATCAGAATTAGTGGATGGAAAATGTCCCGTTCACCCAAACCTGGAGTTGGAAATAATAGAAGAGGAAAATTATTTTTTCAGATATTCAAAGTATCAAAAACCTCTTTTAGACCTTTATAAAAAGAACAAAAATTTTGTCATACCAGAGTCTAGGCTGAATGAAATAAAGGAGTTTACAAAAAAAGGGTTGGAGGATTTTAGTATTTCCAGATTAAAAGAAAAGATGCCATGGGGAGTGGAGGTCCCGGGAGATGAAAAACACGTAATGTACGTTTGGTTTGATGCACTGGTAAATTATGTTTCGTGCCTTGGTTGGCCGGAGGACAAGAAAAAATTTAAGGAATTTTGGCCGGGAGTTCAGGTTGCGGGGAAGGATAACCTGCGTCAGCAAAGTTCTATGTGGCAGGCAATGCTTTTGTCGGCCGGTTTGCCTAACTCAAAACAGGTTTTTATCCATGGGTTTATGACATCTGACGGGAAAAAAATGTCAAAGAGTTTGGGTAACGTTGTTAATCCTGTTGATTTAGTTAATAAATATGGAACGGATGCAGTCAGATATTATTTGTTAAGAGAAGTTCCTCCAACAGAGGATGGAGATTTTTCATACGAAAAGTTTGAGCAAAGATATAATTCTGATTTAGCTTCTGGCTTGGGAAACTTGGTCGCGAGAGTTCTAGGAGTTGCTTTAAAAGCTGAAATTAAAAACACAAACCCCAGAAAAGAGATTATCCAAAAAGTAGAAGAAACCAGAAAAAATTATTCCTCCTTATTAGAGGAATTCAAATTTAATGAGGCGCTAGTAGTTTTATGGGAATTGATGAGTTATTGCGATAAATACATAAACGAAGAAAAACTATGGGAAACGAAAAGTTCGGAAGTTGTTAATGATTTATTTTTTGCGATAGGTAAGCTTGGGATTATGCTTGAGCCATTTCTACCCGAAACCTCAGATAAGATAAAAAAGGCAATCAAGGAGGGAGAAACAGAATCACTGTTTCCTCGGATAAATTTTGATAAATAAACCATCTTCTCTGGGTCAGTCTTTAGTATTGACTATTTTTGAATTTATGATTATAATCAAGCCAGCTCTTAAGGTCAAGTATGGAAACTTGAGGGAGCAGACTTTTTCTTAGTATTCCCACATAGATGGGAAGGAGGCCTCCTATGCTGGTGCTGTCGAGACAACGAGATGAGACAATTATGATTGGCGACGACATCGAGATCACCGTCGTCGACATCCGGGGGGAAAAAGTTCGGCTGGGCATCAATGCCCCGCCACACGTGCCCGTACACAGAAAGGAAGTGTACGACGCCATCCAGCGCGAGAAGCATGCTGCTGCTAGAAATGGCGACGTCACAACCCCAGGCGGCACCTTCAGTGTGGAGTCGCTGGCTGGCAGAAAGCCTCCGCCTAAAAAATAGGACGAACTAGTCCGTACGGCATCGCGCAACATTAACACTGTTGCGCTTTTTATTTTTGTTCTGCCCGCTGGCAAAACAACCCTTCCGACTTGTCCTTCCGTAGCTTTAGCGAAGGAGGAAGCCTTTGGCGAAGGATAGTTAATTTTTTATAAAATAATTTATGAAATTAGTGACGGGGTTTTATTTTTATGCACTGTTGCGGGGTTGCTTGATTTTTTTATTAGGAATAAAATTAATAAATAGTTTTTGCTCCTTTATTCTTTAATAGGAGAAAACCATGAAAGATATGCGAGAAACTCTAATCCCACAATTTAGTGGATCGGGTGAGAGTCTTTTTACGCAGTCGTCGGGGCAGACAGGAGAGAGAAAGCCCATAGTTATTCTTTTCGTCAGCGAGTCGGCTTGCTATCAAAAGTTCCTTGATTTATTTGAGGGGCTGGCGAAAGACTTTGAGGGAGCGGCTGACTTTTATTGGATGAGCGCTCGTGAGCACGGCGAAGTAAAGCAGGCACTTTTTTCCAATGATTGCCCATTTGTCGCCGTAATCCGCTTTGGGAAAATAGTCGGCATCTATTCTTGTCCAGAGAGCTTAACAGGTGTTCGCCTAAACCTTACACAATGGCGAGCACCAAACGAGAGAGCGTTTCTTGGTCTTCAGTCCATTTCAGCATAGCGTCCCCCTGGGCGCTTTTTTATTGCTTGACATAAACCAATTTATCTTATATAATAAGATTTTGGTTGACCTTTGACATTAAAGAAAGGAAGCGAGATGAAGAAAATTACGGTTTCTGAAATTGGTATTAGCGGATTCAGACGGTGGCTGTCTGGGTGTGGGTTTCCGATTGTCGTTGTGTTTGCGATAAGCAACTGGAGAAAGCTCGGTTCTTGCGCCAGCATGAAGAGGGTTGTTGGCGAACTGTCGCAAAGTTACGAACAAGGGGGACTTGTTGAGTTTATTGCAGACGAAAGATCCGATTTGTGCGTAGAGCTTTACGTTGAAGACGCTCCCACGGTCGTTGTCTTTCGCAACGGCAAAGAAATCGACAGGTTTATTGATCCAAGTAGTGAGGCTAGGATCAAGCAGACACTTAGTATGGCGACCGACCCCGCTAGACATCATTTTCCGCATCCGGCTATGAAGCCGGCAGGTACAGTCAAAGAGTAGCACCGAAATAATAATAGGCGCAACACCACGTTGCGCCCTTTTTTTATTTTTAGGAACTGATACTATAATTATATGTTAATAGATACGCACAGCCATTTAAGTTTTAAAGCATATAACGATGACCGGGAGGAAGTTATTAAGAGAAACCGCGAGGCGGGCGTTGTTTGCATAGACGTTGGAACAAAATATGAGACATCAAAATTAGCTGTTGAGCTGGCTGAAAAAAATGAGGGAATATATGCTGCCATTGGGATGCATCCGATACACATAAAAACAGATCTGCTTAAACTGCGAACAGACGAAAATGAGGGTTCTTTCGCTCCGCTTGGAGAAGAGTTTGATAAAGAAAAATATAAAGAATTAGCAAAATCTAAAAAAGTGGTGGCTATCGGTGAAGTTGGATTGGATTATTACTATAAACCCAAATCAAAAATAAAACAGGAGCAGTTTAAACAAAAACAAAAAGAAGTTTTTATACAGCAGTTGGAAATGGCCGAGGAATTAAACCTCCCCGTTGTTGTCCATTGTCGTGCTGCATTTAATGATTTATACGAAATTCTAAAGGATAGAAAAATAAAAGGAGCTATTCATTGCTTTACGGGTTCTGTTGAAGAAATGAAGCGATATGTTAATTTGGGTTTCTGTATTGGTATTAATGGAATTATCTTCAAGTTAGATTTAGACGAAGTTATTAAAAATTGTCCTTTAGATAAAATTTTAATTGAAACAGATTGCCCATATCTTGCGCCACCAAAAGTCGGGGTTGAGAGAAACGAACCGATATTTGTAAAATATGTTGCAGAAAAGATTGCAGAATTAAGGGGAACAACCATAGAGGAAGTCGCAGGCGAGACCGCAAAAAATGCTAAAAAATTATTTGGGATTTAACTGAAAAACCGCCATATTAGCGGTTTTTCAGTTAGAGCGCGTACATTCTACATCATATTTATAAAATATGTAAAGATTTTAAAAGTGGTGTGGACGTGGTATTATTGCAAAAACGATGAAAAAATACAGCCCAAAACAAATTGAGTCAAAATGGCAGGATAAGTGGTACTCTTCTGGTGTTTTTAAGGCCAAAAATGGCTCTAAAAAGAAGAAATTTTACGGCTTAGTAGAGTTTCCGTATCCTTCGGGAGATGGGCTTCACGTGGGACATGTGAGGAGCTACACAGCTTTTGACATAATAGCTAGAAAAAGGCGAATGGAAGGGTTTAATGTCTTATATCCAATGGGTTGGGATGCTTTTGGCTTGCCTACGGAAAATTACGCTATTAAAAAAGGGGTACATCCAGCTGTTGTCACAAAGAAAAACACAGATAATTTTAGGCAGCAGATGAAAGGATTAGGATTATCTTTTGATTGGGCAAGAGAAATAAATACAACAGATCCAAAATATTACAAATGGACGCAGTGGATTTTTGTTCAACTATTTAATAACGGATTAGCCTACAAGGCCAAAATGGATATTAACTGGTGTCCATCTTGTAAAATCGGATTAGCAAATGAGGAAGTCGTTGATGGAAAATGTGAAAGATGCGGAGAAAAGGTTGAAAAGAGAGAAAAAGAGCAGTGGATGATAAAAATTACAAATTATGCAGGCAGACTAATTGAAGACTTAGAAACAGTTGATTATTTGGAAAAAATTAAAGCCCAACAGAAAGAATGGATTGGGGAGTCACACGGAGCTTTAGTAAAATTTAATGTTGAGGGAATTGAAGATCCTATAGAGGTTTTTACAACCAGAATAGACACAATATTTTCCGGTACGTTTTTAATTTTATCTCCAGAGCATAGTTTTATAGAAAAACATCGGGATAAAATTGAGAACATAGAAGAGGTCTTAAAATATAAAGAAGAAGTAAAATTATTTTCTGATATAGATAGAACCAATCAAGACAAAGATATTATAGGAGTACAGTTGAAAGGCATTACTGTAAGAAATCCTGCTACGAACGAAGAGATGCCCGTGTGGACAGCTGACTTTGTTTTAAATCATTATGGGACTGGAGTTGTTTTTGCAGATGCTCATGATAGCAGAGATTTTAAAATGGCGAAAAAATACGGAATACCTCTGCGCACATCCATAAAACCGGACGATGAACTATTAGCTCAAAAAACGAAAAATCTTGAAGAATGTTTTGAGGGCGAGGGTACTCTTTATAACTCTATGCAGTTTGACGGGCTAAAGTCCGTCGAAGCAAGGCCGCAGATAATAGTGTGGCTGGCTTCAAAGGGTTTAGCCCAACCAAAAGTAAGCTATAAACTTCGTGATTGGGTTTTTTCGAGGCAACATTACTGGGGTGAGCCGATACCTATGATTAACTGTAAAAAATGCGGATGGCAGTCGGTTGAAGAAAAAGATTTACCCGTAGAATTACCAAATATTAAAAAGTATAAGCCGACAGATACAGGAGAATCCCCTTTGTCGACAATAAAAAAGTGGGTTGAGGTAAGTTGTCCGAAATGCAAAGGAGGAGCGCAGAGAGAAACAGATACGATGCCGAATTGGGCGGGATCAAACTGGTATTATTTAAGGTATGCAGATCCTAAAAATAATAAAGAGTTGGCTAGCCACGGAGCTCTAAAATATTGGATGCCGGTTGACTGGTATAATGGTGGAATGGAGCATACAACTCTTCATCTTTTGTACTCAAGATTTATTTTTAAATTTCTATGGGACATTAAAGCGGTACCCCAATCAATTGGATCAGAGCCATATAGGAAAAGAACTTCACATGGAATGGTTTTGGGAGAAGGAGGGATTAAAATGTCAAAATCGAAAGGAAATGTTATAAATCCCGATTTGATTATAAAGCAGTATGGAGCTGACACTTTAAGAATTTATGAAATGTTTATGGGGCCATTTGACCAAATGATTCCATGGGACGCAAAAGGAGTTGTGGGGTGCAGAAGGTTTGTTGAAAAAATATGGAAACTGGCGAACGCGAAAGAATCATCTACAAACATTATAAACACAGAACTTAGAAAACAATTACATAAAACAATTAAAAAAGTTGGTGAAGATATTGAGTTGCTAAAATTTAATACGGCGGTAAGCTCCATGATGGAATTTGTAAATACATGGCAGGTTTCCAAGGAAGAACTAGATAAAAAGAGTTTGTCTGATTTTTTAAAAGTCCTTTCTCCTTTTGCTCCACACCTAGTCGAGGAAATCTGGGAGAATAAAGGTTTTAAGGAGATGTGTTGCCAGCAGAAATGGCCAGGTTATGACGAAAAATTGATTAAAGAGAAAAACGTACTTTTAATAGTCCAAGTAAACGGAAAAGTAAGAGACAAGATTGAAGTAAAAGCCGGTATCGTGGAGAAAGAGGCTGAAAAAATTGTTTTAAAATCAGAAAAAATGAAACCGTGGCTTGAAGAAAAAGAGGTTGTAAAAATTGTATTTGTGCCCGACAAGCTGGTAAATATTGTAGTAATCGACAAAAAATGAAAACCACCGGTTAAAAGGGTGGTTTTTATTTGTCAAACCCTTTAAATAAACTTTAAAATCTAGTATCATATAAGCATCATGAAAAAAGTTTTATTAGGAAATGAAGCAATAGTCAAGGGGGCGCTGGCGGCGGGTGTCGATTTTGTTTCCGGTTATCCGGGATGTCCTTCAGCTGAAATTGGCGAAGAATTTGGAAAGTTATCTAAAGAAAACGGAGTGTATGCAGAGTGGTCTGTTAATGAAAAAGTTGCGTTAGAGGCTGCAATAGGGGCTAGTTTTTCAGGATTGAAGTCGCTGGTAAATATGAAAAGTTTTGGAATAAATGTTTGTTCAGATAGCTTATTTCCCTTAGCTTATACCGGGACAAAAGCGCCAATGGTAATTTTTGTGGGGGACGATCCTTCTTGTCATAGTTCTGCCCAGTCGGAGCAGGACTCAAGAGGTTACGCTTATTTATCGCATATTCCATTTTTAGATCCTTCAAGCCCGCAGGAATGCTATGATTTTACAAAACTTGGATTTGAAATTTCTGAAAAATTTAATATTCCGGTTATCGTAAGGTCAACAACAAGAGTTGCCCACCAAAAAGCCCCGGTTGTCTTTGAAGAGCACGTGGTGAAAAAATTACGGACAGGAGAATTTGTAAAAAATCCGCACCAGTTTTGCACGATGCCTCCGCGCGTTCTGGAAATGAAAGATGAGCTTTTGGTAAAGCTGGATAAAATAACCGCGTATGCTGAAAAAGCAAAAATAAATAAAATTGTGTTAGGCTTAGCCTCACACAAAAATTCGAAGGTGGGGATTATAACATCGGGAATTTCATATTTTTATGTCAAAGAAGCGATAGAAGAAATGGGGATAGATTTACCTGTTTTGAAGCTGGGATTTTTTTATCCTTTGCCAGAAAAACTGATAGCCGAATTTATAAAAGGAAAGAAAAAGGTTTTAGTGGTTGAAGAAATGGATCCATATTTGGAAAAAGAAATTGTGGTTATCGCCAAAAACATAAATGAAAAGGTGGAAATTTTTGGTAAAAATTTAATTCCAGAATCCAGGGAATTGGATGTCGAAAAAATAATGGTCGCAATAGCCGAAGTCTCAGGCAAAAAAATAAAAATTGCTGCAAAGTCGGGAAAAGTAAATTTTAATATTCCCAAAAGAAGCCCAAAGCTTTGCGATGGGTGCCCGTACTGGAATATTTTACCGGTGATTAAAAGGGTTGCCCCTGAAGGTACGGTTTTTGGAGGAGATATCGGATGCAATATGATGGCAGGGCTTCCGCCACATAACATTCAAGATTATCTTTTTTCTATGGGGGCTTCCATGGGAATTTCGCATGGCGTAAGCAAGGCACTGGGCAAGGACGCAAAACAAAAAGTTATTTCTTTGATTGGAGATGGAACGTTTTTTCATTCTGGCCTGCCCGGCCTGGTTAATGCGGTTTATAATAAATCCAACCCGTTGATTATTGTTTTAGATAACAGAATTACGGCAATGACGGGCCATCAGCAAAATCCGGGTATGGGAAAAACCTTAATGGGAGACGACACTTACGAAATAAAAATAGAAGACGTGGCAAAAGTTTGCGGAGTAAAATACGCAAAAACGCTAAACCCCGCCAATATGAAGGAACTTGAAGACGCTATAAAAGATTTTATGCAAAAGGACGAGGTTTCAATTATAGTTTGCAAGCTTAGGTGTGCATTGCTTGAAAGAAGGTTAAAGAGCAATCCTGAACTGCAAAAGTTTTATACAAACCCACAAGTAAATTAAAATTCTATGGAAAATTTTAACATAATAATGACAGGCGTTGGCGGACAAGGCATCATCACCTTGGTTTCAATTTTAGATGAGGCTTGTCTTGTACAAGGATATGACGTAAAGTCTTCCGAACTTCATGGGCTTTCGCAGAGAGGGGGAAGCGTTATAACCCATATCAGATTCGGGAAAAAGATAAATTCTCCGTTGGTCGCCAAAGGCGAGGCGGATTTAATAATAGGTTTAGAGCTAGTAGAAACATTAAGGGATTCTGATTTTGCCGGTCCGGAGACTAAATTTTTAGTTAATGATTATTCGATGGGTTTCCCTGGCTATCCTGCAAAACAGGAAATTTTAGAAGGATTTAATAAAATAGCTAAGGATAGAGTGTCTCTGGTTTCTGCCGCAGAAATTTGCAAAAAAGAATTGGGCAAAGAAGTTGTTGCGGGAGTTTATTTGCTGGGATACGCTGTAAAAAATAATTTACTTCCGCTGAAAAAAGAATCGTTTGAGGCGGCGCTAAAAAACGTCATTCCCCAAAAATTTCTGGATTTAAATATTAATGCAGTTAAGTTAGCATTTAACCATGATTAAAAAAGTTGTAATAGCTGCTGCAGGTCAGGGTACCCGCATGCTAAATTTATCAAAAGATAAGCCCAAGCACCTTATAATGGTTAATGATAGACCGTTTTTGGCATATCTTTTGGACAATCTTCTTTTGGCCGGGTATCGAGACGTGATTTTAGTTGGGGGGTATATACAAGAGCTAATGGAGGATTTTACGGAAAATTATAAATCGCCTTCCAGTATTAAGTTTAAAATTAAATTTGTTAATCAATTCGATTGTTTTAATCCAAAGGAAAAATATGGAACCGCCTGTCCTCTAATGTGCGTAAAAGATGACCTAAAAGAGCAGTTCCTATATATTTGTGGAGATAATCTTTTTTCGGTAAATGATTTAAAAGCGATGAATATAGACGATAAGTATTGCTATGTTGCAGGATTACTTAATGACCATCCGGAAAAATATGGAGTTTTAGTGCCCGATGGAGAAGATTTCCTGGATAAAATAATTGAAAAACCGAAGGAGTTTGTGGGAAATTTAATTAACGCTGGATTGTATAAATTTACTCCCGATGCTTTCAAAAAATTATCGCAGATAATCAAATCTCCTAGAGGGGAATATGAAATAACAGATGTTGTTTCTCTTTTAGCAAAAGACAAAAAAGTAAAAATAAAAAAGATTAAAGATTTTTGGAAGGATTTTGGAAATCCAGATGATGTGGCAAAAGTTTCAGAATTTTTAAAAGGTTATGGAAACGATCAAGGAAAATAAAGTAAATATAAATAAAATAATTACTGCTCTGGAAAACGGGGCAGTTTTGGTTTTGCCCACAGACACCGTTTACGGGCTAGTTTGTGATGCTACAAACAACGAAGCGGTGGAAAAAATATTTCAGATAAAACAAAGGGATAAATCAAATCCATTGGCCGTTTTTATAAAAGATATTAAGACGGCGAAGGAATATGCTGACATATCAGAAAAGCAGGAGAATAAATTAGAAGAATCGTGGCCTGGAGCCGTAACGTTTATTCTAAAAGCGAAGGGTAGAATATTATCTCCTTTGGTTTATAAAAGGGGGGCAGTAGGTGTGCGTGTTCCAAAATACAATTTAATAGGAAAGATTTTTGAAAAATTTGATAAACCGCTAGCACAAACGTCAGCAAATATTTCCGGCCAGCCCGCATCAACGAAGGCAAAGGAAATTTTGGAACAATTGGGAAACAAGGATATTTTTTTTATAGATTATGGAGATTTGCCTGAAAGGGACCCTTCAACTATAATAGACTTAACACAAAATAAAGATAATATTATTAGAAAATAAAATTATGAAATTAAAAAAACAAGATCCGCAGATTGCAAAATTAATTGAACTAGAGACAGAGAGGCAGAAAACCTCTCTGGAAATGATCCCTTCGGAAAACCACTCTTCTCTGGCGGTGCGAGAGGCTTTGGGTTCTGTTTTGACCGATAAGTATGCTGAAGGATATCCGGGGAAAAGGTATTATTCTGGTCTTGAATATTATGATGTTTTGGAAAACTTGTGTAGGGATAGGGCGAAAAAACTGTTTGGAGTTGAACATGCTAACGTTCAACCGTATTCCGGTTCTCCTGCAAACCAAGCGGTTTATATGGCGGTTTTAAACCCAGGAGAAACAGTTATGGGACTGGCTTTGCCGATGGGTGGGCACTTAACACACGGATGGAAAGTTAATTTTTCTGCAAAATTTTTTAACTCGGTGCAGTATGTGGTAGATGAAAAAACAAATTTGATTGACTACGATGCTGTGAAAAAGCAGGTTCAAGAGGTAAAGCCCAAACTAATGTGGGTTGGAGCTACTGCTTATCCCAGAGTTTTCGATTGGAAGAAATTAGCGGAAGCGGCGGATTCGGTTGGAGCCTATTTAGCAGCCGATATAGCTCATATAGCAGGATTGGTTGCCGGGGGGGCTCATCCAAGCCCCGTGCCCTTTGTTCATATTGTCACGACAACGACGCACAAAACCCTAAGAGGGCCAAGAGGAGGAATGATTATGGTAACAAAAAAGGGCCTAGAAAAAGACCCAGAATTGGCAAAAAAGATAGACAAGGCAATTTTCCCCGGACTGCAGGGCGGTCCGCATATGCATCAAATAGCAGGGATAGCAGTGTGTTTAAAGGAGGCCTCGTCACCGTCATTTAAGAAGTATGCAGCCCAGATTGTTAAAAACGCAAAAGCTTTAGCGGAAGCCCTAAAGTCCTATGGTTTTAAGTTGGTTACAGATGGAACCGATAACCACCTCATTTTAATGGATCTTCGTAACAAAGATATTTCTGGGGGAGATGCTGCAACAAGATTAGAGGCAGCCGGTATTACAATAAATAAGAATACTATTCCATATGATCCAAATCCTCCGTTTCAACCATCTGGGATTCGCCTAGGAACTCCGGCTATTACAACAAGAGGAATGAAGGAAAAAGAAATGAAGAAAATAGCCGAGTGGTATAATCGAGTTATCTCTGACGAGAAATCTATTAAAAAGGTTAGAGAGGAAATAAAAAGTTTCTGTAAAAAATTTCCCTTACCCAGTTAAATAAAATCTTCTGGATTTTAATTTTTGCTTAGCCAAAAATTATTTAACCGGGCGGGCCAAAATAATGTTCTCTGTTTTTAAAAACATAAACCGTCTTGCCGGTAGGTCAAAACTATTAGATATTTTTGAGATTTTTTGTGCAAGGCAATTAATTTATTTGATGGTGTCGGGTTTATTTATTTCGGCTATTTTTTTTCATAGCAGGGGACTGTTTGCTTATTCGTTGCTGTCTGGGCTTTGTGCCGCTTTTGTATTTGGCAAGATAGTCCAGTTTTTTTATAAGGAACAACGCCCGGCAGAGTTTAAAGGAACTAATGTTTTAATCTCTGTCCCCAAAAATCTGTCTTTTCCCTCGCGCCACGCATCTTTGGCTTTTGGAATATCTTTTCATTTATTTTTTTATAGTTTTCCGTTAGCAATAATTTTTATTATCTGTTCGTGTTTAGTGGGAATTGCCAGAGTTTTTTGCGGAGTGCACTGGTTCCGCGACATAATTGGTGGGGTTGTGGCGGGGTTGTTGTCTTCGTTTGTTGTTTATTATTTAATAATGCTCATCAAATAAAAAAACCGCTCGATGATGTGTACCCCGTTTAGTGGACACAGATAAAAAACACCCTACGAGCCGGCGAGTGCCAACAAATGATCTCGGTATTCTACCGGGGTCATTTTGTTTTTATCCCACTGTGCA
>Ga0268276_1000025_pt1 | contig 170425 bp, 159 predicted proteins | sample saktaG_4_FD_190145 | JGI IMG/M metagenome (GOLD analysis project Ga0268276, IMG submission 190145) | Saline water microbial communities from Sakinaw Lake, British Columbia, Canada - sak_2010_1_5_45m | ecosystem: Environmental > Aquatic > Non-marine Saline and Alkaline > Saline ... | reverse complement strand
AAGACCGCTATCTTGAATTTAATCTGACAACAGTAAATCAACCGGAAAATGTTAAAATCGTCAAAGAATTGCAAAAAGAATGGCAACAAATCGGCGCAAAAATCAATTTGGTAATTGTAAATCCTGAAAACATTCAAGCAACTATTAGAGGAAGAGATTACCAGGCTCTTTTGTATGGACAAATTCTGGGCCAAGATCCTGACCCATATCCATTTTGGCATTCCAGTCAGAAAACATATCCTGGTCTCAATTTAACTTCTCTTAATAATCCTGATATTGATAAATTGCTTGAAGACGCGAGAAATACGAGCGATGACGCAAAGCGCGCCGAAAAATACAGCAAATTCCAAACTCTTTTGGCGGAAAGCGCACCAGCGATTTTCTTGTTCAATCCGACCTACACTTACCCGCAAAGCAAAAAAATTAAAAATTTTAATGTTTCCAATATTCTCACCCCGGCCAATCGCTTCAGCCAGGTCTACGAATGGTACATCAAAACTGACAGGCAATGGAAAAAATAATTTTCCTCAATAAAAATCTTCTTCTTTTCCATTTTTTTTACTCTTGTTTTTGCTTTTTTAATTTTACAAATTACTCAATTGTCTAACTAATTTTTTATATTTTTCTTCTTTTACTTCTGTTCTCCTTATCCTCTTGCGCCTTTACTTCCGTCACTTCTATCAACTCTATCTCGTTTATCTCGTTTTCTCTCTATCTTCTTCCCTTTATTCTTCTTATTCTAATCTAACAATTTTATTTTAACTTATCTTATGATTCAAAAACAAAAAACCAACCGATCTTTCCCGCGCCACAGGCCGGGACAAAATCAAAAAACCCGCTTCGTGCCGCAAAACGCGGCCCCGCGAACCGATCAAACTTCAGTCAAATCAAGCTGCGAGCCTAAACTTCGAATTATGGTTCTCGGCGGACTTGAAGAAGTCGGCAGAAACATGACCGTAGTGGAATACGGCCAGGACATTGTCATTATTGACATGGGTCTTCAATTTCCCGAAGAAGACATGCCGGGAATCGATTACATTATTCCCGATATTACCTATCTAAAAACCAGAGCCAAAAATATTCGCGGCGCTATCATTACTCACGGACACTATGATCATATCGGCGCCATATCTCATTTATGTCCCGGGCTTGGCAATCCACCGATTTACACGGCGAAACTAACGGCCGGCCTAATCAAAAAACGACACGAAGAATATAAAACTGCGCCACTGGACTTACGCATAATTGATCCGGACAAAGACAAAATCAGGCTTGGCGTTTTCACGGCCGAATTTTTCCGAGTCAATCACAATATTCCAGACAGCATGGGAGTTGTACTACACACGCCCGTCGGAACGATTGTTCACACTGGAGACTTTAAAGTGGATTTGAGCCCGATCAATGACAAGCCGATCGACTTAAATCGCATCGCCCAAATAGGCGGCCGCGGAGTTTTAGCTCTCTTGGCCGACAGTACTGACGCCGAACATCACGGCCATCAAATTTCCGAGGGAGAAGTCACTCATTCAATCGAACAAATCTTCCGCGAAGCTCACGGCCGGATTATTTTCGGCACATTTGCCTCGCTTATCAACCGCATCCAGCAGGTAATTTCCGTGGCTGAAAAATTCAACCGCCGCGTATATTTGGACGGCCGGAGCATGAATTCCAATATTGAGATTGCCCACCAGCTCGGCTATGTCAAATTCAAAAAAGAAACAATGATTGAAGAATCTGAATTAAAGCGATTGCCTGACAATAAAATTGTTGTGCTCGGCACCGGCGCACAGGGAGAAAAAAACGCTGTGTTGAATAGAATCGCTAATAAGGAACATCGATTTTTGAGCGTAAAAAAAGGCGATTCCATTGTTTTCTCGTCATCTGTAATTCCCGGCAATGAACGCACTATTCAAAACCTCAAAGATACTTTTTACCGACAGGGAGCGCGCGTTTATCATTATCAACTGATGGATATTCACGCCGGCGGACATGCCAAACAAGAAGACTTGAAACTGATCATCCGATTATTTAAACCAAAATATTTCATTCCGATTGAAGCTTATCACTATATGCTCCGCCTTCATGGCCAGCTAGCGGAAAGCGTCGGTATTCCCCACGAAAATGTTTTCATTGCTGACAATGGACAAGTTATGGAATTTTTCAAAGGCCCGAATCAACACGAAGCCAGCGGCCGGCTGACCACGGAAAAAGTTCCGACTGAATACGTGATGGTAGACGGGCTCGGCGTCGGCGATGTTTCGTCAATTGTTTTGCGCGACCGCCGCATGATGGCCGAGGACGGCATGTTCGTGGTGATCGTTACGGTCAAGAAAAAAACCGGTGAACTGGTCGGCAGTCCGGACATTATTTCGCGCGGATTTGTGTATATGAAAGAAAGCAAACAAATGATTGAAGACGCGCGCGATCTAGTACGCAAGACTGTCGGCAAAGCCGTAAAACCGGGCTTTGATCCTATGCTTCTAAAAAACAAATTGCGCGATCATGTGGGCGACCTGCTCTGGAAAAAAACCAAGCGGCGGCCGATGATTATGCCGGTAGTTATTGAAGTTTAAAGCTGTAGAAATTTACAATTTTTAAACGAGTCAATTTCTAAATTGAAAATTCATTGTAAAACTGAAAATTGAATACTTGAGAATTATAAAAACCTCCGCCACGACTTTAACCACGAACGGAGGTTTTTGATTATAATCTTCGATTTTGCTATAATAAAACCATAAAAACGTGATCAACATGATCTGTCACATGATATGACTGATAAATTTTATCAGCATATCAGTACAATCAGTACTCATTTATGTCCAAACGAATCTTCAGTGGCACTCAACCCACCGGCATCATTCATCTCGGCAATTATTTTGGCGCTATTTATAATTGGGTTCAGCTTCAAACCGAATACGATTGCGTTTTTTCAATTGTAGATCTGCACGCGCTCACCATTTATCAGGAACCAGGGCGTCTCAGCAAAAACATTTACGACCTGGCGAAAATTTATCTGGCCGCCGGACTGGATCCAAAAAAAAATATTATTTTCCGGCAGTCTGATATGCCGGAGCATGCTGAACTCGGCTGGATTCTGACTTGCCTGACGCCTATGGCAGAGCTCGAACGCATGACGCAGTACAAAGACAAATCAGAGCGGCACAAACAAAATGTCAACGCCGGCCTTTTTACATATCCGTGTTTAATGGCGGCCGATATTCTACTTTACGACACCAATGTTGTGCCGGTTGGCGAAGATCAGCTCCAACATGTTGAACTGGCAAGAGTAATTGCCAAGAAATTTAATAATTTGTACGGCAATGTGTTTGTTCTGCCGGAAGGCAGGGTGAATAAGGTTTCGGCACGGCTCAAAGGACTGGATAATCCGGAAAAAAAGATGAGCAAATCAGCTGCTTCAGAATACAATTACATTGCCCTGACCGACGCGCCTGATCTGATTCGTAAAAAAATCAAAAAAGCGGTTACAGATTCTGGTTCTGACATTAAATTTGATCCCAAGCGGCCGGCCCTAGCAAACTTAATGACAATTTATCATCTGGTAACCGGCCGAGAAGCCAAGGAAATTGAAGCCAAATTCAAAGGGAAAGGTTATGGCGATTTTAAATCTGAACTGGCCGAACGCGTAGTTGAATTCCTGTCTCCGATTCAGAAAAAATTCGCTTCAATTTCAGACAAGCAAATTGATTCCATGTTGCAGGACGGCGCCAAGCGCGCAAAAGTCCTGGCTGAAAAGAAAATGAAGCAGGTCCGCAAAGTTATTGGTCTATAAAACTTGTCGAATAAAAAAAACCTGCTTGAAAAGCAGGTTTTTTTATATTTTTTCGCGCCAATTCGGGCAATTCGTGATAATAAAAAAGTCCTGAACAAGCGAGTAAGCCGGATTCTGTTTTAGCCGTTATCTATCTGGGCCGAAGATCACTCTCCGACTCAAGCACCCTACCAAACTTGGGTTTGCTTTCAGGCAAGGGTTTAGCCGTTTCACTCTTGATGTTTCCACCAAGACTAACCCCGAGGGGTTCCTGACAAATTACTTTGCCAGGCGTCTCTGCTCGCACCTCTATCTCACGATTGACAGGAATTACCTGCTACCCGCGTCAAAAAATGACTGAAAGTCCGGACTTTCCTCTCTCCGCCAAAAGGCAAAGAGCAACGGTTCTGCTTGTTCAGAACCAATTTATTATAGCAAACCAAACGCTTCTTGTCAAGCCGTCATTATGCTGATATAATTATGAAGAACGCACTAAACAAATAGCAAACATACAAGAATTTCGCAATCAAAAAGCAATATGAAAAAAAATGCGGAACTATTTTTTACCTTTTTAAAAATTCCAATTGATTTTATTACTCTTGTTTCTGCTGGCCTCCTGGCTTATGCGATTCGTTACAAAGAATCTGTCCAGGAAATCAGACCGGTTATTTTTGATCTGCCATTCAAGCAATATTTTATTTTTGTTTTAATCGTATCCTTTATCTGGCTTTTCTTTTTTGCCGCCGCCGGCCTATACTCTTTCGCCCGCCGGAAAGTTACTGACGAACTGGCCAAAATAATCCTGGCCTGCTCTACCGGCATGATGGCATTAATTATCTACATGTTTTTCGTGCGCGAATATTTTTCTTCACGCTTTATTGTTTTAACTGCCTGGGGATTAAGTATAGTGTTGGCGATAATTGTCAGAAGCCTTGTCAGAAAAATTCAAAATCTTTCGCTAAAAAAAAGCTGGGGCGCGCACAATGTTGTCATTATCGGCAAAGACAAAAACACCGAAGAAATCATTCGCGCTTTTAAAAATCAGCCGTCACTCGGCTACAAAATTATTGCCCGCGTTGAAGAAATGCAGGACGGCGACAAAGCCGATCTGCTGGCGCTTCACAAAAGGAAAGGCATTGATGAAATTATTCAGACTGATTCCAGCCTGTCCAGAAAAGTTTCCATTGATTTGGCAGACTTTTGCGCTGAACACAATATCATTTTCAAATATGCGGCCGGACAGTTTGAGGCGCGCACCACTAACGTGGAAGTGCACATGATTGCGGGCGTACCGCTTATAGAAATCCGCAAAACCAAGCTGGACGGTTGGGATAAAATTATAAAACGCGTTATTGATTTTATTTTCAGTACAGTTTTGATAATACTTTTCAGCCCGGTCATGCTGGTGATCACACTTTTAATCAGACTAGAAGATCCGGGTCCAGCGATTTACAAAAATGAACGCGTACGAAGCAAAGGCACTTTCAATGTTTACAAATTTAGATCAATGTATGCGAAATATTGCACCGGCAAGCAATTTGCCAAATACGCCGACCAGAAAGCGGTTATGGAATTTGAAAAAGGCTTAATCGCCAAACAATCTGAACGGCACGGACCTGTTTACAAAATTCTAAATGATCCGCGCCGCACCATAATCGGTCGCTTTATCGAACGCACTTCCCTTGATGAACTGCCTCAGCTTTTCAACGTCTGGATCGGCAACATGAGTTTAATTGGTCCGCGCCCGCATCAACCGCGCGAAGTGGAAAAATACGAGAAACACCACAAACGAGTTCTGGACATCAAACCGGGCATTTCAGGCCTAGCGCAAATTTCCGGCCGAAGCGATCTTGATTTTGATGAAGAAGTTAAGCTGGATACTTATTATATTGAAAACTGGTCACTAAAACTGGATCTCTGGATAATTCTAAAAACACCCTGGTCGATATTAAAAAGAAAATCAAAGGTCTAAATTTCTTCCACACTTTAGTGGCTCTCCCATACCGACAATTAATTCGGCTGAATTCTGCCTGCCGCCTGAACTCTACAACCGCACCGGAAACTCCCGCCCGCCGGGCAGTTTTTAGTTTTATCAACCGCTTTGATTTTTTGTAAATATTTGGTAAGCTTATTAGGCTACTAATTGCGTAGGTTACGAATTACGAATTGGATACTAATCTACTTATATCTACTAATATTCGTAATTATTTGTAGATTTGTAGCGGATTGGTAATTAGTAACCTTATGAATGTAGCATTAGTCCACGACCACCTCGCCCAGGATGGCGGAGCGGAAAAAGTTGCCAAAGCTTTCACGGAAATTTTTCCAGGAAGTCCTGTTTTTACTTTGGTTTATGATGAACGTAATGTGGAGCCGGACTGGAAAGACAAAAACATTCAAACTTCTTTTTTGCAAAATCTACCCTTCGGCGTTTCCAAATATCAGTGGTATTTGAATCTAATGCCGGCCGCAACCGAACATCACCGACTGAATGATTTTAAATTAATTCTCTCCAGCTCTTCAATTTTTTCCAAGGGAATAATCCCCGGTCAAAATTCAACCCATATCTGCTATTGCCACACGCCTCCCCGATTCCTCTGGACCAGCACGCACAACTATCTGGAAGATTTGAACCAGAATTTTTTAATTAAAAAAATGCTGCCAATAATGCTGACTAGACTTCGCCAATGGGACAAAATCGCCGCTGAGCGAGTTGATCATTTTATTGCCAATTCGCGAGAAGTGCAAAAGCGCATAAAAAAATATTATAATCGCGACAGTGAAGTAATCCATCCGCCGGTTGACACTGCCAAGTTTTGCATTTCAAATAATATCGGCAACTATTTCCTGGCCGGTGGCCGGCTGGTCGGCTACAAAAGATTTGATTTGCTGGTGACGGCTTTTAACCGGCTGAATATGCCGCTTATTATTTTCGGGGACGGCCCACAAAAAAAACATTTACAGCAAAATGCCAAAAATAACATTCAATTCCTCGGCAAAGTTTCCGAGAAAAAAAAGTCAGAACTATATCGCCATTGTTTGGCTTATTTAAATCCGCAACTTGAAGACTTTGGCATTACCGCAGTCGAAGCCATGGCCAGCGGACGGCCGGTCATAGCTTTCAGAGCCGGCGGCGCGCTGGAAACTGTTATTGAAGGAAAAACCGGCACGCTTTTTGAAGAACAAACATGGGAAGATCTGGCAGACAAGGTTTTAAGATTCAAGTGCCAAGATTACAAACCCCAAGAAATCAGGGAACACGCTCTACAGTTTGATGTGGAAATTTTCAAACGGAAAATTAAGGAGTTTATTGTGACAAAATTGCAAGGTTACTAATTACCAATCTGCTACGAATCTATGAATTATTACTAATCCGGCATTCGCCAAATATATATTCGTAGCTATATGTAGATTAGTAACCAATTCATAATTCGTAACCTATGAACATAGCAATCGACATTCGCTGCCTAATGGAGCGCGAACTGACCGGCGTCGGCGAATACACATTTCATTTACTCAAACATTTATTTGAAATCGATAGCGCCAACCAGTACTATCTTTTTTATAATTCCCGTCAGAATGTTTCTAAATATATTCCGAAATTTCCCAAAGATAATGTTCAGTACTGCCCGTTTAAAATGCCCAATAAACTGCTCAACTTCGCTTTGCTGGCCAAGCATCCTTGCCTTGATTTAGCAATTAAAAAAAAACATAAAACACCAAAGATCGACCTGTTCTTTTTCCCGAATCTAAGTTTTTTACATACCAAATGTCCATACATAATTACGGCGCATGATTTGAGTTTTGAATTTTTTCCTGAATTTCTTTCGCTAAAGCGGCGACTGTGGCACTGGTTTCTCCGGCCGAAAAAACTTTTTCAAGAAGCAAAAGAAATCATTACCGTTTCTAAAAATACCAGCCAGGACCTCATCGGCAAATATAATATCCCAGGCTCAAAGATCAGCGTTGTTTATCCCGGCATTTCGCCAAACTACAAAGTACTGACGGAAAATGACATTAAATTAAAAACAATAAAAAATAAATACAAACTGCCAGACAAATTTATTCTTTTTCTCGGTACGATTGAGCCGCGAAAAAACATTCAATCGCTCGTGTCGGCATTTAACATTTTTAATAAAAATAATCCCGGATATTCGCTGGTCATTGCCGGAAAAAAGGGTTGGAAAACCGCTGCCATAGAAAAAAAGCTAAAACAAACTCAGGACAATTCAAAACAAGACGAAATAATCTGCACGCAGTTTGTTCCTGACAGCGACAAACGCTATTTGTACAATCTGGCTTCAATGTTTGTTTACCCTTCTTATTATGAAGGATTCGGCTTCCCGCCACTCGAAGCTATGGCTTCCGGCTGTCCGGTCATCACTTCAAATAATTCTTCCATGTCAGAAATCTGCGCCGATGCCGCGCTTCTGATTGATCCGACAAACGTGAATGATCTTGCCCGCGCCATGGAGCAGATGATTGATCCGCAATTAGCAGACTATTACAAAACCAAGGGCCTGGAAAAAGCCAAACAATTCATTTGGTATCAGTCTGCGCGGGAGGTGTTGAATGTTTTGGAATCAATTGCTTCCAAATAATCTTACCTTGACAAATTATTACCGCAATGCTATATTGTATTCTTGTTCGTTCATCGAGACTTATCCTTTGTTGACAAGCGCGCCCGTAGCTCAGTTGGTAGAGCATCGGACTTTTAATCCGAGGGTCAAGGGTTCGAATCCCTTTGGGCGCACGATTGGCCTTGCAGGAGGCTGAAGGGTTGATTACCGGAGCTTCGCTAACTCCGGCAATACGACCAGCAATGGCGGCGGTGACTGTGCGTGCCACGGAAGCGCTATCGCGGGGCCGGAAAGAACTACTTCCCGACTGCACTTCCGACGCATGGCAGTTGAACCCGTTCATTACCAGATGCAAAGTCCTCGCCGGCAAAACCGCATATTCTCCTTGATCCTGCTAAACGGGAGATATGCGGGCTTTACCAAAATTCTTTTTCTCAACTGGGGCCATAGCTCAGACCGGCAGAGCGCCGTTCTTGCGTAGCGGAAGGCGAAGGTTCGATTCCTTCTGGCTCCACTGGTGGCTGGCACAAGTCAATGTGTCCAAGATCTGTTAAGCGATAGGGAGGCCGTGGGGATTAAGAAAGCCCTCGGCACGACCCTTTGCGCCTCGGCGTATCGCGCGGTATCCAAAGTCCGCAGGCAGAAAAAAGACACAAGCTTGTGTCAGTCGCCCCTTCTTTCCTACACCTACTGCAACTCACACGAGTTGCAGTTTTTTGTTTGCACTTTGACAATGTCCTTCTAAAATTATAAAATAATTTTGGACTTCGACAATCAACTACAATCAAAAGGAGGCGTCACATGACACCGAACTGGACTCTCGTCCTGGCAAGCCTCCTCTTGAACGGGATCGCTTGCCTATTGCAATATCTTGTGCAGCAATGGGAACTAAAAAAAGGGAAAATCCCTGCGCGCGGTAGTGCCATCCACGGCACAAACCAAAAATTCAATCATTGGCAAGACGCCCATTGTCAAACTTGGGGCGACATGGTTGGACTCGGGCTGGTCGTCTCAGGCTTTGCACACCTGGCCTGGTACGGACGGATCGAACTTGGAGAGTGGTTAATCTTTCTTTTCCTTTCCATATTTGGGATCTGGTCGTGGTACAGAGTCGGGACACATCAGAAGTATAAACCCAATTGGAGCTTTCCAGCGCCTGGCAAGGTCAGTCTTGGCGGTAAAGTTCACCTTGTGTATTTTGGAGTGAACGTGGCCGTTTCAAGTATCTGTCTTTTGCATGTTTTGTCTGGAAATATTGAAAAGACGCCGAGCTATTTGATTGTGGCTGGATATCTAGTGTTTCTCAGCGCGGTTTTGGTAGACGTAATCCTCGGTCATAAAAACCCGCTCGAATCGCAGGCGCCGCCACTCGTTGAGTTCGTGAAAACCGGAAGGATCCGGGGGACTATCTTCACATTTCTCCTCGCCTTATCCGGATTTGTAATGTATGGGGAGAATCACATAGACTGGATGGTCGCTTTGTTTACAGCGCTGTCCTGCTCACTGCTACACATGTCCATCATGACTTTCAATGATTGGTATGATCGAAGCCACGACTTGCAAAAGGGAAAACGGTTGGCGTATGATCATCCTAAGGCATTCTGGTCATATTGGGTCAGACTCACAGGGCTCACCTTGACAACGATCAGTATACTTGCAACGTTAAATACTGTCGTGGCACTTTTCTGCTTTGGCATTCTAGTGCTTGGCCTTGCCTACTCATACCTCCAGAAATTGGTTGTTATTAACAATCTGATCGTGGCTGGATGTGGCGCAAGCCCTGTCCTGTGCGGTTCAGTATTTTTCCAGAGGAACGATGCGTATATCTGGACTTGGTACAGTGTGTTCTTCACTTTGATCCTTGGGCGAGAGATTATCAAGGACATTGAAGATGTGACCATTGACACAGGACACAAAAACACTTTGCCAGTCACGCTGGGAACTTCACCCGCCAAGTGGATCGCCTTGTCCATATCCACGCTCTCCGGCTTTTTCATCTTTCTTACAAATAAGGCGAATGAGCTGCTGGCATTTCTGGTATTCTTGGTTTACAAATTTGTAAAGTGGGATCCGACAAGTATCTCAAAACCCATGATCATTCTCCATGATACCCTGATCGGGCTACTCGCTATCTGCCTTGTTGTGCCAGAAAAGTATGGCATCGACAGAGAAGCGGTGATGCTCGACATGTGGTCTATTGAGCACTTTCTCTGGGGCGTAGTCGTACTTGCATCCCTGAAGCGCTTCTGCCCAAAGCTTTCAGTAATGAAGCTACTCAGTATCACGCTCGCCATTGCATACGGATGGGAGCTCATGGAATACCTTCTTGAATTGGGAATTTTAGGAAAAGGAGTGTCGGCCTGGAAAGTTGGGCACGAACATTGGTCCAATCGTTTAATCGGGGACCCTCTTCTAGTTCTATTGGGGGGTTATGTACAAGTGCGTTGGCAAAATGCATGGAAATGGGCCGTCTTGCCTTGGATAGTTTGGGGGATAGCGAACTATCTCTCTCCAGATAGTATGTTTATTACAAGGACCGTTCTCGACGCGTTGCCCTGGTAGTAAACGCAATAAAGGAAACAGACAACAATCCTACTGCAACTTACACGAGTTGCAGTTTTTTGTTTCAAAATTTTTCAAAAACACACACTTGACATTTTAATTTTTATTCATTATAATAACCAATCGCCGTAATTGCAGTAAATCATAGGTTGGAGGGAAATAATGTCCCTTGAAATCTGTCGCCGAATGATTGAAATTCTCAGCATTCCCTTTGCGGAAAAATTTTCGCCTGAACAAAGCGCCATACTAATCATGCCCGGCCAATATCAGAATTGGCGAATTGAACAAGGAACAAAATTGTGGCCGCGGAAGGCAAAGCATCTCTGGGTTGCCGGGACAAGGGATGACCCGCTATATTCGCGGGAAGATGTTGTCCAATATGTTCGAACTGATTCTCCTGACATTCTCTGCGGCGGCTGGGCAAAACATACTTTATGGCAAAGGGAATGGGCGCGTGATTTGTTGCTCAAGCATCAGCAGGTCGGACACGTCATTCTGACAACCGCCGCGTATCACCTACCGCGTTGCTTTCTGACCTTTTTGCAAACCCTGCAAAAGGCCAACTGTCATCGGGAAATCTCGCTGGTTTCATTGCTTAATCCGACCGGCCAGTCATTTACCGATGATCAAGTTCAAGCGGAAATCGATCGCATAGGAATTTATCAGAAAAAAGGCTACGTAGCCTCCTTTGCCCAGCTCGATCTTTTCTTAGCACAGCGAATTGTATAGCGCCAAATCTGTCTTTCCTCACACCGAAGGACAGTTTTTTTTCTTATAAATTAAAACACTACCTTGACACAAGTGCATTATATTGATAATGTTTTGAACTGAAAGCTTTGTCATTGCAAGGAGGGAGCATGGCCGAAAACGAAAAACATTTAATAAGAGGGGCTGAACACCGAAGGGTCTATGAGGAGACCATTCGCGGTTTGTCGCTCAGCGTAAAAATTCATCTGGCGCAGACATCAGGCGGCGATGAACTGTGCGCCATCTGCCTGGATCCCAATCCTGAAGTAATCAGAGCCGCAATTCAGAATTCCTCTTTTGGCCCGCGGCACGCTCAATTGGTTGCAAAATATCATCATTCCGGAGCAGGTCTGGAATATCTAACCGGTTTTCCTGCTTTTGTCAGCGATACCGCCGTAAAAAGCGGGCTTTTCAAAAATAGCTTCAGCACTGAAGTTGCTCTGCGGAGATGTTTCAGCACGCTGTCACTCTTCCTGCTGAATAATCTTTCAGAAGGACGCGAATCAACTGAAAAAACGACTAAGCTCGCCAGATTATTTCTACGAGAAAAATTCGACAACAGCTCTGCAGAACAATGCGCGGATTTTATTATCAGAACCGAAGGCCGTTGTCTCAAGTATTTAATCGGGCTAAGAATAAAACACGAGACCGCGAAAATTCTGTCCAGGCACACATTCACATCTCTTCTGCTTGTTCGAAACCTGCTTGTTTTTCCCGGCCTGCCGCCGGAAGTCTTGCGGGGAATGACCAAATCAATCTTTGTCTGGAATCATCCGGAGTTTAAAAAAAGAGTTTTGGGGCATCAAAATTGTCCGGCAGACATAAAAAGAAAAAACATCTAAAGCAAGCAATCACTGCTTGCTTTTTTCATGCCTTGACACATCTTTATAATATTGCTAATATACCGCCTTGACATGTTTGTCTTTCCAAGGGGGAAAAAAATGACTAATCAGGGAGAATCTAGATCACACAGACTCTTGCATGTTCCGACCAACAAATGGCTGGACCACTGGATCGATGGCTGGTACTTAGTAGCGGACGAAAATGATTGCTGTATACTTTACGACGAACGAAACAGCACGGACAATCTCATCCCCATGCTTGAGAAATTGTTCCACGGTCGAGTTGAAATGTTCTTTTTGAATGCGCTTCCGAACGGAGATCAAGACAACTCGCGAGAGCAACTGAAAAGCGCGACAGGGTAATAAAAAACATAAAAAAAACCCCGCTCGAATATTATCGAGACGGGGATTTTTGTTATATGCTTTGCAAATTTTTCAAAACTCGTCTGTACAAATTCGCAGGTATTGTAACTCCATCTTTCGGCGGACACCAGCAGTTGAAACAACCGACGTTACGACTCGCTTCAATATACCGCCACCAAATAACGGACAGGGATTCATCTTTGACATTGCCTAGCGATTCGGTCGCGCCTGGACACATGATCACATTGCCGGTCAAAGAAACATAAAGCCCAGCAGCGATCTGATTGCACGGATGCATGCCGGGCAAGACTGAAACTCCTCCAGCTTCAATCTGTTCCAGCGTTTGCAAACCATGCCGAATATTCCAACGATAAATCCGAGTCCAGAGCGCGATCTTTTCCTCATCGGAAATATCATGCTCCAGCAAAAATCGCTGATCAATCTGCTTGCCGCTGACCATCAGGGCGGCGGTGATCGGATAGATATTACGCCGCCTTGACCAAGCATAGATGTCAAAAACTTCCTGCGCCGTTGACTGAACTATGGGATTGGAACAAGTGGCGAGGCGCGTGGGAAAACTATCGGCAAAACCAGCGCCGACCAAATTCAACAACGCCCGGTCACGGATTTCAGTATGCCCATTTTTCCCAACTCGCCGATCCTGAATCTCCGAATAAAATGACTGAAACTTCAGCATAAAACTGACTTTCAGTTTGGCCAGTTCAGAGCAAAGGTGCTTTGCATTCTTAACGCCATATTTGCGATTAACCTGTCGCGCTTTCTCATCATGGCCGAGTACTTGCCCGGCAGTGAAAACTGCGGCACCGACTCCTCGATCGCTCAAATCGCGCACGAACTGCAAAAAACGCGTGTCTTCTGTTGGCTCGCCTTTGCCGCAGATCTTTATGCTTCGCAATCCAAGTTTGATTGCTTCGTCAATGACCGCCAGCTGTTGTTTGTAAGTCAACTCTCCGGGCAAAGCTTCGTCAATCACATTGTGTTTACGATAGCAATCCGGACAGTTCAGTGAACAATAGCCGCCAAAGTCAAAATCCAGCATCAGAAGTCGACCGCGATCGCGTTCAACTTCTTCGCGGGTGAAAAATCCCCAGTGCTGAATTCGATTGTCGAAATCAGCAGGAAACTTATCCGGAAAAACAATTGGAACGTCGTGAATTGTTTTCATTTGAACTCCTCCAGAAATTGCGGCATGTTGGGTGGAATTTCTTTATCGCTCTCAGTGTAAAACACTGAACAAGCGCACAATTCAAATCGCTTGACCCACTCTCTATACTTGTCTGAATTCAAAATTTCATCAAGTGACACGTCATAAATATTACCAAGTTTTTCCGAATTTCCCGGGCAGGGCGTAACCGCGCCATTCGGATAAATCGTTACAGAAAAAACCGGCCGAATACACTTGTCTTGAGACACCATCCTTTGCGCAAAACACGGCGCGTGAACATAGCCGAATCGCCTTTCAATCGCCTGCGCCCGTCGGAAAAATTCGCGCGCCTCGGCAAAGCTCAAGCCCATTTTCTTTTCTTCCGACGAAGTGCAAACCTGCATGTATTGTTCAGCGTAAGGAATAATTCCCAAGTGCCGCATGGCCGGGATAAAATCATTAAGTACTCGCTCCATATTGCCATGAATCACAGGGATTTCCACGCCAATCCGATTAGCCTTGTGCAGACCGGCGCGCAAAGCCAGCTCTAAAGCTCGCAAGGTTTTACGAAAGCCGTTAAAACGGACAATGCCGTTATGTTCGCTTTCCACAATGTCCCGCAAAGAAAAAATCAAACTGATCGGGCGCTTGGCCAACCACTCGATATCATCAACCGACAAAAGCGTGCCATTGGTGAAAATCAACATATTGAATCCGGCTCCGATAATGCGTTCAATGTATTCCCGCGCATTTATAGCTAAATGCGGCCGGCGCATTGTGAAAAGTTCGCCAAGACCGGCGTAGCCGATCGTCCGAGCTCCATGCCGCCGCAAAGAATCAAGCATTTCTTTCAGCTTTGCCTCCGAATAAAACTGTGGCAATATACTGTTTGTTTTTTTCTTATCATTGCCGGCATAACAGCCGCGGCACCACTGATTGCAACGCGTCGGCAACATGAGCCACGCCAACAACAACTTTGGCTTTTCTTCCAAACCATTTGCCCAGCGCAAGTTGTGTTGTTTTACCGCTTCGGCTTCGACCGCGGAAAGATAATCTTCCCGCAGAGCCGGCAATGGCCGCTCGGGCATTGGTTCAGCCGGAATCAGATGCCGGCCGACGATACGCAGGCCTTGTTCTGGTTCAACTAAAACATCTTTTAATTCTAAAAATTGGTCTTTCATGTTGTCCTCCTTTTATTCAAACCAATCCAAAGAATAAGCCCTTTTACCACAACGCGTGGTTAACAATTTTGTTTTCGAACGATTAGCCGGTAAATGTATTCGTCTCTCTGCATCGCCATCTTTTATATATTCCACATAATTCCAGTCTCGCTCACCAAATTCTGTTTCAACAATAATTGTAAATACTCGGCGTCCCAAAACTTTAGTCCCAGTGTGACGTTCATAGTCAATATCAGCAAACTGCCATGGAACACCAGTTACCCCGGATTGCTTAATAACAGCATCAACTTCATACAATTTACAATACCGATAATGATGCACAACCAAACTTACAGTTGTAATTAACACCGCACAGACACAAACCAAAACAATGATCCACCACATGGTCAATCACCTCCTTTATATTTCAAAGAACAACTTCCACATGCAAAATCAAGAATTTAATTTCGCGAGTAGAAGCCCAATTCCTTGAATTGGGCTGATTTTTTACAAAAAAACTACCATTGATATCGCCCTGTTTTAATCCAACACTTAAACCTTTCCTCGCCCAAGGACTCCCTTTCCAAATCAAGCTTGGCTTGCATCAGCTCACCCGGCGTCAAATGCGTTGTCCCATGCGGCGCCGCGTTCAGCTGATACAATTCCGGATACTCTTCAATCGAATAATCCAATCGTTCAATTTCCCGTGACCATATTCTAGTTCCGGGAAAAATTGAATAAATGTACGGCGTAGCCAGACCTCGCGCCCCGGCCGCTTCAATAATGCCCTGAATTTGCTTCATGCGCGATTCCGCCAGCCGGAATTGCTCGGCGCTGTCATCGGCCCGCCCCAATATACAAGAATAGCTCAAATATCTTACCCCTTGGTCAAGAATCGCTTGCAAGACGCGCAATTCTTTATCAAAGGGAATCAGTTTGCTGTTCAAATCATGAGGATTTTCCGTCTGCAAAAATTCAAACGGCGTATATTGTCCGTAACAGCCGACAAACTGGCCGTCAACAATTGCGTGTCCGTACAGCTCTTTGATCAACGCAAAGTCTGGCTCGTTCTTCTCCTTATTCCATAAATCACGGATCACCATTCCCTGCGCGTATTCAAACGAAAATCCATATTGCCGGATCAACCTGATGTATCCAATCAACAAATCCCGTTCGCCACGGCCGACCAATGAGCTCAAAGAATCATCCCAGATATTGATCGTGCCAATGCCGAACGTTTTAAAATGCTTAAGCTCTTCTTCCACCCGAGACAACGACTTGAACCGAAGCCGACCGTATTTCTGTGGCGTCGTACAATACTCGCAAGCATTATTACACCCGCGGGTAATGTAGAGCGGCGCGATCGGCGGCCGCACTTCCATTCCGACGTAACCCTCAATCGGTGTTGTCCAGAGCGACATGTCATCAACAAACAAGTCCATCGCCGGTAGCGGTTCATCGTCAAGGCAAACATTGCGATTTATTCCGTTCATAATTACTTTACCGTCGGAATAATAAGCTACACCAAAAATTTCATCCACCTGCTGGCCGAACTCCAGCCGCCGCAAAAGTTCCGGCCCGGCGACTTCTCCTTCTCCCACTACAACGAAATCAAACAGTCTGCGCTTTTCAAAATGCTCGTGGCGCAGATAAAATTCCGGCCTGAATGTCGCATCCGTACCGCCAATAATTATCTTAATTTGCGGATTCACGCACTTGGCATAACCGGCAAAATCAACCGCGAGATTGGCCCACGAACTTGGATTGATGGTCAGCCCAAGAATATCAGCCCATTCCAGCTGGCTCCGGATCGAGTCAAACGGCATTCCCATTCTGGACGCCACCATTTTTCCTTCACCGTAATTAAATTCACAGTAAGGAACAATGACGTCTTGATCGCGAATCTTCATATCAATTACTCTAACTTCCGCCACGCCAGATGTCCGCATAATTGCCGGCACCAATAGCAGGCTCGGCTTCGGATAATTGGTGCGAATCACAGAACACACAACATCCGTTTGCCCATCCCGTTTCCAAACCAAATGCAAACTCGGTAATTCCACGTGCAGATAGTTCATGCCCCCTCCTTATTAAAGGCAACTGTCAAAGAACTTTCCATAAACATCTTATTGTATTAAGTTAAAAATATCTTGTCAACAATAAGGACTAAAAAAAACTATACGAAGAGTAGCAATAGACGAATGCTTAATAAAATTACAAGAATTTGACAGATTATTTTTTGCATGATATAGTGTCTAAAACATAGACAAAATTAACTAAAATCATTTTACCCGACTTTAGTCGAATACGACTACACGGACGTGGAAACAAAATGTTCGGGTAAATTAAAACGCACGCGGTCCTGCATATCCCACTAAAGTGGGGCGAAATATATTTAGCAAAAATTGACAAACATGAAATACCTACTCGATTCCCTAACAAAACTTGGCATTCAGCCAAGACAAGCTGAAGTGTATTTAGCCTGCTTGGAGTTGGGCTCTGCCACGATTCAGGAACTGGCGCAAAAATCAAAAGTAAAACGCACCAGTATTTATAATTTTTTGGAAGAAATGAAAAATCTCGGACTGCTGACCGAAATAAAAAAAAATAAAAAACTTTTGCTGGCACCGGAAAATCCGGAAACTGTGCTAAAGCGCGCGCAAGAACGGCTAAATGAAGTACAAAAAGCCCTGCCAGAAATTTTAAGCATTTTCAATCGCCCAACAAAAAAACCCAAGGTTCGCTTTTATCAAGGGCTCGAGGGCCTGCGCGCGGCTTACGCCGACTATTCTGTTCCGGACGGAAAAATATACGGATTTACAGATTATGAAAAAATGTTTGAAACTTTGCCCGAGGATTTTTTATGGCAGGCCGGGCCGGAGGCGCGCGTGAAAAACAAATGCTTTTTTTATTGCATAGCCAAAGACGGGCCAAAGGGACGGCTGATCAAAGACAAGGACCAACAACAGCTCCGCAAAACACGGCTGGTGCCGGACATTGATTTTGAAACGGAAATAAACATTTACGAAAATAAAGTTTCCTTAATCTCTTTCCGCAAACCATATGCCGCAGTGATTATTGAAGACAAGGCCATCGCGCAAACCATGAAATCAATTTGGAATTTGGTTTGGAATAGTATAAGATAAAAAGACAAATTCGTCTTTATATGAAAATCGCCATTGATGCCCGCCTTTCAATCATTCGGCTAAGCTCAGGACTCAAGACGACACTAACTTTATAAAAATATGATAATTGCAATTGATTGCCGAATGTACGGGTCATCACAATTCAGCGGAATCGGCACATATATTCAGCGCTTGACTGACGAACTTTTCAAGTTGGATCAGGAGAATGAATATATCTTGTTTTTACGCGAGCCGGAGTTTTCCAAATTTAATCCGCCGAACAAGCGCATTAAAAAAATTCTGACCAATTGCGCTCATTATTCTTACGCCGAGCAAACCAGGTTTGTTTTTGAGCTAATAAAGCACAAATTTGACCTAATTCATTATCCGCACTTTAATTCTCCGGTTTTATTCCGCAAAAAATCAGTCTGCACCATCCATGACCTAACGCCCTTTTTCTATCCGGGCCACAAAGCCGCGTCCGGCTGGCGTCAATGGGCATACCGCGCCGTATTTCGTTCAACTGTGGGCAAAGCCAGCCAAATTATTGCTGTTTCCGAGAGTACAAAGTCCGGCATTATCAAGCATTTTCAGGTTGACCCGTCAAAAATCAGCGTTACATACGAGGGTGTGGACGAACGTTTTAAAATAATAGAAAATGGTGGTATAATTAATAAGACAAAAAACCAGTTTGGCATTACCAAACCGTATATATTTAATGTAGGCGTCTGGCGCAGCCACAAAAACATCGAGGGGCTGGTCAGAGCGTTTAATTTGCTTAAAAAAAAGTATAAAATAGAGCATCAACTGGTGCTCGGCGGACGCGAAGATCTGCATTACACAAATGTGCGACGCGAGATCAACAATTCGCCATATAAAAATGACATAATCGCAACAGGATATGTTCAAGAATCTGAGCTTCCAATATTATACAATGATAGCGACCTATTTGTACTTCCTTCTTTTATCGAAGGTTTTGGCCTGATTGCCATTGAAGCGCAAGCTTGCGGAACACCGGTTATCTCAACCAATACCAGCTCCATGCCGGAAGTGCTCGGGGACTCTGCCCTATTCTTTGATCCGGAAGACACTGAACAAATGGCCGAGCAAATACACAAAATTATTTTTGACCAAAATTTGAAGAGCCAGATTATTAGTAAAGGACTAGAAAACGCCAAGCGTTTCAACTGGGAAAATTGCGCCAAACAAACATTGGAAATTTATAAAAGCACATGACAGCAACCAGTTACATGAAATTCTTTCGCTACTTTATTTATAAACAATTGAGATAATATGCACTTATTAGATTATGTAGCAATATCAATATTCTTCCTGATCCTTGTATTTATTGCTATCAAATCAATCAAGGAAAAATCAGTATTAAGCTATTGGTTAAACAAACGTTCCTCGGGCTTGTGGCTATTAACTTTTTCACATGTAGCGAGTATTACCATCGCCGCATCCGTGATAGGTGTTGTTGCCGCCGTATATGATACTGGCATTTCGTTTGCTATCTCTTCAATAGTAGCTTCTGTAATAGGCATGATAATACTCGCTTTAGTAGCTAAAAAAATATTCACAATCCCCGAAGAACATAGATTTACTTTGGTAGATATTTTCAAATGGAGATTTGGAAATAAAATCAAATATCCAATCTTATTTTTACTAATCACAATTTTATTTCTGCTTACAGCCATAAATTTAGTTGCCATAAGTCAACTTGGCAGTATTTTAACCGGCCTTAATTACAATCTTGTTTTAATAATTAGTATTGCAATTGTAATCCTATACACAGCTATTGGTGGTTTAAAAACCGACCTTTTAACAGACTTTGTGCAATTTTGGTTTATGGGTGGCCTACTAATTATGCTATTTGTTTCTGGCGTGTTTAACAACGGCTTTGACCTGATCGCAAATCTCCCAAAAGGACACTTTGACCCTTTTGCTTTTGGTGGCATCGGATTTTTTATAGGTACAATACTGATCGGAGGATTTGTTTATTTAATGAACTCGGCTACATGGCAAAGAATATTTTCAGCAAAAAATGAAAAAATTGGAATAAAATCACTTTATTATAGTATTCCCTTTATGCTTCTGATTAGCTTACTAACGATGTTTATAGGACTATTCGCAGCAACGATGCTTGGTGATGTAAACAGAGATCAAGCAATGTATTTATTAATTCCCAAATTACTTCCTGTGGGTTTAGTTGGATTAGGTTATGCGGGCATTCTATCAATTATTTTGTCGTCGATTGATAGTTTATTAATAGGAGGTTCAACTATTATATCAAGAGAGTTTAAAATTTTCTCTTCCTTGAGAAATGCTCGGCTTACAACACTGGGCTTGGGAATCATTGCCGCTTTCACTGCTTATATATTTCCTGACATAATTAATCTTGCTCTTTTTGCCTCATTCTTAATGCTCGCCTTAACACCATGTCTTTTATTCAGTTTATATTCAAAAAAAGTTAATATAAAACAGGTCTTAATTTCAATGATAGGAGCGCCAATAATACTAATCATTTTTTCATTTTTTGCCTATAAAATAGCATTTGTTCCTGCAGTATTATTTGCAATTATAGTATTCTTAATTCCATTTAAAAATATCCAGAAATCACAGCCATAAAGTAGCAAAAGAACATCATATAACGGCGCGTATCTGGTTCCGTTCGTCGTCGTACCGCCGCCTCACCTAACCCAGCGTGCTCCATTACGCTCCGAAAAACATCAGCTATACGCAAACGTTATATCATGCAATATATGAAGAGCAAAACAAAATCAAAAAGAAAAACTTCAGCTGGTTCAGACCGAAAAAAAACAAAAAAGCCAACCAGCAAAAAGAAACCAATCCAAACTTCGACCAAGGACGACCTCACCATCGGCCTGCTTCAGCATGAAATTGATCAGATTCTTGGTAGCCAAAGTAAAAATGAAACCAATAAAGAACTGGAACAAGCTGTAATGAAAGAACTGGCCAAGCTACTGCCTGAAAAAGAAGCCATTACCAAAGAAACTGCCGCCAAGCACACCAGCATTATTGTGCAGAGTATTGCCAGGAGGGCGGAGCACTCACCGTATGTTTTGGATTTGAGCGCTCTCATTGAAAAAAAGAAAAAAGCTAAGCAAGAAAAGCACCGGGTTTTGTCGTTTTTTCATCATTTACACGAACACCAACCGGAGGCGACGGTTCAGATTCGGGAAGAATCGCCAGCCGCCATTGCAATTCCGGAAACAACTCACTTTGCCGAGCCGACCATTGTAGCTGAATATGAAAATCAGATTGAATTTAAAAGCGGCGCGCCGAAAGACACTGATTTTTACGAACAATTTACCAAAACTCCATTTTTCTATCATTTAAATCTTCCTTTGCGCTGGCATCGGACAATTATCGCCTACGCTGCCATTTGTCTTTTGATCGTTACGCCGATCAAAGTATTCGGCCATTATCAGGAAATAAAACAATCTCAGGATCAAATAGTCAGCTATGCAACAACTGCTTATGAAGATCTAAAAATCGCCAGCCAGGAATTAGCCGCCAATAATACTGCCGGCGCCGCGCAGAATTTCAGCCAGGCAAATCATAATTTCACCCAAGCCAGCCAACAAATTGCTGAAATTGACCTTTCAATTAAATCGATTCTAAAAATTTTACCGACCGATCAGGCTAATTTGGCTGACGCCGAGTATCTCTTGGAGGCCGGCCAGCAAATCTCGGCCATTGGCCAAACCCTAGCTCAATTATTTGATATTTTTACCAATGGCAGCCAGGCTAGGCTGACTGACAAAATATTTTCTTTGCAGGAAAAGCTCGAAGAAATTATTCCGAAGCTTAATCAGCTGGAAGACGACCTGGCAAAAGTCAGGATCAAAGCCATTCCCAAGGAAAAACAAGAACAATTTGAAAAAGGCAAAGAAATTATTACTTTGCTAAATAATGACGTCAAAGAATTCAACAGTTTTTCAAAAATATTAAACCAGCTTCTGGGCTCTGATTACAAACGGCGTTATTTATTTGTTTTTCAAAATAATAATGAGGCTCGTCCGACCGGCGGCTTTATGGGCAGTTTTGCCTTAGTAGACATCGACCGCGGACAAATTAAAAATATTGAAATTCCGGGCGGTGGCACCTATGACTTGCAAGGCTCATTATTAGAAAAAAGGATTTCACCGTTCCCTCTGCACTTGATCAATCCGCTTTGGGAAATGCAGGACGCCAATTGGTTCCCGGACTTCCCGACTTCAGCCGCCAAAACAATTTGGTTTTATGAAAATTCCGGCGGGCCAACCGTTGACGGCGTCATAGCGGTCAATGCCAGCCTCATCCCGTCGCTCATGCAAATAATCGGCCCGATCGACTTGCCTGGCTATGATAAAACATTTACTTCTGATAATTTTATTGAAGAATTGCAAAGGTCAATTGGCATTGAATACAACAATCCGGCAGAAAACAAGCCTAAAATAATTCTTTCCGACCTGGCGCCAAAATTATTGGACAAAATTTTCAGCGCTGACGGAGAACAGCTGTTAAATATCGCCAAAACGCTAAAACTTGGCCTTGCTCAAAACGACATTCAGCTCTACTTTACCAATGAAGCGGCGCAGGAAAAAATAGCTTCCTACGGCTGGACCGGGCAACTGCTCGACACTTCCAAGGATTATTTGGACGTGATCAATACCAATATCGGCGGAGGAAAAACAGACGGCTTGATTGAACAAAAGATTGATATTGTTTCCGACATTTACGATAATGGAGAAATAATAAATACGGTTACACTAACCAGAAAACATACCGGCAAACTCTCAGACCCTTTTGGCAAAGTATCCAACTTATCTTTTGCCAGATTTTATACTCCACTCGGCAGTCAGATTTTATCAGCGCAAGGCTTTACCGATGAAATTTTGCCGGAATCATTTGAAAAACCGGAAGACTTTTGGCAGGAAGACGAAATGCTGAATCAGGTTCAGGGCGAAGTCTGGGTGGAACCCGATACCGGCACTTATATAAACAATGAATTTAATAAAACTGTTTTCGGCAACTGGATCCAGGTCGATCCGGGCGAAGAAACAACTGTAGTTCTGAAATACAGATTGCCATTTAAAATTAATACAAATGACGGCAGCGGATTTAAATTTTTCTCAGCTGACAAACAAGGCGGCTTTCACTCGCTTCTTTTGCAAAAACAGTCTGGGCAAAAAAACACAAAATATTCCCTTACTATCAATCTTCCTGAACACCTAAAGCCAACCTGGGCTTTTGGCGACATAGCAATATCCAACAACAGGCAAATATTATTTGAATCCAGCTCGCCTGAAGACCAACTTATTGCCTTTGTTTACGAATAATAACTCTGCCGTGACATACTATGGCTCACACCAAAAACTCAAGTCCTAAATTCATAAGACGAAAAATTAAATATCCAAAAGAAGATCCGATTAAGGATTTATTTGAATTATACGAAGAAGATGATTTAGCCAAAGAAATGGGAGATGCCGTCTTGGAAACAACAGACTCTCCGAAAGCGCCTGACGACTCGCTAAAAGATCTGATTGAAATCAACCGCCGCAAGCGCAGAAAAAAATTTTTCATTGTTTCCATAATCCTGCTTTTTATTTTTTCATTGGCCGCGCTTGGCGGCTTTTTGTATTTCGGCGGCAATAAAACTTTTGAAAATCAAAGCCTGGCCATGGAAATCGTCGCCCCGGAAAAAATTCAGATCGGGCAGACCTTTGACTACAAAATCACCTACCAAAATCTAGGGCTTGTGGATCTTTTAAATAGCCGCTTGCTAGTGCAACAGCCGCACGGATTTATTTTGGAAAAAGCTGAGCCAGAACTCTCTAATCACAAATGGCTACTGGGCGATCTGGGGGCCGGAGACAAAGGCGAAATAATAATAACCGGCAAAATAATTGACGCAATTAACGAAGAACAAAAACTAACAGCTACCCTGACTTTTGAGCCAAGTAATTTTCATTCCGAGTTTTCTAAAGAAACCAGCTTCAGTATTCTGCTCGAAGAACCGGAATTTGAAATTGTGAATTCCTTTCCTTCAAATATCACGCTGGGGCAAAAAATGAACCTCAAAACAAAAATAAAAAACAAAGGGACGGCTTCCTTTGAAAATATAAAATTAAACTTTTTATATCCAGAATCTTTTACTTTTCAATCGGCCCAGCCAGAACCAAGCGAAGACAGCAATCTCTGGTTGTTAACCGACATCCCCGGCCTTTCCGAAAGCAAAGAAATAACTATTGAAGGCTCTTTTCCAAAATCCTTAACCTTTGGCAATGAAAGCGAAAGAGAACGAATTTTCACTGCTCAAATCCTTTTGCCCGGCAATGATGAATTATACTCCGTAGTCAAGGAATTTAAATTTACAGTCAAAGTTATTGATCAGGCAATCAATACTTACCTCATTGTTAATGGAACAACGGAAAATAAACATATTGTGCTCGGCGACAATCTGGCTTTTTCCATCATCGCGAAAAATAACGGCCAGCAGGATTTTGAAAATGTTCAGCTGAAATCAATAATAAACAGCCAACCCATGGATATTCTGGACTGGAATAAACTGCAGGACGACTTTTTCGGCAAGATCGAAAAAATCGACAATGGCAAACAAATCATCTGGGACAAAACGCAAATTCCAAAGCTTGCCAATCTCAAGGCCGGTGAAGAAATAACTGTGAATTTTTCTCTGCCGGTCAAACAGCTGACAGAATTTGAAACAGTTAATCTGGCAAGTCTCGGACAGACAAAAATTGAAGCTCATTCTGAAATAGCACTGAACACTGAACCCGACGCCCTGACCGCAGCGGTAGTTAGCAGCCAAGTAGCATTAATATTAAATACCGATATCAATGTCGGCGCCAAGGCGCTCTATTATTTTGATGACGGCACACCGATTGGCTCTGGCCCCCTGCCCTTAAAATCAGGAGAGACAACCGGCTTAAAAATATTTTGGGATGTTTCCAACGACTTGCATGAAGTGGAAAATCTATTAATAAGCGCAGAATTACCTGAATATGTCAGCTGGCCGAATGAAACAAACACCACTGCCGGCGAACTAAGATTTGATCCGAGCACCCGCAAAGTCAGCTGGGAAATCAATCGCCTGCCGGAGTCAATCAAGGAAGCCCATGCCAGTTTCACTATTGTTGTCACGCCACTCTCCGCAGACAAAGGTAAAATAATCAAGCTTCTGGGCAACACCACGCTATCAGCAAAAGACGTTTCTACCGGCGACCTGATAATCAAAACTAAAAATATTTTAACTTCTGCACTTGAACAGGATCAAAACGCTGAAACTGACGGTCTAATCCAATAAAAACAAAATCAAGCATAATCTGAAATAGATTGCTTGTTTTTTTATTTTCACAAAAAAAACTCCGACGCGTTACGCCGGAGTTCACCTGCCAAGCCCATTTCGCTCGGTCATCTTTCACCTCCTATCCGTTAGAATTGAACATCCGCCGCCTAGGCAAAGTCCTTTGGCGGCTCGAACGTCGCGCCGGATCGACGAAACGCTCGCTTCAGAAATCGCTGTTGCTCGCCCGCCGACTTCCCCCGAAGTCCGTCACGGACGGCGTAGAAAAACCAGCGCGCCTTACGCTTGTCCTGCCCCCTACCAGCAAACTTATGGTTTGCCCGATCAAGGACAGCTTGCGCTAATCCAGAATTGACACCAAGAACTTTCCGCGCCGCTTCTTTGAACTCGCCGACCGTTTGACAACGATCAAGCTCACTCAAATCCGCGACCAAGACGCCTCCTGGCTCTCCCGTAGCAAGCGTAGTCCTGGCCTCATGCTCTTTGAATTTTCTCTCAGACACGAGACCTTTACGAAACAACTGCTCCTGCAATGAGTCAGCCATAGTCACCTCCTTAGTACGGCTGTGGCCAGCGATTGGCGCGTCGGCGCCAATCGCTGGCCGTTTCAATTATGGAGGGAGGTCTAGCGTCCCTTCTTCCGGCCGTTGCGGCACTGCCGCTTCTTGCACTCCTTGACTGCCTTCTGGCTGGAGTGCGACTGCCCGCAGTGCATGCACTTGAACGAACCCAGAACCACGCTCCCCTTGTTCTTGCCCATCTTCGTCCTCCCTAAAAAAGTTATACGTAGTAACCAACTTTAACAAACAATTCCATTATTTACTAAAGTTGATAGGGGTCTGAAGATCCTCGGTTTTAGATTGCGCTTCATAGCCGCCTCCTGGTTGTCGCCCTCTCGGTTGCGTTTGCGGTTGTAGCCCTTTTTACCCTTCTTGATTGAATGAGCTTTGCCGGACCGCGATCCGATCAATTCGCGGACAATTTTCCTCATTACCCATAACGGACCGTACTCTCTTCGCCTTTTCGCCAACCGGCGCTTGCGACGGCTATCCATTCTAGACATTTTTCCCTTCTAATTATTCATCCGAGTAGCCTTCTGACCTTATTGGTCAGAAGACCCGACTGAAAAACAATTATCAGGTTTAGCAAGACAAGCATTGCCGCTAAACAAAATACCAAACATTGTATCAAGGATAATAAAATTTGTCAAGACCTGCTGACAAACTTTGCCTAAAATAAGACACTTCACACCAAATTTAGCAAAAAAAAACTGCTGATTTAAGCAGGTTGCTATTAACTTATTATACTCCAAGGCTTGACAAAAGTTTCATTGCTTGCTATACTTTTAGGTTAATTTGCTTCCCCTATGCTGGGGAGAATTAACAGTTGCGGAGGTGCTATGAACATGAATCAGAATTGGAGGTTTACGGAAACACAAAAAGATTCACGAATTCTCTATGCAACGAATCACGGACTGAGTGACTACCCTCACATGAGCCTGGGCTGCTTTGGTGGCGGCCCCGGGTGCAGACCAATCACTGACGGAGCCAGACCAATCATTTTAAGTCAACGCAGCGCAAGAAAAGTAGTCCATCTCTCGGATGGTAACATCCTCTACAGCCAGCGGGGAAAACACGAACCGAGCATTAAACTTGGCTGCTTTGGCGGCGGCCCTGGGTGCAAGTCCATTTCCGATGGAACCAGAAAAATCCTTCTGCCGCAGCTGGGCAGATAACAATATGCGGGCGAAATAAGCCGCTCAATGGCCGGGTTTCAACAACCCGGTTTTATATTTTCACGCATTTAGAACTGGCACACTGGCGTCCCAGAATATATTGAACAAAGTATGAAAGCTTTGGAAAAAAATTTTGTCCTCAATAATGATTGCTGTACTTTTTTTCTCTTGCAAAATAGGCTTGTTCATCACAACAAGATTTTCGAACATCAATATTTCCAGCATGTAATTGTCAATTTTATAAAAGCGGGAATGCACATTAGAAAATCTTTTGAAGGTGTCATTTGCATTTTCCGGCAGCATATAGACGATTTTTATCTGGCCGACCTTCTTGACCAGCCGGCAAAAAATATCCGACACCGGCTGATGCGCCTGTGGCAATAAATTAAAAATAACCTCCGGCCGGCGCTTCATAATCTCTTCAAGAAAAAAATTAAATCCAGCCTGCGTGTCCATAAAGCGCACGCGCGGACGGTCGGCTTTGACATTGTAAATCGCTTCCAAATCCGGCATTAGCTTGCTAATTCCTTTTTCAATTAACTCAATTTCATTTTTTCTTTTATCCAAAATCTCCAAAATCCTTTGCGGCTTTTCGGCCATGATCAAAGTTTTTTTATCTTTTTCGATTACACTAACTAACCCTTTGTTTTTTAGGGATTCAACTTGAATATAGGTAGTCGCGCGATTAACTTCTGACTTTCTGGACAATTCCTGGATCGAAGATATTCCCATTTCCAGGGCAGCTAGATAAACTTTTGTTTCTTTGTCTGTGAGGCCAAAATCGCGCAGAGATTTTTCCAGCATATAATTTATATGTCTTCCGCTATTCCCCACAATGCGTGGAACAGTAAAGTTAAAGTTTGTGAAAATAATTTATCGGAAATAATCATCCAGGCGCCGTTACCGGCAATGTAAACATTTTGATTGGCAATCAGCACTTCAGACAAAAAATTAAACTTAGCTTCCGGTAAAAATTTCAAACGAAATTTTTCGTCTTGCACGAGCGGCTGAACGCGACGGTCAATGATTTTATTTTTTGAAATGTACAGGACTTTGAATTTCTTTACTGAATCCAAAATATTTTGAACGTGCAGGCGGTTTATATAATCGGCAAAAAGATCCTGATTAAAAATATTGTATATTTCATCAGCGCGCAATTCCTCAATTTCCCGCCTGATTAATTCCAAATCGTTTTTGTCAGTATAATTATAATAGCGCACCGAGGGTCTGTCTTGGGCCAAGTTGTAAATTGATTCCAGCTGCGGCATTATTTTTTGGAGCATCTCCCGCCGGCGCTTGACTTCCTTTTCCTGCTGTTCGTAAATATATTGAAGCTTGTCCGGTCTTTCCGCCACGTAATAAACTTTGCCATTTTTTTCAACTGCGCTCAAAAGACCTCGGCCAATTAAATTTTTAATATGAGTATAGGCCGTTGTTCGATTAATGCTTGATTTGGCGGCAATTTCCTGAACTGATGAATATCCGAGCTGCAGCGCTGACAAATACACTTCCGCTTCTTTATTTGACAAACCAATGCTTAGAAGTTCCTGTGTTAACATATTTGTACTAATTACCACTTTATTGTAGCATAACAACAAGAAAATGTGTTAACAGTTATTAACAACAAATCCTGTTTTTTATCCACCAATTCTGTTGGCAAAGGCTGACATCTTTTTCTAATATAAATCTAATTTTTGTTTTTAACTGTCAAAATTCACTAACACTTTTCAAATAACAATTAGATAAAATTCCTTTGGTTTATTTTGTTCAATTTGACAAAACAAAGGAAAAGTTTTCCCCAAAACATCTTTTCTTTGCCTTAATATACTATATAATTTAATTAGGAAAACTGTTACTTGAAAACAAATTTATTGGTAGCGGCTCAAATGATGAGCCCCCAAAATCATTCATCTCCGAATGGAGGAGAAAAAGATGAATGCAGAGTCCCACATTTCAAAAGAAGATGCGCGTTTCGCGCTTATTGCCCTCATGATGTCACGATCCTACGAAAAAATCAGCGAATTGCTCGCGGCGCTCGAAAGCCGCGCACATGACGGGATCATGTGCGGTCCCGCCGGTCTTGTCGGCGGCGAACAGAAGATCATGTGCGGTCCCGCCGGATTGGCCGACAGAAATTCGCAGATCGTTTGCGGACCGGCCGGGCTTGTCGGCGGCGAACAAAAGATCATTTGCGGACCTGCCGGCCTTGCCGGTGGCGAACAGAAGATCATGTGCGGTCCCGCCGGCCTTGCCGGCGGCAAACAGAAGACCGTGTGTGGACCGGCCGGTTTGGCCGACAGGAATTCGCAGATTATTTGCGGACCGGCCGGCCTCACTGACAAGAGCGCTCAAGCTTCAGAGCATCGCGAAACTCGCGAGGTCAAAGAAGCGGCCGTCTTTGGCCAGCCGGATAGCACGTTTCAGTCCGAATCTTCTGGCGGCCAGCCGCCGGAAGCTGACGAACTTCAAAAACAGGCCGTGAAAACGGTCGAAGAATACGAAATGAGCGTCAAGCTGGCTGAACTTGTGGATATTGTCATCCGGGTCAGACCCGCTACTTCTGTCAGCTGACGCCATTTCAAACACCTCAAGAGGTGATGCCATGGCAGACAGCCAAAAGCCCGGTCGCGCGCACGCGACCGGGCCTCTTTTTATCTTCAATGTTTTATACAACTATGCTGATCAACCTGCCTGTCACATAAATAATTTTTTTCACTTGCCGTTCAGCCAAATGTTTCTGCACTTTGTCGCTAGCCAGAGCCAACTTTTTAAGCTCTTCCTCGACAATATCTGCGCTGACCAAAAGTTTGTCACGCACTTTGCCATTGATTTGCACCGGAATTTGAATTTGCTCATCAATAACCAGCGCTTCGTCAAACTGCGGCCATTTTTGCAAAGAAATACCCGCCTCATTCCCCAGCGCGCTCCATTTTTCTTCGGCAAGATGCGGGGCAAAAGGACTGAGCATAATCAAAAACTTTTCAAATGTTTGTTTAGAACAACCGGCTTCCTGAATTTTATTAAGGAGAATCATCATGGCCGCGACTGCCGTGTTAAAATGCATTTTATCAATGTCTTCAGTAACTTTTTTAATTGTTTTGTGAAGTAGCGCAGTCACCCCCTTGTCATCTTCTCTGTTTTCAGCCGCCCAAACCCGATCCAAAAACTTTTTTATACCGCGCAGACCATTTGTGTCCCAGGCCACCGCCTGATCATACGGCCCCATGAACATTTCATAAAGACGCAGAGCATCGGCGCCATATTCTTCGACAATTTGGTCCGGATTCAGCACATTGCCACGGGACTTTGACATTTTTTGATTGTCAGACGCCAGAATCATGCCGTGCGAAACGCGCTTTTGATACGGCTCCGGCGTCGGCACAGCCGCAATGTCATACAAGAATTTGTGCCAAAACCTGGAATACAACAAATGCAGAGTTGTGTGTTCCATGCCGCCATTATACAAATCAACAGGTGTCCAATATTTTAATTTTTCCAAGTCAGCCAGTTTTTCATTGTTTTCCGGATCAACATAACGCAGAAAATACCAGCTCGACCCAGCCCAATTTGGCATAGTGTCAGTTTCTCGTCTTGCTCTACCTTTGCATTTTGGACAAATTGTATTTACCCATTTTTCGATCGAAGCTAATGGCGACTCGCCCGTGTCGGTCGGCTCATATTTTTTTACCATTGGCAATTTTAATGGCAGTTCTTTTTCATCAATCGGCTGCCAGCCGCACTCAACGCAATAAACCATTGGAATCGGCTCGCCCCAGTAATGCTGGCGCGAAAAAACCCAGTCGCGGAGATGATAATTAGTCGATTTTTTGCCAAGCCCTTCTTTTTCTAGCCAAGCTGAAATCTTTTTCTTTGCGTCAGCAGTTTTTAGGCCATCCAAAAAATCAGAATTAATATTGATGCCGTCGCCGGAATAAACCTGTTCCCCTTTCATTAATATATCGAAATACCAAGCATGATTTTCCAAATTAATAAAAGTGTTTACTTTGTCTTTGTCCACCCATAGACCATCGTGATACTGAACATCTTCTTCCGCCGGCAAAATACGTTCACCATCCTGAAGTTCAATATAATAACCCTCGATAATCGTCTCGCGATTAACATCTTTATGCCGGGCAAAAAATTCTGTGGCGATCTGCCCGCCCAAACGTTTTATTGATCTAATATTTTGATAGCCAGATTCTTCTTTCATTTCTCGAATGGCTGCTGTTTCAAAGTCTTCGCCATCTTCCACTCCTCCGACCACAAAAGAAGTCCAGCCGAATTTTTTCCAATCCAAACAATAATATTTTTCTTCTGCCCAATGCTTTAAAACAACGATTACATTATTTCGTTTTACTGTTTTCTTGTCTACTCGCGGCAAGTCTTTTTCTTGCGCCCGGATAAAAGGCATTAAAACCAGGGTAATTGCCAGTTTATATTTTTTTGCAAAAGCCCAATCTCTTTCATCATGCGCGGGGACGGCCATGATAGCGCCGGTGCCATAACTCATCATTACATAATCGGCAATCCAAATCGGAATTTCCTTTTTATTAACCGGGTTAATAGCATAAGCGCCGGTAAATACACCTGTTTTTTCTTTTTGAAGTTCAGTCCTTTCCAAGTCAGATTTTTTTCGCGCTTCTTCCTGATACTTTAATACTGCAGCCTCTTGCTCCTTGGTTGTAATTTCATTGACCAACTCATGTTCGGGCGACAAAACTATAAAAGTGGCGCCAAACAAAGTATCCGGCCTAGTGGTAAAAACGCGAATATTATCTTTGAAATTTTTCACTTGAAAATCCACCTCCGCGCCCTCGCTTCGTCCTATCCAATTGATCTGCTGAGTTTTTATTTTTTCCAGATATTCAACTGTTTCCAAGTCCTCAATCAGGCGATCGGCATAAGCGGTAATTTTTAACATCCACTGTTCCAATTCTCTTTTCTCCGTTTCCGCGCCGCAACGCTCGCACTTACCGTCAATAACTTCTTCATTGGCCAAACCAATTTTGCAGCTCGGGCACCAATTGATCGGCATTTTCTTTTTGTAAGCCAAACCATGTTTATATAATTGAAGAAATATCCACTGCGTCCATTTGTAATAGACAGAATCAGTAGTATTAATCTCGCGCGACCAATCAAAGCTGATCCCCAAGCTTTTGATCTGCTTGGTGAAAACTTTTACATTTTCCTTGGTAATAATAGTCGGGTGTTTACCTGTTTTGATGGCGTAATTTTCTGCGGGCAATCCAAAGGCGTCCCAGCCAATCGGGTACAAAACATTAAATCCCTGCATTCTTTTTTTGCGGGCAATAATATCGAGCGCTGTATAACTGCGCACATGGCCGACGTGCAGTCCGTCGCCGGACGGATAAGGAAATTCAATCAGGCAGTAATATTTTTCTTTTGGTGAACCGTCTTCAGCCCGATAAAACTTGTTATCTTCCCAAAACTTCTGCCACTTGCGTTCAATTTTTTTGTGATCGTATTTTTTCATATTAACAAGTAAAACAAATTTACAAATAATAACAAATATCACAAATTAATCTTGTCTCCGTTTATTTGTTATATTTGTAAAAACTCGTAAATTCGTCTTGTATCTACATTCTACCCTAATTTAACGAAATCCTCAAGTGACTTCTTGTCCTGCCGCCATCAAATCTGCAAATCTGTAATCCGTGCAAAAAAAAACAGACCCCATGCGAGGCATGGGGTCTGCCTTGAAACTATCTTCACTCACCGGCCGCAATGTTGCAGCCACAGCCGCCGTCACCGCGATCATACCCCCCGCCACCGCCGGCGCTGGCCACGCTGACTGCGAACAGGACCGCTACCATCACTGCCAAGAACAACACATGACGCTTCTTCATCTCTCTCCCTCCTTGTTTTTAGCCGCTTTACTAATTCTTCGATTCCTTGATTCTGGACCAACCCGCCACCGGCAAGTAATCCGTATCAGCCGCATCAACAAACCAATTGCCTTTGATTTTGGCAAGGGGCAGGCAATCGCGGATCACGGGCACGTTATTCCGGTAGAAATTCTGCTGCACAAAACAGATTTCAGAATCACTGACCGAAATCACAACTGCCAGGTGCCCGGGATCGCCGTCGCCGTCGCCTCCGTCAAAAATCAGCAGGTCGTGCACCTGAGGTTTGGTTTTTGAGCCATTCATGTAGGCAACCAAACCCTTTTCGTTCGCTTCCCACAAATACGAATCAGCATGTCCAGTTTGTGTCAGATTGCGGTGGCCGAGCACACGCGAATAAAATCGGTTAACAAATTCCACGCACTGATACTCGAGGCCGTACTTCCCGCGAGTCGATTCAAGATGAGCATGCAAATACTCGCCCTCATACGCTCCGAGCACTGTGCCGTGGTATAACCTGCCGGTTACGCCAAAGTCAATGAATCCGTTGTCCAGCTTCTGCACAACCGGGAACTGTTCGTATTTCCCAAACTGATTGCGCAACCACACCAGTCCGGTGTCCAGGTAGTACTCGGCAAACGCCGGCCCTTTGTTCAACCAGAACCGCAGTTCGGAAAACGGCAGGCTTCTGTTTACAAGCACCATCTTGTCACCGGCTTCCGGCAGAACAATGCCTTTCAGCTCCCAGATGTAGATCAGATCGAACTCATCCGGAAGTTCGTCAACGGGTTCAACCCGGTATGGATTTTCATCCCACCGGTTCGGCCGGTGAACCAGATGATAGCACCACCGCCGTCCGTCTTTCAACGGCAAGAGCCAAGCCAGATGGCTGTTGAGGCCGGTTCCATCCGCCACAATTTCTTCGTCATGAAGAGTATCGTGGTAATGGTATCCGGCAACGTACAGCTTGTTCGGATCCAAGAGACTGGTCAGCCAAAAATTCCGATCGTAATCCTCCACAATCCGGCGCTTGCCGTCGGAATTTGTTACGATTGAAAAATCTTTTGACCGATCAAAAACCGTGCGGGAGATCGCCTGCTCATTCGTTTTCGGAAACCGCCAAGCCGCGCCGCACTTCAGCAGTTCTCGGCCGACGGTAAAGTTCACGGCATTGCAAACAGCCGCCGAACAAACATCATCGTCCAACATCGACTGTGGGACAAAATTCGGCACACTTTGCGGCGTCTCCACCATAGACTGCATCAGACCGCGAATTTCAGCGGGCGTGCGTTCACGCGCCGTCTTGTCCGACCACTCCTGCTCGGTTGCCCTGCGACCAAGAAAAAATAAAACTATGAATCCAATGACCGCCGCGACTGCGACGATAAACGCACAAGCAAGTAGCCAAACAGCCACCTTTTTCATTTCTTCCCTCCTGGTTGTCAATTTACAAATAACTGTTAATAATAGCACGAATATTATTTATTGTCAATCATTAACTAAAATTAAACAAAAAAACCCAATCTGATTGGGTTTGATTTGATTGCTTGTCCTTATTGTTTTTCCTTGCAATATTCGTTGATATTACGTCTCAATTCTTTAAATCTCTCTAGAAAATAATCCACACGAGCAATTTTTCCTGACATAATGCTTGACCACAATCACGCAATCTTGCCCAGACTGAAGCCAGTTCATTATGAAGGATGATCATTTTTTCCAAAAACTCTTAGTACATATGGCAGGAGGATCTTCTTGCCGAAACGCTTTTCCAAATTCGCTGCCAGAGTTCTGATTCTGGCTACCAGAGACGGGCAATCAGATGCTCTTGGATTGAGGACAATGCTATTCAACCGGCCAACAAGCCGTGACAGCTCAGGCTCCGGCACAATCATTTCTTCAATCACCAAACACAACTGATCAAAGATTTTCAATTCTCCCTTGACGCCGATAGCGTCTCCGGATTCTGCGAGCTGGATCATTTGCTCGGCAAGCTGGTCAATCCGATCAAATAGAACGTCATGCGCCGGTCTGTACATTGGGCCCCCCTTTTGGTTTATTTTCCTGAAGACACTGAAATGAACTAGTTTTTATATTCTATGTTTTTGCGATTGATTTGTCAAGAATCAAAATAACTTGGCTTTTATGGGTTTGAATGTTTTCCTGTGAATCTCGCAAGGCCCAAGCTCGGCAATTTTTTCCAAATGCAATTTCGTGCCATAGCCGCGATGCAGTTCAAAGCCGTACGCCGGATATTTGCGGGCAAAAGCATCCATCATGCGATCACGGAAAACCTTGGCAATGATTGACGCGGCGGCGACTGACAAGATTTTTTTGTCTCCGTCAACAATCAGTTCAAATGGCGTTTCAAAATATACTTTTGCCATGTAATCTGACAAAATATAATTTGGTTTTATTTTTAGATATTTCCAGGCACGCTTCATGGCAATTTTATTGGCAAAGGCTAAGCCATGTTTATCAAGCTCAAAATTTGTAACCACTCCGATCGCCCAGCATTTTGACTTGGCAATTATGAGTTCAAACGCTTCATCTCGCTTTTTGGCGCTCAACATTTTTGAATCTTTAATCAAATCAAAAAAATCTGAATTATCAGAATCCAAAATTACCGCCGCGGAAACTAACGGTCCGGCCAAGGGTCCGCGGCCGGCTTCGTCGATTCCACAAATGAACTCATAACCGCGGTCGATTAAATTTTGTTCGTGAGAATAATCCATACTAATCCAAGTTCAATTTTAGTACGTTAAATCTAACTTTTTTTAGCGTTCCATGCAAGGCTGTGCAGTCCGCGCAACAAATTGGCCAATGCCCTACTTTCTATTATCACGCCCATTGGCACGGGTTTTAATAACGCCATAACAACTTTATTTTCGTAAATATTTATTTCACCGCCAAAATCTTCAATCCCCGGCAATTCTTCTTTATTTATCCAACGATATTCAGTGTATTTAAATGAACCCTTAAAATTCTTCATCCAATCACGCGCCACCTCGGTGGCCAAGAGTAAAACTTTCTCATGAATTTTGCGTTTACTCCGTTCAAAATTATAATTCTCTCCCCAATTTTTAAATTCCGGCTTAGCCCAACCTTCCACGTCAAGAATGGATAAAATTTCCGTAGTTGAAGCTAACGTTTCTTCATAAATATTTTTTAAACCTTCAACGCCTTGCTGATAACGAATAGTCGGCTTTTCTGCTATCTTAAACAATAAAACTAAATCAGGCAAATTCTGTTCAATTTCTTTTAGATTACGTTCCCACTTATTTTTTTTATTTTTTACAAATTGAACTAACCGCTGAGGATGCTCGGCGCTGTAAACCACTTTTTGTCCATGCCCCGAAGTTTGATCAACCAAGCCGTATATCCCCAATTTATTTAAAACATGATAACCCAGTGTTCTGGTAACTTCGGCCTTCTGGGTAATTTCGCTAACTGTTGCCGGTCCTAATTGCAAAAGAGCCAAATAAACTTTGGACTCGGTTTCATCAAGACCTGCCTTATTTAGAAGTTGTTCATTATTCATAATACAATATTTAATTGTGAATTACCTCACCGCTTTAGCTTGAGAGTTAAGCTGTTTGTTGCTCACCCACATCGCACCCTACCGCCAACGGCGGCTAGGAAAGGGATGCGTTAATTTAATGATAACAACCTTATTGTTTTGTGTCAATACGATTTTACAAAGTATAAATAATCGTAATGTTTTGTTTAATTTTAAGATAAACACTTGTAACACTCCCTTTACGAAATCTTCTACAATTGATACTTTACAATAACTTGCTCATTGACAACCGAGGAGATCCGCCATGGAAGAATGCAAATCTTACATTAGAAAACTCAGTAAACTGATCTTTCTTTTCAGCGCAATCGGGACATTCTTTTTTTGTATCGGCTACTTAACAGACAAGACCTACGCTTTCCTAATTTTTGTCCCCGTACTCATAATGTATCTTTTATCTGCATGGTGCCTCCTAGGCATAATAATTTTCGGGATAACATTGATGAGTATAAAACCGCCTCAACCGATTACAAAATTATATAATCCATTAAAAGCATTTTGGGACAGGCTATAAATTATAGCCATAAACGACAACAAACAACAGGAGGAAACAAAGATGACAGACATCAGCACCCCCCAAGCGATTCCTGCTTACTTTGACCCAATTGCCGCGCATTTACGAAAACTATTTAGCAGTGATTGCCCAAATACCGCTCCGCCGTGTGGCGCGCTGATCGAGGTTACAACTCCGATCCAAACTCTTGAAGGTGAAATAATTGACATCGGCAGCTACCTTGTCTGTCCAGGTTTCGGCATGGCTCAAAATGGCCCAAACTGGATTCATTTAAAACCGCTGAGTAGCAATGACATTGAACGAATTATGAACGATAATAATTTTCTAGAAGAACTTCTTGATGCGCCAAGGAAAGAATATCTAAAGGCTCGCACATGGCAATGGATAGAATGCAATGGAATAATTTCAGAAGACGAAATTGACGAACTTGGAATTGATCCTGCGCTAAAAGGATTACCTATTCAAATCGACTGGCGAGGGATAAAACTATATGTCCCCACTAAATAAAACAATTTATTCTCTGATTGACAAACAACAAGGAGGTATTTATGTTCTGGTTTTATTTCTGGCTAATACTGGCTCTTCCCATTGCCATTGTCAACATTTTGGCGAGCGGAAGAAGGGAAAAAGGAAAACCGATAAACGGAAACGATATTAAATGGGGAAAAGCTTTTGACCTCAGCTCTATTGGAATGTGCCTTTGCGGTATTCAATTCGGCATGGAACTTTGGGGATTGGAATCAAAACTCATACCGATAATCGCTATCATAGTTACAATAATTGCAGCTATATTGATAAGTGCACTGATTGAACTGATACTACAAAAGAAACCAGCGAGGGAGGCACAATGAATAAAATAAAAAGATTGACCTGGTTAGTTTTCGCAATTCTTTGCCTCACCTCTTGCAGTGAAAGTACGATCGAACTATTGCATGTGAAACGCATTGTGGCGAGTGGTCCCGAAAATTATACGTTGTGGTACTCCGACTCTGCTAACTCACAAGACCTAAAAACTTATGAACCCAAATGCATATGTGACTTTCAAATCGTAATGGATGCATCTCCCGAAAAAGACATATGGGCAACTATATATCGCCACGCTATCTGGTGTTTCGGTGAATATCGAATAACGCTACATATCCATTCAGCCGAGGAAATCAATTGAAATCAAGGCGGTAACAGAAAATGAATTAATCATTATTCTGCCCGGCATAAACTTTCGCCGGTAAAAAGACAACAAAGAATATAAGCGAAAAAAAAAGGAGAAAAAAATGACACAACCAAAACGAATTATAACTATAAAAATTAAGGAACCGGAAGATGAAGCTGGAATATTTGATTGCTTAAATTATACAGCCGAAAGAGAAAAGATAAGCTTGGCTGAATTATTTGAAAGATCTTTAAATGATGGGTTATTTAGCCATGGATGGCATAGACTATGGTTTGATGTTGAGATGACAATTACCCAAGAAGAAGCACAAGAAAATAACTAAACACGAAATGATTAATTCAAAAAACCTGAGGTCAAACCCCAGGTTTTTTCTTATCACAAAAGCCCCCTCGCGGGAGCCCTTGTTCGTATTTCAGAAAAAATTTTAGCTCATGTGCTTTGAAACGATCTTTGTCATTTCAAACATGTTGACTTCTTTTTTGCCGCCAAAAACTTTTAACAGTGCGGCGTCGGCAATAATGTTCCTTTTGTTCTTTGGGTTCTGAAGATCATGCTTCTTGATGTAAGCCCAAAGCTTTTTCACTACTTCAAATCTAGGTAACGGACCTTTTCCAACGACTGCTTCCAATTCTGCTGTTAACTTTAATGGCTTTTTCAAAGCCGGGTTCAATTTCCTGACCATAGTTTTATTAATTATTAGTCTTACTAACATCTTTATTATACCATAGTCCTTTCAATCTTTCCAGTGCCCTGACAAAAGCCGCCGTGCGCAGGTCAATTCCCCGGTCTTTGTGAATCTGCCAAATCTCGTGAAATGCCGGCACAATGATTTGTTTCAGCTTGTCAAAAACCTGTTCTTCTGTCCAATACGCATCTTCCATATTTTGCTGCCATTCGAAATAACTTACTGTCACTCCACCCGAATTAGCCAGCACATCAGGTACTGATTTTATCCCATTTTTAGCCAATATCTCATCCGCTTCCGGCGTTATTGGTCCATTGGCTAATTCAACAATAAACTTGGCTTTAACATTTTCTGCATTATCTTTGGTAATAACATTCTCTAAGGCTGCCGGCACCAAAACGTCTACTTCTAGTTCAAGCAACTGTTCATTTGTTATCTCCGTTATCCCCTCTAGCCCCTTGATTTGTCCTGTGGATTTCTTTTGTTCAATGACCCTTTTTATATCCAATCCTTCAGAATCATAAATCCCGCCTTGCGAATCAGAAACAGCCACCACCTTGTACCCGGCGGCATAACAAAGCTCGGCCATCACCGAACCGGCATTGCCAAATCCCTGAATCGCGACCGTGGGCTGTAAAGACGCGATTAATCGCGTCTCCATCATGGCTTGCAAAACATAAAACCCACCCATCGCCGTGGCTCGATCACGACCCAAACTGCCACCCTGGCCAAGTGCTTTTCCGGTAATAACTGCTTCAAACTCTTTTTTTTGTTTTTCCGTTTCTTCAAAACCATTTTCCTTAATTTTATTTTCCCGATATGATTCTTTAACCCAATTCATAATTTGCGAATTGGTATAAACATCCGGAGCCGGAACATCGACTTTTGGCCCAATATTCGGAGCCAAGGCTTTGCCAAACTCACGACTAAGTCTTTCTAATTCACCTTCACTCAATTCTTTTGGGTTAACTGTAACGCCGCCCTTGCCGCCCCCCATTGGAATACCGGCAACAGCGCATTTAATCGTCATCCATAAAGCTAAAGCTTTTACTTCGTCCAGATCAACTGTTGGGTAATATCGAAGTCCGCCTTTGTATGGGCCGGCCCAATTATTGTGCTGGACGCGGTAGCCTTCAAATATTTTCAAACTACCATCGTCCATTTTAACGGGCAATTTAACTTGCAAAATTCGATCCGGGATTTTTAATAATTCTAAAACTTGCGCATCTAAATTAATAACCTGCGCCGCTTTTTCTAATTGTTTAATTGCGTTTTCAAATGGATTATTCATAAAAAATCATTAAATAAATACTCCCTGCGCCAATTTGATTGCTAAAGCTTCTAAGTCTCGCGTATATTGAGGAAAATCATTAATTTGTTTTCGGGCAACGCCGCTTTCTATTGCCGCCTTGGCAACAGCCGTGGCAACACGAGATAATGCTCGCGGATCAAACGGTTTGGGAATAATATAGTCAGGACCGAAAGAAAAGCTTTTACCATAAGCCTTTGTAACTTCTTCAACAACCGGTTCATGCGCCAATCTAGCCAAAGCTTTTGCCGCCGCTAATTTCATCTGCTTGTTTATTGTCCTGGCCCGAACATCCAGCGCGCCGCGAAAAATAAACGGGAACCCCAACACATTATTTACCTGATTTGGAAAATCGCTTCCGCCGGTAGCCATGATAATGTCGGGGACTGTTTGCTTTGCCAAATCATAGGAGATTTCCGGCGTTGGATTAGCCATGGCAAAAACAATCGGTTGAGCCGCCATTCCTTTCAGCATTTCAGGAGAAATTAAATTACCTTTGGAAACTCCGATAAAAACATCGGCCGCTTTCATAGCCTCAGTCAAGGACTGCTCATTTTTTTGAATAAACTTCGCTTTGTATTTATTTAATTCAAACAGCCTCCCTTCAAACAACAATCCCTTGCTGTCAAACATAAAAATATTTTCTTTTAAGGCGCCAATGTCAAGCAAAAAATTCGCGCAGGCAATTGCCGCCGCTCCGGCTCCAGAAAAAATTATTTTAATCTGGTCAATTTTTTTCCCGGTTATTTCCAGCGCATTCATTAAGCTGGCCGCAATAATTACTGCTGTCCCATGCTGATCATCATGAAATATCGGAATATTCATTTTTTCAATTAACCGCTCTTCTATATAAAAACATTCCGGCGCCTTGATGTCTTCGAGATTGATTCCGCCAAAGGTTGGCGCCAGGGAGAGCACTGTTTCAATGAATTTGTCAGGATCCGTCTGATCAATCTCAAGATCAAACACGTCCACACCGGCAAAGCGCTTAAACAAAACGCCTTTCCCTTCCATCACCGGCTTTGAAGCTAAAGCGCCAATATTTCCCAATCCCAAAACGGCGGTGCCGTTACTAATCACGGCTACTAAATTTCCCTTAGCCGTATATTGATATGCGTCATCAGGATTTTTTTTAATTTCCAAACATGGCAATGCCACTCCCGGAGTATAAGCTAAAGATAATTCCCTTGCTGTTGTGCAAGGCTTAGTCGGAATAACCGAAACCTTTCCTGGCTTTGGCTGTGAATGGTAATCCAAAATTTGTTGTTTTTTTTCTTCCATAAAACATTAAATATTTCAATTATTTAATTGCATTTTCAAATGGATTATTCATTATTCATTATTTATCGCCTCTTCGCCCTATCAACAAAAGCGTCGCCAATTTCCTTGCCTCTCGCCCGCTGAATATAAACAGCCGCGCTCATGGCCGCTCTCGCTCCATCGCCGGCGGAAATCACAGCTTGTTTGAATGGCGTATTAGTCACATCGCCCGCCGCAAAAATTCCGGGCGCTGAAGTTTTCGCATCATTGTCAACAATAACAAAGCCTCGTTCATTTGCCTCGACTAAATTCTCAAGTCCGGCGATTTTTTTCAATTGACTTTCCCAACCGATCTCAATAAACACGCCGTCTAATTCCAATTCACTTTTCCCTTTGGTCTGATTATTGATAAGCTGAACTTTTTCAAGCTTTTGTTGGCCGATAAACGCTCCAACTTCCGTGAAGTTCATTATTTCAATGTTTGACCTGGCTTTGACCGCATCGACAACCACATCTTCCGCCCGATAAACATCGCGCCTCGCAAACAGATATACTTTTTTTGCCAACGTTGATAAATATTCCGCCGCGTCAAAAGCGCTGTTGCCGCCGCCAACCACAGCCACGTTTTTTCCTCGGAATAACGGCCCGTCGCAAGTCGCGCAATAAGCCACGCCTTTGCCAATTAATTCTTTTTCACCCGGAACGCCGAGTTGCCGCTGTTTCAAGCCAAAAGCCAAAATAATCGCCACTGTTTCGAATTCCTCATCTTTGGTTTTTACAATGTAGCCGGAATCTTTTTTTTGAATTTCAGCGACTTCGGCGTATTTAATTTCCGCGCCTGATTTTTCAGCCTGCTCTTTGAATTTCAAAGCCAATTCAGGTCCCTTGATACTGACAAACCCCGGGTAATTTTCCACATCCGCTGTAATTGCGAGCTGCCCTCCAACATCTTTTGTCAAAACAACTGTTTTTAATTCGCGTCGCGCCGTATATATTGCCGCAGATAGTCCGGCGCAAGCGCCGCCGATTATTATGACATCGTATTTATTCATAAAAAAAGTTAATTAAATTAATCAACCGAATTAAGAGATTGAGCGATTGAGCGATTTGAAATTCGCTTAGTTAACTTAATTCGCTATCTTCAATCCGTTAATTCCCGCCACAGGCACCTAATTCGCCAATTCGCTAATTCGCCACTTTCTACAGCAACGCTTTGAGTTTTCCCTTTAGCACTTCCTTATTCTGCAAGCCGTTCAAGGTTTCCACCGGTTCGCCGTTTTTGAAAAAAATCAATGTAGGAATGCTCATCACGCCGTATTTGCCGGCGGTATTATTGCTTCCATCAACATTTAATTTAAAAATTTTCGCCGCGGTCCCCGCCATTTCTTTTGACAATTCTTCAATAATCGGCGCCAGCATTTGGCATGGCCCACACCAAGTCGCAAAAAAATCCACCAAGACTGGTCCGTCTTTGTAGCTTAATACTTCACTTTCAAAGTTTTGATCATTCAACTCCATAAAAACATACAACGCTCGGCTGATTATCCGCAAAAAAAAATTTGCGCACATCTCCGACCGCGTTCTTGTTATTTTTTATTTTTCTCGAGCCAATAGCGCAAAATATGCCGCATAAACTCGCTCTTTGAAGAGAACTTATGTTTTTTCATTTGTTTTTCCACTTCCCGACAAAGGTCTTCTGGCAAAGAAAGGGTAACTATGCAACGCATACAAATATTTGTCAATTATTATTGTATTACAATGTATTACACATTTTAGCATATCCATATTGCCTGTCAAATCTACTTTTCCACAAGGACTCTCCAAATTAAATTAAACAAAAAAACAAACTTTTGTCAAGTCTGCCTGTTGAAAAAACATGTAAGTACGCGGCACCAGGATACGGGTTAAAAAATGGGATGTCTGATGCCGGGACCAGAACCCGGATTTCTTATCTATGCTCTAACGCCGACTTCAAACTTCCCTGTTCTAATCCGGCATCTCTATACTGCGTACCAACATCAAATTTTATATTTTCTTATATTTCTCCTCCTCCTGATAAACATCCAAAACATCGCCGACTTCAATCAGAGGCTGCCCGACAAACTTTATCCCGCACTCTTGCCCCTTTACACAATCTTTTACTTCCTGCTTGCCGACTTGGAGTCCAGTAATCTTGCCTGATGTAATGAAAGCTTCTTGGCGCAATACCGCGACTTTTGCGCCCGGTTCTATTCTGCCATCTTTAACCTTGCCGCCGACCACTTGTAAGTCATTGGTTTTTTTAAATATCGCAAGTACCGTGACCTTACCCAAGTCGCGTCTGATGACTTTTGGTTTAATTAATTGACGCAAACCCTTTTTCACCGCATCAATCAATTCATAAATAATTTTGTATGTTTGAATTGCTACTTTTTTATCTTGAGCCAATCTTTCGGCCTGCTGACTTGGCAAAACATTAAATCCCAATAACATGGCGCCGGTTGATTCTGCACTTAGCACGTCATTCTCAGTAATTCTACCCAGTCCTTTTGAAACTATATCAATTTTAATATCCGCTGTTTCAAATTTTTTTAATGATTCAATAATCGCTTCTTGCGACCCAAGGACATCCGTACGCAAAATTATATTCAATTTTGTTATGTCTGCACTATCCTGATCGCCATTTTCTTCAACTAATTTTTGTTTAATAAATGTTTCTTCCTGTTGCATTCGGTAGGTCTTTGATTTTTTCGCTTTTTTGGGATCATCTACTGCCTCCAACACATCGCCGACTTTGGGAGCCACTTTCAGACCCAAAATTCTGGCCGGTACCGCGGGCCCCGCTACTTGCAATTCTCTGCCGCGATAATTTTTCATGCCTCTAATTTTTCCATATAGTACGCCGCTAATCACCAAATAATCGCCAACGCGCAATGTTCCATTGCGAACCAGCACAGTCGCGACCGGTCCAGCGCCAGAATCTACGTGAGACTCAATAACACTACCCACAAATTCTCCTGCCGGATTTGCTTTCAATCTGTCCTGGTTCATGTCCGCGAGCAATAAAACATTTTCCAAAACAGCTTCAATGTTTTTATTAAACTTGGCGGAAATTTCCACGAAAATTGTCTTGCCGCCCCATTCCTCTGTCATTAAATTATATTTTGCTAACTCTTGTTTTACTTTTTCAGGATTGGCATCCGGCAAATCTATTTTATTTACCGCCACTAAAATCGGGATATCGGCTTCTTGCGCAATTTTCAACGCTTCAATCGTTTGCGGCTTAACACCTTCGTTCGCGGCGACAACTAAAATTGCCACGTCCGCCACTTTGGCTCCCCTCGAACGCATTGCCGTAAAAGCTTCATGACCCGGAGTATCAATGAAAGTTATTAATCTATTTTGCCGCGTCACCTGATAAGCGCCAATGTGCTGGGTAATTCCGCCTGCCTCGCCCCCGACCACGTCAGTTTTTCTGATAGCATCGAGGAGTTTGGTTTTGCCATGATCCACATGTCCCATGACCACTACAATCGGAGCTCTATTTACCAATGTTTCTTTTTTTTCAGCGGCAATTGTATCAGAAATTAATTTAGATTTATCAACATCAAATTTTTCATTGAGGTCAATCTGCGTCGCCTCATAGCCAAGGTCGCCCGCAATGATCGCCGCCGTGTCAAAATCAATCCGCTGATTTAACGAGGCCATGATTCCGCTTTTCATAAGCTGAGTAATAACCAAATTTACTGGCAAATTGAGAAGCGCCGCAAAATCCTTGACTGTCAGAACTCCAGGCATTTCAACTTTTTTATCAATAATCACCTGACCTTTTTCATCTTTGGTGGTAATTTTCTCATAAGCTTGCTTTTGTTTTTGTCTATCTTGGAATTCCCACCAAGAGCGAACTATTCTAGAAGCTAATTTGTCATCAATTTTAATAGCTTTCTGCCCAATATCAAAACCAAGCTCCGGCAATTTGTCGCGCAGATCCGCTGTGTTGACTCTTAATTTTCTAGCTAGTTCTGAAATATTCATAAATAATCGAAAAGGATAAAGAAGATAAAGGATCAGGAAAGGAAATAGGGGAAGAAAAGAGAGAAAATATACGTTTAACTGTCACGTCTCACTTCTCACGTCTTTCTTCTCGCTTCTTTTCCTATCGCGAAGCTAATCCATTGTTTCATCCGATTGCTTATATTCTAGCAAAATACGCGCAAAACGTCAACTATTGGACAATCATTTTGCTATTGACATTTTCATTGTTTTCTGTACAATAATAGTGGAGGCTGCAGAGTAAATTAATGAAAGACAAACCCCTTTGGAATATTACGCTGAAAAACCATGTTCTTCAGTGAAATTTCTCTCCTCATGATATTCTGAAACAGTTTGCCGATCACAATAGCTCTGCAGTCTTTTATATATGCAATATTTTTTTACCCTGGGCAATCACCCCGAGCTGTCAAAAGCTGAAATTGAGGCAAAATTCGAACAGCTCAATATCAAATTCCAAGTAATTACGGAACAAGTAGATTTTGTAATTTTAAATATTGATCAGACGATTGAACATGCCGCACTGATTCGTCAGCTAGCCGGCACTATTAAAATAGGGAAAATCAATGGCCCACTAAAAAGCTTGTCCGCCGCTGATCTGGCTAAATTCATTCCTGACTCAAAAGAAAAAATCCGATTTGGAGTGAGCCCCTACAATTTAAATATTGACGTTGACAAAATCGGCCGGCAAATAAAATCTTTGCTGAAAAATCAAGGCGCCAAAGCCAGGTTTGTAGCCAGCAAAATTTCACCATTAAGTTCCGTGGTAGTACAAAAAAATTTACTTGGCAAAAACGGAATTGAACTTGCTATTCTGCGTTTTGACAATCAAACTTTTGTCGGCCAAACTTTGGCGGTTCAGCCTTTTGAACTTTTTTCTAAACTGGATTTCGGCCGGCCGGCGCGCGATGATTTCTCCGGCATGCTGCCCCTCAAACTAGCGCAAATCATGGTAAATCTGGCCGGGACAGACCCGAAACAATCTTTGCTTGACCCATTTTGTGGCTCGGGCACGATTCTGCAGCAGGCGATTTTTCTTGGCCACAAAAATGTGATCGGTGCAGATGCCAGCAAAAAAGCCACCAAAGACACCCAAGAAAATCTTGACTGGCTGGCCGGAATTGCCAAGGAAAACAATTTACCGTTTAGCCGAGCGAAAATTTTGCTTTGCCCGATCGAACATTTGGTTGAAAAAATTAAACCCGCTTCAATGGATGCTATAATCACCGAACCATATCTCGGCCCGCCGCTAAAAGGGCATGAGCCGGAAAGTTTTCTACTGCATATCATCAGTGAACTCACAAAACTTTATCGCCCGGCGATAAAATCAATGGCCACGATTCTGAAGCCAAGCGGAACAATTATCATGGTCATTCCAACATTTAGAATCAATGGACGCCTATATCAATTTGATCTTCACGGCCTGTTGCCCCGGAGCCTAAAAATCATTGAATCATGGGAATATTCCAGGCCGGATCAAAAAATTATTCGAAATATTTACAGACTTAAAAAGCAATAACTTTTTTAAAAAAACAGAGCCGCCTTTTCAAGCGATTCTGCTTTTTTGTTTTTATTTTGCCCCCTCCAAGCGTGGAGGATCGCTTGTGCTGAAATTTTATTTAGCCTTTTTGCTTTTAATTTTTTCGCCGGCCAGTTCGAACCATCTTTGAACTTTTGATTTGCCTCCTTTTAATTCCAATTCTTCAAACAAGATTGCCCAGACACCCAGCTGAAAAGAGCTCCACCATGAACCTACGGCAAAAATAGTCACCGCAAAAATCACCAACATTATAAACATTAGGATTGAAGTAATGATTTTCACCCCGGAAAAAAGAAACAGCAAATAGAGCACGAAGATTGGCGATAAAATCATAAAGTTAAGTAAAAAGAAGAGGATCGCAACTACTATATTTACCACAAATAATAATAATCCCATTTCCAAATTCAGCAGTACGTGCTTGGAAAACAAACGCCAAGCGGATTTAAGCGCTCCAAAGGATCCCTTGCCTCGCAAAATCACGTAGGCCGTGCCGTAGATCGTTAAAAAATAAATTATTATGCCTAGTATAACAAAAACTATGAACGCAAGCACATAGACAAAATTGTAGGCCGCTTCGCTGGTAAAGGTGAGGAGCGAGACGAGGTAAGCAAGGAACAGTAAAAATCCGAGCAATACAACTTTGGTCATTACGTTTAATTCCAGAATCGGCCAAAAGCGTTCGACTCCCACGCGAAAACTGGATTTCATAGACGGCTTTTTGTCTTCATCCAGATTGATAACCGCGCTGACCACGCCGCCCTGGCCAATCACGCCAAGCGTAATTAAAATTGCAAGAAGGCACATCATGAGCAAAATGGTAAAGATACCCAAACCAAAGGCGCTGGCATCGCTTTCCCAGAGCGCTGATAATTTTGCCCAGGAAATCATACCGAAAATTCCTGATTCCAAATATTCACGAAAAGTATAAAACACCGAGCGTCCCTCTGAAATATTGTTAAACCCGCGCAGTAGCGCTTCATAAACACTGCCATTGCCGATCACCGCCGCGAAAAACCCCAACACCCACAGCCATTTATTTTTCCAGCTGATTTTCAGCGCCTTCCTTAAAATTAAACGGTAAATTGTTTCCATATTGGCTAATTAGATATTAAAATAAAAAATTAAAAAAATAATAAATTAATTTTACTTGCTGTTAATAACATTACTTAACCTTGTTTAATTATACCACGTTTTTACAAAACAATGAAAATGTTGTCCACTTAATTATCAACAATAAAAAACAAGCTGCTTTCCACAAGGCAGCCTGTTTTTTATTTTATCGCATTCAATATATCAACTTCAAACTTCTTTCACCTCTTTATCTTCTTTAATATCTTTATCCTCCTGAGCGATCTCGCCTTTGGCGGTAGCGTCGAGGGATTTTTCAGCACCGCTCTCTTCTTTTGCTTCTTCCACCTTCACTCCCATAAGAGCCAAAAATTCATTCTTTTCAATTGTCTCGTCTTTCAGAAGTTTAGCCACAATTTTATCCATCTTCTCCTTGTTTTCCGTAATGACTTTTTCCGCTGTTTTGGCGGCTACGCGAACCATGGCGTCAATCTCGGCGTCAATTTCTTCCGCCACTTTTTCAGAATAATTGCGCTGTTCGCGGATATCGCGGCCAAGGAAAACCAATTCTTCTTTTTCGCCGTAAACTCGCGGCGCCAAATTTTCGCTCATGCCAAATTGGGTGATTAAACTGCGGGCTATCTCCGTGGCGCGCTGCAAATCATTGGACGCGCCAGTTGTCACTTCGCCAAATTCAAGTTTTTCCGCAATATGCCCGGCCAGTAAAACTGCCAAACTATCAATATATTCTGATTTTCGATGCAAATACCTTTCTTTTTCCGGCAAATTCATGGTATATCCGGCCGCTCGTCCGCGGGAAATAATTGAAACTTTGTGCACCGGATCCGCATGCGGCAAAACATGAGAAACAAGAGCATGCCCAGCTTCGTGGACCGCGGTAATCCTTTTCTCTTCAACTGACAAGATATGACTCTTCCGCTCGGGTCCGAGCATTACCTTTTCAATGCTTTCAACCAATTCATCCTGCGTAATTTTTTTCTTGTCTCTTCTGGCGGTCAAAATCGCCGCTTCATTAAATAAGTTGGCCAGGTCAGCACCGGAAAATCCGGGTGTGCGTTCGGCTATCTGACGAATATCCACTTCTTTTGCCAAGGGCTTTTTCTTAGAATGCACATTCAAAATCTCTTCTCGGTCATTGATGTCAGGCAAATCCAGAATTACGCGCCGGTCAAATCTGCCCGGTCTGAGCAGCGCCGGATCAAGAACATCCGGCCGGTTTGTCGCAGCCATTACAATAACATTAGTATTGGGATCAAAGCCGTCCATTTCAACCAAGATCTGATTCAACGTCTGCTCGCGCTCATCATGCGATCCGCCAAGTCCTGTTCCTCTCTGCCGTCCGACAGCGTCTATTTCATCGATAAAAATAATGCATGGAGAATTCTTTTTTGCTTTTTTGAATAAATCTCTAACCCTTGACGCTCCAACGCCCACAAACATTTCCACGAATTCTGAACCGGAAATAGTGAAAAATGGCACATCCGCTTCTCCGGCAACAGCCTTGGCCAGCATTGTTTTGCCGGTGCCTGGCGCACCCATGAGAAGTACGCCCTTGGGAATCTTGGCGCCGAGAGAAGTAAATTTTTTCGGATGCATTAGAAATTCAACAATTTCTTTTAATTCTTCTTTCGCTTCTTTTACTCCAGCCACATCTTTGAAGGTGACTTTATCTTTGCCGTTCGGCTTGATTTGCCTCGCCTGGCTCTGGCCAAACCCCATTGCCCGCGTGTTCGCTCCCTGCACCTGGCGCATCATATACCAAATAAATCCGCCGATAAACAAAAGCGGGATCAGAAAGGGCAATAAAGACGCCATCCAATAACTGAAGCCGCTTTCTTCCTTTACTTCAATTGAAAACTTTTTCATTTTGTCTTCAGCAACTTTGAAATTATTCAACAGCTCTGAAAACGATTCCGAAGTTTCCTTTTTTAGTTTTTGCTTGGTGCCGTCATTGAGCGTCAGCTGCAAAATACTGCCTTCGATTGAAATTTTTTGTACCTGCTCCTGATTGATTTCCTCAATCATCTTTTGAATGTCAATATCCGCCACCTCATGATCAGAAACATTATATAAGCTGAAGACGCTGGCAATGAACAAAAAGATAATGACAAAAAATACCAGGTTTTTAATTATTCCATATTTGTTCATAATGAAGTGTTATTAATATATTCAATATTCCCGACCTCCGCCGGGCAAGCATTATTCCGTAGGCTTTTCTTCTGGTTCTATTGTCGGACGGTACCCCGTACCGGCAGGAATCAGCCGGCCGATGATAACATTTTCTTTTAGACCTTCCAGTCTGTCAATCTTGCCGGTAATAGCCGCATTGATCAACACCTTGGCGGTTTCCTGGAAAGAAGCAGCTGACAAAAAACTGTTGGTTGACAATGAAACCTTGGAAATTCCCAAAAATATTTCATCTCCCTTAGCCGGATTTTCGCCTTTCTTTAAATTCTTGTTGGCAATTTCAAAGGCTGATTTTTCCACTATTTCTCCTTCCAATAATTCCGTGTCACCGGAAGTCTCGACATAAACGCGGGAAAACATTTGCCGGGAAATTAATTCAACATGTTTGTCGTTTAGCTTTTGTCCCTGTGAAGAATAAATATATTGAATTTCCTTTAGAATGTAGTCTTGCACAGCTTTCTTGCCCCTAATCTTGTGCAACTGATTCAAATCCAGACTGCCTTCGGTCAATTGAGCTCCTTTTTCAATCAAATCGCCATCTTTTACCCACAAAACTGTTCCCGGAGAAATTAAGTATTCTCTTACTTGTTCCGCGGCCGACACAACCCTCAATTGATTTTCGGTGAGCACAATCTTGCCATAACGTTTTGCTTTGACCTTTTGCTTTTCCGCGTCAAGATAGAGCGTTCCCTTTTCATTGACTAGCTCGCCATCTGCCACTTTCAGCTTGAATTCCGGTTTTAGACTATAGACATCTTCTTCCACTTCATCGTGGTGAATTCGAACTACCCGCTGACCAAATGAAGTTCTGGCAATGATTTCTCCTTTCGGACCCTGAATAGTTCTGGCCTGCTCTTCAATGGAAACCAGGCCTGCGACCTCGGAAATCAAGGCTTTTTTCTTTGGCGGACGCGCTTCAAAAATTTCTTCTACGCGCGGCAAACCCTGAGTAATATCTCCGCCTCCGGCTACACCACCTGTATGGAAAGTTCTCATGGTAAGCTGAGTTCCAGGCTCGCCAATACTTTGCGCGGCAATAATGCCGACGGCTGTACCAATTTCAACAAGACGATTGTAGGCTAGGTCAAATCCATAGCATTTTTGACACACTCCCTGCGACAATTTGCAGGTCAGAAGAGAACGTATTTTTACCGACGCCAAATCAATTTTTTCTAATTTTCTAGCTATTTCTTCAGTGATTAAACTTCCTTTTTTGACAAGCACTTTTCCGGTTTTAGGATCTTTTATAGAATCAATTATGTGCCGGCCAACGATTCTCTCAATAAAGTTTAGGCCCATTTTATCACTGTCTTCCTTTGTAATAATGCGACCCTTTTCGTCACCGCAATCTTTTTCCCTAATCACCAAATCTTGGGCCACGTCAACCAGTCTGCGGGTCAGATAACCGGCATTGGCTGTACGCAGGGCGGTATCGGACAAACCCTTACGCGTTCCATGAGTAGAAATGTAATATTCCAAGGCTGAGAAACCTTCTTTAAAACTGGCTTTGACAGGTAATTCAATAATCTGTCCGGCCGGATTGGTTACCAACCCCTTCATTCCGACCATCTGAGCAAGCTGTCCCCACGAACCGCGAGCGCCCGAACTGATCATCGTATGAACTGATCCATCCGGTTCTAGAATTCCCTGACTGAGTTTAGTCACATCGTCTTTTGTCCTGGTCCAAATTTCAATTACTTTGCTGTAACGCTCATCATTGGTCAGAAGCCCGTCTTCATACTGACCTTGCACTGCTTCAACTTCTTTTAATCCCTGATCCAACAAACTTTTCTTTCCGCTGACTGTCGGTAAATCATTCATGCCCCAAGAAAATCCGGCTTTAGTCAATTGTTTGAAGCCAAAATCCTTGATTCTATCTAAAGCTTTGGCAGTTTCATCAAAACCGTAAAATTCCAACGCCAGCTGAACAATTATTGCCATTTTCTTTTTATCAATCACCTCATTGTAATATGGCATCTTGTCCGGCAATAAATTATTAAACAATATTCGACCGAGCGATGTTTCCAAAAATTCACCCTTAACTTTTCGGCCTAGCTCGTCTTTATTTACCCTGACTTTTATAATTTGACGAATAGAAATTTTGCGCACATCATAAGCAAGCTTTGCCTCTTTGACACTGCAAAAGATTTTTGCCGGCGTTTGCTCCTTGGTATAAGAAGTAACATGATAAGTGCCCCAAACCATATCCATGGTCGGCGTAACAATCGAGTTGCCGGTCGCTGGTTTTAGCAAATTCTTGCTGGCCAACATCATTTCACGGGCTTCTTTTTTGGCTTCTTCAGTCAGGGGAACATGCACGGCCATCTGGTCACCGTCAAAGTCAGCATTAAAAGCCGAGCAAACTAGAGGATGCAGCTGAATAGCTCGCCCCTCGATCAAGATCGGCTGAAAAGCCTGAATGCCAAGTCGATGCAAGGTCGGGGCGCGATTCAAAAGCACATGCGCTCCTTTGATAATATTTTCCAAAATATCCCACACTTCCGGTCTGTCCGCCTCAATAAAACGATTAGCGCTCCGGATATTGTGCACGTATTCTTTTTTAATTAATTCGCAGATAACAAACGGTTTGAATAATTCCAGCGCCATTTTCTTTGGCAAACCGCATTGGTGCAAACGCAATTCAGGACCAATGACAATTACGCTTCGTCCTGAATAATCGATTCTCTTACCAAGAAGATTTTGTCTAAATCGTCCGCGTTTACCTTTTAAATAATCAGCAATTGATTTTAGCTTTCTTTTTTGCCCAGTCGAGGCAGTGGTAGTTTTGCTCTGTCTGGCGGAATTATCGATCAAAGCGTCAACCGCTTCCTGCAACATTCGTTTTTCATTTCTGACAATAACTTCCGGCGCATTTAATTCCAAAAGTCTTTTTAACCGATTATTACGGGAAATAACTCTTCTATATAAATCGTTTAAATCCGAAGTGGCATATCGTCCGCCGTCGAGCGGTACCATTGGCCGCAAATCCGGAGGGATTACAGGCAAAGCCGCTAAAATCATTTGCTCCGGCTTGATATTATTCCTTTTCAAACTCCTCAGTAACTTAACACGATTAATTAATTTTTTCTTTTTCGAACCCTTATCTTCCTTTAATTCTTCCGTCAATTCACTGATCGCTTTAACAAGGTCAACCCTTTCCAATAATTTACTAATAGCTTCCGCGCCAATTCCCGCTTCAAAAACATGTCCGTATTTTAAAGAAATATCATGATATTCAACTTCTGAAATTATTTTCAGCGGCTTCAATTCTTTGAGCTCTTTTTCCGTTTCTGTGAAATCCTGATTAAGTTCATCCAGTAATTTTTCATTTTCTTCTGTTGCTTGCTTGACCGCCTGTTTTCTGTCGCCGAAACTGAGCTCTTTGTTCTGGTCAAGATTGTCCACTTGCTGGCTCAATTGGGCCTGCAAAGATTTTTGCTTTGATTTCAATTCTTTGCGCAGGTTTTCTAGTTCTTGTTTGCGCAATTCTTCATTCACGTCCGTGACGATAAAACTGGCAAAATAAATAACTTTTTCCAATTTTTGAATTGATAAGTCCAGCACTAAGCCGATCTTTGACGGAATACCCCGCAAAAACCAAATATGAGAAACCGGCACGGCGAGTTCGATGTGGCCCATGCGCTGACGCCTGACCACTGCCCGGGTAACTTCCACTCCGCATTTGTCGCAAACAATTCCTTTGTACCGAATTTTTTTATATTTGCCGCAATAACACTCCCAATCTTTGCTTGGTCCGAATATTTTTTCGCAAAAAAGTCCATCTTTTTCCGGCTTTTGCGTCCGGTAATTGATAGTCTCCGGCCTGGCAACTTCACCGTGCGACCAAGAGCGAATATCTGACGGCGACGCTAGTTTGAGTTTAATGGCGTCAAAGTCATTTATTTTTAAGCTTTCTAAACTCATAAATTATTTTGTTATTAAATAATGTAATTATTTATCGCTCTCTACTTTTTCGTCTACATCGTCAATAGTGACCTTTTTACCATCTTTCAAAAGTTCCACATCCAAACAAAGTCCTTTTAATTCTCTAATCAAAACATTAAATGATTCCGGCACATTCAGCCGTTTAATCGGTTCGCCTTTGATAATTGATTCATAAGCTTTGGCCCTGCCGAGCACATCGTCTGACTTAATGGTCAAAACTTCTTGCAGCATGTGAGCAGCTCCATATCCTTCGAGCGCCCAAACTTCCATTTCACCGAAACGCTGGCCGCCGAACTGAGCCTTGCCGCCGAGCGGCTGCTGGGTAATAAGAGAATATGGACCGATCGAACGTTGATGAATCTTGTCCTCGACCATATGATTCAATTTGAGGATATAGTTGTAGCCGACCGTAATCAGATTTTCAAACGCCTCACCTGTTTTTCCGTTATATAAAGTTAATTTTCCGTCAACTGAATAACCAGCTCGAGCCAATTCCTCGGCAATGGTTTTTTCTGAAATTCCATTTAACACCGGCGTCGCTACATGATAGCCCAATTTCTTTGCCGCCAAACCCAAATGCGTTTCCAAGACTTGACCCAGGTTCATACGAGAAGCAATGCCAAGAGGCGTTAAGATAACATCAATCGGAGTACCGTCATCCATAAATGGCATATCTTCGATTGGCACAATCTTGGAAATCACACCTTTATTTCCATGACGGCCGGCCAATTTATCTCCCACTTGAATTTTTCTCAAATTAGCAATTGTAATCTGAATTGATTTAATCACTCCGGGAGACAGTTTGTCGCCGTTTTCCTGCGAAAAGATTTTTATGTCAACAACTTTTCCGTGCTCTCCGTGTTCCAGGCGGAGTGAAGTATCGCGGACATCTCTGGCTTTTTCGCCGAAAATTGCTTTTAGCAATTTTTCTTCAGCTGACAATTCTGTTTCTCCTTTCGGCGTAATCTTGCCGACCAGAATGTCACCCGACTTTACTGTGGCGCCGACACGGACCACGCCCTCAGCATCCAGATTTTTCAATTTTTCTTCTGAAATATTTGGAATGTCTGCTGTTACCATTTCCGGTCCCAACTTTGTATCGCGAACATCAATAGTATAATTTTCAATATGAACTGACGAATAACGATCATTCTTGACCATATTCTCAGAAACAATTATCGCATCCTCATAGTTGTAGCCGCCCCAAGCCATGTAAGCCACCAAAACGTTTTGGCCGAGCGCCAATTCACCGCCGTCAATAGCCGGGCCATCCGCCATAACATCACCCTTTTTTATCTTATCGCCCACGTGAACGATTGGTCTTTGATTAATGCTGGTAGAAGCATTTGAACAAACAAACTTATTCAAATGATATATTTTAAGTTCTCCTTTTTTAGTTAAAAAATCAATCCGATCTCCCTGGCAAGCGACAATTTGGCCCTCAGTATCAGCAATAATGCAATGGCCGGAATCACGAGCGGCAATCGCCTCCATACCAGTACCTACTATCGGCGCTTCTGGTTTAACGCAAGGTACTGCCTGACGTTGCATATTTGTTCCCATAAGAGCGCGAACCGCGTCATCATGTTCAAGAAAAGGGATCAGGGATGTAGCCACGCTCACAATCTGGTTTGACGACACATCCATGTAGTCAATTTTGTAAACAGATTCAATCGTTGGCTTTCCAAAACAACGAACGTCCAATTTTTCCTTTAAAATTATTCCAGTTTTTTCTTCTCTATCAGTCGTGTATGAAGTTGTTATTGTTTTTTCTTCTTTCAAAGCATTTAAATAAACTACGTCGCTCGATACCCAGTTTTCAATATTATCTCTTAATTCATTAGCTGAAATAGCGCTCTTTTGCAGATCACCGCCCAAAACCTCTGTTCCCTTTTTTAAAACCTGCCCGCTAACTGGATCTTTCATGTCCTTTAATATCTTATGTTTTACCCGAAAATAAGGCGTTTCAATAAAACCATATTCATTGACCAGGGCATAACTCGCGAGATGCCCCACCAGCCCGATATTCGGACCTTCAGGCGTGGCGATCGGGCAAATTCTGCCATAGTGAGTAGTATGCACATCACGCACTTCGAAACCAGCTCTTTCGCGCGACAAACCGCCGGGGCCCATGGCTGAGATTCTCCTTTTGTGTTCAAGCTCTGACAACGGATTGGTCTGATCCATGAATTGCGACAACTGCGAAGACATAAAAAATTCACGGACAACGCCGATGACCGGGCGCGCGTTTATTAATTTTGAAGGGGTAAGCGTCGTCGGATCCATGGTGCTCATTCTATCTTTCACAATTCTCTCCATCCGAGCCAAACCAACGCGGAATTTATTTTGAATCAATTCACCGATTGCGCGAATTCTTCGATTACCCAGGTGATCGATATCATCAGACAACTCCTGGCTGTTATTTAAACGAATGATTTCTTTGATTACGTTGAGCACGTCTTCCATTTTTAATTTCCGGTTTTCCTCGTCTAATTTATATTCAGTATTAAATCTTTGGTTCAGTTTATATCTTCCCACGTTGCCAAAATCATAACGGTCAAAATTAAAAAACATGGCAAAAATAAGAGACTTGGCATTGTCAGCGGTCGCCATGTCGCCAGGTCTAATCCTTTTATAAACCTCTATTAATCCATCATCCTGATTTTTTGAAGCATCTTTGGCTAGAGTAGCCTCGATGTATTTAATATCCGGATGATTATCGACTTCCCTAAAAGCACTAAGCAGTTGCTCGTCGGTTTCCAAACCAAAAGCGCGCAAGAGAGCAGTGGCTGAAACTTTTCTTTTTCGATCGATCTTTACCCAGATTACATTATTGGCATCTGTTTCAAATTCCAACCAGGCGCCCCTATTTGGGATAATTTTCGCACCATAAAAAACTCTATTTTTTTCTCGGATAAAATTTGAAGTGAAGAAAACACCGGCGGAACGGATAATCTGCGATACGATTACTCTTTCAATACCATTAATAATGAACGTTCCTCTCTCGGTCATTAACGGAAAATCACCCAAAAATATTTCCTGCGTTTCTTTTTTCTTGGTCTTGGTATTACTCAATCTAACTTTTACCCGTAGCGGCGCTTCGTAAGTAATATTTTTTTCTTTACAAGTGCTTTCGTCAAACTTTGGCTCATCCAAATAGTAATCCTCGAAAAACAATTCCAACCCTTTGTCGGAAATATCCACGATTGGCGAAAGTTCAGACAAAAGTTCATTTAGGCCTTCCTTTAAAAACCAATTGTATGAATTTTTTTGAACCTCAATCAAATCAGGCACTTCCAGCTCGTATGATTTGGAAAAACACTTTCGGACAAGGTTGCTTTTTGACATAAATAAAATATTTCCCCTCCCGCATGGGGCCGGGGTTGTAATTATTAATTTGAGTTTGGTTTGGCAAATCCCTCTAACATTTATTTTGATGAAACCGGATCCTCCGACTATGGGTCGCGAGGTCAAGTTTCCCCGAGGGGTTATAGAAGCTTAGTCTTCTAAAGACTATCAAATATACACACACTTGTCAAGCTTTTTGTGTGGATAAAAGTTCTTGTGTAAAATTAGTCAAGACCGTGCCGCCCCTACCTTAATTTGCCCTTGACAAAATTTCCCTAATTATACTTCTATCATCCCACTCCACATATTTCCCACCGGCCACCGCCATGCGCTGTTCAGAACCTTTGCCGGTAACTAAAACCAGATCACCTTGTTTTGCCAGGCTTAATGCTTTTTCAATCGCCTGCTTGCGGTCTAATATTTTAAATAAATTTTCATTTAGCTTTTTTCCGACTTCAAGCGCCCCCGCCGCAACCTGATCAATTATTTCCATTGGATCGTCATCATACGGATCTTCGTTTGTGACAACTACAATGTCAGAATTTTTCCCTGCCATTTTGCCGAGAACAGGCCGGCGCGCCTTGTCCCGACCGCCACCGCATGAACCAAGAACGTGGATAATTTGGTTGATTGGTTGATTGGTTGATTGGTTGATCAAAATTATCGTTTCATAGAGCTTTCCCATCGACGCCGGCTCCGGCGCATAATCAACAAGCACAGAGAAAGGCTGGCCTTCATCAATCGCTTCCATTCGCCCGGGAACAACTTTTACAGATTCCAATCCTTGTTTTATTTTTTCCAGAGCAATTCCCTCTTCAATTCCAACCGCAATTGCCGGCAAAGCGTTTTCAACATTAAAAGCTCCGATTAGTTTTAGATTTATTTTTTTATCGTTAATTTCAAATGACGTACCCGCCGTTGAAACCTGAATATTTTTCGCTATCAAATCTGCATTTTCATTTTTTACGGAAAATTTAATTTTTTTATCCGCCGAAAATGTCAAAAAATATTCCGCGTGCTTGTCGTCAATATTCACAATAGCCGTCTTTTTCACTTCTGGGTCATCCGGCGTGACGACGGAGGACGGGGTGAGGGATTGTTTTATTATTTTTTTACGTTTTGTTAAGTGCTGAAACAATTCCCCTTTCGCCCGCTTATAATTATCAAATCCGCCATGCGACTCTAAGTGCTCCGGCGTTAAATTTGTAAAAACCGCATAATCAAAATTAATACCCAAATGACGATACTGCTTAATCCCTTCTGACGAAACTTCAAGCACAGCATACTTGCATCCGGCTTGAGCCATTTTCTTCAAGAGTTTTTGCAACTGAAATCGGCCGAGCATTGTCATTTTTTTATCGTTCAGCCATTCTTTATCCGCAATTTTAAAACCAACCGTTGAAGTCGCGCCCACTCCTGCGCCGCCCGATTCCAAAACCTTGGCGATCAAAGCAACTGTAGTTGATTTTCCATTGGTGCCGGTAACGCCGACAACAATCATTTTGTTGCTTGGAAAACCATAAACAAACGCTGACAAAATTGCCAGTGATTTGTGGTAAAAATTCAATGCCGCCCTAGGAATAAATTTTTTAAGCAAACTTTTCATACTTCTCCAGCATAATTCATTTGCAGAAATTTTTCAACGTTCATATTAAAAAAACAGGCTCGGCTCATTGAGCCAACCCTGCTTGGTCGTAAACTACTTCACAAGGCTCTTCTTGTCATCTTCTGAAATCGTACAGCCCCCCCCCGGCCCATTCCACTTGCAGGACGAGGGAATTGCCTCGACTTGGTAGATCGCACCGCAACGGTAGTTGTAGCATTTGTCCACGCCTTCCGTCACGCGCGTTGCTTCGAAACGGAAAATCTTGTCGCCACCATCGCCGATTTTCTCGGCCCAGACAGTCTTGTCTTTCTCAACCACGATTTGGTCGAACCAGACGCCGTTCTCCACTACCGACCGGAAGATCCACCGCCCCATGTCGGAACGAACCCATTCGACCAGCATGGTCTCCACCCTCTCAACAACGCGCATCTTTGTCCCGTCGGGACTGAAGGCCACGTTACGGAGGATTCGCACATCCTTCCAGTTGTCATCCACCTGGATGTACCCGGTAAAGGATTTGTTCTCCCCGGCCGAAGCTGAAGAAAAACCAACCAGTATCAGAGCGAAAACAAACAGATAAACCTTCTTCATGGTGTACCTCCTTGAAATACAGGGACAATCCCTAACTGAGGGAGCATACCATTAAAAAATATTTTTGTCAATGATTATTAATCTTCCTCTTATTTTACGCCAAACAAAACACGCTTCTAAATCTTGACAGGTTTGCTATAATGAACTAATATAACACCTTGACTCATATATCATAGAACATAGAGCATTTGTAATTTGTAATTTGTTTTCCTTTTATGTCCCGAATACTCCAAGTAAATTCCATGCTGCAAAAGGCGCTGGCAGAAATCATTTCTCAAAACCTAGAAGTGCCTTTTGATTTTTTCCTGACAATCACCAGACTTGACTGTGGCAGTGATCTAAAAACAGCCAAAGTGTTTGTCAGCGTTCTGCCTTTTAGCAAGGCGGAGGAAGGAATAAAATTTTTAGTAAATAACCGCCACGAAACTCAGGGTCTTCTCGGCAAAAAAATCAAGCTCAAATTCACGCCAAGGCTAAACTTTGTTCTGGACGACACAGAACAAACCGCGAGCGAGATTTATCAAACTCTGGACGATCTGAACAATTAAGTTTTATGAACAATTCTGAAAAATTATTTTCTCAAATCAATCAAAGCAAAAACATACTTCTTCTTTGCCACCGCAATCCTGATGCCGACACAATGGGATCAGCCGGCGCGCTGGCTTTGTATATTGAAAGTCTGCAAAAAAAAGTTCTAATACACTATCCTGATCCTGTGCCACAAATGCTCGATTTTTTAGAACTCGCCCGCTTTACTTATCAGAACGAAAACATTAATCTGCGCGACTTTGATTTGCTGATTTGCCTGGATTGCGGCGACACCTCGCAAACAGGACTATCTGAAAAGTTGATCGAAGTAAAAGATTATCTACCTATTATAAACATTGATCATCATCAGACAAATCCGCATTACGGCAATTTGAATATTGTTGAACCGGCGAGCGCCACTGCGGAAATCGTATATCGTTTGTTAAAAAACAATTCCATTCCATTGACCAAGCAAATCTGCACCTGTCTTCTCATTGGCATAATCACCGACACCACCTACTTTACCAATGCCGGCACAACCAAAAGCGCCATGTCCGCGGCTTCGGAACTACTTCAGCACGGTGCGAATATCAAACAAATAATTCGCAACACCTGGAAGAAAAACAGCCCCGAAGCACTCAGGGTCTGGGGGAAAATCCTTTCGCAATTGCAATTCAATTCGAAATATAAAGTGGTTTCCGCGATAATCAGCAAGGAAGACGCCATCATGCCGGAAGTTTTCGAGGGCATGGCTAATTTTTTAACCACTCTGTACGAAGCAAACATAATTATTGTTATCCGCGAGACTGAAGACGGCTTCATTAAATGTAGCCTGCGCACAATCAAAGACAATATTGATGTTTCTCAATTGGCGCAAAAATTTGGCGGCGGCGGACATGCCAAAGCAGCCGGCTTTACAATCAGAGGAAAACTAAAAAAATCCGAAAACAGCTGGAGGATAATTAGCCAATAGTTTCGCAAACCAAAAACAAAGCTCACCGGCTTTGTTTTTGGGTACGTTCATTTCCATGGAGCTGGAACCGCCTCAGCAAAATAAAAAATACAATCAAACATGGCGATTAAAATATCAACTAAAGCCTGATGACGAATAGTCACCACTAATGACAACTTGGGAAACAAAAATGAAACTCTATTGCCATAAATCAAAGCTAAATCTTCTAAAGGCAAAATTTCTTTATCCAACACCTTGATATCCCAATCTCTTTGCTTATCCAACGCCAAGTTTTCCTGATTTAATTTTAAATTAGGGATACCCAAAGATTCACGAGTAAAAATCCCTTTCGTCTTAATATTCTTTTGAATTAATTTGCTAAAAAAATTATTCAGCTGTTGATCAGACAAAAGCCCCAACTCATGCAAATATGATTCTTTTCCCTCTATCACTCGAAAAACACCGTCTTGTGGCAAATTGGAAATTTCTTCGTAAACTTTATAATAACCAATTTGTGATTCGCTAATTTCTACTATTGGTCGTTCACGATCAACTTTATTCAGAGCCTCTAGCTCAGGCACAACAGTTTTAAAATCATCAGTTAAACTTTGGAACTTCGTAGCCAGCTCCGTTGGTGAAACAGCCATAAAATGGAAAGTTTTATTAACTTCAACCTTCGCTACAAAACCTCGCTGTATTAATCCCTCCAAACTTGAGTAAACTGCAGTTCTATTTAAATCAGCCTTAATGGCAATTTCCGCTGCTTTAGCTTTGCCTAAAGATAAAATTGCCAAATAAATTCTTGCTTCAGAATCAGAAAAAGAGAATTCTTTTAATAAACTTTGTATTGAGAATAAATCATTCATAGAATTAAGTTAAATATTTTATACAAAAAAACAAATATAGCCATATAAACATTATAAATAAGTAAAAAATTGTTGTCAAATTATTACGACACAATCATTGACAATTTGAGAATTTAATGTTATAATGCACTTGTAAGATAAAAATCTGATCCTTAACAACAAAAAGACATGGAGCGACTATGAAATTTATATCTGAAACGATCGCAAGTCTCAGGTGCCGTGGAGTAGAAATTCCGGACGTATCTGACCCGGTCCTGGAATTATCCTTGGACGACTTAATCAAAGTCATAAAAGAAGTAGATCTGTCGGAAGTAACGACAGAAGAAGTAGCCGCCTTCCTGGAAGAGGTCATCTTTCTAAGGGGTTTTGACACTGGCTTTGCGAGATTGACCACAAAGAAATTAATTGATAAATTTCTTGAACTGAAAAAATCAAGGGGAAAATCAGAGAGAAAAGCGGATGACTACATGAGGATTCTAGGATCCAAGGATCCACTAACGGAAATTCACTTTTTCTTGATTAAAGAAGAAATATCTTTAAGAAGAAAAACTTTGGTCAGAAAAAGTGCAGACAGATTACGAAAAGGAGATATTGTATTCAAAAAGAAAGCTTTTATTGATTTTACGGATAGATACCACAAAGAACGGTCAGCGAAAAGATTTATCGTGGCTTTTGCTGAGCATGAAGTGAAACTATTCATCCTGGACGCATTTCGTCATTCATCGATTTTGGAATATGCTATTGAACTTACAAAAGACGAATTTGCTTCAAAATCTTTTAAGGATGGAAAGGGTCACGACGCCATTATCGGAGGTGGATATGCTCACGAAGAAGATGGGAAAATAATCTTCAGTGGTACATCACAAGGCACAGGTTCTGTACCGCGTGAAATTCTTGAGGGTTGCATTAAAGCCGCAGGAATAAAAGCAGTCATCGGAGATTTGCCAGACTGCGGAAAAAGTGAAAAATCGCCAAAAGTTCTGGCGTGGTTAAAAGAACACGGTTTCTAGTATTTAACACTGAACCAAGTTAAGAAAATTTAGCATGGTTCTCTTCTTAAAAGGAGATCTGATGTACACTCCAAAACTGGGCGATGAAGTAAAAACATCTATCAAGCCATTCGCTTACGAAACCGACGAAAGAATTGATCGTGTAGTTAGGATTATAAAAAGAAAAGGGGAAAAATCTTATATCCTTCGCAGTGAAGGGTATCTGATGGAAGAAGAAGGGGCCTGGAAGTTTTTCCTATCTAGCCGTTTTGGTAGCCCTGCCACAGTGGAGCTCTTCCACTCATAACCACCTGCCAACATTGAGGTCAATCTAAAACGATTGGCCTCTTTCTTTTTAATAAATAAAAAAAGAACAAGTAACTTGTTCTTTTTTTTTATCTAATTTACTTTTTACCCAATTCAATTTCTGCCTTTTCACATCACCTTCGCCAACAATTTGTGAAAAAGTCACAACAGTATCTCCAGCTTATTTAGATCTCATCAATCGCACACCTTGCGTATCACGACCAAGCTCACTAATACTCTTGAATGGTAATCTAATTACTTGACCTTTCTAAGAAATTACTAAAATATCTAAATCTTTATTTTCTTCCTTATCAACAACAACACCTCGAATTACCTTTCCTGTTTTACTTGAAACTTTCAAAGTTCTGATTCCACCACCGCCACATCAACTTCAGCTTTTTTCCATTTTTTCCTCCCTGATCAAAGGTTACATTCATCCATTGATGTTCTATCCTTTCATACTTTTCTAGTTTTGTCAATCTAGCCATAATTAAATCCGCAATTTTAGATAAAAATGGCCGTCCTGAAATCATCAAAAAGCGGGGGGGCCGAAACAGCAAAATTTAAAAAGTCAGGCGGCCTTCGAGGGCCCGCCTGACTTTTTATCTAATTATATTTTTACCGCCTTACTTTATTCCCGTTTTTTTGCTTCTGTTATCATTTTGGAAAAAGTCGCCACCGCGTCGCCGGCTTCCTTGAATCGCATCAGGCGCACGCCCTGCGTGTCTCTTCCGAGCTCGCTAATTGTTTTATATGGCATGCGAATAGCTTGACCGTGATTTGAAATAACCAAAATATCATCTTCAATGCTCTCCGCCTTATTAATTACCAGGCCTTTAACAACTTTCCCTGTCTTGGTTGAAACTTTCAATGTTCTGATGCCGCCGCCGCCACGATTTTGCACTTTATAAAACTCCAGATCAGTGCGTTTGCCAAAACCATTTTCAGAAATGGTTAAAACCTGCAGTTCCTTGGCTTTGTCCGGACTGATTAGGCCGACGCCAACCAATTTGTCTCCCTGCTTGAGTCTCATTCCTCTCACACCGGAAGCTGTTCTACCCATTGCTCTGGCATCTTCTTCACTAAATCTGATTGCCTGGCCACGCGCGGAAATAAGCATTATTTCTTTTGTGCCGTCAGTCAGACTCACCCAGCGCAAGCGATCGGCAGGTTTAAGTTTAATAGCGATCAGACCGGAACGCCTAACATTATTAAAGTCTTCAATCGGTGTTTTTTTGATCGTGCCGTTTTCCGTTGCCATGAAAAGATATTTCATCGCAGTTTGATCTTTGATCGGCAATATCTCAGTTACTTTTTCGTCAGGACCCAGCTGCAAAAAGTTTACCAGCGCCTGTCCCTTGGCTGTCCTCTGGCCAATCGGCAATTCATAAGCTTTCAAGCGAAACACTCGGCCGACCGAAGTAAAGAACAGTAAATTATTATGAGTTGTGGTGCTAAATAATAGATCCACCACGTCTTCTTCTTTTGTTGTCAATCCGATCACGCCCTTGCCGCCGCGCTGTTGAACTTTGAAAGTATCAACAGGCATTCTTTTAATATACCCATCATGCGTCACCATGACCAACATCGGTTCATTGGGCACTAAATCTTCTTGTGAAAATTCACCGACCGCTGATTTTATTATTTTTGTCTTGCGTTCATCACCAAATTTTTCCTTGATCTCAATCAACTCGGACTTAATCACTCCCAATATTCTCTTTTCAGACGATAATAATTCTTTCAGCTCCTTGATTGTTTGTTTTTTCTCTTTTAGCTCGTCTTCAATTTTTATTCTTTCGAGATTGGCCAAATTTTGCAAACGCATTTCCAAAATCGCCACTGCCTGCACTTCGGTAAATTTAAATTGCTTAATTAAATTTTGTTTGGCGGTTTCTCTGTCTTTTGATTTTTTAATTAATTTAATAATGGCGTCAATATTATCAATGGCTTTTTTCAATCCCTCCAAAATATGCGCCCGCTCTTCTGCTTTTCTTAATTCAAAAGCTGTCCGCCGTCGCACCACTTCCTTCCGATGTTCCAAATAATAGCCCAGAATATCTTTTAAATTCATCACCTTTGGTTGGAGGTCGCCTGTGAGCGCCAGCATATTAACGTCAAAATTACTTTGGAGCGGCGTCAACTTGAACAGCCTGTTCAATACTTTTTTCGGATAAGCGTCACGCTTCAGCTCAATGACAATGCGCACGCCTTCTTTATTTGACTCGTCGCGCACGTCCTTTATACCTTCCAACCTTTTAATTTTGACGAATTCAGCAATTTTTTCCAATAAAGTAGCCTTATTTACTTGATAAGGAATTTCTGAAATTATAATTCTAAATTGGCCTTGTTTTTCTTCAACAATTTCAGTTTTACCGCGCATTACGATCTTGCCTTTGCCCGTGGTATACGCTCTTTTGATTTCTTCGGTATCATAAATAATTCCGCCGGTCGGGAAATCAGGGCCCTTGATGTATTCCATCAAACTCTCCGCCTCGCAATCAGGATTGTCAATTTGATGGCAGACCGCGTCGCAAATTTCGGTCAGATTATGCGGCGGAATTTTTGTCGCCATACCAACTGCGATCCCCACACTGCCATTCAAAAGCAAATGAGGCAATTTGGCCGGCAGGACGCTCGGCTCTTTTTGCGTGCCGTCGTAATTGGGAATAAAATTAACTGTGTCTTTTTCCAAATCAATCAAAAGTTCCTCGGAAATCGCTCGCAATTTGGCTTCAGTATAACGCATTGCCGCCGGGCGATCACCGTCCATTGAGCCGAAGTTACCTTGGCCGTGAACAAGCATGTAGCGCATATTAAAATCCTGAGCCATTCTAGCCATAGAATCATAAACAGCCTGATCGCCATGAGGATGATATTTGCCGAGCACTTCACCGACCACGGTAGCTGATTTACGAAATTTGGCGCTGGGTTTCAAACCGATATTCCACATGGCATAAAGAATTCTGCGGTGAACCGGTTTCAAACCATCGCGAACATCAGGCAGTGCACGCGAAACGATAACCGACATGGCGTAGTCAATATAACTATTTTCCATTTCATCAACAATCGAAACATCCTCAATTTGGTCTCTTGGTTTCTCCGGCACTTTTGGCTCGCTCTTTTTTTCATTACTTTTTTTCATACTATTTGTCTATGTAAACAAGAATTACCCGCTCCATTTGACAGGTAAAGCTAATAATCTGTTAATTATTCTTTGGGCTCCTCCAACGCAACGCCTTCGTCTTTTGTAACATCTTGATCCGCTGGAACAACAACTTCATCGCTTGCCGTAATTTCCTCTGCAGGTTTAATTGCCTGCTCAACCGGCTCTTCTCCCAGGTTTTTTTCAACTTCCTTCAATTGCTCGGAAGCTTTTTCCAGCTGCACATTCATCCCAGCAAACATATCTTCCATCTCGGCAGTTGCTTTCTCTATAGTCGCTCCATTGTTCTGCATCTGGTCATTAATCTTTTTAAAATTGTACTTAACAGAAAACAGCCAGCCGGAAAAAATTATGCCGGCGGAAACAATCACGCACAACCACAGAGTTAAATATTTGGCATTTGGATCTTTTTCCTTCATATATTTTTATTTTTATGTTTATGTTTTTTCCAAAAGTACTAGCCGGCATTCATCTTGAGGCAATTCTTTTTTATTAACTTTTAATTTATTTAATGTTTCCGCTTTGCCACCCATTTCTTTTTTGAAATTTTCCACGCCCTCAATGTCAATCTTAAGCCCTGGAATTTTGTAGTGCATTGGAATAACAATCCGCGGCTCGAGCTGACGCACGACTTCAGCCGCTTCTTTGGCATTGATCGTATAATTACCTCCGACCGGGATCAGCAAAATATCAATATCGTCTATTTTTTCCAATTGCTGATCGGACAGGGTAGTGCCAAGATCCCCCAAGTGCAGGACGTTTATTCCGCCGATGTCAAACATAAACATCACTGACTTACCGCGTTCTGCGCCCTGTTTTTTGTCATGATAAGCGCCAATGCCCTGGACAAACACGCCCTTGACTTCATATTCACCCGGCCGGTCAATTACAATCGGCAAAGCGCTGTCAATTCCCGACACTGCCGCCGAATTAGCATGATCAAAATGATCGTGGCTGACTGAAACCAAGTCCGCCTTCATTTTCGGCAGGCGAAAACCGACACTGTCATCATAAGGGTCAGTAATTATCGTAACCAATTGACTACCGATTTTTTCCTCCATTTTAAAACAAGAATGCCCCAACCAACTAATGTTCATATCTTTTATTATATTAGTAAATTTCTAAAAACATTTTAGCATAATTATTTAGAAAAGTAAATACAAAAGCCACCCTTGACTTATCAATTGTGATTGCCTGCAATTCAGCCCGCGCTCAAGCCGTCCGTAAAACCCTTGACAATCATTTATTAATAAGCTAGAATACCAATTGATATCAAAGTCCTTAATATCTTATCTAATTCATAACTCTAATCTAGGAAAATTTATTTTACCAAAAATCCACCTTAGAGTGGACTTTTTTATAAGGAAGCTGTTACAAAAGAAAGCTTCGCAACCACACTTACGAAAGGAGTAATAATAAAATGGCTAAAAAATTTGTAAAACCAGATCCAGCTTCTCCCATGAATTCTCTACTGGAGCAAGATGCGGCGATAAAAACCCTGCCCAAAGAAGGCGATATTATCAAGGGCGTAGTTATATCTGCTTCAAAAAAAGAAGTCCTAATTGATTTTAATGGAATTATTACCGGCATTATCCGAGGCAAAGAACTTTATAATGAATCCGATGAATTCGCCAGTTTGAAATCCGGAGACGAAACAGAAGCCACTGTAATTGAACTGGAAAACGAACAAGGCCAGATGGAACTCTCTTTCCGCTACGCCGGGCATCAGCGCACTTGGTCAGCTTTACAAAAATCAAAAGACAGCAATGAAACAGTGCAGGCCAAAATCATTGACGCCAATAAGGGCGGCCTCCTGGTAACGATCAACAGTGTCCCCGGATTTTTGCCGGTGTCCCAGCTAAGTCCGGAATTCTACCCGCGCGTTCAAGGTGGCGACAAGAATAAAATCTTGGAAAGATTGAAAAGCTATATCGGCCAAAGTTTTCCTGTCAAGGTTCTAGACGCCAATGCGGAAAACGAAAAACTGATTGTTTCTGAAAAAGCGGCCTGGGAAGAAACACAAAAAGACGTGCTTGGCAAATTTTCCGTAGGCGAAATAGTGGAAGGAACAATTACTGCGGTCACTGACTTTGGCGTGTTCGTGGAATTCGGCGACAAGCTGGAAGGATTGATTCATATCTCAGAGCTAGCCTGGCAGAGAATTGAAAATCCGGCTGATCTATTTAAAGTCGGTGATGCGATAAAAGCAGAAATCATTAAAATCGAAGGTTCAAAAATATTCTTGTCAAGCAAAAAGCTGAAAAAAGATCCATGGGAAAACATCCACGACAAATACAAAGTTGACGACGTTGTGGAGGGAATCATACTGAAAGCAACTCCCTTCGGACTATTTGTACAACTTGATGAAGATATTCACGGACTGGCGCATATTTCAGAACTATCCGACAAAAAAATTGACTCTACCGAAGGCTTTGCTGTACCAGGAACCACCATGAAATTCAGAATTGTTTCCATTGAACCTACTGAACACCGGCTCGGACTGAGCATCAAATCAATGGATGGCAAAAAGCCGGAAAAAGAAGATAAAGAAGTTAAAGGAGATAGAGATGCTGAAGAATCCCTCGACTCTCCCGCCAAAGGCGGGATCGCTCGGGATGACAAAGAGGCGCAAGAAGACAAAAAGGATAAAGAAGCAGAAGAAACAAAAGAATAACTTCCTGAAAATAGAAAAACCGACTCCGCTGTTGCGGGGTCGGTTTTGAGTTATGAAGGTCTTTTCCAAATTTCCATGATTGCCTGACCGGACAGCGTAAATTCCGCCTCCCTGCTTACTTTTTCTTTTCCTTTCAGTCGAATCATGGCCGCAACCGGAATAGCCAGCTCAGTTTCCGCACGGCCGGTCAGCCGGTAACCCATTCCTTTCAAATACGTATGCACGTTGGCAACCGGAACCAGTGGTTTTTCCACTTCATCAAATTCAAGCATGAAACAGACCTTTTCCATGCCAGCTGCGCCGCCAGTTGTAACAATAAAAAGGATTACTTCGTCTCTACCTTTCTTGCCCATCTCTCCTCCTTTTTGTTGCTGACAAACTTTTTGCATATTAACAATTTATAAAATATTTGTCAATCTGCCATATTGACACGCGCGGGGCTCTTTGCTATACTCGATTTACAGATAATTAATAATCTATCTGCTTTTGTAAGCATAGGAAGTTTTAGCCAGAATTAGCTTTTCTTTAATCTATTCCACTTCACTACCCTTTGCCGGTAGATATAATTCCATGAAGATTTTGGAACTTACAATTCAATCTTCTGTTTTTCCGGAATAACGCACGGGGTATTTTTATTGATCTTCTACTACGCTTCTGCTACAAAACTTCCTTGTAAACAAAGCAAGGAATAAATATGATGTATCCGATCACTATTGGAATCGGCCTGATAATCGGTTTGATTATCGGCTATTTTATTAGAAAAAAAGTTGCCCAGGTTGAATCTGCGTCGCTCGAAGCAAAGATGCAGAACTTGATTAATGAGACCAAAGCCAAAGAAAAAGAAATCTTGATTACAGCCAAAGACAAAGCGCTGGAAATCATTGATGAAGCCAAAAAAGAAGAAACCAGTCGACGCAATGAATTAAAATCAATGCAGGCAAGGCTGGAAAAAAGAGAAACTCTTTTTGATGAAAAATTATTAGACCTGGAATCAAAAACAACTAAACTCCAGGATAAAGGCAAGCAAATTGAACAGATCAAAGAGCAGGTTCTGCAAATTAAAAAAGAACAGTTGGAAAAATTAGAAAAAATCGCCGGTTTAAATAAGGAAGAAGCCAAAAAAGTTCTCCTGGAAAATGTAGAGCGAGAAATGGGAGAAGTACTCTTAAACCGCATTAAAAAACTGGACGAAGAAAATTCCGTTGAATTGGATCGCGAAGCCAAGAAACGCCTGGCTCTGGTTATTCAGCGTTGTTCAGTGAATCACGCGGTTGAAGCTACCACTACTGTACTTGACCTGCCGTCAGATGAAATGAAGGGCAGGATCATCGGCCGCGAAGGAAGAAATATTCGCACTATAGAACAATTAACCGGCGTAGAAATTGTAGTTGACGACACGCCGCAAGTTATTACCATTTCCGGCTTCAGTCCGATCAGAAGGCACGTGGCCAAACGCGCCCTGGAAAAATTAATTCTAGACGGACGCATTCATCCGGCGAGAATTGAAGAAGCTATTGAAGAAGCAAAAAAAGAAATCGCCCTAGAAATAAAAAAAGCCGGCGAAGACGCTTGCTACGAAGTCGGCGTTGCCGGCCTGGATCCAAAGCTGGTGCAGATTGTCGGCCGACTGAAATACAGAACAAGCTACGGCCAAAATGTTTTGCAACATTCAATTGAAGTCGCGCATCTCTCCGCTCTATTGGCGCAGGAACTTGGCGCCAATGTAGCCGTGGCCAGAAAGGCGGGCTTTCTTCACGATATTGGTAAAGCTGTTGACCATGAGATTCAGGGCACTCATCCAGAAATCGGACGCGATATTGCCAAGAAATTTAATCTGCCTGATGAAATAATCCAACCGATTCTGAATCATCATGAGGACAAGCCGCCGACTCTGGAATCAGTTATTGTCAAAGTGGCTGACGCCATTTCCGGCGCGCGACCGGGAGCCAGAAAAGATACTTATGAAAGATATCTGCAAAGACTGGATGAACTGGAGAACATTGCCAAACGTCATGAAGGCGTGGAAAAGACATACGCCATTCAGGCCGGCCGCGAAGTTCGCGTGTTTGTGGAACCGGGTAAAATTTCAGACATGCAGGCCGAAAAACTGGCGCAGGATATTGCCAAAGAAATCGAAGAAGAACTCAAATATCCCGGCGAGATTAAAGTTACGGTTATTCGGGAGAATCGGGTAATCGAATACGCTAGATAAATGATTACTGATCACGCCACGGCAGGACTGATATACTGATGATAGTGAAGAAAATAAAAAGCAGTCGCGGGTGAAGCGGCTGCTTTTGGTTTCGGAAACAAAAAAAACAGGCGCTATTGATAGCGCCCGCTATTGAATCAATCACGGAGAATCGCAGTCGCGATCCTCGTCCTCTCTCGACAAACTCGCCGCCGGCAAATCCGGAGGCTCGGCCAAGCGACCATCCTCCTCGGCAAAAGGATTGTCTTCCAGCGGCGGAGCGGCGGCCTGATCTTCTGCAACCGCGGCAGTCAACCCATTCATTTCGCAAAATGCGTCACAAGCCAAATAACGAAGCTCGTCAATCGTCATGACGTCTCGCATTTCCACCCGCCCTTTCACCGGCGGCCAGGACATCACGAAATGATATCCTAGTTTCGCGACGTTCTCCTCGCCAGCCGACAGGACAACCAGGCCAGAATTATCTTCTCCAACATTTAAGACCACCTTGAAAAACTCTCTCATCCCGGCGGACAAACCCTTCGCCGTCCAAACATCCAGTTCAAAAAAAATACAACTGTCTTTCTTGTTGTTCCCGACGAAAATTCTTAATTTCGCCTCGCAATGGTCGCGTACGAAATGACCTTCAATGTAGGGCAAAATACAGAAGCCCTTTTTTTCACGATCTTCATCTTGGTTTTTCGCCATAGCGACCTCCTTGTCAAAGGGCCATCAAACAAACGATTTCAGATAATTAAATTACCATGTGAATAAGATTTGTCAAGGGATTGCTTTATTTTTAGCTATTTTATATAATATCAATGCACGAAAAAATATGCCTCAAATTAAAATCTTATTTCTCGGCGACATTGTCGGCAAAATCGGCCGAAAGGCTGTGGCCGAAACATTGCCCAAGCTAAAGAAAAAATACAAGCCGGACCTGATAATCGCCAATGCGGAAAATCTGGCGCACGGCAAGGGAGTAACGGAAAAAACCCTGCAGGAAATGTTGCATGCGGGTATTGATTTTTTTACTTCAGGCAATCATATCTTTTCCAATTCAGCTGAAATAAATGAAATCTTGTCAGCCAATAAAATTCCCTTGATCCGACCGGCGAATTATCCGGCCGGAGTACCGGGCGAAGGCTACAAAATAATTGAAATTGGCGTTTACAAAATTTTGATTATTAATCTGATCGGCCGAGTTTTTTTCAAAGAAAATTTTGACTGCCCGTTTCAAAAGCTGGAACAAATTTTGAATGAAAACAAAACTCAGGAATTCGGCGCCATCATTGTTGACTTTCACGCGGAAGCCACGTCGGAAAAAAATACCTTGTCCAGATATTTTGACGGCCAGGTGAGCGCAGTTATCGGCACGCACACTCATGTGCAAACAGCTGACGAACAAATACTAAAAAACGGCACCGCCTATATTACCGACGCCGGCATGGTCGGGTACAAAGATTCCAGTCTGGGCGTTGATTTGAAAAATGTAGTGAAGCAGTTTTTCACTCAGCTACCGACCGCTTTTGAATTGCCCGAGTCCGGCACTTGCCAAGTTGACGGAGTTTTTGTTATAATTAAGCCAGAAACAGGCAAGGCCCAAAAGATTGAAAGAATTAAACTGGACGTTGAAGTATAAATATAATCTAACATAACCCACGTACCTATGAATAAAGCAGAACTCGCCGCTCTCCTAGCAGACAAATGCGGCGTCACAAAGAAACAGGCAGAAGACATGCTGGAAAGCCTGACCAGCACTATTACTGAAACGATCAAAGGCGGCGGTGAAGTTACGCTAACCGGATTCGGCACTTTTTCCGCTCGCGTCAGGAAAGGCAGAGAAGGCGTCAACCCGCAAAGACCGTCAGAATCAATCACCATTCCACCGACCAAAGTGGTCAAATTCAAAGCCGGAAAAACATTAAAAGACGCTCTCAAGGCCAGCCAGCACAGCGCGGAACCTGTCGTCAGCGCACCGGAACCAACTGAATAATTTTTATTTAAAAAACCGTCCGATAATTATTTTTACGGCGGTTTTTTTATTGAAAAGTTGTTTTCTTTGAAAAATGATTATATAATATAAACGAAGTTAATAAAGTTCTCTTACTGGAATTATAAAAAATCTCAACGCGTTACCTCATTAATATGCAAGATAATAATCACGATTGGCACAAGCATCTGGAAGAGCTAGAAAATCACTATCGGTCAGACAGATTTTTTAGCGACCACGAATCAAAGCCGACCAATGATCCAAACGTGCGCGAACATTTTTTTGCGCCGGCGCTGACTGAGGAAATTGACATTCCGGAAGAAGCCCAGCTGTCAATTGATATTTTTCAGGACGCCGACAACCTGTATGTTGTTACTCCGCTGGCCGGTGTTCAACCGGACAGCCTTGATATCAGCCTTGACAAAGACGTGCTGACCATACGCGGCGAGCGGCACAAAGGCTTTACTTCAGAGCAAAAAAATTATCTTTATCAGGAGTGCTACTGGGGAAAATTTTCCCGTAGCATCATACTGCCTCTGCCGGTAAAATCCGGCGAAGTTGAAGCAGTTTTAAAAGAAGGCGTTTTAAAAATTACTTTGCCCAAAAGCGAGGAAGCAAAAAAAGTGGAAATAAAAGTCAGAACAATTGAGTAAAATAAAATAAACAGCGGAACCTATGCCAAAAAATATCCAAGCCACAATTGATCGCATTGAAGAGGACAAAGCCGTTCTGATCTTCGAAGATAGCCAAAAATTATTCGTACCCATCAATGCGTTGCCGAAAAATTCTTTGGCCGGACAAGCTCTTGAAATTTCCTTGCTCCCGAATCGTTCAAAAACAGAAAGCCAGGAAACGTTAGCCAGGGACGTGCTCAATGAAATCCTGCAAAACGAATAATATGGAAGCACTGATCAAAAAGCCCTCCAAGCCGATTGTAAAATGGTTAGTCATAATCCTATCCATTTTTTTTATTATCTTCCTACTGCTGATTGGCGCGGCGGCGGCGCTAGCTTATAAATATGAAAACAAAATTTATCCCGGCATAATGATTGACAACGTTTATGTCGGCGGGCTGACCAAAACGCAGGCGCAGAATATTATCAGCGGAAAATTTAAACAAGTTTACGGTCAGGGATTTACTTTTGATTTTGAAAACGAAGAAAAACAAATCGAAAACCAGAACAATGAAATTCTAAGCCTCAACCTGGACAGTCTGGTGGAAAAAGCTTTCAACCAGGGCCACGCCAACAAAATCATAAAAAAATACGTCAAAACATTAGTTTTCCCCATTATAAAAAAACAAATTCCGCTTGATTATCAATTCGACAAAACATTGCTCAGACAAAAACTGCAATCTGAATTTCTTATTTTGGAAAAACTTCCCATAGACGCACAGATTGCTTTGAATATTACTAACAAGGAACAACACCTTTACGAATTATCATTTTCTCCGCCGCAAGCTGGTCAGACATTTAATTTCAGCGAAGCAATTGAATCACTGGAATCTTCAATCAAAAAACTCGAAAATCCAAAAATGCATTTAGCGCGCAGTGACGCAAAACCAAAAATCACCCAAGAAATGGCCCTGTCGCAAAGGGCAACTATTGAAGACCTGCTTTTAATCCCGGAAATTAAATTTAAATACAAAGAGGAAACTTGGACAGTCACCTGGGAAGATTATGCCCGCTGGCTCGGGCTTGGATTGAATGACGACGAACAACCTGCAATTATTTTAAACGACGAAATGCTTCGAGGCCAAATGGAGGCTATCGCGCAAAAGATTAATCAGCCGGCGGCAGACGCCAAACTTCAAATCAAAGACAGCCGCGTCACTGAATTCCAAGCCAGCCAAAAAGGCCTAGCGCTTGACATTGAAAACAGCCTTGAAATTGCCAGACAAAAAATATTAAAAGAAAAAAGCAACGAGATTGAATTAACCGTAAATATTACTGAGCCGAAAATATCCGATGCCAGCACCAATGAGCTCGGAATCAAAGAACTGATCGGCTCCGGCTGGTCAGATTTTTCCGGCAGTCCGCAAAACCGAATACACAACATTGGCGTCGGGGCCGCATCGCTGAATGGTGTTTTAATCGAACCGGGCGCTGAGTTTTCCCTTATGAAAACTTTGGGCGAAGTTGACAGCCAAAGCGGTTATAAACCTGAATTAGTTATAAAAAAGAATGCAACAATTCCGGAATATGGCGGCGGGCTGTGTCAAATCGGCACCACCGTTTTCCGGGCCGCCTTGCAAACAGGAGTAAAAATAACTGCCCGACGTAATCATTCTTATCGAGTCGGCTATTACGAACCAGCGGGAACTGATGCCACTGTTTACGATCCCTGGCCGGACGTAAGATTCATCAATGACACTGAAAATTACATTTTAATTCAGTCCAAAATTTGGGGCAATAATTTATTGTTTGAATTTTGGGGAACAAAAGACGGCCGCAAGGTCAGCTTTGAAGGACAAACTTCGGTCACCAATGTTAAATATTTGAAACCGACTATTTTTAATATCACCACGCCCGGCCCGGCCAAAGAAATCGAAACCACTGAACTGGCGCCCGGCCAGAAAAAGCTAACTGAACATGCTCACAATGGAGCTGATACGGTTTTCTATCAATACATAACAAAGACAGGCCAAGAGCCGGAAAAAATTACCTGGTCCAGCCACTATGTTCCCTGGCAAGAAGTTTGGTTGGTCGGTGTGGATCCCGAACAAAAAGAATTAGAAGCAAAATTAGAACTTGAGAAACAGGCAAACGAAGAACAAGCCGCAACTGACGCTGATAGTGAAGAAGCAGACAAACAGGCAACAGAACCGGAATAAATTGCAATAAAAAAAACAGAGAAATTTCCTCTGTTTTTTTTGAATTAAAAAAACCCTCTTTAACGGACAGACAAGAAATTTTTACTCAGGCGAAATCGAGCGCGAAGCCTGATTTTACCTAAAGTAAAAATCCCATGCTTGTCGTGTCTGTCCATTAAAAGGGGTTTTCATATTAATGTATCCCATCCGGTAACATTAGTCAATAACAGCTGACTATATATCTTAGCAGACTCTATTAATTTTGTCAATAGCTGACAACAATTATTGAATTTTGCTAAATTTACAGACACTCTTCATAATGATAACCACTCATCTTCTTCTACTACTATTATTATACCAAAGTTTGATACTTCCAGCCAGGCTAAACTTATTCAGACCTTATCCATAGTTTATGCACAAGACAGTTGCCTGAATCATTCGCCGACAAAAAAAGAAAGCTTATTCAAACGGCTTTCTTTTTTTATTTCTGAAGTTAAATTATTTTATCAATCAAGCCATACTTTTTCGCGTCTTCCGCTGTCATGTAATAATCGCGATCTGAATCTTTTTCAATTTTTTCGAGCGAATGTCCGGTATGCTTGGCTAAAATTTTATTCAAATTATCTTTTACTTTCAAAATCTCTTCCGCTTGTATTTTGATATCGCTCGCCTGTCCCTGCGTGCCGCCCATTACCTGATGAATCATTACTTTTGAATTCGGCAGGGCGTAGCGCTTGCCCTTGGCACCGGCAGTCAAAAGCACTGATCCCATGCTCGCCGCCATGCCCACGCAAATGGTAACCACGTCAGGCTTGATGTACTGCATTGTATCGTAAATCGCGAGCCCGGCTGTCACTGATCCGCCGGGGGTATTAATATAAATTTTAATGTCCTTTTTCGGATCTTCACTTTCCAAATACAGAAGTTGAGCGATTACTGCATTGGCGACTTGATCGTCAATTGGCGTGCCGATAAAAATAATTCGTTCTTTCAGCAAACGTGAATATATATCATAAGCGCGTTCGCCGTAATGAGACTTTTCAATAACAGTTGGTATTAAATACATATAGAATGAAGCTAAACAAGATTATATTGGTCAAAACAATTACTAATATTTTAACCGGAATAATCCTGCTTGATAATTTATTACCTATATCACAACATAGAATAATACAAAAAAAATGAATTGTCAAATTATCTTTATATTGCTATAAATCAATAACACTTTATTTAGTTTAATTTTAGCTATAAACACTCTAACGATTCATCGCCTATTGACAAGATTTTCAATATGTGCTATAATACTAAGTTCATTAAAATAAGCATAAACATTTTATCAGCAAAATGATGTAGGAGGAGAGAGAAAAAGAATTGCGGCTAACAGCTTGGCTCGCGCCAAATCGTCGGCCCAACTCTATCATCAACACGCCGGATCAAGGGAATTATTAAATTATATATTTATTTATGCCCGTCCGATCCGGTAATTTATCTTCTACATCCTCTTGCTGATAAATAATCTGATTTGCAGAAAACTGATGAGGAGAGAAGCTGGGCTACAATTCATAAACAAATATGAGCTCGTACGCCCTCCTCATCACTTTTCTGCAAATTATTTTTACCCTCGAAACGAGTAGACAAATTCCCCTGGAGGGAATCTCTCTCCTCTTTTTCCGCACACATAAATTGATCTTTCAATCTTTCTTGCGGAAAAATTGTCTACTCATTTGGGGGGTTTTTCTAAAACTCTCCTAAATTTCAAAGGGGGTGGCTCCGTGTGAGCCATCCCCCTTTGTTTTTTAAAATGGCACAGATATACAGATTATACAGATCTGTTGGATAAAGGTTAGCTCTGGAAGTTTTTCTTTGTTCCTTGCCTACCTTCAATCTGTACAATCTGTACGATCTAAATCTGTATATCTGACCCCAAAATCTGTACATCTGTAACTCCGTATGATAAAATAATGAATAGAAGAAACATAAAAATAAAAGATCAATAAGGCCAAAAGATCTCGGGTCTTTGAGTTCTAAACAAACAAAATGGCTAGAAGAAAAAACAGGCGCCGCTATCAGGAAGTTGAATACTATAGCTTGAGCCCTGAAACAAAAAAAGGCATTGTAATCGTGTTTTTATTTATTGTCGCAATAATCAGCGTCCTGAGTTTTCTGGGCGTTGCGGGCACTGCCGGAATTTATATTGACTGGGCTTTTGGCATTGCCTTTGGCTGGGGAAGATTTATTGTTCCCCTTATTTTAATTGGGCTTGGTTATGTTCTGGCAAGACCAAGTCAATATCATGTTTCAATTTCAAATTACATAGGAACAATTTTATTTTTTCTAGTAATCCACGGCCTTCTACATTTAAAACTTCCTTTTAATAATTCATTTGAATTAACTTTTAGCGGGCTGGGCGGCGGTATCGTTGGTTACCTGATTAGCTATCCGCTGATTCTTTATCTTGGTTTTTGGGCCGGTCTTATTATTTTAATCGGCCTTTTATTAACCAGCGCACTATTAATGTTCAATACGAGCATTGAATCGCTATTTGCAAAAACTAATGTCTTCAAGGCGCTTCAACTCCCCTTTAGTAAAAATCAAAACCCGGAAAACCCTGAAGATGACGAGGAAGAAGAGGAAATTGAAGATGAAAACGAGACAGCTACCTATGAAGAAGATAACAAGCAGACAAAAGTCCAGGATGTAAAATTTACTGCCAAATCATTATTATCCAAGGAATCAGCTGAAACATCGCCCAGCATTCGCAATCCAAAAATAAAAATAGACCTGCCGATTGGTCTTCTTGACAACAGAAAATCAAAACCAACAAGCGGAGACATAAAACTCGGGACGGAAAGAATTCAGCGGACCCTGGAAAATTTTCACATTCCAGTTGAAATGGGCGCCGTTCAGGTCGGCCCAACCGTTACTCAATATACTTTGAAGCCGGCCGAGGGAGTTAAGCTTTCTAAAATCACGGCGCTGAATAATGATCTGGCTCTGGCAATGGCCGCGCATCCGATTAGAATTGAAGCTCCGATACCTGGCAAATCTCTGGTCGGCGTAGAAGTTCCAAACCAAAAACCGGCTATTGTACGCGTTAGAGAAATATTAGAAGCTCCGTCATTTAAAAATCGTAAAACCAATTTAACTATCGCCCTTGGCAAAGACGTCAGCGGCAAATGCTGGGTTGATGACATTGGCCAAATGCCCCATTTGCTTGTAGCCGGCGCCACGGGATCCGGAAAAAGCGTTTGCCTGAACGCCATCATCATGAGTTTGCTATATCAAAACAATCCCGACACCATGCGGCTCATTCTTGTTGATCCTAAAAGAGTTGAATTCCCGATTTACAACGGCATCCCACACTTACTGACGCCGGTCATTACCGATGTAACAAAAACAGTCTATGCTCTGCGCTGGGCGATCAGCGAAATGGATAAACGTTTCGATATTCTTGCTAAAAACAAGAAACGCAATATTGCGAGCTACAATTTGACAGCCAAAGAAAAAATGCCTTATATCGTAATTATTATCGACGAGTTGGCGGACTTAATGGTCGCGGCTTCAGCTGAAGTAGAGGGCTGTATCATTCGCTTAACTCAAATGGCTCGCGCCATTGGCATCCATCTGGTCGTCGCAACACAAAGACCGTCAGTAGATGTCATCACCGGCCTGATCAAGGCCAATATTCCCTGTCGAATTGCTTTTAGCGTGGCTTCCCTTATGGATTCGCGCACAATATTGGACAGCTCCGGAGCGGAAAAACTCGTTGGCAAGGGTGACATGCTTTTCATGACTCCGCAAACATCAAAACCTCGCCGTCTCCAGGGCGCTTTTGTAAGCGATGACGAAATCAAACGCGTGGTGAACTTTCTAAAACAAGCCTGCAATAATGAAGCGGACTATCAGGTTGAAATCACCAGCAAACCCAGCAGTCCGACCAGTTTTGATTTCAAAGGCGGCGGAGACGATGATCTGTTTAATGAAGCCAAATCAGTGGTAGTGCAGTCCGGCAAAGCTTCCGCTTCTCTATTGCAGAGAAGACTCAGAATCGGCTATGCGCGCGCCGCGCGTCTGATTGATTTGATGGAAGAAGCGGGAATTGTCGGCCCGGCGGACGGCGCCAGACCGCGAGATATTTTGCTCGACAAATCATCATCCTCGTCTTCTGACTTTGATGACGCAATAGAAGAGGACGAACCAACTCATGAAGAAGAAAGCGAAGAAGAAGAAATTGACAACAGCTTTGAAAATGAATCAATTGATGATATCGAATCCCCGGCGGATTATGAAGAAGAACAAGAAAACGAAGCAGAGACCGGTCAAGAAGATACGACAGAAGAACCTGAACCTGAAACAGCGGATATTCAAGAAGATGAGACAGCGGAACTTGGCGAAGAAGATGATGATAACAACGAAGACGAAGAATCGGAAAAGAAAAAAACTTTACCGCCTCGACAAACTGATGACGAAGAAATTTATTAAGACTTTGCGTTTTCAAAAGACAAAAGCATAAAATAGATTGCCACTGTTTATGACCGGATTTATCAGCAAAAAAATTAATACCATTCAAACCCTTGGAGAAAAACTGCGGCACCATCGGCATAGCATCGGACTGTCAAAAGAAAAAGCCGCCAAAATGATAAATATCAATGTCCGCTACCTGACTTATCTGGAGGCTGATAATTACCAATCAATGCCGGCCGATGTCTATGCGGCAAACATTTTAAAAAGCTACGCCAATCTGCTTGGACTCAATCCGGCCACAGTCATGGATCTGTACGAAAAAGAAAAAAATCTGTTTTACAAAACACAGAAACAAAAAGAAAAAAACACCATATCTGCTTTTTACCAATTAATGAACCGATTTTTAAATCCCAGGACCATTAAATATTTTATTATCTTCCTGATTCTCCTGTCGGTTTTCGTCTACATCGGCCTCGAAGTGAACAAAATAATTTCTCCGCCTGAATTGATCATCATTTCGCCTTCGGATAATTTTGTTACCAGCGAACATCAGATAAAAATACAAGGCCAAACCGAAAAAGAAGTGCGCCTCGAAATAAACAACCGCCCGCTACTCAGTGACGACCAGGGCAATTTCACTCTAATCATTGATTTGCAAAAAGGTTTAAATATCATTAAAATATCAGCGCAGAAGAAACACAGCAAGGAACAGGTGGCCTATCGGCAAGTGATTGTTTCGGAAGAAGCTCAATAATCCTGGTTTTTCTAAAAAACAATACTCAATTAATTTTTCAGAAAAGGTTCCATGCTTAATTTTCTGAAAAGCAAATATGTCAAAAAATCAGCCTGAAAACGAACAGACCCAAAAAGTCAAGGCCACCGAAGACGCGATTATGCAAATAAGGGAAAAATTCGGGGACGGCGCCATTATGAGACTGGGGGAAGCCCAAGCTATGAACGTGGAAGCTATTCCCACCGGCAGTATCTCTCTTGATATTGCGCTCGGAGTCGGCGGCGTGCCGCGCGGTAGAATTATTGAAATCTATGGGCCAGAATCGTCCGGCAAAACAACCCTTTCCCAGCATATTGTAGCTGAAGTGCAAAAAGCTGGGGGTACGGCCGCTTTTATTGACGCCGAACACGCGCTTGATCCTGATTATTCCAAAAAAATCGGCATTGACATCAATCAAATGTTTATTTCCCAGCCGGACACCGGCGAGCAGGCGCTCGAAATAGTTGAAACTTTGGTCCGCTCGAACGCTATGGATATAATCGTAATTGATTCAGTCGCCGCCTTAACGCCAAAGGCTGAAATTGAAGGCGAAATGGGCGACCGCCACATGGGGCTTCAAGCCAGATTAATGAGCCAGGCGCTCCGAAAACTGGCCGCCATTGTCGGCAAAACCAAGACAACAGTAATATTTATCAATCAGACTAGACAAAAGATCGGCGTATTTTTCGGCAATCCGGAAACAACCACCGGCGGCATGGCACTCAAATTTTATAGCTCTGTCAGGATTGAAGTTCGCCGGGCCGCGCAGATTAAAAAAGGCGAAGTCACCATCGGCAACCGCGTCAAGGCAAAAGTGGTAAAAAACAAAGTCGCCGCTCCGTTTCAGGCCTGCGAATTTGACATCATGTATAATGAAGGCATTTCAATTTCCGGCGATGTTATTGATACCGGACTGAAATACGATATTATTGACAAGGCCGGCAATTCATATTCTTACGGCGAAGAAAAACTGGGCGTTGGCCGAGAAACCGCCAAGCTCTATCTGCGGCAAAACCCAAAGCTTATGGATAAAATAAAAAAGGAAATCTGGACGGCGGTGACGCAAAAGAGAAAAGAAGAAAACGCTGCTTATCAATAATAACCTTGATTAATTCAATACAAAAACACCCTTTCGGGTGTTTTTTTGTGCCTTTACTAAACCAATCTCATAAGGTACTATTGGAATAAAGATAACCAAATTATTTATTCCCCCTTCGCCAAGGCTTCGGAGGACACGTGTTTTTTTAGCGCAGAACTCACCCTGTTCGCATAAAAGAAGTTATATGAAATGCCATTAAATTTTTATGGCTCTATTTAGCAAAAAATGATATAATTATCAGATTTAATCAATCAATATGGGTATTGAAGATGCAAAAAATCCCGATACAGCAGAACAGCAAATAAAAAATCCTATTGCCGATATTCCAAAAGCTGAGCAACCTGTTGTACAAAAAGAAATCTCACCAGAGAAAAGAAAACAAACTGAAAGCACAGTTTTGGATACTCTTGAAATTGAATCAACTGAGAACCTAGATAATTTTAATGAAAAATTAAAAAAAGCAACAAAATCATTGCCTCGATACCAACAAATTGAGAAAAAGCTTGAAGGAATTGACCAGCAAAATCTGCCACACGAATTATTCAAAGTACTAAAAAGAGATTCGGACGAGGAGCAGACTGATCCAAATGTACCAAAGGACGGAGTATTGATTAAGTCAATGAGGCAAGGGAAACTAGAATGTGCTGGTAGAATTTTAATAGCCTCTACTTTCTTACAAGAACACGGGATTGATCATGTAGCTGTTTCTGCGCCCGGTCATGCTTTTTTAGTTATAGAACAGTCGCCTGACACACTGGCATATTTTGACGCTAACAATAATCTCTTTTTTACATTCCCAAGGACAGCATTAGAAGGATATCAAGGCACAGAAACATCCACTGAATGTAGCCTCAAAGAATATACCCCAAGAGAGGCAGATTTTGCCGACGGTGTGAATACAACTTTTTCTCACTTTGTTGCAATGCCAGCAAAAGAAGCTGTTGGCCGTCAATATTTAGGCAATGTAGCAGCGGCATTGAACGGAAACAAAGAGTTTGATACGACTGGCATCGCGGTCGATCAAGAAGCCTCCGAAGCTACACACCAGCTTGAAACTGAAATATATGGGGAAAATAAAGTCCTTGAAAGCTTTTATGACAGGGTTGAGGGTCTTCTTGAACTGGAAGAAATGCAAACAGCAGATGATAAAAAAGTAATCGGTGAAATTCAAAAAACTCACCCAACCCATGATGATTTTGTTGCTTTTTTTACAATGGTTTTAAACGGAAATATCGGCAACAGGATTTTATACATTAAAAATGCTACTCCTGAACAAAAAAGGGATTATGCAGAGAAAGTTTGGGGTTTTTTGCAAAAAAGGAATATAAATGAAACGATAAGAGGAAGATAAAAATTTAATGGCACATCATATAACACGGCATATACGGCTACGGTTTGCTCCGTACCTCCGCAAACCTCCGCCCATATTGCACGGGTGTAGCCTGTCGGCTATTATACACCCGTGCAACATCGTATATGCCGAAACGTTAGACGAAATTCGTTTACATCTCATACTCTATTGTACGACCATTATGATAAATCTTTTCCTTGCTTCCGTTGCCAGAAACACATTGAATAAACTTGTAGAATCGCTTGATTGTCCTCCTGCCAAATTAACGGTCGCTTTCATCCCAACTGCCGGAAATGTACTGAAGGACAACTGGTTCGTAACGGCAGACCGAGACAAACTGATTGACTTGGGGTTTAAAGTCATTGACGTCAACTTGGAAGGCAAAACAAAGAATCAACTTTCAAAAGAAATAACCGGTGTTGATATTATTTTTGTGGCAGGAGGCAATACTTTTTATTTATTACAAGAGACCAGGAAATCAGGTTTTGATGAAATAGTAACTTCCTTTGTAGGAAAAGGGGGCACATATATCGGTTCGAGCGCCGGCACACTTCTGGCGGGACCGAGTACCGAATTAGCAAAAGACATTGATAATCAAGAAGAAGCTCCTGAATTAAAATCTTATGATGGTCTGGCACTAGTTGATTTTGTTGTCTTGCCCCATTATGATGACAAAAATTTCAAAGATAAAATTGATAAAAACCTGCAGAACCGTCAAAACTATAAATACAAGGTAATTAAAATTTCGGACAATCAAGCTGTAGTAGTCAAGGAAAATAGTTTTAAAATTGTGAGTAACTAGCGAAAAGAGAAACGCCGCCGTAAAAATAAAAAATTATTGCAATGTTCTTATATGCCCCAAACCGCCGCCTGGGAAAACGAATATCAAAGACCCCAATTGGTCACAAAAGAAGGCAATCCGCAAAAGAAAAAAATTAAATAATTCTTTTTTTAAGAAAAAAGCCCCAAGCGAAAACGTGTTTCGCAAGGGGCTCGGGCGCAAGGTATTTCCTTGCTTAGAACGTACAACCAAACTTCGGTGCACTCAGCATCTCGCAAAGCTCCGACGGAAAATCGCACAACCCGCTATTCGTCATGCAGATCGAACAGGAAGCACCAAAGGCAGCCATCGGACCTCTGTCCTGAACCAGCATACCCATCACTCTGGTTTGCGGGTTGTTGTAGAATTTTACCGCCAACTCCACGACCATCGAGAAAAAGAAGCCGTATTCCTCCTTCGTAAGCTCGATGTTCACGTTACCGCGCTTCACCGTGATCTGGAAGAGACGGCGAACCTCGTTTTCATCCTTGACCGGCTTCATTTTGTCGATCGGAACTCCGAACACGAGCTCATAGTCGAATTTGCTATCGGCGACCTTTACGTAGCCCTTGTAGTGTCTGCCGTTGTAAACCTGCTCGACGCGTCGTTCTACTGACACTTTTGCCATCTTACCCTCCCTTGCTACAACGTTAACAAGGTTGTCAGCACAATTGCTAACTTTTTAGTATAACAGATTCCAACAATATGTCAAGCTCGGCGACGAAAAAAATTGAAAAAAGACTTTAATACAAGGTAAATTAGTTAAGTTTCCTCGTTTACTCCACCCAAATTTTTACCTTTTCTTTTTATGAATTACAATAAGAAAACGAATCAAAAAATTTATAACTTTCCATTAATATATTCAATTCTATGGACCAGAAACCTCCCTATAAACCAATTACTCAATTGCCTCATTGCTGTTGTCCAGCATGCTTAACCATGATTTTAGATAGAAGAAAAATTGATCATGGCTCACAAGAAGAAATTGGCAATCAATTGGGTTTAGTTGTTTCTTCAAAAAATGCCCATTTATTCACAAAAGCTATTGTTAAAGATGATCCAGACGAAGAATATGGAACGCAAACCCATAAAGAAAAATATTCAATAAATAAATTATTTTTGAAGAATAATATTAAACTAAAAGAAACATATTATCCTGTTGAAAAAGTTGAAAATTCGAAGGAATTTATTATGGATAACTTGAAGAAAGGTAATGATATAATGGTTTGTATTAACAATAGAATTTTATACGGACAAGGTCATGGTCATTTGTCATTGATCCAATCAATAAAGAATGATGATATTACTTTGGTTGATCCTAAAATAGATAAACCAAAAATCAGAGCTGTAAAACTCAATAAACTTCTCGAATCAATGAAGATTGGATATCATCAAAAAAGAAAAAGGGGCGGTTTTTGGATTATCGCTGAATTTTGAAAGAGCTCCTCAAGGGGACGCTACGCTTTCGCTCCACTCTGTTCCGCTCACTTTCGCCTAATACCAAGTTGTGCGTCGTAACAAAACAATAATAATAATAATCAGTAAAAACCATGAAAATTTTTCTCTTTGGGGGAGCGGAAGTAAATCGAGGTCAGGTGGAACCGCTACTCAAACTTATTGAAGAAGTGATGCTGCAGTTAAAAGCAAAACAAATTCTGCATATCCCCTTCGCGAGAACAGAATCAAGTGATATTGAATGGCGGGGAGATTGGTTCAATAAGTACATTCATCTGAAAGGCGCAGATTACCTTAATGCTCAAAACACAGAAGATATTGCCAAGGCCCAATCACCACTAATTTTTATTAGCGGTGGAAGCAACAGCGCAAATCTACTAAAAAAAATCCAATCAAATCCACAACTGGTAAAGTTAATCCGGAATGCCCAATATATTATTGGAGAGTCGGCAGGGGGCAAGGTACTGGCTACTCATTTTCGATCGACAAGTGGCCAGGGCAAGAGTACTCTTCGCAGGGGGTTAGGAATTATTAAAGACACCATCATTGAGCCACACTATACGGAAAGAAACCGGCAGGAGTTGTTGGAACGCGAGATGAAAAAGACTCATTCATGTTATGGGCTAGGGATTGATTGCGTGACCGGAATGGAACTGGATACAGATACCTTTCCGGCAGGCTACAAAAAAATAGGCAATGGTTCTGCCGAAATAAAAGTTAACCCGGCCAAAGCTTCAAATTAATTATTTTATAACAACACGCAACAGCGTATAACTTATGCCTCAAACCGCTGCCTGGGAAAACGAATATCAAAGACCACAATTGGTCACAAAAGAAGGCAATCCGCAAAAGGATGTACTGCGCTTTTTGAAATTCTTAAAAAAGCAGGAAAACATTAAACCGGAAAACCTGGCAATACTGGATCTGGGGTGCGGCACCGGCCGAAATGCCAATTATTTAGCAGAACTGGGCAACAAAGTTGCCGGCCTGGAAATATCCCAGACGGCAATTGGCCTTGCAATATCCCGAGCCAAAGAGCTGGAAATTAAAGTCGATTATAAACTTCATAATATCGGATCAGAATATCCGTTTGAAGACGCAACATTTGATCTGGCGCTCGACGTCACCTCTTCCAATTCATTAAATGAAAAAGAGAGGTATATATATTTATCTGAGACGCATAGAGTATTAAAAGAAAACGGCTATTTTTTTGTGAAAGCTTTGTGCAAAGAAGGCGACAAAAACGCCAAAGCATTACTCAAAATTAACCCCGGACCGGAGCCTGATACTTACGTTAATGAAGATATGCATTTAATTGAAAGAGTTTTTATTGGGCAGGATTTTATTAATCTTTATTCAAAATATTTTAAAATTATCAAACTACTGAAAAAAACCAGCTATACCAGATTCAAAGGACAAAGCTACAAAAGAAATTTTTGGTTGGCCTATATGAAAAAGGTAACGGCTTAGCGGCGCCGAATTATACTCAACAAAAAACAACACTCCGAGCGCGGGTGTTGTTTTGAGGGGATCTGTAATTTGTAATTTTTCTATGAAAATATTCTTAATCGGCCCCGGCGGAGTCGGCAAAACGACCTGCGGCATAATTTTAGCGAAATTGCTGGGCTATAATTTTATTGACCTGGATGCCGAATTTTGCAATCGCGTTGAAAATGTCGGCACCTTCATAAATAATAATGGTTATGAAAAATATTGCGTTGAGAATTCTCAACTATTTTACAAGGTTCTAAGCGAAAATTATAAAAATTTTGTTTTCGCTCTATCCTCCGGATTTTTAGTCCATGAGGGTCTTGACAAATTAACCTCAAAACATAGACAAACCTTAAAAGAGTCAGGTTTTTCAATCTTGCTCCTACCATCTGAGTCTCTTGATGAAAGTCTCCGGATTGTGATCAAAAGACAACTTTCAAGAGGCTTCGGCCTAGCGGAAGACAAGGAAAAAATAAAATTCACTCAACGATTTCACAGCTACAAAGGGCTTGGCGATATAACTGTTTTTTCACATGACAATCCTGAAATTATTGCTGAGCAAATTAAAAAAGAAATTGCACTTTATGAATAACCCGGAAGCAAAGAAAAATAAACTGCAAAATAACATTTGGAAATTTTACTTGCACAAGGTTCTAGCGGGAATGTTTTTTTCTGTACCCATAATGGTTCTATTCTGGCAGGAAAACGGCTTGTCTCTGACAGAAGTAATGATTTTGCAATCAATTTTTGCAATTTGCGCGGTAATTCTTGAAATTCCAACGGGCTATTTCGCCGACGTTTATGGCAGAAAAAAAACTCTAATTATCGCGGCGGCAACCGGTTTGATCGCTATCGCCATCTACAGTCTCGGGCACAACTTTTTCCAATTTCTAATTGCGGAAATATTTTTTGCCTTGACTGTTTCTTTTACCTCGGGAACAGCCTCCGCCTTTGTTTATGATACCCTGCAAGATCTCGGCCAAGAAAAAAATTACAAAAAGATATGGGGTAATGCGCTTTTTTACGGAATGATTGCCTTGGCATTATCAAGCGTTCTCGGTGGTTTTATTGCAAAAATAGATTTAAGATACACGCTTTATGCTTCAATCCCGTTTTTTGCCCTAATGATTCCATTAACCTTTTCAATGCAGGAACCCAAAAGACATAAACTGATTTTTGACCGAGGTTACGCCAGGGAATTATTAAAAGTAATAAAAGTCACGCTTACGGAAAACAAAAAATTGAGGTGGATCATTATCTATTCCGGAATTATTTATGCGTTCAACCAATCAGCTTTGTGGCTATATCAGCCGTATTTCAAGTTTTCAGGATTAGATATTGCTTACTTTGGTTTTGTCTTCGCGGGATTCCAGATCGTCGCCGCTTTTTCATCAAAGTACGCGCACAGAATTGAGGCGAAACTTGGCCAAAAGTATTCTCTGGCCATGTTGATATTTCTTGTCGCGGGAAGTTACTTCTTGATGAGCAATTTTGTTTTTCTTTTCAGTTTTTCGTTCTGTTTTATTCAGCAATTTGTCAGGGGATTCAAAAACGCAGTCGTGACGGATTATATAAACCAACTGACAACCTCTGGTATAAGAGCGACTATTTTATCCGCAGAAAGTTTTATCGGCAGATTGTTGTATGCGATAATCATCCCGGTCATTGGCTGGATTGCCGATATTTATACACTTGGCGAGGCTCTGACAGTTTTAGCGTTTACAACTCTTGCGTCCGGAATAATCATTTTATCAATTCTTCGCAAGAATCAGGTGATATAAAACAAAAAAACAACACTCCGTGCGCGGGTGTTGTTTTGATTGGTTTTAGAATTGGCGTAAGAACGCCAACAACTTTCGGCACTTCATTGCCGTGACTTCATCCGGCGCCTCACGCGAGGCGGCGCGGAGAGATTTTCTGAAATTTTCAATCTGTTCCGGCACAACGTTTCCGGAATCATCAGTCTTCAATTGCGGCACAACCTGCGCAAACAGGTAATGAATGCGCGTGCCATCCAAATGAGTATTGACCGCTATGTCTATTCCGAAGCGCGTAATTTCAGCCATTCTCTCCTCCTGGTTTGCCAATTGCAGAACAAAAAAGTATAGCAAAAGTTATTAACTTTGTCAAGATTAAAAAACAACACTCCGAGCGAGAGCGTTGTTTTTGTATGTTTTTTTATCTTCTTTTTTTAATTACTACAGTCATGACCCTCAACTTCAATCTTTCAACCTTCAACTTTCGGATTTCAACTTTTACCTTTTAACTTTTCACTCTCTCTACATACCCCCCGGTTTCCGTATTGATTCTCACTATATCGCCTTCTTTTATAAATAACGGGGCATTGACTTCATAGCCGGTTTCAAGGGTAATGGTTTTCGTAGCGGTTCCGGCGGTGTCGCCTTTGACAGCCGGCGGAGCTGATTCCACCCGCAATTCAACTTTTACCGGCACCTGAATAGCGACGGGCCTGCTTTCAAAAGTCAAAACAGTAACTTCTGTTCCGTCTTTTAAAAAATTAATTCCGGCGCCGATGTTCTCCTTATTTAAACTAAACTGCTCAAAACTTTCCGCATCCATGAAATGCGCCTCGCCGCCGTCAGAATATAAATAAGTGGCTTGGCCACGAGACAAGTCCGCCTCAGCCATTTTTTCATTGCCCTGAATAGTTTTTTCCAGAACTTTTCCGGAAATCAGGTTTTTAATTTTTATTGTTTTGATTGATCCGCCACGTCCGACCTGTTTTTGATTACACAAGGTAACCACATATGGTTCACCATCGTGCTTTACTACAGATCCAAGGCGAATTTGACTAATGTCTAGCATAAAAAAACTTGATCTACATGATTTTAACTGATACTACGCGATATCTAATCAGTAATATCACGTAATAAATCAGTAAATCAAGCATTTTAACGGTTTACAAAAGGAAGTATCGCCATAATGCGCGCGCGTTTGATGGCCATGGCGATTTTTCGTTGGTGCTTGGAACAAAGTCTTGTTCTTCGGCGTGGCATTATCTTTGCGTAAGAAGAAATAAATTTCCGGAGTGTCTGACCATCTTTGTAATCTATTTCCTTGATTCCGTTGTCGCAAAAATAACATTTCTTTTCCTTGATTTGAGTAGTGGGTTTCATATTATCAGAGAACCGGGATTTCATTTGAACTGGGGGAAAGAAAATCTTCCCGCCAGACCGGATCAATGTATTATTATCCGGTATAAATTCCCTGTCCTGAATTTAATTAGAATGGAATGTTTTCAATTTTAATTTCGTCATCTGCGTTATCGCTCTCGCTACCGCTCACTGGAATTTCCGTGCCAGGAAACTCTGAAATCTGAGGCCCGCTAACCGGTGCTGTCGGCGCTGAAAATGGAGTGGCTGGACGAGACCCGGCATCAGCTCGGTCAAGCATGATCATGTTGTCAGCAACGATTTCAGTCCGATACCTCTTGACGCCATCCTGCCCTTCCCAATCGCGCGTTTGCAGACGGCCGTCCAGATAAACCTTGCTTCCCTTGCGCAAATATTGAGTGCAAATGTCGGCCAGCTTGCGCCAAACAACCACATTGTGATACTCGACTTTTTCCTGGCGCTGGCCGTTTTGATCAACCCAGATAAAATTTGTAGCTACTGAAAAACTGGCAACCGCTGTCCCCTGCGGTGTAGTTCGCGCCTCCGGATCACGAGTCAGGCGCCCAATAATCATGGCTCTGTTTAAATCCATATGATTTGGTGAATGGTGAGTGGTGAGTGGTGAGTTAACTCACTACTTACTACTCACTACTCACTACTTACTATTTATTATAATATATCGTCGCTCAAAATTTCGTCTAATTTTTTGTCCAACTCTTCAAGGGAAGTTTTTTTGGCTTCTTGTTTTATTTTCTCCGGCTTTGATTCTGCAGTCGGGGTTGGCGCTTCGGCCAGTTTTTTCATTCCGCCCTTGTCTTCTTCTTCTATCTTGGCCAACTCTTCTTCTTTGGCGCGCCTCATCCCGGCTTTAATTTGCTCTTCTTTTTTGATTTCCTTTTCAGTCTTTACCTTTTTGCAAATAATTAAAAAGCGCAAAACTTCCGGCACCATGCCGAGTTCCCGGCTGAACTTTTTTATCTCTTCTTCGTTCATATCAAATTCAACAACATTGTAAGTGCCCTGATGAACTTGATTAATGGGATAGGCTAGGCGTTGTCGACCCAATGAACTTTCCAGAACAATTTCTCCGACAAATTTCTTAATTAGTCCATTTACTGACTGAGTAATCGTTTGCAGCTCATCGTCCAAATATTTAATCGGGACAATGTAGACTAATTCATAATGCTGTGACATATGAAAATGAGTTGATATTCTGTAATTCTAGCAAAATAGAAGTTCGCTAAAATTAATGGTCGTAACGCAGAATACCCTTAATTTATTAAACTAGAACTACTTTAACACAATTAAATCCGCTTGACAAGACCTTTCATTATGGACAAAATTTAATTAGCCTGCTATACTTTCATAGTAAGCTAGTTTATGATAATTAAACTAGTGTTTTTTTTAAAACCACCAATTATAAATTCACCTACTATTTTACAAAATCGCTATCAACATTCATAGCCATTCGTAGATTCGTAGCTGATTAGTAATTCGTAACAATATGGATAATATCAAGCAAGTCGTAAAACAAATTTGCGCTGAAAAAGGTCTTAGCGAAGACTCTGTTTTGGAAACAATAAACTCCGCCCTTGCTGCAGCTTTCCGAAAAGATTTTGGCGACAAGACACAAAACATTCAGGCTGAATTTGATTTGGAAACCAATAAAATCAAAATCTTTGACGTCAAGGAAATAGTGGAAGATTTGACGCCGGAAGAATTGGCCGAGATGGAAAGAATAAAACTGGAAAGAGAAGAATTAAAAGAAAAAATCACCAAAGGCGAAATTACTGCCGAAGAGTTAAAAAAGATAAGAGAAGATCGCGCCGCGGAAACAGAACGAGAGCAGGCAGAGCTTGGCGAAGATGAGGAAGCCAGACATTTTAATCCGCGCACTGAGATCCAATTGTCAGACGCAAAACAAATAAAAAAAAGTTATAAAATCGGCGACTTTGTCAAAACTAAACTTGAAATTCCCGGCGACTTTGGTCGCATGGCCGCGCAGACAGCCAAGCAGGTGATTATTCAGAAACTGCGTGAAGCTGAAAGAAACGTGGTATATCAGGAGTACAAAGAAAAACAAGGATTAATAGTCACGGGCATGGTCCAAAAATTTGACGGCCGCAATGTTATAATTGATCTCGACAAAACTTCCGCCATTCTGCCACCTCAGGAACAAATCCGCACTGAACGCTACAAAATCGGCGATCGCGTCAAAGTATATATTGAAAGCGTTTCTCTAACCACCCGCGGTCCAGAAATAATTGTTTCGCGCGCGCATCCTGAAATTGTAAAAATGCTTTTCTCACTGGAAATTCCGGAAGTTGCAAGCGGCGTCATCACCATCAAAACAATTGCCAGGGAGGCCGGCAGTCGCACAAAGATCGCTGTTCATACTGATGACGAGTCTATTGATCCGATTGGATCTTGTATTGGCCAGAGAGGCGCCAGAATACAAACGATCATTCATGAACTTGGCGGTGAAAAAATCGATATCATTGAATATAATGACAATCCCGTAAAATATCTGGCCAATGCCCTGCTTCCCGCAAAAATCACCAGAGTTGAACTGGATGAAAAAGAAAAAACCGCGATTGTCACTGTTCCTCAAGATCAGCTTTCTCTGACTATCGGACGCGCCGGACAAAATGTCCGCCTTGCTTCGAGGCTAACCGGCTGGAAAATTAACATAAAAGAATTAGAAGCGGAAACAGAAATCGCCGAAGCAACACCGGAAGGAGAAGTAAAAATCGAAGGAGCGCTGCCTGGGGAAGAGCCGGAACAAAAAGCGACGGAAGAGGAAGTAAAAGAGGAAAAACCAAAGAAAAAGAAAAAAACCCCTGCCAAAAAAAAGGCCAAACCGGCTAAAACAGCTGACACTCCGCAGGAAGAAATCCCTATTGCAGAATAAAAGCTTTAAACAAAAACAAAACGCAGTGCTTTCTAGGCGCGGGCTAACCAAGATTTTCTATGATTCAACTATTTAATACTATTCTTTACGAACCAATATACAATTTACTGATTTATTTTTATAATATTGTTCCGGGCAATGATATCGGGCTGGCTATTATCTGTCTTACAGTTTTAATCAAGCTGGTTTTGATGCCCCTAAGTCTGCAAGCGGTTCGTTCGCAAAAGACGCTTCAGGATCTCCAGCCAAAAATGGATGCCCTAAAAAAACAGTACAAAGACAGCAAAGAAAAACTGGCGGCTGAAACCATGAAGCTTTACAAAGAGCAAAAGGTCAATCCTCTATCTTCCTGCCTGCCGCTCCTGATCCAGTTTCCATTTTTAATTGCTGTTTACCGCGCCTTTCGAGTTGGTCTGACCAGCGAACATTTTGAACTGCTTTATTCATTTGTAAAAAACCCGGGGCACATTAATCCAATCGCTTTTGGTTTTCTGGATATGGCCGTGCCGAGTCTCGGTCTGGCTATTTTGGCAGGCGCGGCTCAATACATTCAGACACAGATGCTTTCCACCAAAAAACCAAAGATCAAAGACAAGGGAGCAAAAGACGAAGGAATGTTGGCCAACATGAATAAAAGCATGCAATACTTCATGCCCTTCATGACAATTTTAATTGGCATGAGCCTCCCGGGCGGCTTAACCTTTTATTGGTTTTTGACAACTGTCTTTACCAGCATTCAGCAAAAGTTCATGTTCAAAAAAGACGCGCCAGCTGCTATGGAAATTATTCCGCCGAAAAACAAATTCGAGGAGAAGAAACAAACCGCAGATTCAGACTCCAAGGAAAACACAAATACCGGCGACCACGGCGACCCCAAACAACTTAAAGAATAAAACTTAATTAATGAGTACTTTGGTAATTAAGTAATCAGGTAATTTGGCAACTATGCAACTTCACTACAGTAAGCTAAAAAAGCTTCCCGTGGAAACTCAAAGTGGAATTTTATTGGGCCGGGTTTGCGATCTGTCAATTGAAATTGACGGACACAGCATTTCCAAATATATTGTAGTCAAAAGCAAATTCTTTGCCACCAGCTCGGAACTACTGATCGCGCCCGAGCAAATTGTAAAAATCACCGGAGAAAAAGTCATCGTGGAAGACAATGTCGAGGCCAGCCAGATCAGACATGCGATGAAACAGCCCGAACGCGCGCCCATGGAAGAAGCCGCCAGCGTATGCAAGAGAGAAGCCTAGAAAAAACAATCTTAAGAACCATTTCGTATTTTAATATTTTTGATTTTCCTCTGACCGGCTGGGAAATATGGAAAAATCTCTGGCAGCCGGAAACAAATTATTCCCTAAATGAAGTTAATTTCGCTCTGGATAATCTGCTTAATGAAAAAATCCTCGGCTCAAACGAAGGATTTTATTTTTTAAAACGCAAGGACAATATTGTTTTTGAAAGAAAGAAAAAATATTTACTGGCCCAGGCGAAAATAAAAAAAGCAAAAAAATATATCCAGCTACTCAATCGACTGCCCTATGTTCGGGCAATTTTTATTTGCAATAATCTGGCTTATCAAAACGCGCGCGAAGGCAGCGACATCGACCTGACAATTATTTGCGCCAGAAATAAAATCTGGACCGCCAGACTTTTTTGCGTTTTGGCCATGAAATTGCTCCGCCAAAGACCGACCGTCAAATCACAAAAAGACAAAATCTGTCTGAGCTTTTACATTACCGAAGACAATTTAAATCTCCAGTCGCTGGCTTATGAAAATGACGTACACTTTATTTACTGGCTAAACCAATTCGTGCCGGTTTGCGGCCGACCGGAATTAATCAACAACTTTTTTCAGGCCAATATTTGGACCAAAAAATATCTGCCAAATTATTTTCCCGTGCAAACAAATGCCCGCTGGCAGATCAAGGCGCGGCCACTGACTCAAAAAATTTCCGAAGGCGCTCTAAATTGCAAATTATTTTTTTGGGCTGAATCTCTGGCTAAAAAATTTCAGCTAAAAGTTCTTCCTCGTCACTTGCGCGAACTGGCAAAGCAAAACAACACCAACGTTGTTATCAACGACAAAGTGTTGAAATTCCACGACAAAGATACGCGGCTGGAAATCCTTCAAAAATGGAACTCAACCGCAAGTATTATTATTAATAGTGATACGTAGATTCGTAGCAGATTCGTAATTCGTAACAAAAAAAACTCCCGAATGCGTTCGGGAAGTTTTTATTCATTGAATTATGGAAGTTGCCTGCTTTTGACGTCCAGCAGGTCTTCATGGATGACGGTGTCTTCCACCTCTAGCATAGCCGCCTTTATCTTTTTCTGCTCATTCTGCGCGCGCACAAAGAAAACTCCAGCCAGGAGAAGGAGTGCTGTCGCCAGCAATCCGCAAAAAATTGCTTTTGCCGGTTCGGGCGGTTCACTCCAATAGCTCCACGCGCCCAAAGCCAAAAACAAAGTCACAATGATCATTAACCACGCAAGAGTAATATACATGGAAACCATGGGCCCCCTTCTATTTCCGACAAATCGGAATGTTGATTTTCCCTTCAAGACATCGTGAGATCTGATCAGGCGCCGGCGCGTTCATGGCTCTGATTACCGGCGGATACTTCAAATAGTTGATTCGAGGCGGTGCAAAGGTCAGCGCGCAAATCACCAGAGCGAAAAGGCCGAGCGCCAAAACTGGAATCCGTTCTTCAACGCTTGACCAAATGTCTCCGCACGACTGCCTGAACCACCAGACAACCGCCAGCCCTACCAACAGCAGGCACAAACGGCCAAACCACAGCAGGAATATTTCGCCCATGTTGTCCTCCTATTCCCGTTCCAGCCCATATGCTGGTTGAAGATCGCAAGCAAGCGGCAAACAATTCAAGAAGTCGAAGCTTCGGCTCTCGCCGGTCGAGAGCTTCACTGTCCAGGCCATGTCTGTTTCCGGAAACCTCACGCCGGAACGAAGACGGATGCCGCGCTTGGGTTCCAGCTTTGCCTGTAGGCTCATGCCGGTCGCAGACACCCAGACTTCAACGTCGGCATTCGACTTATTTGCAACCGTGATCGCGCCGTAGTTTCCTACGATTCGCAAATCTTTCCATTCAAGCACGCAACCCGAAGGATTCAGCTCAACTGGCTCACCTTCCTCGACGCGCGGACTTTCCTCCTCCGACTTAAGATCAAGATTCTGACTAATCAGATTAAAGCCGGCAAATAACAGAATCAAAAGAGAAGCAAGCAAGGAAATTATCGCCAGGCTGACGCCCGAATGTACTCTGTTGCTAAAAAACAAATAACAAAGGCTCGCGGCCAATCCAAACAGCCCAACGACGAAAATGATTGCTAGAGTAACCATGTCTCCACCTCCGTTAAATTGTCAAATGACAACAATTAACTATAGCAAAATTATATAGAAATGTCAATGGCGCGCGATTTTAGTTCAAATTAAGCTTCTTTGTCTAACAAAAAATCTCCCAGAACGTTCTCTGGAAGATATTTTTATTTAGCGCACGAGGGCGCTACTTGTTGCTTTTTGGATTCAGCTCATCGATATTGAGCTTTGTCCTTTCCGCTTCGTAGTAGGGAATCTCGACCGGGAACTTGGCCATAAATCCTCCAAGAATGGATGGCCAGGCGCTGCCGCGATACTCATTGTACACCTTGATGGACGCGATCCAGTCGTCCAGCGCCGTCTTGATTTCATTGACGCCTTCCTCGACTGCCCGCATGGCCGTCTTGGTTGTTTCCGCGCCACGAAGCTGCGGATAGGCCTCGATCTGCACATTGACTGCCAGGCTAGCATCCTTGAACTTGTTGAACATGTCCATGACGCCCTGGCCATTCTTCAGCATGTCCGCATCAGAAGCGCCGCCCTGCTCAGCCTTTTTGAAACCATCGATGGATTGGAGCAGTCCGCTCCTAGCCGCCGCCACCATCTTGAATGTGTCGGATTCGTGATCCAAATACTGATCAGAGAGCTGCCACACTCCCTTGATCTTTTCCGGCACGATGTCGAGCGCCGCACCGTAGTGCGATTTGCCGGCCTGCACGCCCTGGTAGTTGCTGTTGAGCGTGTTCCACACGCCCACCACAGAACTGCACATGGACACACCGCCGAGAATGAAGACTCCGAGCACTGCGAGAAGAATGATTGTTCCCTTTTTCATGCGGTTTGCCTCCTTGTCGCATTTAGGGTTTGACTTTTTGCAGCCGGCGCAAAACCTCACTGGTCTTTTCCGCGAGTCTCTGCACGCATTTGTCATAATTGTTGAACTGACAATAATCACCCACGGCGTCCATAATCTCGCCATAGTCCTGCGAGGTAAAACCGGGCAGTCCGCGACCAACCGAGATGGTCATTTTTTCATCAGCATCCGGTCTGACCAACCAGACAATGCCTCTGTTTCCTCCGTCCGAAGCCGGCCCTGCTTTGCCCAGTTGAAGAAAACGTCCGTATTGAGTAGCATAGTCACCGGGCTTTTTCACCCCTGTGATAATTAACACAACAACTTCAGCCAATCCGTCGTCCTGCAATGACTGCAAAACGGCATCGGCGGTCCTTTCAACTTCTAATGAAACCGCATTGGCTTTGTCAATAATCCAACTTTTTTCCAGCGCCGGAAACGCCGGCTCTCCCGTGAGAACCCGCGCTTGGTCTCCGTACTTTGATGCTTCCGGCATCTGCTGATCAGCCTGCTCATCCTTAGAGCAAGCATTAAATAGCAATGCCAAAAAGACAAACAGAAAACATGTTTTTCGCATTATCACCTCCCTAACGCGTAAACGTTCTTCCACCAAATCCGCCGCCGCCGGAAGAACGCCGGCGTCTGCCGGAACCAAGACTGCCGGTTCTGGCCGCAATAATCATTACTGCAATTAGAGCGATTATGAAAAAACAACTCGTAAATGCCGCTACTGAAGGCCTTGTTACCGGCACAAAAAATGCCAGCGTTCCAATTAATGCAAAAACACATAAGAAGATATACAATATTCCCCTATATTCTTCTTCTGAAAAAAGTAGCTTAACCGTATCCCAAACAATTGAAATGGCTTTCATTGTTGTTGATCCGGGCGGCAGATCATCACCGGTCAACACCCTTGCCGCCACACTCTCCGGCAATGGCGCCGGCTCGCTAACAGCGCCTGCGTTTTCAGCCGGATTCCCGTAAAAGTTGCTGCGGATGTGTTGCACCTGCCTCAACTCCACCGGGATCTTTTTTTTCAGAACAAGCCAACGAAACTCTGTCCATTGCTTTTGTTCTTCAGAATAAAACTGCCCGCCAATCAGAAAATATGATTCTAATCTAACTCGGTCTTCTCGGCCATAATCACCGCGACCGAGCTGGTAATCTCTTCCTTTTTCCAGGGAAGGCAATTGCCAACCATCAGCAATTCGGTCAACATGATAGTAGTAATCCCAGGAATCGGAACAGCTACGAACCCCATCATCGTCCTTGGTGCAGGTCTCGCTATATCTTTCAACCACTGCCCGAGCTGAACAGGCCTTGTTCGTTACATACATATCGCCTTCCAGCCAAATGCCGGTAAAAAACGAGACAATCACCGCGCCTCCAAGAATCAACCCGACAAGTCCCGGCAGGGTAACAACTCGATTTTCCCAAAATTCTACCAAAAGCTCATCGAGCGTATAGCTGAACCAGCCGATTGGCCCGCCGAGCAAAAAAGCGGCGCCGATGACCCACCAGCTCCAGCCCCAGTACAAGTAAAAGGCTACGAAAAACAAAACCGGAAAACTAACAACGCCGACAGCTGAACAAAGTCTTTCATTTGTTGCGCCGCGGCTATCAACGATCCATTTGTTCATTGCAAAAATAATGCCAATCATGACTGCGATAAACGGAAGCACGAAAAGCAAAGAACGCGCAAACGTTCCTCCGAGCGCCCCCAGCTGTTCACTGCAGCCGGTAAAAACAGCGCCCGCAATCAGCAATAGCACAACACTAAGCTTTTGCATTAAACCCTCCCTTAATTTGTCAGTTGTCAATGTTCGGGTAATTATAAAATCATATAAAGAAACTTATAATTTGTCAAGTGTCCCATACAAATAAAACTCCCTGAACTTAACTAGGTCCAGGGAATTGTTTTCTATTTAGCCGTAATCCGGCTAGCTCTCTGCCCTTGTTTGATTGCAAACAGGACACAGATGCTTGGCTTTGCGGTCGCAACCAGCCCCGCCGCCGCCGGCGCAAGCGCAAGCACAGGCGCAGGATACACAGGCACAGGCGCACGAACTGGTTCGTCCGCCAAAGCCACCTCCGCCGCCGGCTGAACGGCCGCCACCGCCAGATCCGCCTCCGCTGCCGCCACCGTAAAAAATGCTACCACCGCTGTACCCGTCGTCATCATCCCCGCCGCCAAATCCGCCCCCGCCAAAAACTCCGCTGGCGGCGAGGAAAATAATAACGACAACTAGCAGAATGAAGATAATGAGGATGATCAACCAACCGACTCCGCCAGTATCTTTCAGATTTTCTTCCGAAATCGGTTGCTCAAACACTGCCTTTGGAAAAGAAATCTCAAAGCTGAACTTCTGGCCCTTGCCCAGCGAAGTTTGCCAGCTCAAAGTTTCATCGCCATTTTTGCTTGGTTCCGGCTCGGCCGTGACCGATTCCAGCTTGGCAAAAAAGCGTACCGTTACGTCCAAGTTATGAACCGGAGCCTGATCATACCAGCCCGGAGTGTATGCGAGGTAATACTTTTCTTCATCAGCCCAGAACAACTTGGTCTGAACAATGGAAAAGTTCACCTCAAATGTCTCGTCCGGCTGATAATCCCGGTCTAGATCCAGACGAACACCGCTCCAACCGCCGCTATTGGCCGGCTTGATGGAGGCGGCATTGCCTGAACTTTTCTTGATTTCGTAATCGCTGTTCGGCAGGCCGACCGTAATCCATGGAATGTGCCCGCCGGTCACTGCCCATTTCTGATAATAGTCAATATCCACCGTGCCGTCAGCGCGCGGCGTCAGATTGACCCTGTAATCCAGAATTTCGTATGTGCCGGTATCGCCGGCCAACGCTTTTGTCGCAGGCAGGGCCAGGCAAAAAGCCAGCAGCGCCAGTATGCTCTTGTTCATGACTTCACCTCGCCGAGACGCGCGTCCTTGTCGAGCGGGCATCCTCCGCCACAGACGGACAAATGCTCGCAATCGCGGCAAGCCGCGGGCGCCATTTCGTGATTGCGCAAAGCCACGCACGTGGGATGTTCCCAGATTGCCGGCCAGCTATTCAGCAAGATGTTTCCAACCGATTTCGGCCATGACTGGCACGGAAACACTTCGCCATCCGGCCCAACCATCATGTTGTGAGCTGCGGCTGAACACGCCTTCACGCCAAAGCCCAGCTCAATCGGATTCACACCCTGATTATAACAGGTCGGCGAATACCACTGCAGATTCTGACCAAGGTCTCTTGCCACAGCCAGCGCCGGCTTGATTACGGCGAGCAATTCTGCATCAGAAAGACCATTCTGCATGCGATGATATGTGCCGCGTCCGCTGCAAATGAGCGTGTTGCAAGCGACATTTTTCACGCCGAGTCCTTCTAACTGGCGCAAAAGCCGGCAAAAACCATCAGCATTCTCTTTTGTCAGAGTTGTATTGGTCACCACCTGTAATCCACACTCAACCGCCGCCCTGATGCCGGCCATTGTCTTCATCAATGAACCGGGCGTCTGTGTCATCAGATCGTGAACCGTTGGGAAAGCAGATTCAATCGTCACCTGGACATAATCCAGGCTGGCGTCGCGCAACGGCTGTGCCAACCGGGCGAGCTCTGTTCCATTGGTGATAAGCCCGGTGACAAATTCGTCTGCCTCGGACACCAACTGCACAATGTCCGGACGAAGCAAAGGCTCCCCTCCGGTGAACACCACCTGTGAAATGCCGATTTCCCAAAGCCTTTTGTAGACTTCCAACCATGATTCGAATGGCATATCCGGCGAGCTACGCTCGCCAAGATAGCATTTGCTACACTGCAGATTGCATCGATACGTCACTGCCAGATCCATGCGCGCCGGCGCCGCCCAGACGCCATAATTGATCTCCTTGGAATCAAGCCCGGATTCATACGGACAACCGCTGTCGGCCACCGCCATAAGCATGCCGAAAATCCGCTGGAAATCCGCTTCAATCCTGGCCCTTGTGACCCGCTTTTTTCGAATGATCGATGATCGCCCGTAGCAGTCATACATTTTGTCTACAACATGTCTAATCACTTGGGCAGAATTGTCTCCCGCGCCGGTCTGAAATAGCCACATGGCGTCAATCAAATGCGCGACAAAATCTGCCGCTGTCTGATCCAGTATCAATGGCGGCTGCTTGCCGTCAATCCAGAGAAAATTATCTTTCCCCGGATCAGTCCACCGCAAATGAAAGCGATGACCATTGATAGTGGCGTGCCTCACGCCGTCAACTTCAAACTGCTGCTTCCTCGGCATTGCCTATCCTCCTTCTGCCAAAGGTTAATGAATCGACTTGTCAAAGTGCAATCAGAATAAAACAGTATAAGTGAAAAAATCTGCGCTGTCAAGCCGGGCAGAAATACTTTATTCAACAAAAAACTCCCGAATGCGTTCGGAAGTTGTATTACGGATATTGCGATCAATCGACTATAAGTTTATTCTTCGGCCGGATTACTTCCCCGGCACAATTTGCGCCATTCGCCGCGATCAAGGCGAGCGTAAATATCATTAACTGTAAATCCGTCAATAAAGGGCAAGGTGAATTTTTGCGAACCACGCGCAGGCAGATCGTAAACAATCTTCGTGCCGCTGTCCTCGCTCGGCTCTGAAGCCAGCTCCAGCACAACACCGGCGTCGCCATTGTTCAGGCACATGAGCGTCTGAGCGCGCCTCAACACTTTGACTTCGCCCTCGGCAAACCGATCGCACGACGCTTCATCAGCTGTTTGCCGCAACACCGGGTCAACGTCTTTTTTGCTTTCCGACTTGTTCGCGGAACTGCCGCACGCGGCGAACAGGGAGAATACCGAAAAAAAAGCTATCTGGGCATAAAACATTTTTCCCTCCTCATAGATCTCGAGCGCAGTCGAGAGATTTATTGTCAAACAACAACAAAAGCCTTATTATGTTAACAAGAAAAGGCGGCCAGGTCAAGACATAAAAACGCGCCGCGTTGTAAAGGTTCAGGATTTTGAACCCCCACAACAGCGCAATTCCGCCCTATTCATAATATGCGACATCTCAAACAAACAATAGAATGGCTATTATACACTTTCATTTTTCTACTGCCACTGCAAACCCGCTGGATCTACCAGCAGGGATTTTTAAACGGAGAAAAATGGGAATACGGCACTTTCAGTTTGTATGCGACGGAATTGTTATTTGGGTTAATCCTTATTTTATCGATTGTTTACGCAATCGCGCGATTGGTAAAAAATCAGGAAATCAAAAAAACAAAAAAACAATTAAGACGAGTGTTTTTGTTAGTCCTAATTCTCTTACTCGTCTCGCTTTCTTGCTTTCTTGCTTTAAACCCGCAACTTGCATTTTATAAATTCAGCCACTTAATTATGGCGGCGGCTCTATTCGCCATAATAGCGGCGATGAAACTTGATTGGCAAAAATTTTCCTGGGCAATTATTTTAGGCGGTCTTTTGCAAAGCATCTTGGCCATCCAACAATTCATGACGCAAGAAATATTTGCCAACAAATGGCTGGGAATGGCTGGACAAAATCCTGAAACGCTCGGGGTGCCGGTTGTTCAGCTGGAAAATTTAAGGTGGCTCAGAAGTTTCGGCTCATTGCCCCATCCGAATATTTTAGCAGGATTTTTAGTTATCGGTTTAATTTTAATCATCGGCCTGTATTCAATCATCAAAACGAAAAAACCGCAAAATCTTCTGCGCTTGGTTTTTGTTGTTAACTTTCTTGGCTTAATGACGACTTTATCCCGGGCTGCAATTTTATCTTTTGTTGTCGGCATAATCATTCTTACTTTCTTGTCCAGAAAAAACATTGTCTTAAATAAGGCTTCAGCCAAATTCGCGCTGATCGCCTTATTTATTTTTGTAGTTTTCACGGTTTCATTTCCCGAGCTGATTTTAACCAGAACGCTGTCAAGCAACCGAGTAGAAAACATTTCAAATGTTACGCGCGTTGAACAATACGGCGAAGCAGGACAAATTTTAACATCTACCTGGCTAACCGGAACCGGACCTGGAAATTATGTTGTCCGGCTTTATTCGCAGGATTCAACAAAATCGGCTTGGGACTATCAGCCAATTCACAATACTTATCTGCTGATTTTTGCCGAGCTTGGGATTCTCGGCTTAGCCTCGATCCTTTTGTTTGTTTTTTATGTTTTATTTAATCTATTCAAATGCGTGTCCTGGTCCGCCGAACGCCTGACCGGGCTCACCTGTCTCGCCGCCCTGGCCGGCCTAGCCCTATTTGATCACTACTTGTGGAGTTTTTATTTTGGAATAATGCTCGTCGCAATCGTTTTATCGTTAGTCAAAAATAATAATTTCAAAACCCTATGAACTTTATAATCGCTTCCGGTCCGGTAATAATTGAAAACAACAAAGTTCTACTGAATAAACATGGGGGTGATAATTTTTGGAAATTTCCCGGCGGCCGGGTGGAAAATTTTGATTTTGATAATGAACTTGATTCGCTTGAAACCGCCTGCCGACGCGAGGCAAAGGAAGAAATGGGCATTGATCTAAAAATTATTAAACCATTAAAGCCGATGATGGTTCAGAAACCGAACGACCCGAAAACTCAAGTGATTTTAATCCATTATTTAGCCGAACGAATCAATGAAATTCAGCCTGGCGCCGACATCAAAGAATGGGATTGGTTTGACATCAATTCTCTGCCGGAAAACTGCGCGCCGAATGTGGAGGCGGTTTTAAACGAGGCGCGAGAATTGGTTGATTAGTGAATTAGCGAATTGGCGGATTAGCCGCTTCCATTATTTTCTCCTATATATTTTTCATGTCAAATAAAATTACAGAGAAATATTTTACGCAAAAAGATTTTTCGCTCAAATTGCAAAGTGCGCTAGCTGTTATTATTCCGAAAACTAAATTTAATATTCAAAAAGAAATCTGGCGCGGCATTATTTATGACAAAGATAAAATCGGCAGCATTATTTTCGCGGGAACCTACAAAAACAAGCCAGCTATTTTAAAAATTCAAGGCCTGCGACCGGAGATTGACGAAATGACAATTTTTGAAAAATTCCAAAAAAACAATAAATCGCGCCGAATCCGCCTGCCAAAAGTTTACGCCGGCCAAAAATGGAATACAAAGAACAAATTCGGCTTTTTGATTTTAGAAAGAATCCCTCTGAAAAACATTTTTCTAATGCCCCTGGCCGATAAAAAACAGAAGCAGATGTTCTGCCGCTTTTACAATGAATACAGGACAAAAACCGTAGCCCAAGCCTGGTGGAAAAACGATCTTTGCACAAAAGCGGCGGTAATCAAGCGGCTAAACAACTGGACCAAAATTTCCAAGCATAACAAATGCTGGTCGCAGAACATTCAGGGCAAAAGAGTCAGCCGGTTCGAACAAATTCTAAATAAACATTTCGAGCAGATCCCATTAATCTTTAGCCACGGCCATTTGTCGGCCAATGATATTTTTATTAACAAAGGAAAATTTGTTTTGATGTCAAACTTATTCTGGGGATTCCGGCCAAAATATTATGATCTGACTTTCAATATCTGGGCCTGCCTGCTCCGCCTGCCGAACAAAACTTCTTCTCTTCAAGCAATTGAATTGATTGAAGACTGGCGAGAAAATTACCGGCGAATTCCGTGGGTAAAAAAACAAAACGATTTTGACGCTATTTTTCCAATTATGCTTTTGGAAAGATTAACCGGCTCTATCCTGGTTGATCTGTGCGTCGGAAGAAAAAATGCCAAGCGCCTGCTCCGCCTGCACTTGCAATTATTTGATTATTATAGTAAAGATATATAATCGTTCTTTGAACGAGGAGGAAAAAATGAAAGGACAAACAATTGCCATTATCATGGGCTACGGCGTCCCGCCGGATATTTTGAAAGACGGCAATTACAAAAGCTATTTGACCGTTGTCGCGAAAACGATCGCAGATCGCTTGATTCACACGATTGTTTTGTGCGGCGGCAGGACAAACATTCATTATCCTGAAAAATCCGAAGCTGATGAAATGCGGGGATTGCTCTGCCGCATTTTTGACAGCATCTCGTGCGTCCGAGCTTTCATCTACCTTCCGATCAGCACAACCATCACCAGCTGGGAAAATCTGGAAGCGGCGGCAAAGGTCGCAGATAGCCAGGAAGCCAGTCGCGCAATTGTCTTTTGCGAGAAAACCAGACAAAGCAAAGTCTGGTTGATTGCCAAGGCCTGTCTTCCCTGCGAATTCGAAGTGCAGGGAATTGACTTTGACGCCGGCCGCAGCCCGCGGAAGGATCTGAAACAATTCGCCGCCATCTTCATGACCGTGGCAGAATGGTTGTTCCCGCCTCTGCGCCGGTTCAGCTACCGCCGCCAACTTCGCCACATTATCAGATCCTCAAAAAAGTAAATTCGCTTTTCAAGAAAAAAGAGCCGGTCTATTAACCGAGCTCTTTATTATTTTTCCGCCGGAGCCAATTGCTCCTCGAGAAAGTAAGCAATGAATCCCACCACCAGCCCGCCGAGCAAAAAAACCAAATATGCTTGTCAATATTTCGTAAAATCCGCCGCCACAACCCCTTGACAGGCCACTTGACTTTTGCTAATTATTTAATGTAATATTAATCAATAATTATAATAATATTTGATCTGTTGATTTTACTTGCTATACGGGAAAGGGGGAAGGGGCTGGGGAAGATATAGAAGACTAAGGAAGATAGCGAATCTAATTTTTCATTCTATCTTCTTCCGCCTCTCAACGCCCTCTATCGGCATATCAGTACAAATCAGTAATCATGTATTTAATATGTTAAAGCCCCTCAATGACCATCTGATCGTTAAGCCGATCTCAAAAGAAGAAAAAACAACTTCAGGAATTATTCTTCCGGACACTGTAAACAAGGAAAAACCGGAGCAAGGCGAAGTAATCGCCGTGGGTCCTGGCAAGCTGACTGACAGCGGCACTCGATTACCGATGTCTGTGAAACAAGGAGATAAAATTCTCTTCACAAAATACTCTCCCAATGAAATCAAGGTCGACGAACAGGAATACTTAGTTTTAAAAGAAGACGACGTTCTGGCAATCGTTGAATAATTTTATTAATTAGTAAATAAAATAACTTATGTCAAAACAAATTATATTTGATGAACAAGCAAGAAAGTCATTGAAAGATGGCGTGGACAAACTTGCCAACGCCGTAAAAATCACTCTCGGACCGAAAGGAAGAAACGTTGTTCTGGACAAGGGATTTGGTTCACCACAAATCTGCAATGACGGCGTGACTATTGCCAAAGAAATTGAATTGAAAAATAAAATAGAAAACATTGGCGCCAGTTTGGTCAAGGAAGTTGCCAGCAAAACAAATGACGTGGCGGGCGACGGCACTACCACGGCCACACTTTTGGCGCAAGCAATAATTACTGAAGGCTTTAAAAATGTAGCGGCAGGCGCCAATCCAATGATGATTAAAAAGGGCATTGAAAAAGGCGTTAATGCCATTATCGAAGAATTAAAAACCAAAATTTCCAAGCCAATTTCCAATCACGAAGAAATTACCCAAGTGGCTTGCATCTCCGCCAATGACGAACAAATCGGAAAAATAATTGCCGAAGCCATGAAAGAGGTTGGCAATGACGGCGTAATTACTGTCGAAGAATCGCAAAGCTTTGGCATTGAAAAAGAAGTTGTCCAAGGCATGCAATTTGACAAAGGCTATGTTTCACCATACATGATCACCAATACGGAGAGAATGGAAGCTGAATATCAGGATCCATACATATTGATTACCGATAAAAAAATATCCACTGTCAGCGATATCGTTCCCCTTCTGGAAAAACTGGCTCAAATCGGGAAAAAAGAATTAATCATAATTGCTGATGATGTGGATGGCGAAGCTCTGGCAACATTAGTTGTTAATAAACTGCGTGGTGCGTTTAATACTCTCGCAATCAAGGCGCCGGCTTTTGGCGACAGACGAAAAGAAATGCTGGAAGACATTGCCACTCTAACCGGAGGCAAAGTTATTTCCGAGGAAGTCGGATTGAAATTGGAAAATGCGGAAATTGAAATGCTCGGCCAGGCGCACAAAGTTATTGCCACAAAAGAAAACACCACTATAGTTGAAGGTCGCGGAGACAAAATTAAAATCAATGAGCGTGTCTCCAGGATTAAAAAGGAACTTGACCTGGCCACTTCTGATTTTGACAAAGATAAATTAAAGGAACGGCTGGCAAAATTAGCCGGCGGAGTCGCGGTCATCAAAGTTGGCGCGGCAACTGAAACTGAAATGAAAGAAATAAAACTGCGAATCGAGGACGCGATCAATTCTACCAAGGCGGCCGTCGAAGAAGGCATTGTGCCGGGCGGCGGTGTAGCACTTTTCCGGGCAAAAAATGTTTTGGATAATGTCCAGCTTGAAGGCGAACAAAAACTTGGCATTGAAATTTTGAAAAAAGCCCTGGAAGCACCATTAAGACAAATAGCCATTAATGCTGGCCAGGACGGCGCAGTTATTGCCGAAGAAGTTCGCAAAGCATCCGGCAATGTCGGCTACAATGCGGCTAAAGATAAATTTGAAGATTTAGTTATTGCTGGTATCATTGACCCAACCAAAGTTACTAGGTCAGCCCTGCAAAACGCCGCTTCTGTTTCAGCCATGCTACTGACAACCGAATGCGTCGTGACTGATGAACCGGAACCGGAAGACAAATGCGGTCATTCTGCGGGAATGGGCGGCATGGGCGGTATGGGTGGAATGGGCGGCATGATGTAAAGGAAACACGCGGAACGACCTGCCTACATTGAAATTTCGGCAGGTAGGCGCCAAACTAAACGCGAAACAACGCAAAAGCGAATAACAAAAGTCATCCATAAAAAGGGTGGCTTTTGGTTTGCAATCTAATCACCCTTTGACAAAAACAAAACTATGTGATAGGATAAAAACGTTCCATTGTTTTTTGTTCCTTTAACAGTCCAACAAATGCAAGGAGAAAAATGGAGTTTAATATTCAGGGGTTACTGCAGTGCCGACTTCACCGGGATATGGTCCCAGCATCAATTAAACAATCAATGGAAAATCTCACTGCTGAATTGCCGGGATTAAGTGATTTTCTCGGCGCGCACGCAGCTGTTTCTCCGGAGAATTGCGCAGTTTATGAAATTGAGGATTCCATTACCGAACACAAAGCATCGCACCGCATTCTCGTCGTGCCTTGCCGCGGAGACGGACAAGAATGGTGTTTCGGAATTCATAAAACCATCACCCGCGGTCAAAAAAACAAAACTGCTTTCACGTTTTACTTGGTACCGGCCACTTCACAATTCAGTCTGATCAATCTCAGAAAATTCATCCGAGAAATAGTCAATGTGCCGCATGAAATATGTGTTGCTCATGTGGAACGTATGGAAGAAGCTGAAACGTCTCGCCTGAAATTCATTTCCGGGCATTTCAATAATCAGTACAGCTGCACGCTGTCGAGAGCTTTCTCTAGTTTTGTATTTAGAATTGATACTCCTCCCGCGTGAGGACACACAGACAAGCGCCTGGCGCTTGTTTTTTCTTTATCCAAAACGCCCCGCCTGATAAAATCAGGACGGGGCGCTTTTTAACTTTGGCAATTACTTTTATTCAGCCTTGTTGTAAAAAATATAAAAATAATTTTCCGCAGTGGTGAAAACATCTATATTATAGACATACCCCTCCGCCTTTGTGTAGCCTGACAATCGGTTCATGAAGTTGTAGGCGTCATCCACTGTTGTGGCCAGTTTCCAGCCCCAGTCTTTTGTTCCCGTCTGACTATTATCATAAAACATAGTAATGTCATTGGTGGCTCGGCCGCTGATCGTGCCGGCATAAGCTTTGGAATATGTGCCGAGTCCATTTACATAATTGTACATGTCATTAATTTCCGTGGCTTTTTTCCAGCCCCAGCTGGCAGTCGCGTCCGTGCCTCGATAAAATACATATTTGCCATTGTCTGTATCAACCATCAATGCCCGATCTATCGGCAATCCGCCGTATGACGCGCTATATGTGCCATTGCTATTCAGCATATTATAAATATCGTCATTATCAGAACCGAGTTTCCAGCCCCAATCAGCTGTGCCGGTTTTGTCTGAACGATAGAAAATGTAAAATCCTTTTTCTGTCCAGGCAATATCGCCAACATAAACCGGGTCGCCATAACTACCAAATCCATTGATAAAGTTATACGCATCATCAACAGTCGTGGCTAATTTCCAGCCCCAGTTCGGCACGACAACAGCCGGCGTAGCGGGAGTTGCTGGTGTTGCAGGAGTTGCTGGAGTTGCGGGAGTTGCTGGGATTGTCGAAGTAGTGTCCTCAGCTGTGTTGTAGAAAATGTAAAAGTATGATCCCTGTGTAAGGACTTTAACATTATGCACATCAAATTGAGATGCTGTGTAGCCTTCCAAATTGTTCAAAAAGTTGTAAGCATCATCAATGGTTCCAGCCAGTTTCCAGCCCCAATTTTTTGTCCCAATCTGGCTATCGTCATAAAACATGGTAATGTCATTAGTTGCTCGACCGCTGATACTGCCGACATAAGATTTGGAATAACCACCGAATCCATTGACATAATTATACATATCATCAATTGCTGTTGATTTTTTCCAACCCCAGCTGGCAGTCGCGTCCGTACCGCGATAAAATACATACTTGCCGCTGTCCGTGTCAACAACAAACGCTTGATCTTTCGGCAATCCGGTATAAGCTCCTTTGCGATTCAAAAAATTATACAAATCATCATTGTCCGGAGCCATTTTCCAGCCCCAATCAGCTGTGCCGGTTTTATCCGCCCGATAAAAAATATAAAATCCTTTTTCTGTCCAGGCAATATCGCCAACATAAACCGGGTCGCCATAACTACCAAATCCATTAATGAAATTATAAGTATCATCCACAGTTGTAGCCAGCTTCCATCCCCAATTTGGAGTGGCGACTAAAGTGGTTGAAGGTGTTGATGTTGTTGTTTCAGTGGTTATGGTTTCTGGTTTTATCGTTGAAATATCCTGATAAGGAACGCTAAGTGAATTAGCGCAGGCATAACTTTTGTCATTTTTTAAATATTGACTAGTGTTCTTGAAATTAATCTGGCACAACTGGTCCGCATCGCCAAAATTCTTGTATGAAGGCGTGCCAAAATTCCAAGTTGGATAACTCTTGGCCTGCTCCAGCGTTTGAAAACCAACAAAGTCAACCATTTCTCCCAGGCCGACAGAAGTTTCAGCCATAGCGTCAGCGCCCGTTACTAAAGTTTCCTTAAGAGTTCCCTTGTAATTGGCACTGGTAACTTCAATATTATATACATTAATGTAAGCATTCGGCAGATTCTTGATATTATCGAAATTTTTGTGGGAGGTGAAATCATTCACCGCCACTTCAAATATTACTGATTTGTCAGATGTGCCGCCACCGCTTTGTGCTTCAGGCGTGGCTTCGGTATTTTTTACATTTCCATTATCAGCGCTGGTGTCTGACGTTTCAACTTTTCTAACCGCCTGACTTTTTTCATTTACGGCAATTAATTCCAAATTTTTATCAGCAATGCCCAGTCCCAATTTTCTCATTATGTCAAAAGCATCGGCTGGTCGACCCAAATAATATAATTTTAAATCCAAAGGATAAACATAATACGCTTCTCCGCCGGCCTGAACGCGAAGTAAAATTTTTCCGGCCAAACGCAGAGGCGCCTTATCTTTAAACTGGCCATAATCACTTTCACTGATACCCAGTCCAAGCGTTCGCATAATGCTAAAAGCGTCCGCAGGCCTACCCAGATAATATCTGGTAGTATCACTCGGATAAAGGTACCAAGCCTCGCCATTTTGTTCCACTTGCAATAAAATTCTTCCTGCCAGCGTGCTGCTGAGTGACGCGGCCTTGGCAAAAGCCGGCAAAACAAGCATCAAGCCAACAATGAAAAATACAAAAGCGAATTTTTTCATAAGCTGATCATTCATTATTTATTATGAACTCTGTTAATTATAATTAATGATAACACTATCCTTAGTTTTTGTCAATATTTTCTGTAAATTTAACTAACCTACACATTAAACCGGAAATTACAGCAGTCGCCGTCCTGAACCACATATTCTTTTCCTTCCAAACGAATCAATCCCCCTTCTTTGGCCAGGGCTTCAGAACCAGCATTAATCAAGTTCTGCCAATTGATAATTTCCACAGCAATAAAGCCTCTTTCAAAATCTCCATGAATTTTACCGGCAGCCTGCGGCGCTTTGGTGCCGCGCTCAATTGTCCAGGCGCGGGTTTCTTTTGGCCCGGTCGTCAAAAAGCTAATTAGATCCAAAACCTTGTATGCTTCTAAAATTATATTATCCAGTCCGGACATGGAAACTCCCAGTTCTGTCAAATATTCCTTTGCCTCTGTTTCTGACAATTCTGCCAAATCAGCTTCTACCTTTGCGCAGATGGGAATCACCACCTCTCCCTGCAAAAACGGAATTTGCGGAATTTCTTTTACTTTATCTTCATCAACATTTAATAAATAAATCATCGGCTTGGCGGTAAGTAAGCTTAAATATTTAATTCCTTCTAATTCTTCTGCTGACAGGCCAAGCTTTCGAATGCCTTGCCCGTTTTCCAAGGCCGTGATAATTTTTGTTTGCAAAAATTCAACCAGTTTTCTGGCGTCTTTTTCTTCTTTGGCCGAAGCGCCCTTTAATTTATCTTTTAACTTGACCAAATGCTTGGTAACTATTTCCAGATCAGCAAAAGCCAGCTCAATGTCAATAACTTCCGCGTCATGCGCCGGATCAACCCGGCCATCAACATGGATAATGTCGCCCAGATGAAAATTGCGAACAACGTGACAGATGGCATCCACTTCACGAATATTATGTAAAAATTTATTACCGAGCCCCTCGCCTTTGTGCGCACCCTTGACCAAACCGGCAATATCCACGAATTCAATGGTTGTGTGAATAATTTTTTCTGATTTAGAAAACGTTGCCAATTGATCCAGCCGTTCATCGGGGACCAAAACAATTCCCTTGTTCGGTTCAATGGTGCAAAAAGGATAATTGGCAATATCGATTTGTTTTTTAGTCAAAGCTTTGAACAAGGTTGATTTGCCAACATTGGGCAAGCCGACTATTCCGATTGAAAAAGACATAATAATAACAATTTAAATTACAAATTACAAACAACAAATTACAAACGTACAGACGAGAAAAAGACGTAAAGAGACCTTAATCAATTTATTTTAATCCAGCTTTTCCAATACTAAGAAAATATTCATTTTCGTTAGAGCCATTACCGTTAACCTTCTTCTCATAGATTGCAGATAGTACATGCATGGCATGAGCAAATTTAATATAATTTGGTAAAACTTCAATTTCTCTTACGGTTAATTTTATTATTTTTTGATACTCTTCTAAAGCCCCCTTAAAATTTTGTTCACTTTCTTCTTTGTTATCCTTATTGAATAAGATATCGCAAGCCAACACTGCCAATTCCTGAATGCGCGGATAGTAATTTGAAACAGAAAAATCCACGATCCAAATCTTATTATTCTTATCTTTAATTACATTAGTTCTAATAATATCCCCATGGACAAAGCAATAAGGCAATGTTTCTATTTTGAAATTATTGAATCTTTCAACGAGTGTCTTAATAATATCAAAATCCTCTTTTTCTAAGTATTGGCTCTTCTTTTCAAATTCCAGGGAAAAGTTAGTAATCGCCCATGGATCATAAATTTTGGGCGGTTTAACTTCTATTAAATTGATCAAAGACGCTTGGCGTGCCAATGAAAGCATATCTTCTCGGGTAATTTTTGCCCCAGAAGTAAAAAAATCTTCCCCATCAATAAAATTCATGACGCAAATCCTTAATATTGATTGATCAATCTCCAGAAGATGTAAATATCCCTGTGGTGATTTGTGTAACCCCGGAGCAGAAACGCCGGCTTCCAATGCTTTTACGATTACTTCAACGTTTCGTTTGCAATCATCAAGCGTTCTTTCATTCGAAAATATTTTTACGAAAAATTTGCCCTCTGTTGTTTCTAAAAAGAAGTTAAAATCTTCATAACCTATGAGAACTGTTTTACAATTCACAAAATGCCCAAAACTAAAATCTCTACAAATATCTTTTGCAATTTCCTTCAAATCCCCCTTATAACCAATTCTTTGTTTAAAAATTGATTCCATATAATATAAAATTAATTTCACTTTATCACTCTCCACGTTCCAGGCTAATCACTTATTCAAACATTCATCCAACTGCAAATGCAGACCGATGCAGGCATTCATTGCTTGTCCGAGCTCGCCGCCGGGACCGCCATAAGTAGTCTGACACTGGCCGGATGGTTTCTCATACATATCAGCCCCGAACTCCGAAGGACAGTCGCAGTTGTCATTAATAAACGCACCGCCGCTTTGTTCGCAATAATAGCGCACCGTTTCCCGCCATTCTGCCGCCGGAACAGTTTGCAGTTCAACTGGATTAACTTCATCAGCTTGCTGTATCGAAACTTGGTCATTCATTAGAACGCCTTGCTGCCAAAAATAAACAGCTCCACCGGATACAAAAATAGAGATAACCAGCAAAGCAATAAATAAACGCCAGTGAAATTGCATAAATAATTACATTGGTTTTTAATAATATCCACTAAAACTTCGAAAGACGAAGCTCGCGGCCTCGCCTTTCATTATAGCATTATTCAAATAATATCGTTATTCTGTTTCTATTACTTTCGGAACAAGAGCAAACGTCGCCGCTATACTTTCAAAATCTTTGCGAAAGCCAAAGTATCCGGAAAGTTTCTTATTGCTGATATTAAAAGTCGCGCGGTAAATATTATCATCAGTTAAAATAATTATTGTCGGCACTTCATTGTTATCCTTATCCAAATTGATGAAATAAAGCATCTGCCCATTAACAAATTTGGATGAATCCAATAAATCCAAGTCTTGGAAGATTTCCATTTTTTCTTTCAGCGATAGCTCGGCAAAATCAGCATAGTCGCTTTTAATGGTAACCGAATTTAGGAAATCCGGCTGGCCGATCGGCTGAAGGTAAACGACCTCACTCGCTGTTTCGCTTTGTTCTGAGGTAGGATCAACAATTGACTGAACCTTTTCCCAAGTGTTTGGGAAACTAACGGAAAAGCTTAATTTCTCGTCGCCCAGAACATTCCAATTGCTGGCATCTACCTTGGTTGGAATTTTTCTGGTTTTCTCAAACAAGTCAATCACCACGTCTTTATTGGAAATAGTATCCTTTTCCAAGCTGGAAGCTTTTTCTTTGAGAGCATTAATATCATCTTTCAAAACCAGCACTTGCTGCTCAAGCCCCTTGGTTACATCTGTACCGCCTTTTCTGATTTCTGAAATTTTATCCTTGGTGTAGCCAAAGACGATCCCGATAATGCCGAGAATCACCACGACGGCAATCACCAAATTAAACAATTGATTATCTTCGCGTTTTGATTCTTTTTTTTGAACGACCGGTTTGTCCGCAATTTTTTTCTCCTTAGCTTTTTTAGGTTTTTTTGCTCCACCTTTTTCTAATTCTTCGATAATGTTGTCAACTGGCATAAAGTCTGTACTTATGGATTATATATTCTTCTCTGGAAAATCCGTCGCAACCAGAGCTATTGAAGCGCCCCCGGCTGATGACTGATATTCGCAAGCACCCCTATTTTAGCACGATTAAAAAATTTAGCAAATTGAATATTCACAGTGCTCTCCTCTTTGATTGCATGCAATATTATTGGAAATATTTCATTAATTGTGTAAAAAACATAAAAAAGCTATAATATATCAAGATAATCCATAAATTAAAGCCATATGGTCAAAGCAACCTCCTCAATTGAAGACCTCCTGACTGCCAAAGGCAAAACCAGCCTTACGGGCAAGCAAGCTGCGTCTCAGGCGTCTGACGACCGCCAGTCAACTGCTCCCAAAACCAAAAAAGGCTCTCTAACCGACGATATTCCGGTGGCGAAAAAGCTTGTCGACAAGCTGGAACAAATAACAATTAATGAAAATGAAGGAAAAATAAAAGCCAATGCGCAAGGCTTGGGTCTCCCCTACATTGATTTTACAGAATTCCCAATAAGCGCCGAAGCTCTACAAACCATTCCGCAAAATGTTTGCCAAGAACAAAAAATCGTCTGCTTCGTCAATACTGGCGAGCAACTGCGCCTGGCCACCACTGAGCCAGAAAATCCGGAAATTGAAAAAATTCAGCACAGTCTAGAAGAATCTTTGCGCGCCCACACGGAAATATATTTAATTTCTGAAAGAAATTTGGCCAAAGCGCTGGCCATTTACGCCAAACTGCCAAAATACAAAAAACCGGTTGCCGGTGTTGAGATCAAGGAAGAAGAGCTAGAAGAATTCAAAAAAATTGCCACTGATCTAAAGGCGCTGGATGCTCATATTAAAAAAGTAAACATGACTGAAATGGTTACGCTGATTATTGCAGCTTCAATTCAGGCCGGGTCGTCAGACATCCATATTGAAGCTGAAGATAAAAACGTAAAAGTCAGATTCCGCATTGACGGAATTTTGCATGATACCGCCTCGATTGACAAAGATAGCTGGTCAAAAGTTATTTCCAGAGTTAAATTATTATCTGGTTTGAAAATTAATATTACTGACAAGCCGCAGGACGGGCGTTTTACAATTTCACTGACAAAAGAAAAAATCGATGTCCGTGTTTCCACACTACCGACCACCTGGGGAGAGAGCGTGGTTATGCGTTTGCTCAAATCCAGCACTGTCGGCCTGAGCTTCGAAGATCTTGGTTTAATCGGCAAATCATTTGCCAATCTAAAAGAACAAGCCGAACGGCCGAACGGCATGATTGTCACCACCGGCCCGACCGGTTCCGGTAAAACAACCACTTTGTACGCGATTTTAAATAAATTAAATGTTGAAGGAGTTAAAGTCATCACGCTCGAAGATCCTGTTGAGTATAAACTTGAAGGAATCAACCAAAGCCAAATCGATCATAGCAAAGGTTATTCTTTCGCCGATGGTCTGCGCTCAATCCTGCGTCAGGATCCTGATGTTGTTATGGTCGGCGAGCTTCGCGACCTTGAAACCGCTGACGTGGCTATCAACGCGGCGCTTACCGGCCACTTGGTAATATCCACTATTCATACAAATAGCGCGGCCGGAGCAATTCCCAGATTTCTGGCCATGGGAGTCCAACCATTTTTAATGGCGCCGGCTCTTAATGCAATCATGGGACAGAGGCTAGTCCGCCGGCTGTGTGAAAAATGCCGCCAGGAAGCAGAAGTGGAACCGGAAAAACTGGAAAAAGCCAAAAAAATATTAGAAGCAATACCCGAAGGCCATCCTGACCGACCGGATCTGGCAAATATGAAATTTTTCAAAAGCCCCGGCTGTGAAGTTTGCCACAACATCGGCTACAAGGGCCGGATCGGCATTTATGAAATTATGATCATGACCAAGGAAATTGAAAAAATAATTCTGAGCGGCAAAGTTTCTGAATACGACATGCAGGAATTCGCCATCAAGAACGGCATGATCACCATGGTTCAGGACGGACTGATGAAAGCGCTGAAAGGAATCACTTCACTGGATGAAGTTTTCCGCGTGGCGGAGTAACATCCAAATTGCCGAACTTCGCCTTTGTTACCAGACTTTCCGGCTAAAGCGAAATATTTTCGCATAGAAACCAGTTCCGTAAAAAAGAAAAAATAAATAATTATTTATTTTTTAAAAAGCCCTTTTTCAATTTTTTAAATAAAAAAACCGCCTCAACCTTTGTGGTATATTGGCGGTATTCAGTGGAGCGCAAAATACGTAAACTAATCCTCGCTTGAGTCGACCACTATATAGGCTTGCTTGCCGGAAATCGGATCCATGAACCCAGCGACTGCGCCTTTTGGTGCTTCTGTAACGCCCTTGCGATACAAACCAGGCGAGCCTGCTATTAATCGACGCATAACGCTAGGGTTGTCGACTTCCTGCATATTCACGATTGCTTTTTCAACACGCCGGCGGCTTTCCATGTCTCCAAAATGAAGGACCTGAGCGATACCGCCACTGTAATGCCAGTCGACACGAGCATTTGCCTTTTTGGCGACTTCTTGAACCCAATTTTCGACGGCATTTGAACTACCGTCCAAAAAGGCCACGGGCTCGCCTTTCTGAAAAATCTCTTGATCACAAGATGCAGGGGTTGGTCCGTCTGTTGCCATGACTTCCTCCTTTGTTAAGGTTTGACTTATCAATACCATTACTGACTTTTATCAGGATAGCACATCTTCTGGCCTATGTCAAGCTAGACGACCAAGGAAATTGAAAAAATAATTCTCGGCGGCAAAGTTTCTGAATACGACATGCAGGAATTCGCCGTCAAGAACGGCATGATTACCATGGTCCAGGACGGACTGATGAAAGCGCTGAAAGGAATCACTTCGCTGGATGAAGTCTTCCGCGTGGCGGAGTAACATCCAAATTGCCGAACTTCGCCTTTACTGCGCAATTTTGTATCAAAGGCGAACTATTTTCGCATAGAAACCAGTTAGCTGAAATAGCAAAAAACAAACTCTTTATTAATTTTTTTTCAAGCCCTTTTGAAATTTGGAAAAACTTTATATGAAATTAGAAAAATATATTTACAATTCAACGATTAAGAAAACTAACGACTATTCGGTTGTTTTAGCTAGTCGAAAAATTGATTCGTCAAAAGTTTTTATTAAGACTCCAATGACTGACGCCGGTAAAAAGATGATCGATCGTGAATATAATAACCAAAAATTTTTACATAATCTTGCTCTGAAAAATGATTGCGGATTTAAGTTTCTACCAACAACCTTGGATGATGGAATGATAGTGTTTTCGGATATAACAGGACAGGTAGTGTGGTTGGGCGAATTGGGCGGTAGCAATGAGCCAATTCAATGTTATTTGGATAAATACATGAAATTGCAAAAGGTGATGAGAAATATATTATTTAAAGACCTACCGCAGACGATTAAAGATGATTGGATGTTTAGAAAAGGTAATTTTCAAAAAAACATCCATACTAATTCTATCTATTTACTTGAAAATGAATTAATTTCAAAAACCTTTGTTGACCAGGCTATTGGTGTAATGAGTGAGTTTGGTAGTAACTGGGCATTCCAGCATCATGATATCGTGCCATGGCATATTGGCAGATTGAATGACGGCGAATTGTTATTGATTGATACTGGCTGGGCGGGTTGGTCATTAAAATATTATGATTTTGCCTACACAGCACTGCAGTTGATCGGCTATACTGATCGCACAGAGGATGCAAAAATACTTTTGACGAATGCAAAACGATTATACGGACACGAAAAAAACTATGATCCAATATTTAAAGTTGCCTTGTACTATCGGGGGTTAAGGCTGGCAAAGGAATTGCATGAAGCAAAGTTTGATACCGCAAAAAATGTGTTAGAATTTATAACAAATTATTGATAAAAGTTCCAAGGCTATTCCACAACCTCCCAGCCTATTCACCTTTGCTTGATTAGACAAAATTTCAAAAGGGCTTGAAAAAAATAGGGCTCATAATAAGGAATGTTTGTTTTTCGCTACATCAGCTAACACTGAGTATCTGGTTCCGCTCATTTTCGAATGAATTGGATTTTTCAAATAGAATAGTCGCTCCACCCATATTCCGTACTTCGCTACGCTACGTCGGAACATCAGAGAGTCAGATACGTTGGACAAAATTAAGAAAAGGCTTTTTTAAAACCACAGCTTTACCACATGACAATAAACAATGAAGTTAAAAATATAATTGATGAAGCAAAACGTCTCAATCATGAAATTAAGATGGTTTCTAATATAAAATCTGGGAAAGAAGCAACTGTTTATAAAGTTATACTAGACAATCAATTAGTTGCGATGAAAGTCTATAAAAAACCTGAAGAAAGATCATTCAAAAACACAGGTCAATACTTGATGGGCAAATATTATAAGAAACCATCTCACAGAAAAGCTGTAGCTAAAGGAAATAAATTTGCCAAAAAATTAAAGCACCAAAATTGGGTAAAAAGAGAATATTTCATACTTGAAAAATTATATACGGCGGGAGCCAAGATTCCAAAACCCGTATTACATATTGGAGATGCAATATTTATGGAATTTTTAGGCAATCGAGAAATTGCAGCTCCCAGATTATGCGATGTTGACTTATCGGCAGATGAAGCAAAAAATGCTTTCAAGAAAATATTGGATACAATGATTGTGCTTTGGAATTTTGGCATAGTTCATGCGGATTTGTCAGAATATAATGTCCTTTGGTGGGATAACGAGCCTTATGTTATTGATTTTCCTCAAGCATTAGACAAAAGGACCAATCCTAATGCAGAGGAAATCCTGGATAGAGATTTACGAAATATCACGAAATTTTTTGGCAGGTTTATTGAAGTTGATTTTGATGAAATTAAAAAAGCCTTTTCTTAACTTGCTCCCTATCGGTCGCACCACGTTGAACTCTCGCCCCTCCTTCATCGGAGCTACACGTTATCTTTTTTGAGACTACTTTTAATTTTTAAAATAAAAAACTATGAAAAAACTACTACTTTTTACACCGGCTATTGCAATCATATTTTTGTTAACTGGTTGCGCTAATCAACAGACTCCAAGCCAGCCGCAGGTTATTCAGAATACCAAAGTAAATATTACCGGCAATTATCTTGGCAGTGATTACAAAGAAAATTATGTCTGGGGCGGAGCAATGAACCTGGCATGGAACGAATTAAATGATAATATTTTAAACGAAAAATTAAAACTTAATACCGATGAAAAGATTGCCATAGAAATGGTAGAAAAATTTAATAACCCCATATTTACTAAGAACGATTTAGACCAAAAAAGTTATTACATCAAAAGCGGTTATGGGCAAGAAACCGTAAATACCATCAACAAAGAATCTAAAGAAAAATTTCCCAGCAAAAGCTTTGCCGACTTAAGTTTTGGTTTAAGTCCAACTGATATCATTTCTTATGCATATTTTCTAAAAGAAGTTGAGTATAAAACCGTATTTGAAAAAAAAGATGTTTCTTTTGACGAACAAAAGGTAAAAGGATTTTATGCCAAAGACAAAGACCAGAGAAATAATGTAAAAATTATTAAATACGAAAATGATGATAAATTTATCGTTAGTTTACAACTTAAAGATGAGAGTGATCAGTTAATTTTGGCAAAGGGTTATAATATGAATGATCCGCAAATCATTGTTAAGGAAATCAATCAAAATAATCAAGGTCGTCTTGCAACTATCGGTGATTCTGATCATTTTGAAGCTCCCAAATTACATCTTGATCACCATCGAGATTATATTGAGTTACTTGGAAAACAGTTAGCTAATAAAAGTTTTGAAAATTATTTTATTGCTGAAATGTTTGAAAATATTAAGTTTGACATGGATGAAAAAGGGGCTAGAGTAGAAAATGAAGCCGTTATTGCACTAACAATGGGGTTAGAGCTTCCCCAAAAACCCAAGAATTTTATTTTAGATAAACCTTATTGGGTAGTTATGCAAAGAAAAGATTCTCAAAATCCATATTTTATTTTAGGCGTGAAAAACACAGGATTAATGGAAAAAAAATAAAAATAGTCTTGAATTATTTTGTTATCACAAAATTAAAACTTTTCATTACGTCTCTGGCTACGGCTTGCCTAACGGCAAATCTCCGCCCATATCCTCGCGAAGGTCGGCTATCAGATATATGCGAACGTTACGACGAAATCGCTCTCGTATTTATCTAAATGTACCGCAGCCCTGCTACCACAAACCTGAAAAGACGAAAAGGCTCTTATCATAAAGATTTAATCTATGTCTAAACTGGATCTGCATATACACTCCACCCATTCCGATGGTAAACTATCAGTACCTCAAATCGCAAAGATTGTTAAAGAAAAAAAGCTTGAGTACTGTGCCTTGGCTGATCATAATAGTGTGGGGGGCATCCAAGAGCTGATGGCTGTACTGGAAGGATCTAGCATTGTCGTTATTCCGGCAATCGAGTTGACAGCAAAATACAACAATAACGAAATCCATGTTTTGGCCTATGATTTTAATATAGCTTTGGTCGCGGAAATATTAAAAGAACGCAATGCGATCGTGCATTGTCAAAAAACAAAGGAGATGGAATCAGCCATAAGGCTTTCTCGAAAAGCGGGCCTTGCGGTAACCGAAGGCCTCAGTCTTAATGAAAAGCAGCCAGTAACCTTGACCATTGCTCTTGATATTTGCGAAAATAGGGTCAATCAAAACTTTTTTTTAGAAAAATTCGGCAAACAGTTTACCCCAGATGATGTATTTTATGAATACCAGGCACCCGGTAAATTTTGTGCAGTGGAAAGAAGTGGCGTTACAGTCGAATGGCTAATACAAAAGTTTAAAGGCATTGCACAAGACCTTATTATTGCTCATCCCTTCGTCTCCGTGAGCGTTGTCACTCTTCCTCTTAATGAATCTAAAATTAATAACCTTCTCAAAATTGGATTGACCGGCATTGAGGTCTACCACAACCGCATGACTAACGAACAGATAGACTTATTAAAAAAAGTAGTTGAAGCGCGATCACTTCATTACACCGGCGGTTCTGATTCGCATGGGAGAGAAACTGATACACCACTAGGCCAGTATGGCCCCACCAGATACATTCCTGATTTTTTTCTGGCAAACTATAAATCAAATTCTAAAAATAATTAGGACATGTCCGACTCCACATTAATTAAAGAAATGACAAAACGCCAAAAAACCTTATAGAAAAAAACTTCGGGGGACGAAGTATTCAGAGTTAGCGAATAATTTTATTTAATATATAACTAATTTTTATGGCTAAGCGATATTATTCACCAACAGATTCAGACCCAACAACTGGCAAAATTTTAGAAGAAGAGTATTTTGGCAAAATTGATCTCAAGGGAGATAAAAGGTCTGCCGCCATGGAATTTTATAAACAATTAAGCGGCGGACAGTCACCAACCAAGGCTGGTTTTTATTTGCCGTTTAATGCTGCTTTAAAATTTGCCAAAGCATTTCAACCATGGAAGGACGCCGCCAGCCCCAGTAAAAAGGTTGCCCGCGACTTGCTTGACTTTATTTGCGACGAACTGGGACTTGATCCAGATGACGAAGACGCTGAACACTTAAAATTTTTTACCAGCGTTGGCTCCCCGCTTGACGAAAAACATGGGGTTGACGCTTTCATCGAATATAGGGGTCATAGAATTTTAATTGATGTGACAAAAAATCCGGCAAAAAGATTTGACGACTCGTCCGGAGACCGAATGATAATGGAACAACTACCGGATTGGACAGAAGCAAAAAATAAAACTGCCTATATTGAGGCGCTTCAAAAATATGCGCGTTATAGCGCCGAGGTTTTACAAAGTCGACCAGAGCATACTCGTGAAATGGCTACCGCGCTGCGTGCAATTCGTTAAAATCAAAACTTTCAATTGTTTTATTACCCTGCCCTTGACAAATTATTCAAATACTGGTACGCTCCTTTGTTAAGCCAAAAGGAGGTGCGACCATGACCGCTCTCGCAAATAAAATCAAATGCGGCCGATGCGGCCGCGAAGTGATTGTCGACAACCTTGAGAATCTAAGAATCCTGACTGCTGACATTGCCGGCATCACTCGACTTGAAGGAATCATTGTAGCTTTCGAGTATTGCGAGAATTGTCGCGAAGACAATGAACAAAATGACTTTCCGGAAATTGAAATTTCTCAGGTAACAGAACATCTTGCGTGTTAAAAAACCGACCCTGCCAAAGCAGAGCCGGTTTTCTTTTTATAAAAGAACCAACTTACTTAATAATTAATTTCCCTTGTCTCTTCATCTAAATTCTTAATTTTAATTTTAATTACCTTAATCTTTTGAGATTTTAGATATTTTTCCAAACCCGCCCCCCACTCTATAAGACAAATTGAATCCGGCCGGCCAAAATATTCCAATGCTCCAATGTTTTCCAGATCAGACAGACTTAGTCCTCTATAAGTATCAATATGTATTAAACTTGTCACTTGTAATTTGGCGCTTGTAACTTTATAAACTTTCATCAAAACAAACGTCGGGCTGGTAATATTTTTTTTGATTCCAAGCCCCAGCGCCACTCCTTTTGCAAAAATAGTTTTTCCGGCCCCCAAATCTCCGACCAACAAAACCACTTCGCCGCCTTTCAAGGTTCTGGCAAATTTTTTTCCGAGATTAATTGTTTCCAATTCCGACTTTGTTATTTCTTTCATACCAGTTCCCAATTAGGCTCCGCCTTTAATTTGAATGGCTTCACAAAATCCTTCTTGATTATATGATAATAAGCGGCAAAACCAATCATGGCCGCGTTGTCGCCGGTTAATTTTAAATCCGGAATCAGCAAATTAAAATCCGCACGCGCGGCGGCGGCGGAAAATCGTTGCCGCAGGGCCTGATTTGCTGACACGCCGCCGCCAAGAATGATAGTCTTGGCTTTGAATCTTCCTGCGGCCCGTATAGTTTTTGCAGTCAGCACTTCCACGACTGCATTTTGAAATTCATGGGCAAACTCTTGCTTCAAAATTTCCAGTTTTTTTCCTTTTACTCCTTTGGATAATTTTTGCCACGAATAAAGTGTTGCTGTTTTCAATCCCGAAAAACTCATATCAAAATTATTCGAATTAATCATCGGCCGCGGAAGCTTTATCTCTCTAGCCATTAATCCTTGTCCTTTCTCCGCACAAGCGGAAATCGCCGGCCCTCCGGGATAACCAAGTCCCAAAATCTTCGCCACCTTATCAAATGCTTCGCCGGCAGCGTCGTCCAGAGTCTCCCCTATTAATTTATATTTCAAATAATCTTTGACCAAAATAATCTGCGTGTGCCCGCCGGAGACAATCAGAGCAACGGCCGGAAATCTAATTGTTCTTTTTTGAATTTTGAATTTTGAATTTTGAATTTCCTTTAAACTTTGGTCTTTGGACTTTGAATTTTCTACTGAAAGTAAATGCCCTTCAATATGATTTATTTTGATCAGCGGAATATTGCACGCATACGCCAAAGTCTTGGCTGTTTCTACGCCGACCATTAACGAACTAACTAATCCCGGCCCGGAACAAACAGCGATTGCTTTTAAATCTGACATTCTTGTCTTGGCTTGCTTCAAGGCGAGCTTAATAATAGACAAAATGTTTTCAATATGCAATCGCGCCGCCACTTCCGGCACAATACCGCCATATTTCGCGTGCACTTTGACTTGCGAAGAAACCACATTTGATAAAATATTAAAATTACCGCGCGCGGCTTCAATCACCGCGGCAGCTGTTTCATCGCAGGATGTTTCAATAGCCAATATTTTCATATTAATTTCTTATAATTTTCATTAGCAAAGTTTTTGATCGCGGGATCAGCCTTACTTTTTTAAAACCAACTTTTTCGTAACAAACAATCGCGCGCGCATTTTTTGTCAGCACCTCCAAATAAAGCGCCTTTTCATTAACAAAATTCCGGAAAAACCAACCAGCCGAACGTTTCATGACAACAGTGCCGATTCCCTTGTCCCAATATTTTTTTTCGCCAATCGCAATGTAAATTTCAAAATTTTTCTTCTTGCCCTTTTTCTGAACCAATACGTGACCAATCGGCTTTTTATTCGCAAAAATAATAAAATCAAAACCATTTTTATTTTCCAGATGCCGCCGTAGAATTTTTTCAATCTTTTCCCGCGTCATTATTTCTTTTGACTCACTCGTCCAGACGCGTAATTCCGGATCATTCCACCAACGACAAAACAAGGGGAAATGTTTCTTCCGTAATTTTATCAATGTGATGTTCCCTTTGTATATTTGGCGGACCATAAAACAATCATACTATCAAAACTATTATCTCATCTTACTTGAACTTTGTAAAAAACTCAAGGCTCTTTTCCTCTAAATCGAACACCCACACTGCGAAAAAGTATTATATTCAATGGTTTACCATGAACCCGAACTCTACACAAAACAAAAACCACTCACATTCAAAAGAAGTGAGTGGTTCATGGTGACCCCACCGGGAATCGAACCCGGGTTACCAGGATGAAAACCTGGTGTCCTAACCACTAGACGATGGGGCCGGAAATTATTTGCCTTGCTTAACGCTTAAGTAACAGACATGATCAAACAAAGTGTGCCAAAATAATATCAAAACCATTTCCTTAAGTCAAGAACTGTTGCTGGAATCATTGAACACCTCCTTGATTATTTTTATAAAATAAGTTATCATCTTGTTGCTACAGATGTAAATTTAATATAACATAAAAAAGTGTTAAAGGTGTTAAAAATGTTAGAAGAGAACAAATATAAACCTTGTTTATCGCTTCTTTCACCTCTACCACCTCCTTCACTTCTATAACTCCCTATGTCAGTCCCAAAACATCGTAAAAACAAGTCGCGCGTTGGCATGAAACGCTCGCACCATGCGCTAAAACCAATTAAGCCAATTTTGTGTCCAAAATGTCAAAGCCCGATTCTGGCTCATCGAGCTTGTTCTGCTTGCGGCTTTTACAAAGGAAAACAAGTAATCAAAACAAAAGCTGATGTCACTTTGAAGCGTGACGCCAAACGCAAGAAAAAAGAACAAAAAGACAAAGACAGAATGGCCAAGCTTAAAAACAAATAATGCGTGATTACTGATTTGTACTGATATACTGATAAAATTAAAGCAGTCAGTATGTCGGATGAACAGTAGAAAATTTGTATCATATGAATATTCCAATTACTTTCGCTCTTGCCACCGCTGTTATTGCCATTATCTACGGCATAGTTCTGATAAAAATTATTTTAAAAAAAAGCGCTGGCAATGAAAAAATGCAGGAAATCGCCGCGGCCATCCAACAGGGGGCCAAAGCATACCTCAATCGACAATACAAAACAATTGCCATGATTGGCGTGATTGTCTTTGTCCTGCTGTTAATTTTTCTAAACTGGAAAACTGCCGTCGGCTTTTTGGTCGGCGCCATATTTTCCGGCCTGGCTGGCTATATTGGCATGAATATTTCTGTGCGCGCCAATGTCAGAACTGCGGAAGCCGCAAGACACGGAATGAAAAGCGCGCTCGGCGTTGCCGTCAAGGGCGGCACGGTCACCGGCCTACTTGTTGTGGGACTTGGACTGCTAGGCGTAGCCGGATATTATGCTATAACAAAAGATGTTCACGCACTCATCGGTCTTGGCTTTGGCGGAAGTTTAATTTCAATCTTTGCCAGACTTGGCGGCGGAATATTTACCAAAGCCGCTGACGTTGGCGCTGATCTAGTGGGAAAAGTTGAAGCTGGAATTCCGGAAGACGACCCAAGAAACCCTGCCGTAATTGCCGATAATGTCGGCGATAATGTCGGCGACTGCGCAGGCATGGCCGCTGATCTTTTTGAAACTTATGCCGTGACCGCGGTGGCCGCAATGTTCCTCGGCTCGCTTCTTTTTGCCGGTTTTGAAAATGCCCTTTTGTTCCCTCTTTTCCTCGGGGGCATTTCAATCTTGTCATCAATAATCGGCACCTGGTTCATCAAACTTGGCAAAGGAAAAAAGAATATTATGGGAGCCCTGTACAAAGGATTGTTTGTCTCTGCTGTTTTGGCGGCGATTGGATTTTACCCCGCCACAAAATGGTTAATGGCTGACAATGGTTTATATCCAACCAATAATATTTTTTATGCCGCAATAATCGGACTTCTGGTTACTGCCGCTCTTATTTTCATTACAGAATATTACACTTCCACAAAATATAAACCGGTCAGACAAATTGCCGATGCCAGTAATTCCGGGCACGGAACAAATATTATTGCCGGACTGGCTGTTTCCATGAAATCAACCGCCTGGCCGATTTTGGTAATTTGCGCAGGTATCCTTGGCGCTTACCATTTTGCCGAACTATACGGCATCGCTATTGCCGCCATGAGCATGTTGTCAATGACCGGAATTATTGTGGCCATTGATTCATATGGTCCGATTACTGACAATGCTGGTGGAATCGCGGAAATGGCTGAACTGCCAAAAGAAGTGCGAGATATCACGGATCCTCTTGACGCTGTCGGCAACACCACAAAAGCTGTTACCAAGGGATATGCCATTGGTTCTGCTGCTCTTGCGGCCCTTGTCTTATTTGCTGATTTCACATACGCGCTGGCAGACAAATCAGGTAATTCTTTAATTTTCTCTCTCAGCTCGCCAAAAGTTATAGTTGGCTTATTCCTCGGCGGACTATTGCCCTATTTATTTGGCGCTCTGTCAATGCAAGCGGTCGGAAAAACTGCCGGCAAAGTTGTCACTGAAGTGCGACGTCAATTTCGAGAGATCAAGGGTATAATGGAAGGAACTGCCAAACCTGATTATGCTACATGCGTTGACATTGTAACCAAATCAGCAATTGCGCAAATGGTTGTACCGGCGCTGATCCCCGTTCTTGTTCCAATTCTGGTCGGACTTCTACTCGGACCTTTGGCGCTCGGCGGTTTATTGGTCGGGAGTATTGTCACCGGTTTATTTGTTGCAATATCAATGACCACCGGCGGCGGCGCCTGGGATAATGCCAAAAAATACATTGAAGACGGCCACCACGGCGGCAAAGGTTCAGATGCGCACAAAGCGGCTGTAACCGGCGACACTGTCGGCGATCCTTACAAAGATACTGCCGGTCCGGCCATTAATCCGATGATTAAAATCCTAAATATTGTCGCCTTGTTGATTGTTGGCATTATTGCCAAGTTCTGGATGTAAATTAAATTTTTTATAAAAAGCTCTGCTAAAGCAGGGCTTTTTTGGTTGCCTTGACAAAATCATAAATAATAGCTAGAATTAAAAGTCCGAATGTAAATTGACAACCAAAAAAAAGGAGAAAGACCCATGACAGAAATAACAAAACTGGAGGCGCAAAAGCGGAAGAGTGATATAGATCCCCGCCGTCCGCCTGACCATGAACTGCTGATCCAAACCAGCAAACGATTTGCCGACAACTGCGATTCGCAAACCCGCTTGATGACCAGAACTCCGGATTCTATTCTGGAACCAATGAACAAGGTTCAAAAGTACTTGCAGAGCTTTTCTTGTTCCAATAGGAAAGCTCTCTGGCATCTGATAAACTACTTCATCCAGTATGGCGGAGTAATCATTACCAATGACACTAACCGCCGGTTTTTCTTTGACCAAGGACAGTTCGAAAGAATCATTGAAGCTTCCCGAAAAAGGGTTGTGCCTGAAATGCCCGTCGATCCGCAGGAGCGACTAGACTACTTTGCCCCCCCCATCGACCCTGTCGATGAAAAGGTTGATTCGCCGGCAGAAGAACCGCTGACTCCGGAATCGATCAGAACAATGGTTTCAGAAGAAGCGCGGGAAAGCCTAAACGGGCTATCTCATCAGTACCCAAGACTTACTTCAATCATTGAAGAACTTGGACTATTGGCACAACACTCTTTCCAGGGTGACCGCAAAGAAGCTACTAGCGCATCATTTGCTCTGGCCATGATACTCGACGAATTACTGTCGGAAATCAGACGTCAAATTGAGGATGAAGCGCTTGAAACCCTGGCTGGAGAAATCTCTACTACACCGACGAGAACACATGGCTGCGATGTCAGCATCAAGATTAAGTCCTTGCAACAGTTCATCGCGCCCCTGCAAAGACGCCTTGACGGTTTGCGCCGCGCGCAAACCGTTGTGGAAGACGATCGAAGTTATATCCAAAATGAAATAATTGATCAGGAGTTAAAGCCGCGCCTTGAATTTTCTTCCAAAGAAGATTGCCAACTAATCACTGCCGCGATCGAACGCGCGTATGAAAAAATTGAAGAAATCGACGCTTATATCCAGAAACTCCTCCGGTTGCGGTCGCCTATTGAAGATCAGCTCAAAGATCTTTTGCGCTTGCAAAACGCTTTGAAGGTCTGTCAAATGGCCCCGCCGGTTGAACATTTTGAAGAAGTTTCGGCGGGAACAGATATTCTTTCTGCGCCGCCTGAATTTGACGAAGAGGAACTTCTTAGCTGGCAAGCTTCTGAGGCTCCGATACTTCCGCCCGAAGACGCAGAAGACACAAATGAAGTTCCCGATGGCACGCCATGTTCACTAGAAGACGAAACACTGATCATTGCAGCCTATCAAATCATTGGCACAAGAAAATCATCTTGGAAAGTGGCCGACGCACTGTTTAAACTTGGACTACTTGGCAGCGATTCAAAACGACGCGGCAACATCATTTCTACGGCCAGGGAAATTTCCCGCCGTGACCAGCCGCCATTGACTTTCTGCGGCCGCATGAGCAAAAAGTATGCGCTCTACATGCAAAGTACCGCTGCGACCGGGGACACAGGAGCAATCATTCCGACTGAACTTCACGAACGGTTAAGATCTCTTTGCGCGACAACGAAACCGCCAAAACCGGAAACAGAACCCACACCGGCAGTTTCACCGGCGGTAACTCCTGCTGAAAACAGCGCAAAAACAAGTCCGGTAGATTCAGCTCCCTTGCCAGTTTTGGCTAAAAACGACACGAAGACAAGGATTATAAGGCTCCGCAATGACGTAACGACTGAAGTCGAATGCCAACGCACGAATGAATTAACTCAACTTCAAAAACAAATCATTGCCGTGTTTTGCCTTGGCGGAAAGGTGAGAACACTTTTCAAAATTGCCAGCGTTATGCGAAACGCAAATTGCTTTGACCCAATGATTGATTATAAAAACGCTTATAAACAAATTTTTAAAGCCTGCCTAGAACTCAATAAAAGCCAAACTTTTTTGCGCTTTTGCGGCTCGCTTGGCGGCAAGGTTTTATACGGCGTGTCGCCCGACGCAGAGATCAGCTGGCTTGACCAGGTTTTTACGCCGGAACAACAAGAAACAATCAGGCGATTATTCGCCCAAAAATAATCAGAACAAAACGCTCCCCAAGTGGAGCGTTTTTAAAATTAACTTTTTCCTACATAATAATCAATCTTATTTCAATAAATAAAAAAGCAGCCCCGACTTGGCGGGGCCGCCTAATTTCTAATACTACTTTTTCAGCTCATCCAGTTTGCCGAAGTGGTAAACAACGGCTTCGTGAACTGCGCTGAAGCAGTCATTGATGTCGTAATTGTGCTTTTCTAGGTCAGCTCGCTCAATCGCGCCGATGACCGACTCCACCACATGCAGGCGCAGAGCCATTGACGCGGAACGGAACCGATCAAAAAGCGGATTATGATTATTCAGATACACCACATTGTCGCCCATAACCTCGGCGGTTTTACCGGGCTCCATGGCGCAATCAGACAGGAAATAAACCTGCCCGCGATAAACAAAGGATGTTGGCTTTTTCTGTGGCTTACGCCGACGATGAGGCTTCCGCCCCTGACGCGGCTCATCCAGTCCCTCATTCGGAGGTTCCGGATCCCCGTCAATGAAAAGATTTTCATCCAAATCGCTCGGCGTGATGCCGGGAGGCGGGACAACATCCGCCGGCGGCTCACCCCAAACCTGATTAAAATCCAGAACAATACTACGAATGGTGCGATTCACTCCGCCGCCAGTTTCGTCCTCACCCAGGATTTCAACCAGAACCGGACGAAAATGCGTAAACAAGATCTCCTTGATGCTCATCCACTCATCGGACTTGAGGAATACCGACGAAAGGCCGGACCTGTCTGTCCTTTGATTGGCAGCCAGTCCCGGGATAAAAATGTCGCCGGTCAATTCCGGCCTGCCCATGGGATATGGCAGATGACGAGACATGTCAACTGCTTCGGCGCACACAGTGTTGGTTTCAGCATCGCAGAGCCTGATGCCCTGCGGCTTTTTGCGGTCATCCTTTTTGAACCAGCCGATCAGTCCGCCAGCTTCAACTTTCTTACCGGTCAAAGGTGCCGGCTTCACTTCATTGCCATTCAAGCGAAGAGTGAAACCATTGTTAGCAACTCGCCGCGGAATCTGCCAGCGAAGATGCTCAACCAGCGCTTGCTCATTCTGAATGTCCGGCACGATATTTGGCAAAACAATGGCAGTGAAAGTGCCCTCGGGTCGAAGCCCATGAAGGATCGTATCATCGCGATCAACAAAATACGTGTCAATCGCCCCCCTTGCCATCTTGGCAGGATCCATCTGCACCACTCGGACCTGGCCGGTCGACGAAGTGGAACTCAGAGCCCAAAAGCCCTTCAGAGGCTCCTTGAGCATGGCATACATGGAAATACGGCCGATCCGCTTGCGATCCATGACGCCATAAGTGGTAAACTTGTCATCTTCTGGACCGACGGTAGTAAATCTGGTCAAGGAAAGAGAAGTCATCCCCTCGCCATTGTCCAGAATAACCAGAGCCGGACCACTCGGAGACAGAGGATGATTCTTGTAAAACATCAAATCCACAAAAATGTCGAACTTTCCCTGGCCAGGGCGACGCAACTTTCGAATACCAGCATCCCAGCCGTTTTTGATTCCTTCCCACAGTGCGTCAAGAGGCTTGTACATATCAATCCCAAGCGAATGAGTATAAAGGAACTGTGAATGCTTGATTGGCAATGTCTGAATCGGACTTTTCGTTGGTGTCATTCATTCCTCCTTTCCTGGTTGTCGAAATAATCCATAAACAATTTCCATCCTTTTGCGAGTTTCCGCATCATCCCCCCCCTCGGGCGTTCTTTTTCTAAAATCATCTGTTTTCAAATTGAAAGCTGTAACTATTTTAATCACTGCTTCTGCCGCCTTGTATCTGATCGACTCCGGCGCGCCGGAAAGACCAGATTCTTGCAGCAAATCGCTGATCACGCTCACGCTGGTCAGCACGCCAACCAGGAGCTTGCTCGCCTTTTTGCCAAAAGCTACTTCCACGTTGACCGAGTCTGCTTCAGTCCTGACAGCAATTTTCAGCGACGCGGACGCCGGCTGGTCAGAGACAGACTTCCCGCTGAAAGATTCCAGTGTCGGGTAATCCTCCGCCGGCACATAACCAAGCGCTTTTGCAATACTTAACTCATTTTCACGCAAAAGGAAAACTGGATTTCCTAGTGTATTCCACAAAGAGCACACAGAATCAAGATTGGGAAATGTCTTCCCCTTGATCCAACGGTAAACCGTGGCGACGTCAACTCCGAGGAGATTCTGCGCGTGGTCTCTTTTCGGCGACGGCAGACTGTCAAACCACTCGGCAATCACTCTGACCATCGCCGCGCCCCTGTCTTCTGCAAAAGGCATGGAAATTTGCCGCCTACCTTTGGTCTTGACAGCCGGAGGCTCTGCAAAATCATTCTGTCCAAGCAATACCTCATCCGGCATGGCAAATCCGCGTTCGCGGAAAGCCTCTTTTTCGTGTTCATTCAAAAGAAAAACCGGATTTCCGGTCGCTTCAAACAGCCTCTCCATTACCAATGGCTGGGGACCACTGCCCCTTTCCGCCGCCCGGAAATACAAAAAAACAGTCCGGGAACTCATGCCGGTAATTCTCACAGCATTGGGAATTTTCGGCTTTGGAAGTCCGACGTACCACGCCCTGACTGCCACTTCAAGCTCTTGCAATCTCTCCAGCGTATAGCCAGGCTTGAATGATTTTCGGTTCATTATTGCCTCCTTTTGCCCTATAATTGTCAATGTCCCAGCAATTCACTTTACCGATTATATTATAATAATGAAAACAATCTGTCAAGCACCATTAACGACCTCTCAGATTTGATAAAATAAAAACAATTTCTTCTTGATTTACCCAAAAAAGCATGTTATCATTAACTAATCTTATCAATTATCAATAATATTATGCAAGTTGCAAAAAAAGATTTGCCAAAGAGCCAAGCAGAAATAGTAATTGAACTATCAATAGCAGAATTAACTCCGTATCTGGTAAAAGCTGCTGAAGAAATTTCCAAAGACAAAAAAATTCCAGGGTTTCGGCCAGGTAAAGCGCCGCTTGAAATTGTTATAAAAAACGCTGGGGAAATGGTTGTTTACCAAACAGCCGCCGGCATTGCGATTGAGGCAACTGTTTATCAGGCAATTGACGAACAGAAGATTGAAATCGTCGACCAACCCAAAATCGAAGTACAAAAGCTGGCCCCGGGCAATCCATTTATTTATAAAGCAACGGTGGCGCTGGTGCCAAAAATTAAGATCTGCGATTTTGAAAAAATCAAAGTAAAGCCAATTGCTGAAACAAAAATTGAAGAAAAACAAATCGAAAAAGTTTTGAATGACATACAAAAAATGCGGGCAAAAGAAGTATTAGAAGACAAAACAGCGGAAAAGGGCAATCGGGTAGAATTGGACTTTGATACTTTCATGGATAATGTACCTATTGACGGCGGACAAGCAAAAAAACACAAACTAACAATCGGCGACGGACAAATGATTCCCGGTTTTGAAGAAAATATTATCGGCCTGAAAAGCGGCCAGGAAAAAGAGTTTGAATTGTCTTTTCCAAAAGAATATCACGAAAAAAAATTAGCTGGAAAAAAAGCCGAGTTTAAAATTAAATTACAAGCAGTGTACAAAGTTGAGCTTCCTGAAATCAATGATGACTTTGCCAAAGGCTTTGGTTTACCGAGTCTGGAAGGACTAAGAAAAAACATCAGTTCAAACATTGAGCAAGAGCAACAACAAAAAGAAAAACAACGGCTTGAGCTAGAAATCATTGAACAACTGATCGAAAAATCAGAGTTTGAAGAAATCCCAGAAGTGCTCATCGACCAGGAAACACATAAAATGGTTCACGAATTGGAAGACAATATCGCGCGCCAGGGAATGAAGTTTGATGATTATCTATCTCACCTCAAAAAAACCGAAGCTGATCTGCGGCTGGACTTTGCAGTCGACGCAATCAAAAGAGTTAAAACCGGCCTGATCATTCGCCAGATCGCCAAGCAAGAAAATATTCAAGCGACCGAAAAAGAAATTGATGATGAAACAGAACGAACGCTTGCTACTTATAAAATGAACCCCGCCTATGCCGACCAACTGAACAAGTTGGAAGAAAATCTACGATCTGAACACGCCAAGCAATACTTCGGCAATGTAATTGCCAACCGGAAAACAATGGAGCTATTGAAAGAAAAAAGTATAAAAAATTAAAACAGTAATATGTTTGAAAAACCGCCGCAACCACCGCAACAAACCATTACCGAACTGCATAAACAAAGATTTCAAACTGACGAAGAATACAATGATCTGCGCAACCAGGAAGTCATTAGCAGAATAATTATTGAAGGCACGGACGAAGAAAGAGAAAAATTAAGACTCTTTCACAACATATCACCGGAAAATTTTGATCTGATCTGCCATTATGAACGCCTCCGCCATCAGACAAAGCAAGCGAGCGAAACAGCAGCAGAAGAAAGAAAAAAAACAAATCCAAAATTTACTGAAATAGAAAAACAAATTGACAGTTCCATGGCGCAAGGAGAAGGCGGAGGTGTTTACCTCGAACACATTGAACCTCAAGTAAAGCAGGCGGTGATCGATTTATCAGATAAAGGTTACAGCACATTTGAATCCGGTTTTTACGGCGAAAATCTACAAAAAATCAGTTTCGATTCCACACAATTGGCCGGTTATCAGCCTTCCTCTCAATTACTCGCCTGGCTCAAAGACAAAAAAATCAAACTAAAGACAGAACCAACTTCAATTTCATTTCTTTGCGGAACAAAATACACTTTGGGCGAACTCAAAGAAATCTGGGATCGGATTGTGGCGGATTTACCAGAACGGGAAAAATAAAACGTCGACCAGTTCCAACAAAAAATTCCTTGTTTTTATCTAGGAATTTTTTATTAGGCAATTTTTTTAACGAACAGGGATAACGTTTTGCTCGCCAAGCGGCGACAAAGAGCGCACAATGAAAATTGATTTGCGCAATTTTCCAAATGAGTGCCGGCTTGAACGTCAATTAAACCGCGCCAAGTTTATTGATTATTTATTACCAAAATTTTATAATTTAACGATTTGCGCGATCAACACAAGCTGGAACCAACCCTGAACGCTGGCGGCGTGGTCGGAATAAAAAACCGTCCGAATGTTCGAACGGGATTTCAATACTTTCCCCATGCTTATTTTTGCACCTTCTTCCTCTGTTGAAGGTGGGCCAGAATGAATTGCTTCAATCCTTTTCCCACTGGTTTCTCAAGCACATCATCCGCCCCATGGTCGTCCGGCGGAGTTGCTGAAATCATGACAATCTTCATCTCGCGGCCAAGCGCGCGGGCGTGTCGAATCAGCGCTACGCCATTCATTCCCGGCATATTGTAGTCCGTGAACAAAATGTCATAGTTATTCTGCTCCAGCAATTCGAGTGCCTCTTGCCCACTCGAGGCAACGTCAGTTCGAACACCATCAATTGAGGCACACATCAGCTGATACGTTCTGAGCGCCATATTTAAATCATCAACAAAAAGGATCTTCATTCCTGGTTCCATGCCACCTCCTTCCGCTGTTTTCAAAGAACACCTCATTATAACAGCCACAAAAAAAATGTCAAGCATTTGCGCAAAATTAGGAAAGATGCAATAATCTAAGCAGAAAGACAAATGGAGCTTGAAACCGGAAACTAGAAATTAGAGTTAATGGCAAAAAGTTTAATCCAATTATTTTATTATTTTTTGTTTTATTAATTAATTTTGTATTTTATTTTTGCTTTGTTGTTTCATTGATTTTTTATTTTCTTGCTTTTTTACTTCTCACCTTTCATAAATATGCTCTTCGCCATCTGTTCTGACTCCCACGACAATTTAACAAACATTTCCAAATTTCTGTCTTATTGCCATGAACGGAAAATTGATACTATAATCCACTGCGGCGACGTAACCGAGGATGAAACAAAAACTTTTTTTATAAACAATTTTCAAGGCAAAATATATTTTGTTGAAGGCAACGCTGATATAAGCAAACAACAAAAACAAAAAAGGACAAATCGTTTTCAAAAGATAAAATACGGCCCAGTCCCCTTTCTCGATTTGGATTTCGATAACATAAAAATAGCCGCCTGCCATGAAAAGGTAAAAGCAAAACGCTTGGCTAATTCAGGGAAATACCATCTTGTTTTTTACGGACACAACCACAAGCCATGGCAAGAAAAAATTAATAATTCGAATGTTATTAACCCCGGCAACCTGGCCGGCATGTTCTACCGGGCAAGCTTTGCTATTTATGATACCAAAGATAAGAAGCTAGAGTTAAAACTGCTGGAGAAACTGGAAATTTGAAACTGGAAACTAGGGTTAGACGATGAAGGTTAAATTATTGCCAGCTACCCCAATTTCTAATTTCAAGTTTCTAATTTCCAAAAAACAAAAACTCCCGCGCGGTGAGACGGGCGAGAGTCTTACAAAACATTTGAATTGGTTTGGCCTGAACCGGCCAGGAGAGATTTCAGAATGGCCAGGGTGAGAGGCACCACACCTCAATCGGTGTGCTTTTGACCATGTCACGTCCTTGTTGCCAGACCTTCCAGCTAGCCGCGTTCCAGCAACCGCGCGAGTGCGCGATCTCGTCCCGTTCGCGGACTAGCGGATCATAGGCCCCGCCACAGTCGAGCACGGTCATGATCCTTTCAGTGCTGTCTTCTGTTTCCGCCTTGCAATAGGCGGAAACGCTCATGAACGCCTCCGCAACCGAAGTAAGTTCAGCAGCAGTTCTTCTGGCATTCGCAGACGCGCCCATCACATAGAGTGGAACCAACAAAATCAGCAGAACTCTCCCCCACTTCAGACGAAAGAACAATGACCGCTTTTTCATTAGACCCCCCATTGAAATTAATAACAAAAAGGATTATATCATATATTTAATCTACTGTCAATTATATTAGCCATCTTTTCACTAATTTTACTTAAATCTGTATAATCTGTATTCAGATCTGTACATCTGTAACCCTATGTTAATAGAAATCAACAATCAAACCCCGGAATATCCAAAAATCAAACAAGCCGTGGATATTCTAAAAAACTGCGGCGTTATTGTTTACCCTACCGACACGATTTACGGCTTTGGTTGCGATATATATTGCAAGCAAGCCGTTGAGAGAATTTATAAAATTAAAAAAAAGAAAGCAACTGGCTTTAGTTTTATTTGCGCTGATTTAACTGAAATATCCAAATACGCCATTGTTTCAGATTATGCTTACAAAACAATGAAACGGCTTTTACCTGGTCCCTACACCTTTATTTTCAAAGCAACCAAACTTGTTCCAAATGAATTAATCCCAAACAAAAAAACAGTGGCAATCCGCATTCCCAATAATTCAGTTTGTTTGCAACTGATCAAAGCCCTTGGCAATCCGATCGTCAGCACCAGCGTGAACATTACGCAAGAACCAAATTTTTCCGATCCACTGGAAATTGAAAAACAGTTTGGCGACAAGGTTGATTTAATTATTGACGCCGGCGTTCTAAAAAACGAAGCTTCATCAGTAATTGATCTATCTGGCGACGAACCGATTGTGCTTCGTGGGGGAAAAGGAGATGTGTCCATGTTTGAATAATTTTATTTGAACTGACATTTGACGTTGACAAATTTATTTTTAAATGCTAACTTATAGCTTATTGCTTTTGTTCATTCGTGGAGGGAGCACATGAGAAATGCGGCACTAATGATCTGCAGTTGCTTGATTTCAATTGCATGTCAGCAGAAAGTCAAATCAACTCCAGTCGAAAAAAACATCCCGCCGGCCCCCGTCGCCAATTCAGATGAAATTTTGCTGGAGATTGAATCAATAGACAACTTACACGGAATGCTGATTCTCAACGTGAGAAACGATTTGAAACAGTATCCCGACAACGAAATTACGGCGCTGGCCTGCATTGGCAGAATAACGTCGCCACGGCTTTGTCTTGTGGATCACCGTGCTGAAATCCTAAAGGATTCGGACTCTTACCAACTGTTGGTATTTGCCCCGACCTTGCTAGATCAATACGCGAACAAAATCCCCTCCGCCCAATTGACCCTACCCTATGGCCCGGGCGATGTTAAGATGTTGATTAAACAAGTTACCCAATGGAAAATCAAAAAATAGTCTGCTGGGGGAACAATGTTCCCCTTTTTTTATTTGTGCTACAATTTATAGGAATTCACTACCCATATCCCCTATTCAAATCAAATTATGCTAATTAACGTCAAAGTCTCAACCAAAGCCTCCCGCAATGAGGTTATTCAACTTAAATCTAAATTTTTTCATGTGAGAACAACGGCCGCGCCGGAAAAAGGAAAAGCCAATAAGGCGCTAGTTAATCTTTTAAGCGAATACTTAAAAATACCAAAGTCATTAATTGCGGTTAAATCTGGCCTAAGTAAAAAAAATAAAATAATCGAGATAAACGTCTAAATAAAATTCCCACCTTGAATATGCTCAAGGTGGGAATTTTCTACTCTACTTCCGTTTTATTACAAACTGCTCGGAATCATTATAGAATTCTGCGGCGCTCGGCCACACAACACAAATTTCAATTTCTCCGCGCATAATTTCCTTGATCTTTTCAAAAACAGCCGGGTCAAACATTCTAAATTCCAAATGTTCGGAATGACCCCATTCGAGCGGTAACCCACGACCTTTTTTGCCAACATCCCGATTGCGATACAAAACAAAGGTCAAACGGATCCAATGTTCTAATGGTTTGTTTTGCCAATCACTCTGAGGAAAACAATCTTTCATAATGCACTTCGGCTCCGAAGTTACGACCGTATATTCGCCTGCGCGATCACCACGCCAAAAAATTGCTTTAGCTGGCAGATGTTGATCCAGGGCAATCTTCACTCTCATCAACCATGCATCCCTTTTTTCACATTCAATCGCTGAATTCTTTTCTGAATATACTCGCTGGCAACAACTGCATTTCCATTTTATCGGTCTGATTTTTTCAGGCATTATCATCACCTCCAAGCCCAAATTCGTTTTCAAATTCATTAATTTCTTTTTCCTTGCAGGCAATTAATTTTTTTAATCTCTCAATCCTATTCTTTTCCAAATTTACATAACGCTTGTTTTGAAGATAAATCTGGCAAGCATTTAGTCGCTGATCCAATTCAAGGCAATCATCATCACTTTTTTCTGTTTTATTTCTCAATGACAAAACTACAGAAAGCTGCTTATTCTCTATACAAAACATTGTTACCTCGTTCAGCAAAATCTTCGGCACAATTACAGAATTTACGTCAATCAAACTGTGGCGCAGACAAACATAAAACATAAACCCCGACAGAAAAAAACCAACGCAACATTGAAGCTCGTTTTCCGTTCCGCCGACAATACCAAACACTGTCCAGACGCTAAGACAAAGGGATAAAAAAGAAGAAAAAACAATCATTAACGAAGAGCATCCCTTATGTCTATTCATAAAATACCTGTACGCACTTTCAAATTTTCCGTTGACAATCTTTTTCGCAATTTCCATTTCATTCCTCCATGATTAAATTATCAACGAACATTTCCCAACACATAAAATTGCTAAAATCATCGTCGTTAAATCTTTTCACTGCTTCCCTCCACTGAAAGTTAAATGAACAATTCCCAACCTTAACTAACACGGAATTATAGCACATAGCAAATCTACTGTCAATCATTATATAAGGTTATTTGACTAATTTTATATAACAAAACGCAAGTTATTAGCAACTGTTGTCAGAAATATTGACAGTGAAATAAACGTTTGTTATACTTTACTTGCCCCCACCCTGTCCCAGTCCGAGGTTTTATGTATTCTAATAAAACGCCTCGTCGTGGTGGGTGACGGCTTATTGCCTGTCGCGCTGAGGTGTGTTTGCGAGAATACGCAAAAACCTTAAAGCATGACAGACCTCAACCATGGAACTCTCACAAACACTAAAATCAATTGGCTTTGATCAAAAACAGTCCGCCATTTACCTTACTTGTCTTCAGTTGGGCGAAGACACGGTTTTTAATATTTCAACAATTGCCCGAGTTAAACGCCCGACAACCTATGTAATCCTTCAAACCCTAGCAGAACGCGGACTTGTCAGTTTTCGCAAAACAAAAAAAGCCACGCTATATAGCGCCGCTTCACCAAAGAATCTATTGACCCAATTAAAGCAGCGAGAGAAGAACCTAGAAAAGGCTATTCCAAACTTGATGGCGATATATAACCAACAGCCTAACAAACCGGAAGTTCAATTTTTTGAAGGAAAGGATGGGGTGGTGCAGGTTTACCGCGAGGTTCTTAATTTTCTGAAAACCGGCCAAGAAGCTGTTTTTTATGGTTCAATTATTGAACCTGTAGATCTTTATTCAGATATATTCGAAGAATATAAAGACACTTTAAAAAATCCCGACGTAAAAACCCGCGAGCTCCTCCCCCTTGATGAAGCAAACGTAAAATACGCCAATGTTGTTACAAAAATTAAAAACCCTAATCATACAATTCGCTTTTTTAACAAAAAATTTGGTTGCGGTCGCGGTGATAATATTATTTTTGGCAATAAAATTGCCTTCCTGCCTTATAACAAAAACAAATATTACGTGATCATTATTGAAAACAAGGATTTGGCTGAAACACATAAAACACTTTTCGAACAAGCATGGAAATCAGCTAAAACATTGAAATACTAATAATTATTATTTTGCGACTCATATATTCATATAAAATGACTAACAAAATCAAATGTCCTTCTGAATGTTTGTACAAATGTTCCACGTGGAACATTTTTTTCTTTTTACCAGCAAATCTTCTTTAGTTTTTTTTTGAGCTATCAATATTACTAAATTTCCCATCAACCCCAATTCCGAATTTCCAATTTACTAAACCCAAGCCCCCCCACTTGGCTACACTAGTGTGTACAAATAGCCCAAAAATCAACAGTTATCACCATGTTTTCCACAGTTTTTGGTGTTTTATAAAATATTGGGCTATTTAATATTCGAGCAAATCCTGCATTATTCATAAAATCCGTCCAGCAATACGAGCAATATTACCATTTATCATTGATTCTTGATATTTGTACATTGCTTTAGCAAACAAAAAATACTAACTTCAAATTAGTATTGTTTACTCAAAGATAACAGCTTCCAAATTCATTTCACAATCAACGCCGTTGCCCATGTACTGCTTTCTGTGTTCAAGTGCACGGGAAGAATGAACCCGAGATCCACAGATATTCTAATATTCATGGCTTGCCATGAACCCGAGTCCCAAAGGGGCAAGTGATTCATGGTGCCCCCGGCAGGAATCGAACCTGCGTCTAGACGTTAGGAGTGTCTTGTTCTATCCACTGAACTACGGGAGCACGCAAAGAAATTAAGTAAGTTAGGTAATGAACTCGCTGAACGAATTCAGCCCGCATGAATCAGATTATAAAAATGTTCCACGTGGAACATTTAGCCCTATTAATGCCATGATAAAACAATAATTATAATAAAATTAATACCAAAAAAGTGTCGTAAAATATTATTATAAATTGATATTACAAGCGTTTCAGCAAATTATCTATACCTGCATCGTACATCTTTTCCCTGCTTTTTTTGCTGTTTCTTAATGGCAACTTTTCTTTTTTTATTCATATTAAATTGGGTTAATTGCTAAACAACTTAAATTCTGAATCCACCCTGTCTTACCTGCGTCATATTAAATTAATATTACAATTACATCCCGTAAACCCTTCTTCACTTTCTACTACCAACGAAATGGTGTCCCCAGCAGGAATCGAACCTGCGTATCCAGCTTAGAAGGCTGGTGTTCTATCCACTGAACTATAGGGACGTATGTGCGTTTTCTGAAAAAATTATAGCAGATTACTATATATAGTCAATCAATTCATATCTAAAAACATAAACTAAATCAATATTTATAGCAAAAGGGTCCTATTTAAATGCGTTAAAAGTAAAAAAATAGCGAGCACTCGTGGTGAGTGCTCCAACCGAATAGTGGGTAATAAGGCGTAATGTGCAATTGCAGGATAGGAACAATACCTTTGCTCGGACGAGCAAAGGTAAAAGGGCGCCGTAATGCTAACATAAACAATAGTTTTTTTCAATAATACACGAAGTTCGGATTACAACACTTGGAACAATTAACTTTCGCCCCCTGTTTCCGACCGAGTGAAACGAGCACGAAAAAAACGATTAATCAAAGTATCTCATCGCTGAATTTAGAGAAAGGTGACCGAGTTTTTGTTTAACTGACCGCGGATCAGCTGTTCTTTCGACCAAAAGAAATGCATATGTATGACGAAGCATCTGCGGAGTGACTTTTTTGTCAATACCGGCGCCTCTAGCATATTTTTCAACTATTCTTTCTAAACTTCTGGCGCTAAGCCCGGCATCTTCTCTTGTTGCTTTTGCTCGGTCGTGACTCACAAAAACATATTTACTTTTATTTTTTCTTCTTTCCAAATATTGAACCAGCCAATGCTTGGCTTGATTGGAAAATTTAATTCTGCGTTCTTTCTTCTGCCCGGAACAAACAAGAATTTCTTGTTTTTGAAAATTTATATCGCTAACCTGCAGGCTTGCCTCCTCAGAAACTCGAATTCCGGTAGAATAAAACAATTCCAATATCGCTCTATCGCGAAGCTGAATCAATCTGGGTTGTGAAATTTTCATTGGCGATTCCAATAAAAGTTGAACATCTTCTTTACTGAGAAAGCCGGCCTTAACTTTCAGGGTTTTTGGCAATTTGATTTTCGGGTTGGTAATTGACAAAATTTTTTTCTTTCCCAAATACTTGATAAACTCCCTTAGCGCAATCAAATGATAATTCTGAGTATTTTCTTTCAAATAAATTTTCTTTATCGGGTTTTTTATTTTTTTTAGCCAAATTTTATACTTGGCAATAAGTTCCGGCGTTACTTGCCCCATGTTTTCTATCTGCTTTTGCTCAAGCCAGCCTGAAAATCTGCGTAAATACAAATCATAGTTGCGCGCCGTGCGCTCGGTTCTTTTTCTTTTTCTCAAGTCAAAAAGAAATTCAGTTATAAGTTTATTTACTGACGACATATCTAATAATTTGGTGCAAAATAAATTGACCTAATATTTCATTTTTACAAAAACGATCTCGCTATCTATCCGACAATATTGTACGACACTAAAGTCAAAAACGCAAGTCGTACCAGTCACTATTGCCAAATCTATCCACTTGTGATAATATAAATTCAGTAAATAAATCACCCGCCTCTGCGGCTCCGGCTACTGAATATTCATAGAATACTCGGCCGAGCGGTGGAAAGCGCCAAAATTATGCTATCGCCAAAGAAAAAGCAATTAATCATCAGCAAATTCAAAACACACGAGACCGACACTGGGTCAGCTGAAGTGCAAATCGCCATTTTAACCGAGGAAATCAAGGAGCTAACCAAACATCTCCAAGCCCACAAGCACGACCATTCATCCAGACGCGGTCTATTGAAAAAAGTGGGGGAACGAAGACGCTTGATCCGCTATCTTGAAATCGACAACCCGGAAAGTTTTGCCAAACTTATTCAGGAATTAAAATTAAAACCAACCTCCAGGATGAAAAGAGATCAGGAAATACAAAAACTTCTTGAAGAAGAAATTGCCACTGTGGCCGCAGAATCAGAGGCAGAACAAATCGAGAAAGACCAAAAAGAAAAAAATAACGAAAACGAATAAAAAAGGCGGCCCTCCTATTGAGGGCCTTCCTTTTATTAAAATAATTAACTTGGTCGTCAGATAAGTAGATTTCTTTAACCAAGGGAAGTGGGTGCGTGGTATATGGATACGAGAAAGGAGGTAAGAAATTGGAGTTAAATTCAATTCCTAATTTCAACCTCCAGCGTCCATTTTCTAATCCCGCATCTATATACCAAGTACCAACTTCCACCCAAAAAGAGATCTGTAATTTGGCGGCCAGAAAAAATTTATGGAAAAAACGCAAACATTTGAAACAGAGTTTGCCGGCAAAAAACTCATTGTTAAAACCGGCGATCTTGCTTTGCAGGCTAATGGCAGTTGCACAGTTCAGTACGGAGACACGCTGGTACTCGCGACCGCGGTCATGAATTCAGAAGTAGATGAAAACGCGAGTTACTTTCCTCTGATGGTGGAGTATTCAGAAAAATTATACGCCGCCGGCAGAATCAAAGGATCCAGATTTATTAAACGCGAAACCAGACCAAGCGATGAAGCAGTTTTGGTTTCACGAATGATCGACAGGGGACTTCGTCCGCTTTTTGATCAATCAATCCGCCGGGCGATCCAGGTGATTATCACCGTGCTTTCGATTGACGGTGAAAATGACGCCGATATTCCGGCCACAATTGGCGCATCAATCGCACTGCACATTTCAGACATCCCTTTTAATGGCCCCCTGACTTGCATCCGCATTGGAAAAATCGAAAACGAATGGGTGATTAACCCGACTTACGTTGCCAGACAAAAATCAAACCTTGATTTAACTTTTTCAATGACTGCCAACAAAGTAGTGATGGTTGAAGCCGGCGCCAATGAAATTGATGAAAAAACTGTTTTGGACGCTTTTGAATTCGGACTAAAGCATGGCAAAAAAATAGTCAGCTTCATCGACGACATCCGCAAGAAAGTTGGCAAGGAAAAACAGCTCCTGCCAAAAGTTGACGTTGACCTTGAAGACCTGGACGAAAATCAAAAAATGGGTTTGGTCGAATTAACTAAACTGCAGGATGAATGCCGGGAAATAGCTAAAAAAGAATTGGAAAAATATCTGTTCAACATTCCAAAGGGAAGCAAGGGAGAAAGGAAAAAAACCCTAAGCAAAGTCAAGGAGCTTCTGGAAGAACATTTACTACAAAAGCAGGTTGGCAAAGACCGCCGCAAGAAAATCATGGAATTCTTTGACCCCTTTATTGACGAACAGATTACCAGCGCGCTCATTGAACGAGGACAACGCGTGGATGGTAGAAAACTGACTGACATTCGCGAATTAAGTTGCCAGGTCGGACTGATCCCAAGAGTACATGGCAGCGGTCTATTTAATCGCGGTGAAACCCAAGTTCTATCAGTGGTCACCCTGGGATCGCCAGGCGATGAACAGGTTCTGGATGAAATGGAAACCGTCGGCAAAAAAAGATACATGCATCATTATAACTTCCCGCCGTTCTCAGTTGGCGAGGCAGCTTTCATGCGCGGCGCCGGACGAAGAGAAATCGGACATGGCGCTCTCGCAGAAAAAGCGCTCCAACCAATGATTCCAGACAAAGAAACTTTCCCATATACAATTCGCGTTGTATCAGAAGTGCTTGGCTCAAATGGCTCAAGCTCAATGGCTTCAACCTGCGGATCAACATTGGCGTTAATGGACGCCGGCGTTCCAATCAAAAAACCTGTTGCCGGCATTGCCATGGGACTAGCTTCTTCGGCAAATCATAAAGAATTTAAAATTCTAACTGACATTCAGGATCTTGAAGATGGCGAGGGCGGGATGGACTTCAAAATGACCGGAACCTATGATGGCTTGACAGCGATTCAAATGGACACAAAGACTGACGGTTTAACGCTTGAAATTATTGGCCAAGCATTATCACAAGGCCGGCAAGCATTAAACGAAATCCTTGACGTGATCATCAAAAATATCCCGGCGCCAAGAGCTGAACTTTCCGAACACGCCCCGCGCATTGAAACGATTAAAATCAATCCTGATAAAATCCGAATGGTAATCGGGCCGGGTGGCAAAATAATTAATAAAATTATTGATGAAACCGGCGTGGCAATCGATATTGAAGACGACGGAAGCGTATACGTCACCTCTGTTTCCGCTGAAGGAATGAAAAAAGCGAAAGCCTGGATTGAAGATTTAACACGCGAACCAGAGCTCGATAAAATATACAATGGCAAGGTTATCAAAATAACTGATTTCGGCGCTTTTGTAGAAATTTTCCCGGGGACTGAAGGCCTTTTGCATATTTCGGAAATCACCGACAAAGAAAGAGTTATGGATGTAAATAAATATTTGAAAGAGGGCCAGGAAGTAAAAGTCAGAGTAATCAAACTTGATCCGGAAAACGGCAAAATCAGTTTGTCAATCAAAAAAGCGTAGGACTTAATTACTGATTCAATGTGTAATAAAAAACAGTTGCAGACAATAACCTGCGGCTGTTTTTGTCGCCTATATTGACAATTCAATAAAATTATACTATTCTTTAATGTCGGTTCTTTCATAATTACAAATCAATGGGGGGGAGGAGGAAATGGACGAAAAGAAAATTATCATCCATCGCAAGGCAAACCGCTATGAATCGTATGAAACGATCGACCGGCGGCACTATGCTGAGGGCGATCTGGTCAATATCTGGCACGGCCTGTATATGTTCCACCCCGGCGGCATTTTTACCTTTTTCATGGTCATGCCCCTGTTTTACCTGTACTGGCTGACCTGGAGATTTTGGAAAAAACAAGCTTGGCCGTATCAATCGCTGATTGATGCTTCAAATCAGCATAAAATTCCCATTGTTCTGGAATTGAAAAACATCAAAGCCGAAGAAATTCCCAGGCTGCCGCGCTCGATTGCGCACATTGACGTTTATGATCTGACTCTCGGCCTGGCGGTCAAGCGTCGATTCAATTGCGCCCTAAGCATTCACACGCTTTGGGCAAATAAAAATGGCTGCTTGCTTTTCAAGTCAAACAAAGGCTATTTTCGCTGGCATACCTGGGCTGAGCTGGACAAAGTCGACATCATCACTGTGACGTATCAACTCTCGTCCGCTTGGTTTCACAACAACGCCGAGTTCTGGAGAACCCTAAAACAAAACTCCGGAAAAACTATTCTCCTCGGAGGAGGTTTTCAGAGCGGTCCCTATAAACTGCTCTTTGCCGGAAAATTCAACGACTGCATTGAATTTGTCGACGGTTGGTATTCCCGATAATCATTACATTCAACGCCTTCAAGGGCGTTGTTTTTTTTAATAAATAAAAAAACTGGCTTTTTCTCACGTATTAAGTTAAAATTAAATTAATATGAGTTACTTTCGATTAAAATTCTGGCTTTTTGTTTTATCAGTAACCGTCTTCGTCGGCTGTTGGCTATTTTTGTTTTTCAATCATAACGACCATCTTGTCAAATACGTTCCGGCGCAGGCAGAGGCCTATTTCCACACAACAACACAAAACCTTTTGAAAATTCCAGAAAAACAACGAATCTTTTATCTTTCCTGGCTTGAAGACAAAAGCGCCATGTCTGCTGGCAGATGGCAATCTATTCTTGAACACCTGGATGAAGAAGTTGGCTTTTTTTCCTTAAATGGGCAGGTGTTTGCCGTAGCCAAGGACACGCAGAAAACGCTCGAACTAATCTCACGCAATGAAACTTCCTTCACGCGCGAAGGCAAAGTCTTGTTTTTCCCACGACTGACTGTTTCCGCCGACAAACTACATGAAACGGAATGGTTCAAACAAACGCGGCGCAAAATAGCTTTTACGAATTTTCTCATCTATATAAAAGACATCCGCACTTTAAAAATCCCTTTTGTCGCGGATCAGCCATCTTCACCGCTGGCATTGGCCGGCAGTGCGCACGAAAACACTCTTTGTTTGAAAACTCACGGGCTCACCGGACAAGAAGTTGGTAGGCACGAAAAACCACAAATTTCTGTCCTGCCGGCTGATACCAGTGCCTACTTCAACAATATATTTCCAGGAAAAATTGTTCAAAACGCAGAATATTCGCCGCAGAATTTTATTTTTCATCTGCTTAAATCATTAAACGGGGCAGTGGAATTTGCCCAAACACCGGACGGATTCATGATAATCGCTTCTCAAAAAGAAAACCCGACCGAACAGCTTCAGTCGTTCATCCTAAATATTCTAGCCCAAACATTACCTAGCGAAAAATCAAAACTGCTGCCGGATCAAACCACGGCCATTCAATATATAGCTGATCCTAATGCTTGGAAATTTGAAACTGTTGTCAGTGACTACCAACAACAATACATTTTGACTGAACCAAAAATAAATTTAGACCTTCGACTAACCGAAGTCGACGGTCAGCTGATTATTAATAATAATTTTCCGCATGAATCAATCGTTTCATCGCCGGCCAACATAAACACGACCAGCTGTTCCGGCATGTTTTCAAAAAATTGTCTATATATCAAACCCCAAAGTGCCGAGCTAAGTAACTTCTTCAATCATATTGTTCTTCGTACTGGAATTTTCAATCAAAATACGATTTGTATAGACTAGTGTATACAAACATGTGGATAAGGTAGATAAATCCACAGAGTTATCCACAGCTCACACCCTATCAATTCATTTAATTCTCACAAGAAATAACTAAATTTACAAAAATTGCCTAAAACCCTTGACCGGGTATTTTCAACGTGCTATAATATAGAGGTAGGAAGTGATCCATGCATCAATTTCTACATGTTCTTTCGCAAACTTGCTCTTTGAACACAACTTTCCAAGTTGAGTTTGGAAAATTCACTCTAGGGCCATTCGGTCCATTACATCTACTTACTCTTCCTATTTCGATCAATCAAAAACAAAAACAAAAATTTCACCAGGGATCCCTAGCGGCTCTCCCGTGGAAGGGTAAACACCAGATGTCCACACAACAGTCTTGAAAGCTTTGTGCTTTTAAGGATGACACCTTCTAAAAGTTATCTAAGAAGGCCGGCTTTACACAAGACACGAGCGCGAGCTCGCCATATAATTTATTTCATAGGGCGTACAGTTCGCGCTTTTTTTTTGAAAAAATAGCTTACTTCCGTTAATTTGTTTTCCGGAGTTGTTGGCTCGCCAGTAAAACTGTATAATATCAACAGACATATTATTTTCACATGAAAGCATTCAAAAACCTTCCTCTTGTCTCGGCGCTGATAATAATGATCTTAGCCTTTCCTGTAATCGCCGAATCGCTAAATATCAGTTTCAGCTCTCAAGCGCCTATCGGCAATTGGACAGGGTCGTGGCAAAACACTTGCGAAGAGACGTCTATTTTAATTGTAGATGCATTTTATAATAATCAGGAACTTAATTTAAACTCCGCCGAGCAAGGTATTGCCAATATTAATCAGATTAAAGAAACCTACTTTGGCAAAAGCAAAGATGAAGAAGCCGGGAAAATTGCCCAATTGATAAATAATTTCTTTAATTGGGAAGCTGATGTTGTTGCCAGTCCCACGGTTGAACAAATGAAAGAGCAGATTCAAAAAAAACATCCCATTATTTTACCAGCGTATGGCAAGTATTTGAAAAATCCATATTTTCTGAACGGCGGACCTGATTATCATGTACTGGTGATTTCTGGTTATGATGACATTAATCAGGAATTCATCACACAGGAACCGGGCACGCAGTATGGCCGCAATCTTCGCTACTCCTATGAAACAATTATAGACGCCATGCACGATTTTGTGGCCGGCAATAAAACAAAAACCGGCGCAAAAGTGGCAATCTTCACCAGCCCTGAAATAAAAAATTCAGCTTCGCTCGACGGCGACCTGGACGGGCTAACTAAATCACAAGAATTGAGATACAAAACCAGTTTAATTTCCAGCGATACGGATCAAGACGGATATTTGGATAAAGAAGAAATTGATAATGGCTTTTCGCCGACTGTCGCCGAGCTTCAACTCAAATCGGGCAGTTTGCTACGCTCCGCAAATACTGATAAGGTGTATTTGATGAATAAACAAACAAAGCAACATATCATAAATGAGCAAGCTTTGATAAATAATGGCTGGAACTGGGAGCAAGTTATAACAGTTAGCGAAACATTTTTAAATAAATTTCAGGAAGACGCTCAAATTAAATAATTTTAAAAATAAATTAAGGGAACTAGGTTTATTAATAAGTTGATAATTGCGGACATTGACTGCTTTCAACCTGATAAACTTTAGAAACTTAATTCCCCCTCGTCCTTATGAAGACACTACAAAACCTTACTAAAGCCTTCATTGGCGAATCTCAAGCGCGCAATCGCTACGCATATTATGCAAAAGTAGCACAAAAGGAGGGTTATGAACAAATTGCCGGCATTTTTTTGGAAACTGCTGAGCAAGAAAAAACCCACGCCAAACGTTTATTTGAGCACATTCAAGAAATTAAAAAAGGTCTGGCAGAACTTGTGGTTGACGCCACCGCGCCCACTGTTTTTGGAAGCACAATTGAAAACCTGAAAGCTGCAATTGCCGGAGAAAATCACGAACACACGGAAATGTATCCCGGCTTTGCAAAAATAGCTGACGAAGAAGGCTTGAGCAAAATCGCCGGCCGACTGCGCTCAATCGCCGTAGCGGAAAAACATCACGAAGAACGTTATAAAAAACTATTGGCCGAAGTCGAAGCTGGCACGGTTCACAAAAAGCAAACCGAAACAGTTTGGATTTGCCGCGAATGCGGGTATCTGCACGTTGGAAAAGAAGCGCCGGAAATGTGTCCGAGCTGTGATCATCCGCGCGCCTATTATCAAGTTCAAAGTGAAAATTATTAATAACTGATTACTGGTTGACTAACCCCTATATGATATGACATGATCATCCAGCATTAATAGCCAACACATAAATCACACCTTTTTATCGCACAGCCTTTCCTCTGTTTCAAGCCCTATTTTGCCTGTTGACAAGCACATTATTATATAGAATAATGTTGAGGTCCTGTTGTCTTCGCGATCTTGTACTTTGCGTTAAAGTAGTGTATGCTTATCTATATTGAAGAAAGAATTATATGAACAAAAAAGACACTGAAGAAATCAAACAAATTCTTTTGCAAGAAAAGGAAAACCTGGAATCGGAACTTTTGAAATTCGCAAAAAAAAATCCTCACAATCCTGAGGACTATGAGACTCAATTCGAAGATATTGGCGACGATGAAACTGACAATACTTCGGAAGTTGCGAAATATGGTTTTAATCTCACTCTGGAAAAAACCCTGGAAAAATCTTTGCGCGATGTGAATAAAGCGATTGAAAGCTTAAAAAAGGGCACTTACGGGATTTGTAAATATTGCAAACAGGAAATAAACGTCAAAAGACTGAAGGCAGACCAACTTCGGGCGCCTGCATCAGCTGCAAAACAAAACTAAAATCTCTATAGCAATGAATAGTAAGTTTTTCGCGCCCGCCAATTTATTAAAGGTGGGCGCATTGTTTATTGATCAAGCGATCAAATTCGCGATTATGATAAAGCTCCCCGCGGAAGGTATGATTTTTTTTGATTTTGATTTTTTAAAAATTCACCTGGAAAAAAGCATCAACCAATATGCTGCTTTTGGAATTAAGTTCCCGCTGGTTTTAATTATTTTACTTACCACGGTCGCCATTGCCATGCTTCTTTACTATGAGAACCAGTTATTGAAAAAAGGGGACCGATTTGATATTCTCCTGACATCCCTCATCACCGGCGCTGCCGCTTCAAATTTACTGGACCGGTTCGCGCACCGAGGAGTTGTTGATTATTTTTCAATCAGCGTTTATAATTTTTCATGGCCGGCCTTTAATCTGGCCGATTTCATCATCGTTGTTTGTCTGTTCTTATTCGTAATTAATGAATTACGTAAAAAAACAATATGAAAAAAATATTTTTTTTCGGTTTTCTGCTTGTCTTCATGTTTGCCATTTCTTCTGCGACGCAAGCAGCGGAATCGCCGATGGACATTTATATTTTTACACAAAATGGTTGCCCGCATTGCGCTAATATTCTTTCTCAACTTGAAACGCTGAAACAAAACGAATACCCTCAAATAGTTATTCATGACTTTGACATGAAGGCTGACCCAAAATATGTCACCAAGTTCAATGAGTTTAACTACGCATATAAAATTTCTCCGCAGGGCATTCCCGTCACTTTCATCGGTGCCAAAGCGATTGAAGGAGAAAGTGAAAATGAAATCAGCCAGGCTGTTGAATTTTACAATCTGCCGGTAAATGAATATCCGGATCCGCAACTATTTGTGAAGACCTACTTGGAAAACAATCCTTTGCCGGAAAACGAACAACCGCAATCCGGCCAGGAAAATATTGGCTGGATAGTGATCGGAGTAATAATTGTCGGCGGAGTAATATTTGTAGTGAACAAAGTATTCTAATTACAAAAAATTTAATAAAAAAATTCCCGCCGAGAAGCGGGTCTTTTTTTGACATTTACGCGCTTTATCCTTAAAATGTAAAGGGCTTTCTTCCGGCTCGCGCATTCCGCGTTCAGCCGATTACGAAAAAATTTAATTAAGTTTGCGCTAAAGGCGCATCCCCGCCACAGGCAGGCACCTTTGGCGGAAATCCACTTTACTATTTTCTTACTTTTAATTTTTCCCTTTTCCCTTTTAACTTTTTTCTTATGTTTGCCAAAATAAACTCCTGCGCGAATATTGGACTAAACTGCGAATTGGTGGAAGTCGAATCTGATCAAGTAAAAACTGATCAGACTTATTTTGTAATTGTCGGTCTACCCGACGCGGCTATTAACGAAGCGAAGGAGCGCGTTCGGCTGGCAATAAAAAACAGCGGCTTTTCTTTTCCGCGCTACAAAAGCATTGTCAATCTGGCGCCGGCTGACCTGCGCAAAGAAGGCCCTTCTTACGACCTGGCGATTGCTCTATCCGTATTAGTTAATTCTGATCAGCTTGAAGCCGGCGATTTGAACGACAGTTTGTTTATCGGAGAGCTCGCCCTAAGCGGCGACCTGCGCCACACCAACGGAATTTTGCCGGCTGCTATTTTCGCCAAAGAAAAAGGCTTCAAAAATTTATACATCCCGGCAGATAATGCGACAGAAGCCGGCTTAATTTCTGACCTGAATATTTATCCGGTAAAAAATTTGCGCCAGCTGGTCGATCATTTGCAATGCATTGAAAAGATAATTCCTTTTGACTATTCTCTTTTAGAAACAACCGAGCAGCCGGTTTGTTTTGACACGGACATGGCTTTCGTCCATGGGCAGGAGCAAGCCAAGAGGGCGCTCGAGATCGCCGCTGCCGGCGCGCACAATATTTTATTAAGCGGGCCACCCGGATCCGGAAAAACTCTTTTGGCTAGAACCCTACCTTCCATTCTGCCGGCGATGGGGGAAGATGAAATTCTCGAGGTGACAAAAATTTATTCCATCGCCGGTCTTTTGCCACAGGGCGAGCCGGTGATCCGCCGCCGCCCTTTTCGCTCGCCTCATCATACCAGCTCGGGCGCCGCTCTGGTTGGCGGCGGACGAATTCCAAAGCCTGGCGAAATAAGCCTGGCGCACCGGGGAATTCTTTTTCTGGATGAATTTCCGGAATTTCCCCGGCCGGTTCTGGAAAATCTACGCCAACCACTTGAAGACGGCATTATCACCGTTTCAAGGGCGCAGGGAACTTTGACTTTCCCTGCCAGATTCACTCTCGTCGCCAGCCAAAATCCCTGCCCCTGCGGCTATTATTCTGACCCTGATAAAAATTGCGTTTGCTCGCCTAGCCAGATTATTAAATACAATAAAAAAATATCCGGCCCGATCATTGACCGCATTGATTTGCATGTGGAAGTGCCAAGATTAAATTTTGAAAAACTGCAGGAATCTCAAAAAAGCGAATCTTCGGCCATAATTCAACAGCGCATTACTCAAGTTCACAAAATTCAAAGACAAAGATTTCAAAACTCACCAATTAAATACAATTCGGAAATGCGGCCGCAGGATATTAAAATATTTTGCCAGCTTGATCAACCATCGCTCGACCTGATGAAATCGGCGGTAAATCAACTTCATTTGTCTGCCCGTTCATATCACCGAATTCTAAAAATTTCCAGAACAATTGCCGACATGGAAAACATTGCCGATATCAAAACAACACACATTGCCGAGGCGTTACAATACAGGCCAAAGGGCTAGAAAGGAACGAACAAAAGAAAACTCTTCTAGCAGGTGCTCAAGTTTGTCTTGGAATTCATTAGTAGTCCCGATCAACAGTTCTTTTCACCAAAAACGAGCCCAAGAGGCTCGTTTTTTTATCCTAAAAATTATTATTTTACGTATGACAGCGGATTCTTTTTTACACCGTTAACAATAATCTCAAAATGAACATGGGGACCAGTTGACCAGCCGGTTGAACCCATAGCCATGATTGTCTGACCTTTGACAACTGCGTCACCCTTGCCCACATAAAGTTTGGAAGCGTGAGCGTAACGTGTCTGCATTCCGCCACCATGATCAATCAAAATATTATTTCCATATCCGGTAGACCAGCCTGCAAAAATTACAGTTCCCGAATCTGAAGCATAAATCGGCGTGCCGGTCGGTCCGGCAATATCAATGGCCGTATGACGCCAGCTGTAATACTGGGAAATGCGCCGCACGCTGGTCGGCCAAAGCATACCGCTAGTCTGGATTTGCTGGGCCGGCGGAATAAATAATTTACTGATTGGCGACACTTGCGGTACCTGCGCGTATTGGCTAGGGGCAATATATGGAGCAACTATTTTTCCGCCGGGGACTATCAGTTTCTGCCCTTTTTTTATATCATTGACATCAAATAAATTATTAAATGAAATAATTTTTTCCACTTCGACAGAATATTTTTTAGCAATCGCGCCGACCGTTTCACCGGACGTGACCGTATGCAGGACGCCTGACGTGGGCAATATTTCCAATTTATCTCCGGCGCGGATTAAACTCCTGACGCTTAAATTATTTTGCCACAGGATTGTATCAACACTAATGTTGTATTTCTCGGCAATTGCGGACACTGTTTCACCGGCCTGCACTACATAAGTAGTAATCCCCTGACGAGAAGGAACTCCCGCTCCGGGCAAATCTTCAGGCTTGACCTCTCCGAGAATGTTTGGCTTGACCACGGCGGCGCCGCCCTCGGTAACCGTAGAAAATTCTGTGGCCAGCTGATCAGACGACGCAGAAGGAGCGTCAGTGATTATTTTCTGACTTTCCATGGTCGCGCTTTTGTCCAAATAACTTAAAATTTTTCCACTAGAAGAATCCAATTGAGTCTCTTCCGTCAGGACCTCCAATTCTTCTTTGGAAATTACTGAATAAATAACAGTTTGTTCACCAAAGTTTTCTTCCCTCAAGTCCTTGGCCATGATGCTATTCCAGGTTACAACAACGCCGATCAAGACAATCGCCACATGAATCAAATATGTTTTATTCAAAACATAAGACATTCTATTTTTTGCCGGCGCGTAGACATTCAGCGCTTTATATTTAAACAAGTACAACAGTCTGTAAAACGGAAAAACAAAAAACCGAAAACCCATTTTTCCCAACAAAGCAAAAAAGCTCCGAATAAAACGTAGCCTTTGGAAAAGCCGCTTAAGGGCAGCTGAACTCGCCCGCAAAACAACTGCAATAATTTTGACTGAAACTGTTTTAAAACTCATATATTGCGCTTATTTAAAATACCAAATTTTTACCGGCGCGTCAATCAGCCAACTCACCAATTTACTAGGCTTGCCTTTTTTTACAAAATCAGGTATTCTCACTAGTGACAACCATAATAAAATTTACAAACAAAAATAAATTTGATCTTTATATCTTTATATGTCAAACAGACACTTAGCAAGAACGATTGCCCTTCAGACACTCTTTGAGTGGGACTTCAAAGGACAAAAAAAACAAGATTTGGATGAAATCATCCAATATAATTATCAATCGTTCGCGCCGGAATTTCACGACAATTCCTTCACAGACAAACTGATCAAGGGAGTAACGGACAATTTGCTGGCGATTGACAATTACATCAAGAAATACGCGCCGGAGTGGCCGCTGGAACAGATTACCAATGTTGACCGTAATATTTTAAGAATCGGCATCTACGAGCTGGCCTTTAATCCTGATATTCCCTCCAAAGTCGCCATCAATGAGGCAATTGAAATTGCCAAGACTTTTGGCGGAGAATCTTCGGGTAAGTTTGTTAATGGCGTGCTCGGTTCAATATACAAAGACATAGGGCCCACAAAAAAGTCGGAAGACAAAGAAACGCCGACAAAAGAAAAAGAAAAAACGGCCCCGGACGATTTAAATAAATAAAACAGAAGGCAGTAATTAGCAAACAGCTCAATGTTTACTGATTATTGTTTTCTGTTCTTTGCATTATGGAAAAGAACTTAAAATCCTTGGAAAAAACAATCGGCACAAAATTCAATGACGAAAATTTACTGAAACAAGCCCTTGTTCACCGTTCATATTTGAATGAACACCCAGGGTTTGCACTTGATCACAATGAACGCCTGGAATTTCTAGGCGATGCGGTATTGGAATTAGTTGTAACTGAATACTTATATAACAAATATCCAAATCCTGAAGGCGAACTGACCAATTGGCGGGCAAGCTTGGTAAACAGTAAAATTCTTTCAAAGATCGCCAGCGACATTGATTTTGAAAACTGCCTCTTTTTAAGCAAAGGAGAACAAAAAGACACAGGAAAGGCCAGACAATTTATTTTAGCTAATGCCATGGAATCTTTGATCGGCGCAATTTATCTAGATCAAGGCTGGGATGCGGCAAAAACATTCATTACTAAATTTATTTTGTCTGAATTGCCGGAAATACTGGACAAAAAATTATATCTTGATCCCAAAAGCAGCTTTCAGGAAATGGCTCAGGAAAAAGCCGGCATTACTCCCAGTTATAAAGTTCTATCCGAAAGCGGCCCTGACCATGACAAAGAATTTGAAATCGGCATTTATCTAAAAACCGAGCTGGTCGCCACGGGTACTGGTTCAAGCAAACAAGAAGCGCAGGAAGACGCAGCCAGAAATGCTCTTGAAGAAAAAGGCTGGAACTAAAATATCGTCCCGTATAAAGTGCACCCGTAGCTCAATGGATAGAGTACTTGGCTTCGGACCAAGGAGTTGCACGTTCGAATCGTGCCGGGTGCACTTTGTGCGGGACCTTTATTGAAAATTTTTCTTTACAAAACAATAATATTGCGGTATTATTTTTTTGCTTTCATCCGGGGGCGCATAGCTCAGCTGGTAGAGCAGTTGGCTCTTAACCAATTGGTCGGAGGTTCGAGTCCTCCTGCGCCCACCATGTACCATTCGTTCACTCAGGTTCAGGGCCCGTAGCTCAGTTGGCTAGAGCGCTTCCATGGCATGGAAGAGGTCACAGGTTCGAGGCCTGCCGGGTCCACCATTCTTCACCCTACTAAAACGGGGCTACTTGCCGTCGCGTAGCCGCTATGGCGAAGCACGGCGAATGGCGCAGCCATTCTTCCAGTGAGTATAATGCAAAAACAATTTTAAAAAACTTCCAAAAACACATTAATTTCCTTGATGCGTTTTTATTTTTTTACCTTATATGATGAACCACCCCAATTTCAGCCATATTTTTAATTTATAAATAATGCTAAGATAAAGATATCAAAAAAACTTTTATGAAAAAATTCATTGCCATTGCCGGCAATATCGGCTCGGGAAAAACCAATCTGGCAAAAAAACTGGCCAATCATTTTGGCTGGGAATATTTTCAGGAACCGTTTGAAGAAAACCCTTACCTTGAAAAATATTATCAGGATATGGGCAAATGGGCTTTCAAATGCGAAGTGTTTTTTCTCGGCCGCCGATTGCAAGATCATTTGCAGATAATTGAAAGCAATCTGCCGACAGTGCAGGACCGTTGTATATACGAGGGCGCTGAAGTCTTTGTAAAAAACCTTTACCAAAACAGACTTTTGGACGAAGCTGATTGGCAGACTTACAATAATCTTTACAAAGCTATAAAGAAAACACTGACTCCACCGGAATTAATCATTTATGCAAAATCCTCAACTGACCGCTGTATTAAAAACATCACTAAAAGGAACCGAAACGTAGAATTTCACCTGAATAACACCTATATCTCAGATTTAAATCATCTTTACGAAGAATGGAGCCGAGATTTCAAGGATTGTCCAATAATAATTGCTAACGGCGATCAAAATGATTTCAAATATAATGAAAAAGATTTTCTTAAATTAGCGGAAAAAATCAAAAAATCACTTTAATCCGATTGATTTTTGGTTTTCTTGCTGTAAATTTAGAAACAAACGATAAAAACAACTTCCGCCTCCGCCAACCTTAAGCACTAACTTTAGCCAATGCATTGACAAACCCAAAAAACTTTGCTATAATTATAATGTGGAGATGTAAAACGAGTGCTTTTTCTATGAGCGCTCGTTTATTTTAAATCAATTTGTTACTTGTAATTTGTTATTTATTATTTGTAATTTATTTACACATATGTCCCCACTACAAACACAATCAAAACGGCAGAAGTGTGAAGTTTATTCCAGAGTTGTCGGCTACCTAAGCCCGGTGCATCGTTGGAATAACGGCAAAAAATCAGAATTTGCTGGTCGACGGACTTTTAACGTGCTGTCAAAGACTTTCCTTAAAGCTTAAGGCAGCTTTAATTTTATGCAATCCAGACACAAATACTTGTCTTATTTTTGGAACTCCACGCTCGAAAAGACAAGGATTAAAGAAAATAAACTATATCAAAAAGCCAAAGATGAAACTTCCGGCCTTAATGTTTTTGGCCATATTTTATTTTCTTTAGTCATTGTCATGGTTGCGGCTTTTGGACTCCGGTCATTTGAATCAACGCTTATTCCAGAGACTCAAAATAAAAATATTCCAATTTTTGCCAAAGTGGCGCTGGCCGCTGAGGTAACATATGAAGCTGAATCAATTTTTCAATCGCACAAGCAGATCAACATCCAGCCAGAGCAAGCTTTTACTTTTAATCTTAGTTTCAAGAACACAGGCACGGCAATTTGGACAAAAGAAAAAGTATATTTAAAATCGCTCACCACAGCGCTTAAATTTAGACACTCGTTCTGGCCCGACCCCTATCTGCCGGCTCAACTTCAAGAAAAAATAGTTAATCCCGGCGAAACCGGCACTTTTAAATTCGCCCTGCAAGCGCCAAAAAATCTTAATTTGTATTCAGGAGATTTTGTTCTGGTTTCCGACAACACGATGATAAAAGGCGGCGATGTCTCAGTAGGGATGAATGTAGTCGAACATCCGGAAGAGTTTGCTTCAGAAAAACAAACAGTTCAAATCCCTTCGGCGCAAATAGTCACAACAACCGCGACTGCCGTTGTCAGCGCGCCGGTACCAAAATTAAATATCTGCACACTAAGATTAAATATTGCCGCGCTTACCAGCGGCATTGACAATTTAACCTGCGTCAGCGCTTTTTCATTGCCGGAAAAAGGTCCCGATGTAAGAGTGGGGTTATTTCACACAGACAAATCCGTGCTAATCAAAAATAATCAAGCTTGGCAAGTTTACGACAAAAATGACACGCTGCTTGCCTCTGTCCCCGCAGATGTGGAAATTCTATTTAACTATAGCGAAGCAAAAAAAGAATATACTTTTGATTTTATCAATACAACCGTACGAACGAGTTCGAGTTTATATTTAAAAAATTTCAACGACGGCATTTTTACCATCTTAAGTCTGACTGATCTGGCAGATTGGAATAAATCAATTAATTACAATCAATTTCGCGGCAACCTGAGTTTAATTTTTTATCAACCAACCGAGAGAGTCTGGGTGGTAAATACTTTACCACTGGCTGATTACCTAAAAGGAATGAAAGAAACGTCAAACCCAGATCCAGCTGAATATCAGAAAGCTATGACGATCGCCGCTAGAACCTATGCTCTTTATCATGTGAACAAATTTAAAGTCGAAGACAGCCCATTTGACCTTTATCCCGATGAAAGAGATCAAGTTTACAAAGGATACATAGCGGAAACTATAATGCCCAATCAGGCAAATATTGTGGCGGAAACAGCGGGAACTGTGCTCACTCACTCCGACGAAGTAATTATTGCATTTTATTCGGCCAGAAGTGGTGGCCAAACCTTGACCAGCAGTAAATATCCGTATTTAAAATCAGTTGAAACTCCATACACAAAAGACTTGGCTAAATGGGGTCACGGCGTGGGCATTGACCAGCAGGACGCCAAAGCCAGAGCGGAAAAATTGGGCTGGACATATGACCAGATTCTGAAATATTATTATTCAGGAATTAATATAGAAAAAATATATTAATAATTAAGCAATAAACCTCCCTAATCGGGACAAATCTACAATCAAAACAAAATCAGGCCGCTGAAACACGCGGTCCAGTCAAGCCCAATAAGGTCTTTATTGGGAAAAAACAAAAAAGCAACTCTGTTCTTTTGCTAAAATCAAAATTCTTCACAGTGGCGAGGCGCGTTTGTTTGTCGCTTCGCAACGGACACTACAATTTTCCACAAAAAAAATACCCTGCCTTTTACGAGCGGCGGGGTATTTTTTGTTTTTGTATGTTTTAACCTACTTTATCGAGCGGCGTATCTTTGTTTATCTTTTGATATTCAGAAACCAGATTGCTGATCCTGCGGGAAACTTCATCAGCAAAAGGCACCTGTTTGAAAATAAATCTTTCTTTTTCTCCGGCAGTCTGAATATGGACATCCCCGTAGTTTAATACCGTGGCCCAAAATCCTTCAATATCAGAAGTGATATCCTGCATCCTGCCTAAATCTTTTTCTGAAACAACCCTGGCGAATAAACCCTTTTGTTCAATATTAATTATTCGCTGATTTGTAACAATCCAGACGTCCAAGTAATAGTCAACAAAACTACTAAACGTATATAAAATTATAAATAAATAAAAAGCGCTGGTTAAAAGAATTATGATAGCGGTAACAATTTCATTTTCAAAATAATCCGTGTAATTAATATAAATGATAAAGAAAAAAACCGGGATTAAAACCAAGCACAAACTAATGCCTAAAAGTTTCAAAACCACGATCCAATGCCGGCGCAAAAACATGAGCACATGCTCGTTTGGTTTTTGATTTGGAAAATGATGATGGCTGTACATATTTAATAAATTCCCCCAGATGCCTTATAAATATCAATTGTCTGACTCCAGTCGACCTGCGCCAAATAATAATAGGAAACAAATAAGGCCAACAGGGTAATAATAATGTATCCGACAGTAACCACATAGGCGAGAAAACTGACAAACCCGTACCTTAGCATGTGATACAAATTAAAAAAACTAAAAAACAAAAAAACTAGAATATAGAGCAGGTAAACAAACAAAAATGTTGAAAGTGGAATTGCCATACAATAGCGAAAAATTACAAATTATGCGCCCAAGGCGCATCCGCCTATGGCGGACAAATAACAAATTACAAGAAAACAAGAAATCAGGTAATTAGGAAACTGGAAAACTGGGGAATTCAAAAATTTACAAAAGCAAATTACGTTTTTCAATTCCTAAATGTTTGTAAGCTTCATCTGTTACTATTCTACCACGATTTGTACGATTGATAAAGCCCAACTGCAATAAATACGGTTCATACACGTCTTCAATGGCCTCCATTTCCTCAGAAGTAGCCGCGGCAATAGTATTCAAGCCAACCGGTCCGCCGCCGAATTTTTCAATTATCGTCAAAAGAATTTTCCTGTCAATATCATCAAGACCATGCTGATCCACTGCCAGCATCTGCACTGTTTGCTCCACTATTTCACGGTTAATTTGTCCTTGATTCTTCACTTCGGCAAAATCGCGGATCCTTTTCAAAAGACGATTGGCAATGCGCGGAGTTTTCCTGGCTCTTTTGGCAATTTCAAGAGAACAAGGCTCGACAAAATTCACATTTAATATTCCGGCTGAGCGATTTATTATTTTATCAATATCTTCATTTTCGTAAAATTCCAAATGATACGTATTGCCAAAGCGATCGCGAAGAGGTGACGATAATTTAGAAAGCTTGGTGGTCGCGCCGATCAGTGTAAAGTGAGGAATGTCCAATCTCAATGTTCTGGCCGACGGTCCCTTGCCAATAACAATATCCAAAACAAAATCTTCCATTGCTGAATACAAAACTTCTTCTACCACCCGGTTCAGCCGGTGAATTTCATCGATAAATAAAACGTCTCCCGGTTCAAGATTTGTAAGGATCGCCGCCAGGTCCCCGCTCTTCTCAATTGCGGGCCCCGTGGTCACTCGCATGTTTGCACCCATCTCATTGGCTATAATGTGCGCCAGCGTCGTTTTTCCGAGCCCTGGCGGCCCGTAGAGCAGAACATGCTCTATCGGTTCGCCCCTTTTCCTAGCCGCCTCCATAAATATATTCAAATTGGCTTTTATTTTTTGCTGGCCGACAAAGTCATCGAGTTTTTTCGGCCGCAAACTCAAATCAATGCTTCCGTCATTTTCATCAAGCTTAGCAGAGACAATTCGATTATTGTTATCCTCAATCATATTTGCTATGTTAGAAAATAGAAGGCCGTTTCAGCCTTTATTCCGGCTTTCGCATTAATAACATTTTACCTTAATCTCATGAAAAAACCAAATATAATCATCATCGCCCATAATATCCGTAGCCTTTATAATGTCGGCTCAATTTTTCGCACCTGCGACGCGATCGGCGCGGAAAAACTTTATTTAGCCGGCTATACCGCGTCGCCAAAAGAACAACCGCTCCGGCTGGCAAAAACCGCGCTCGGCGCTGAGATGGCTGTACCGTGGGAAAAGAAAATCATACTCGCGCCAACATTGCACGAACTAAAAAAACAGGGCTACGAAATTATCGGCCTCGAAAAAACCAAAACAACCAGCATGGATTTCAGAAAGTGGCGCCCGAAAGATAAAGTCGCCATTATCCTCGGCAATGAAGTCAGGGGAATATCTGCTCATATTCAAAAAAGTTGTGACAAAATAATTCACCTTCCCATGCTCGGCGACAAAGAAAGCTTAAACGTTTCCGTGGCTTTTGGCGCAATTGGGTATTATATTATTTCCAAAGCGTAACTAATTGACAATTTATTTCAAATTGAGTATTGTGATGCGAACATTAATAATTAATGTTAACAAGGAGGAAGTCCATGAATAGCTTTACGATTGAACTCCTAGGACACAAACTCTCAATAAAAACAGAGGAATCAGAAGATCATATCGGCAAGCTGATAGAGTGCATAAGGACTAAAATGGAGCAACTTAATCCTGGCAAGACTTTACCGGAAACAACCCGACTTCTTCTCTGCCTGCTCAACTTGGCAGATGATCTGTTCAAAGAAAAACAGCGCAAAATTCAAATCGGTGATAAGGAAAAAGAAGCTGCTGAAGCGACGGACACTATTCCGCCAAACAGCACGATTCACTAAACAAAATTCCGGCCCCTCGCGGTCGGTTTTTTTATTAATCAAATATATACCTAACAAAAAAACAGGGGCTTATTCCTGCTTTATAAATATACTTCATGGCGCAGTATTCTTGAATTAGTCCGAACGCATTTCGCCGCCGCAGGCGGCGAGGAATTCCCCCCGCAAAAATTCGGAAAGGTGGCGGAGCCGCACCGCTGACAATTTTAAGTTTTTCTTTGGCAGCATTAATTAATAATAATTATTCCCAAAATCTTTTCTTGTTAACTTCTTCTTTATCCCGAAAAGATTTTTCTAAATCAATATTGTAATGATTACAAATATCCAACAAATAAATGAACACATCGGCAATTTCATAGTCAAGATGAAATTGCTCGGAGTTTTTATCAGATTTTATGTTTTGAATTTTTCGCGCGGCCTTGGCCATCTCTCCGCATTCTTCAAGAAACAACATAAAAATTTCAGAAATACTTTCCTTATCAAACCCCCGCTCTTTTACCATTACAGCAATGTAATCCTGAAAATCGCGGAGGGTTGGGTTGTTTTTAAGAATCAAATTACTTTTATTCATTTTTGTAGAGATTTTAAATCTTTAAGTAATTTCTTAATGAGCGTTTGCAAAATTCTAGTTTCTTCCTCTGTTAAATTCGGCATGTCTAAACTTGAAAAACTTTGTTTGAGTTCCACTATTTTCTCTTTTGATATGTCTGAGATTCCGAGAGTCCCAGCAACAGTTTTTTTCAAAAGTTCTTGTGCTTCCTCGGAAATTTCACTAGAAAAAGTTTTTATTACTTCAGCAACGACAACAGGTAAATTTTTGAGCCGAGCATATGCCATCTCGGTCGCAACACTTTGTCCGACATACCCATCAACATCAGCTACATACAGAAAATCCGCCTTACGTATTTCTCGCATAAAATCCATTTCCAATTTGTGTGGCGGTTTACTAGGGTCATCAGTGGCAAGAATAATAAAATCTTCATCTTGGTTAATGGCTTCTCTTGTAGTTGGCGCAAGAACTTTTACATTAGCTTTTCCAAAACCGTCCAATGCTTTGCCAATTTGTTCCATGTGCTTTCGAAAACTACCAGAAATAACGGTTTCTGAATTTTTGGCAAAATTTAATATTTCTTTTTGTTCCATAAGGATTAAAATTTTTTTCTTCCTCCAAAATGCGAAATCGTAAATTCGTTTTTACCCCCAAAATTGAATACCAATTGGTCGCCGAGCGAAGCAAGGCGAACCAAAACTCTTTGACTTTTCCTCCGTGGTGCCCCGGGCCGGAATCGAACCGGCACGGTTTATACAACCACAGGATTTTAAGTCCTGCGCGTCTACCAATTCCGCCACCGGGGCTAGCGTATTTCCAGAAGTAGGGACAATTCATGAATTATCCCTACTTCTGGAGCGGGAGACGGGACTCGAACCCGCGACCTCAACCTTGGCAAGGTTGCGCTCTACCAACTAAGCTACTCCCGCATAATTATCAACTTTGATATAATATATCAAAAATAATCGCAATGTCAACTATATTACCTAGTTTTCACTATCATGCTCTAAGGCATGATAGCGCCCCGCGCTAGACAAAAACACGCCCCAAATCAGAAGCGTATTTTTTATTTTCTAATTATTATATGTGTACATGCTTGGTCAACGCTTACCACATTATTCTCATGCAATTAGTTAAATCCGCGTCATTGTTTAATCGGCATTACAATATACAAATAATCATCTTTTCCTTTTGCTTTCATAATACAGGGGAGATTATTGTCCACTAGGCTAATTTCAACTTCGCTTGAGTCTAGATTATTCAAGCCGTCCAATAAATATCGAAAGTTCAAAGTTGTATCATTTGTTTCGCCGGTAAATTCTACATCAAGATCAGTTTTACTTTCTCCGACTTGAGTATTCACTGCGCTGACTGTCAGTCCTTTTTGAGCTTCAAATACTAAATTAATATCAAAAATTCCGGCTTTGGAAAATAACGCCACTTTTTTTATGGCTTTGCTTAGCTCGGCAACCGAAGTTATGATCTTGGTTTTTGTTTCTTGCGGAATTATTTGTTTATAATCAGGATACTGCCCTTCAAGCAGTCGGGAAATTAATTCAATCGAATCGCAATTAAATAGAATTTGATTTTCTGAAATATAAATGTCCAGCTGTTCAACATTATTGGCCTGATCTTTCAAATTATTCAATATTCGCAAAACTTCCTGCATTGTTTTTAGTGGAACTATCACGTCTTGCTCTTGTTGACCTTCAACCAGGGCGACACTTTTTTCCGCCAAACGGTAGCTGTCCGTGCCAGCTAAAAATAATTCATTTTTCTTAAACTTATTAAAACTAAGCAATACTCCACTAATCTCCGGTCTGTTTTCTGATGAGGCGACCGTAAAAATTACTTGCGAAATTGCTTTTTTAAATTCATCTATTTTTACACGATACGGATTTTGCTTGTCGATTTTTGGAATGACAGGGAAGTCATCCGCCACGATGCCCTTTATTTTGGTTTCTGAATTTCGACAGGCTACTTTCAAAAAATCATCACTAGCTAAATTTATATTTACTTGTTCATTGGGCAATAAATTTATATATTCAGACAAAAGCCTGGCGTCAACAGTAAAAGACCCTTCTGTTTCAACTTTGCAACGAACCACACAGCTGATGCCGATTTCAAGATTCGTGCTTGAGAGTTTTAAGGTTCCTTCCTTGGCTTCTAGAAGTACATTACTAAGAATCGGTAAATTAATATTTTTATTTACCAAATGTCCTGTTGACTGCAGTCCGAAGTTTAAATTTTCTTGCAAGCAAGTTAATTTCATATCCCAGTTTTTTTATGACTTATTTTTTTCTATTTAATTGATTTGCTCTTCTTCTTATTATAAGAAATTATATATATATAAAAATAATAATAATAATAATGCTGTGGATAGCGGTGGATAAGCCTTTGTTTAATTTAATTTTATGCAAACAGGTCTATGGATGAATTGTTGATATGCCTGTATCAGAGCAGGGGACAAAAACAGACTATTGAAGGAAAACCGCGAGGTAGATATTTATGAACAGATTGGACTTGTTTTTATCCACTTATTTTATCCCTTGAAACCGGGGAGTTTTCCACAGGATATCAGTGCGCGTAAACTCTTTGCTTGATTAAATTTATTTCCTGCCTGGTTTTTTCATCCGACTCCATGACTCTGGAAATTTTTTCGTGGGCGTGCATAGCCGTGGTGTGGTCACGGCCGCCGAGTTCATTGCCAATCATTGGATAAGAGCATTGAAGTTCTTCCCGAAGAAGAAACATAATGATTTGGCGAGGGAAAGCCAGTCTTTTTTCCCGGCTCTTGCCGAGCATATCGTCAATTGTCAAATCATAAAAATCGCAAACCAGTTCAATCAGCTGACGAGCGGACACAGCGCCGGTTTTTTTGCTGGAAGTGGAAATGGAAAAAAGTATCTTTTTAACGTTTTCAAGGGTGGGAGTGATTTTGTTCAGTTGATGATAAGCTATTATTTTATTTAGAGCGCCTTCGAGCTCCCGAATGTTGTTTTGAATATTCAGGGTAATATATTGAATGATGTCCCGTTCCAATTCAAATTCTTTTTCCTGGCATTTTGCTTCTAAAATGGCAATTCTGGTCTCAAGATCAGGCTGAGAAATATCAGCGATCATCCCCCATTCAAACCTTGAGAGAAGCCGGTCTTCCAGCGTGGCGATCGCTTTTGGCGGTCGGTCGGAAGTCAAAACAATTTGTTTGTCCCGCTGGTGAAGGTCATTAAAAGTATGAAAAAACGCTTCCTGTGTTCCTTCTTTGCCGGTTAGAAATTGAATATCGTCGATCAGGAGGACATCCACTGTGCGGTAGGCAATATTAAATTTTTCCGCTCGGCCGGAAGAGATGGCGCTTATGAAATCATTTGTAAATTGCTCACAAGTAACGTAAAGAATTTTTTTACTCGGATCTTTTGCAGAAATAGTATTGCCAACGGCATGCAATAAGTGAGTTTTTCCGAGACCAACGCCGCCGTAAATAAAAAGAGGATTATAAGTTAATCCCGGTCGTTCTGACACGGCAATGGAAGCGGCGTGCGCCAGTTCATTGCCTTTACCAACAATAAAATTGTTAAATATATACTTGGGATTGAGCCCCAGAACTTTTGTCGGGGAAGAAGGGTTGGTGGGTATTACTTGATTTTGAGCTGTTTCAACAATTTGTTTTTTCAGTGTTTTAATTTCTTCCTGATAATTTTTTACGCTTTGGACTTTATAGTGGATTTCTTTAATTCGGTCTTTGGTTTTTGATTGTATTAGGTTGTAAATTTTCTGATGATATTTTTGTTTTAGCCAGGCTTGGGAAAAAGTATTCGGCACGCCGATAACAATCCGGCCGTCTTCATTTTCAATAATAAAAGTATTTTTCAGCCAAGTGGTAAAGCTTGCCTTACTCAGCGTTAGCTCGAGTTCGCCCAGCACTGCTTGCCAAAGTTGTAGATTTTGATCTTCCATAGTAAGGATTTTTATTTTTGTTAGCCTGCTGAAGCGAGATTCTTGTTAACGATTGTATTTTAGCACTGCAAGCAGATGTGGACAAGCTGTTGAAATGTCCCCAAAGGCGTCTAAACTGTTAGTAATCTGTTGATAAGTTAGTTCTTGTAAAAATTTTATATTACTATCTAAAAAATTGCAAGAGAAAAAATCATTGACAGACATTTAATTTTGAGCTATACTTTTCAAAGCTAAGTTTATTAGAAGGTCCTTTTTTCTTGTTTTCTTAATTTATTAATTTCTTAGTTTTTTCTTTTAATCATCTAACCTAGTATATGCCCAAAAGAACATTCCAGCCAAATACCAGAAAAAAGCTAAAAAAGCACGGTTTTAGGAGCAGGATGAAATCTAAAGACGGAAGGAAAATATTGAAAAGGCGAAGACAGCGCGCCAGGAAGAGTCTAACTTCTTCAGATCGATAAAACTAACCTGGATTTTTTCATGCAAAAAAGCTACACTTGAAAAGGTGAAGCTTTTTGTTTTAACATAGGAAACGGGAAGCGTTCGTTGCATTACCTATATAATATATGTTGGACAAAAAAAATAGAATTACCAAACAAAAAGAATTTGATGCTTTTTTTGGTCGGGAATTCAAGCAAAAGAAAGGTAGAAATACGGCCGGGCAGCTTTTGATTGTCAAGTGTTTTAATAATGGAATTGATAATCCGCGGTTTGGGTTTATTATTAGTAATAAAATTGACAAGCGAGCTACCGGTAGGAATAAAATCAAAAGGCAGTTGCGCGAAATAATCAGACTTAAATTAGATAAATTAAAAATCAAAAATGATTGTTTGATTATTGTTAAGTCGGCAATTAAAGACAAAGAATATTTAGTCATCGAAAAAGAACTGATTTATTTACTTAAACAAGTTGGCCTGTTATAATTGGTGTCACCTTTCCCCCCCCACTTTTTATTTTATGACGAAGATCTCAATATTTAAATATTATCCTCGGATTGTTTTGCTTAAAATGATTAGAATATATCAGAACACTTTGTCTTTTGACCATGGTCCGCTGAAACATATGTTTCCGGGTGGTTATTGCCGGTTTCATCCGACTTGTTCGCAGTATGGTTATGAAGCTGTTGAAAAGTATGGCGTATTCAAGGGCGGCTCTAAGGCGATTTGGCGTGTTTTGCGATGTAACCCGTTTTCAAAAGGTGGGAATGATCCAGTGAAATAAAGCCCAAAGCCCATCCCGCCATGGCGGGACAAAATCCTCCGCCAAAGGTGGATGCGCCTCTGGCGCAAAAGGAAATTTGAAACTAAAAATCTAAAATTTACAGGTCTACCACCCCTTTTTTTTGCGAGGAGCGTGGTTACATCTCAATTTCCATATATAACGCATAACGTGGGGCGCGGAGTGTAGGGAGAAGAATAAAAATAAAAGATTAGAGTTCAAGAATAAAAAAACCAGCTCGGTAAGGGGCTGGTTTTGACGTTTATTGGTTTTTTAACCGCAGGAATATTACTGTCAGAACCGCAACAGAGAACGCAACAATCGAAATTACAAGGATATGAGTGCATATCCAATGGAGAGTACAGAGAAAAACAAGGCAAGCTGCAATCGACATTACGGACGAAGTAAGAGCGGAGATGGTAGGATTCTTGGATGCTTTGATTTTGAGGATTACAAAGAAAATTGCAAAAATGATTGCCCAAGCAATC